>Ga0193716_1002172_pt1 | contig 11176 bp, 9 predicted proteins | sample U2c1metaG_FD_145901 | JGI IMG/M metagenome (GOLD analysis project Ga0193716, IMG submission 145901) | Soil microbial communities from a riparian zone of the East river system, Colorado, United States - U2c1 | ecosystem: Environmental > Terrestrial > Soil > Riparian zone | place: USA: East River...
CCCCCCCGGCAACAATAGACCGGTCATAGGACACCAGGCCGCTGTCGGCGGCAAACACAATGGCCGTATCCCGTGGGTGGAAACGGGTCAGCGCACTGATCACCTCCTGGGGCGTGGATTTATATTGCACATCCCGGACGAACCATACCGGCCCCAGCGCAGTAGGATTATGGTAGACGGTGTCCCGTACCAGCGACAATGGCCGGATGATATACTTCGTATTCAGCATGTCGATCACCGGGCCGCAATTGGGATAATTGGAAAGCTGCCGCGTGATCAGGTCTTCATAAATTTTTAGCTTGGCCGCATGATAACCCCCGATGCTGCGGTGGAAATAGGCTGTCATCGCCCCATAGCTCAGGGTATTGGCAACGCTGTCCCGCAGATCAAAAACCCGGAAATAGCTCTTATCCTTCAGGATCTGCTGATCGGCATCCGTAGCGACAAAATTCCGCTGGTATTCCTCCCGCTTTTTATAATTATCATGGTTCAGATACCGGAGGTCCAGGGTCATCACATCCGCAAAAGTCATCACGCCCAATATTCCCAGCAAGACAGCCGGACGGAACACCCGGCGCAGATATAACCCGATCACCAGGGCCGACCCCGTGACCAGCAACAAGGACCGGAGAAGACTTTGGAGGAACAGCGCCTGCCGGTCCCACCGCAACCCGTCCACAAAGGCCTGCATCTGCACCGTCGCCTCCCGGCCGATCGCCGCCGCCTTCTTCAGCAGGACCCCATCCCCGCCACTGGTATAATCAAGACCCAGATACAGCCCCCCCAATACGAGAAAAACGCCCAGCACCACCAGTAACCCCCACTTATACCGCCGCCAGACCACCTCCCTGTCCACCGGGACCAGGATGGCCTGCAAGGTCAGCACCGCCAGCATACAAAGCAGAAAATTCGGAACGACCAGGATCATGCTCGGGGCCCGGAATTTATTATAAAAAGGCAGCCACTTCAACAGGAAACTATTAAACCCCTGGAAATAACCGCCCCAGCTCATAACAATAGTGAGAACGCAAATCCCCAGTATCCACCACTTGTGACGATTGTCCAGGATAAACAAGCCCAGCAAGGCCAGCAGGCAGATCACCGCCCCCACATAGGCCGGCCCCGACACGAACTCGCCGATACCGCCCCAATAATACCGCGGCCCGTCCTCCCCTACCTGGCCGGCCAGCGCCGGGGACATTTTTTCAAGGGCCTGGACCGCCCTGGATTTTTCCCTCGGCAGTTCCAGGTCCGTACTGCCGCCATAGATGTCCGGCACCAGCATGACGAACGGCTCCAGCTTATACATGCTGAAATCAAAGGCGGATTGCTCGCTCAGCCCATCGCGGGCATAGTTCCCCTGCGCGTCAGCCAGTTCGCTGCCCCCCCGGATCGACTCCTTGGAAGAATCAAAGGTGGTGAACAACACCACTGCATTGGAGAGGATGCCGACCATCCCCGCTCCCAGCGCCATGGCGATCGTCCGTCCCAATTGACGGGGCTCCCCGTTGCGGATCCACCGGACCCCATAACCGATCAGCAGACCGGCGGCAATGATCATCGTATAATAGACGATCTGTATGTGGTTGAAAGCGATAAGAAGAGACGTAAAAAGAGCGACAAGCGTCATCCCCTGCCAATACTTTCGTTCGCAAAGCAGGATGAGCGAACTGATCACCCCCGGCAGCAAGGCGATAGACTGCATTTTTGTATCATGCCCGACAGATATAATGACCGGGTTATAAGTGGAATAGGCATAGGCCAGCCCGCCGATGATCCCGATATAAGGATTGATGCGAAGTACAAGGGAGAGAAAGTAAAAGCAAATACAGGCCAGGAAAAAAAGACTTGCCGGCTTCGGCAGATAAAGAGTGAAAAGATTATAGAACAAACCGGGAACATTCACCGACTCGGAGTCCATCGCGATCTGGAAGGCCGGCATGCCGCTGAACATACTGTTGCTCCAAAGCGGGAAATGCCCATGGGTCTCCTTATACTGGAAGGAATTCCGGGACATCCCCTGCCACTGCAACATATCTTCCTGGTACAAAACCTTGTCCTCGAATATCGGCTTGCAGTACAATACCGCCACAGTCAGGAAAACGACAACAGCGACAATATGGGGAAACGACTTCCGCAGTAAGGTCTTATAATCTAATTGAATCATTCTTGGTTAATGTCCACCCCCTCTCTTTTTGCAATTGTCGGACCATCTTTACATTCGTACCTTTGAGGAGCGCACGGCACCCCGAAGGATAGGGCACTCCCAAGGGAAGTCCGCCTTCCCGAAGAAGCTGCCGCGGCAATTTTAGCAAATAAATAGCATGAACCCGGATATTTCGAGGGAAATTATTTTCCAGACAGCTCGCAGCGGCGGCAAAGGAGGGCAAAACGTCAACAAGGTCGAGACCATGGTGGAAGGCTATTTCCACATCCGCCAATCCTCCCTCCTGACGGATGAACAAAAAGACACCCTGGAGCGAAAATTAGCTGCAAAGATCAATTCGGAAGGATTCCTCCAGGTCCGCTCCCAGGTACACCGCAGCCAGTTAGCCAATAAGGGGGAAGTGATCCGCAAAATGCAAGCCCTGCTGGAGCAGGCCCTTAAACGGCAAAAAAAACGCATCGCCACCCGCCCGTCCGCCGGCTCCAAAGAAAAAAGGATAGAACACAAGAAACAACAAGGCCAGATCAAGGAAGGCCGCAAAAAGATCCGCGGCGCCGAATAAGCACCCTCGCCCCCCACTCCCACTTACCCCCCACCTGCCCGCATTCCCCTCCGGCCCCGCCCGCGTCTTCGATCGCCAGCCCTTCCTCCGTCATTCCGGCATTACCCGCGCCTCCGACCCCTCCACTCCGCCCGCGTTCCCCGCACCGCCATCCCCTCCGGCTCCCCTTTCCTCGCTCCGCACAGCCAAAAAAGGGTTTACCAGCGCCTATTACCTTTCGGCAAAACGGCTGCTGGATAGACCCAAAATGTTTAATGGTTGATGGTATTTGAAACCGGGAGGAGGATTAGAGGGGTGGCAAATTATTCTTGAACGTCCCGGCCCAATTTTAAGGACAAAAACAAATATCCCCTCTTCCATCCATCCTGCCTAGCGCACTCCTACGCGAAAACATGCGTATAACTACGTATTTTATTCAGGAATTAATACTTAGTATACCTTATAAAGGGAAATAGTACTTTGTCAGCCTATTAAATCATCTACTAAAACGCAATTCCCATGAACAAAGTCCTTAGATCCAGCCCCCGGATCTTGCCATCATTCTTCTTCTTATGTATTCTGGTATTCATTTTTACGCTCTCCGGCTGTAACCAGGGAGGTGGCGGCGAGCCACCCCTGAACCAGGACAGCATCAAACCCCATATAATCCCTATCGGCATGGCTATTCAATATACAGCCAATTTCCGCGCCGCCATCGACACCTGCAACCGGCGCAATCCGTACTTTAAAGACTCCATGCAATTCGGCCACGCAGAAGCCTTTAACAGCGATTGCATCAACCTGCTGCTCAGGCAAAAAAGTAAAAAAGGCGACCCCGCCGTAGGTATCCGTATCTATTACGGTCGCGATAATGCCGGCATGATCAAATTGATCCTCGTACCTTACGACAAATACGGCAATGATATCATCAACGTCATGGTCGATCTCGCCAACAAAACATCAGGCGTCTCCCCCGCCCATACAGAAGCGCTAAAGGTCGGTGACGACGGACAAACGATAGAGAACGGACAGCACTGCCCAACGATCTGTGACGACGGTGGCAGCGGGTTGAATGGAGGCAACTAGTTTCGCCCATACTATATATGAAGCCTATTCTTATTTTTCTGATCAGTCAATCTATATTGCTGCCAATCATTGCGGGGCTGGTACGTTTGAATCGTATCGACAAACGGTACCAGCCCTTCTATATTTTACTCTGGATCGGCTTTATCACCGAGATCATCAGCTTCATACTGATCAAATACTACCACCACAGCAATGCCATATCCGTCAACACCTATAACCTGGTGGAATGGGTCCTGATCGCCTGCCAATTCCATGTCTGGGGATTCCTAAAACAAAAACCCCGGATCTTCTATGCCCTCCTCGCCCTCGGCACCCTCGTATGGGCCATCGAAAACCTCGTTTTCGGCAAGATCACCGAATTCGGCCCCTATTTCTGCTTCTTTTATTATTTCGTGATCGTACTCCTCAGCATCCGTACCATCAACTTTATGATCACCCACGACAACCGCAGCCTCTTCCGCAACCCCCAATTCCTGATCTGTATCGGGTTTATCATCTATTTCCTGTATATGATCCTGTACTACTGGGCCTCTACCGTCAGCACCTACGGACGGTCCGTCGCCAGCACTACATTCATATTTTATTTAATGGCGTACATTAACGCTTTAAGTAATACGATCTATGCCATTGCCTTTTTGTTAATACCGGCCCGGGTAAAGTTTACGCTGAAATAATGGTCCATAGTTTGCTCCTCGTGGTAGCCGCTTATGGTTAAATGGGTGTAATTTTAAAGGCGCCACCCTGAACGATGCATATTAATGGAAAACAAGATCCTGTATATCACGCTTCTCTTATCTCTGATTATATCCGTGATCATCATTTATTTCTTTGCCTCCATCATCCGCTACCACCGGCGTTATATGAAACTGCAGCGGGAAAAGATCTTCGCCGAGATCACCATCCGCGAAAATGAGCGCAAACGGATCGCCAACGACCTTCACGACAGCCTGGGCCCCCTGCTCTCAGCCGTCAAACTGAACATCAGCAGCGTGGACATCGAACACCCCTCGGACAAAGAGATCCTCGACAAGACCGCCGGATACCTCGACGAGATCATCGGCAGCATGCGGCGCATCTCCCATGACCTGCTTCCCAATACCCTGGAAAGAAAAGGGCTTCTGGAAGCCATCCGGGAATTCATCGGCCAGGTCAATGTCCGGCAAGGTAATGTCAAACAGGTCCTCAATATCCAGCTCTATGTGGTCAAAGAAATCCAGGTCCCCCGGGAGAAAGAGATCCATATCTTCCGGATGATCCAGGAGATCGTCCATAACACCCTCAAACACGCCCAGGCCGGCAACCTCCAGATCGGGTTCAGCGAAGAAGGCGGCCACCTCCTCTGCCTCACCAAAGACGACGGAAAAGGCTTTGACAAGGAAAAAGTCCTCGCCGCCTCCCAGGGCCTGGGCCTCCGCAGCCTGGAAAGCAGGTGTGAAATTCTCAACGGCGTCCTTTCCCTCGACTCCATACCCGGCGGAGGTACCAACTATTTTATTAAAATACCGGTGAGTTGATGGGTGTTGAGCTGCTTTGCGTAAATTTACCCTCTAACCCCTTCCTGTATGAAACGCCCACACCGGCGTTCCAACTGGTGATCGGACCTACTAATTTTATCCGGATGAATAATAGTATTAGCCTGGATGGCCTGGCCCTCATGTTGTCCAAACAAGAGACGGTTACCCTGGCCGGACAGGCAGGGGACGGGCAGGAGCTCCTCCGCCTCGTGGAATTACATCAGCCCGATATCGTGCTCACCGATATCAAAATGCCCCGACTTGACGGCATCTCCGCCACCCGGATCCTGCTACGGCAGAACCCCAACCTGAAGATCATCGCCCTCTCCATGTTCGAAGAAGAGAACCTCATCGTAGAAATGCTGGAAGCCGGCGCCAAAGGCTACCTGCTGAAGAACGCCGACAAAAAAGAGATCCTGGATGCTATCCTCACCGTTTCCGAAGGAAATATCTTTTACTGCAAACATACCACCGCCCGCCTGGCCTCCCTGATCGTCAAAAGTAAATTCGACCCCCTGAAGAAGAACCCCGGCACCCTCTTCACCGAAAGGGAAAAAGAGATCATCCGCCTCATCTGCCGGCAAAATACCGCCCAGGAAATCGGCGAACAGCTCTTCCTCAGCAAACGGACCGTCGAAGGCTACCGCACCCGGATCCTGGAGAAAATGGAAGCAAAGAATACCGCCGGCGTCGTCGTCTTCGCCCTCAAGAACAACCTGATCGGCGAAGAAGATATCATGTAGTACACCCCTCGCCTGCTCTCCGGCCACGCGGCCACCTCCCATCCCCCCATCCCCTCATCCCCGCCGCTCCCTGACCCCTCAATTCACCGTATTGAACAACCGCAGGATATAAGTGAGCTCATAAAGGATGAAAAGAATGACCAGCACCCCGTGGAACCGGCGGTTGCTTACAAACATGGCCACTATGCAAAGAAGAAAATGCGCCGAATTGCGGATCGGGTATTCCCAGGTCCGGGTGAGGAAATAATCGCCCCCCTTCAACAGCGTATCCACCACATCGGCGACAAAACTGGCGGCCAATACCCCGAAGAACCATTTCTTCCGGGAATAGAAATAGTCGGCATACCGGTTGTCATAGTCCTTTACATCATCCGGCCAAAGAAGGGCGCAGAGCGTAAAATACATGGTAATATAAAGAATGAGGAAAAAATAACTTTCAAAAGACCAGGCCGTCACCCTCTTCAGGTTATACTCCCACCACCAGAAATGAGTGAGCAATAAGAACAGGTAGAGGGACCAAAGCAGGTGGACCCAGTACGGCTTCGTCCGCCCGGGATGCTGGATCAGCCGGACGGCGCTCACCAGCAATTTGGCAAAGCTGAGGCCGAGGATGATGCCGATGACCGATTTGATGTAGTCGAAGGTTTCCATAAAACAGCAGTGTCCGGCCCATCGTCACGATCGCTTCTTCATCATATCCCCCGCAATCCCGGCCATCCTATCCGAATATACGCTATTTTGCAATTTCAGCGTTAATGTGGACCCGGCGGGGTAATTTTGCGCATTCAGGATCTAAAACACCGATTTGAGCAGTATAAAAAAATTAGCAGGGCAAACGATCTGGTACGGGGTAAGCTCCATCTTTGCCCGTTTCCTTTTTTACATGCTGACCCCCTACCTGACCTTTAAATTCAAGGGCACTTCAGGCTATGGGCAGATCAGCCTGGTTTATTCTCTTACCCCTTTTCTCTTCGTGCTCGCCCTGCTGTCACTGGACACCGCTTTTTTCCGTTTCATCCAGAAAAAAGAAGGGGATAAGGACGCATACGGCTCGATCTTCGTGCTCCTGCTGACCTCTACGACCCTCATCACCACCCTCATCGTGTTGCTGCGCCGGCCGATCGCCTCATTCATAGCCCTTGGCACCCACCCGGAATATATCACCATCTGTGCTTTCATTATCGCCTTCGATGCCTTATCGGCCCTCCCTTTTGCGAAACTGCGGCACGAGAACCGACCTATAAAATTCGCCCTGGTCCGCATATCCGGCATCCTGCTGAATATCGCCCTCACCTTCTTCTTCCTCTCCGTGTGTCCCCGGTTGCTGAAAGCGCATCCCAATAGCGTCATCGGGCTATTCTACAATCCCGGATTCGCAGTCGGGTATTACCTGCTGGCCAATTTGATCCAGAACATCTTCCAGTTCCTGGTCCTGTCGGGGCAGCTACGCCGCGTAAAATGGACCTTCAGCCGGGAGTACCTTCGGGAGATTCTTATCTACTCCCTGCCACTGACCATTGCCGGTCTTGGCGGCATGATCAACGAGACCTTCGACCGGATCATGCTGGTCCGGCGGCTACCCTTGCCGGCCGACCAGGCAGCTTACCAGGTAGGCATTTACAGCGCGTGTTATAAACTATCGATCCTGGTTACCCTCTTCGTACAGGCCTTCCGTATGGGCGCCGAACCCTTCTTCTTCAAACAGGCCCAACAGGAGGACGCTCCTCGCGTATACGCCCGGGTGATGAAGTTCTTTGTCATTACCATCAGCCTCATGTTCCTCTTCGTTTCCCTCTATATGGATATCTGGAAATATTTTATCCAGGACCCGAAGATGTGGGAAGGGCTGAAAGTGGTGCCCATCCTGCTGCTGGCCAATATGTTCCTAGGGATTTATTACAACCTGTCCATCTGGTACCGGTTGTCCAAAAAAACGGTCCCCGGCGCCTATATCACCCTCATCGGCGCCGGCATCACACTGATAATCAATTACCTGTTCATCCCCTGGTTCAGTTATATGGCCTCGGCCTGGGCCACCTTCCTTTGTTATGGCAGCATGATGGTGATCTCCTTCGTCTGGGGACAAAAGGTCTACCGGGTGCCCTATGCCTGGAAAAAACTGCTGGCCTATATGGTCATCGCAACACTCGTCTATTTCCTGCATCATTTCGTTACCCGCCTTTGGCCCAACCGGATTTTCAGCGTGGGACTCGCCACCCTGCTCACCGGGGGATATGCACTCTTTATTCTAAAGATCGAACGAAAGGAATTCCAACGGCTGCCATATATCGGGAAATTCCTGGGTGGGACCAGCATTCCGGCCTAGATCGGCATCCTTGCGACGCTCCGTTCATCGGCAGTAAGGGGATGGGGCAGTGGTTTCGGTGTATATCGCCGTTTTTCATCGACATCATTGTAGGGGCTATTTTCTCTTCAGTGCATTTTGCAGCTCGGCATGTCCCCACCGCCGCTGTTCTCGCGGCATGTCTCGAGCCCTGCCAATCGCCGATGCGAGAAAGGCGGCTTGTGCGGCATGCCGGCGTGCCTAACCGCGGCGGGGGCGGGTTTCACTCCCCGACCTTTGTAATCCCCGCTCATTCTTGCATTTCCATCGTCTTTTCACTTCCAGCGAATTGGCCCCGCAATCTTCCAGCCAGGAGCATATCAATAGTTCCCGTCGTTTCAATGGTGCGCCGGCCCGTCATGAACGGGAGAGGCGCATTTTTCGCATCAACGACCAGCCGGGCTAGCCACACGCAGCGAAAACAGCGCCGAAAACATTACATGACAGCCGGCGAATTAACTCATCACTGCCTTCACCGGCAAGTGACATAACAACCGGCGAACTAACCAATAACCACCAGCAAAAGTGAGTTGCGACAGCGGCCCTTAGCGTAAAAACGGGTTATGCTTTTTCTCCCAGCCAATGGTCGTCGGCTCCCCATGCCCGGAATATACAACGGTCTCATCCGGCAATGGCCATAACTGCTCCCGGATACTCCTAAGCAAAGCAGCATGATCGCCCCCCTCCAGGTCCGTCCGGCCAATACTCTCCCTGAACAGCACATCCCCCCCGATCAGGAAACCCTCCGCGGCACAATAGAACCCCACACTCCCCGGTGAATGCCCCGGCAGAAAGAGAATGTCCAGCTGATCATCCCCCAGGGTCACCCGCTGACCCGGCACCAGTCCGATCAGTTCGCCCCGGTAGTTCTCAAAAGGCAGGTCCCATTCAAGCCCCATCTCCGCCGCGGCCTCCAGTAAGGGCTCCTCCTTTTCGTGGAGATGGAGGGGTAAGTCCCAGGTATCATACACGAACTTATTACCAAAGACATGGTCCAGGTGGCAATGGGTATTTAACAAAAGTTTGGGTATTAAGCCCTGCTGTTCAACGTATTCCCGCAAGGCGGTCCGTTCCTCCGCGAAATAACACCCCGGATCGATCACACAGCAGGCATCCTTTTGATTGAATAGCACGTATGTGTTCTCTTGTACAGGGTTGAAAATAAAGGATTTTACCGTTAGCATACATTCGATTTTTTACATAATCAATTTCACCGGTATTAGGGATTGTTATAACTTTAAAAACTTTAAAGAAAAGCAGGTATGCAATTTCATCAGTTTAGGTTGAAGTCACACTATTTTTTTTTGATTTTATTGGGACTTTTCTTTTTCGCCGGGCAGGCCCTCGCCCAGGTGAATACGGTGGAATTCGGCAAAAATCGCCTGCAGTTCAAGAAATTCAAGTGGAAATACTACCAGACGACCAATTTTAATACCTATTTCAGCGAAGGCGGACAGGAACTGGGGAAATTCGTTACCCAGCTCGCAGAAAAAGACCTGCCCGGCATCGAGCAGTTCGTGGAATATGGCATGCAACGCCGCGCCAATATCGTCATTTACAACTCGTATAATGACATGGAACAGTCCAATATCGGCCTCAACCTGGACTGGCAGACCACCGGCGGCATCACCAAACTGGTCAACAACAAGATGGTGGTCTATTACAATGGGGACCACAACAACCTCCGCCTCCAGATCCGCCAGGGCATCGCCCGCATCCTGGTGGAAAATATCCTCTTCGGGGACGACCTGGGCGAATTCGCCACCAACCAGGCCCTTTTGGACCTGCCCCAATGGCTGACAGACGGATATATCGAATATGCAGGGGAGAACTGGAATACCTTATTGGACGACCAACTGAAATCGGCCATCCTCTCGGGCCGGTATTCCAATTTCTACTCTTTCGCCTACGAACGGCCCAACCTGGCCGGCCACGCTTTCTGGTATTACCTGGCGGAAAAATATAAAAAAGAGAACGTCACCTATTTCCTCTACTTGTCCCGGGTCTATCGCAACCTCAACAATGCCTCCCAGCGCATCTGCAAAAAGAAGTTCAAGGAGGTCCTGAAAGACTTCATGGCCTACGAGGAAGAAAAATATGATAAAGACATCCGCGGCCGCAAGAACTTCCCCAAAGGCACCGTATCGGTTGTGGAAAATATCAATGAACACAAGGACTTCTTCCATTTTGCCCCCAGCCCCATCCCCCGCAGCCAGACCTATGCCGTAGTAGAATATAACCGGGGCCAATATAAGGTCGCCCTCCACGAGAGCTTTATCTATGACAAGGTACTGCTGAAGAACGGCGTCCGCTCCCTCCAGGAGCAGATCAACCCCCACTACCCCCTCATCGCCTGGGACCCCAAAGGCACCCGGCTGGCTTGCATCTATTGGAGCCGGGGGAAAGTAAAGCTCTTCGTCTATGACGTAATAAAGAGATACAAACCCATCGAACAGGACCTGCCGCAACGGCCAGTCGGATATCTATACGTATAAGATGGACAAACAGGAGTACCGGCAGATCACCAACGACATCTACGACGATCTGGACCCCTCCTTTATCGCCTTCCCCAACAAGACCGGCATCATCTATTCCTCTAACCGTCCCTCCGGCCGCGCCGTCAGCAAAGACACGGTACTGCCGTCCAACTATCATTACAATGTCTACCTGGTGGATAACTGGAACGATAATGAAGGCAAACAGATCTCCCAGCTCACCTACCTGAAATACGGCAATGCCCGCTACCCGACCCAATACAACGTGAACCACTTCACCTTCGTC
>Ga0193716_1002173_pt1 | contig 11170 bp, 10 predicted proteins | sample U2c1metaG_FD_145901 | JGI IMG/M metagenome (GOLD analysis project Ga0193716, IMG submission 145901) | Soil microbial communities from a riparian zone of the East river system, Colorado, United States - U2c1 | ecosystem: Environmental > Terrestrial > Soil > Riparian zone | place: USA: East River...
GAGCACGAGCAACGCGCGACGGGCGACGGCGGCAGCGATCGCAACGCGCTGCTGCTCGCCTCCGGACAGCGTGGCGACGTGGTGATCGAGGCGCCTGCGGAGTCCGAGCGCGGCGAGCGCCTCCTCGGCCCTTTGGCGAGGCTTCTCGCCGCCGGCCATCTGCAGCGCGATCGCGACGTTCTCACTTGCCGTGAGGGTCTCCCACAGATTGCCGCTCTGGAACACGATGCCCACCTGACACGCGCGATAGCCGGCCAGCTCGGCGTCGCTCTGCAGCGCCAGCGAGTTGCCGAAGGCCCGCACATCTCCAGCCGACGGGCGGTCGAGTCCGGCGGCGAGCGCGAGCAAGGTGCTCTTGCCGCAGCCGGACGGCCCCAGAATCGCAACGAATTCGCGTCGTGGCACCTCGAGGCTGACACCGCGAAGGGCGACCGTCTCGACCGGGCCGGAGCGGTAGATGCGGAAGACGTCGTGCAGCTCGAGCGCGGGCCACTCGATCGGCTGCGCCACCGCCTCGGGCTCACGGTACAGACTCTTCATCGCCAGCGAAAGCTCCTGCTGATCATCCGGTAGGCGTCGACGTTGTCCACGCCCTTCGGCGTGCCGAGGTCGACGATCGCCGTCTTGGCGCCGTGGGCGTACTCGTAGCGGTCGATCGTGATTGGAAGCCGCTTGCCGGTGACCGGATCGGGTTTGCTCAGACGCGTGTAGGTGACCTTGACGACAGGGCTTCCGTCGATCGTCACGCGCTGGGGGGCGCCGCTGGCGGCGATCGTCGGATCGGCGCTTCTCATCCGCGCTACTGCGGCCGCGGCCGCGGCGGGGGTCGGCGTCGCGGCGGCGGCCACCGCGACGTGGATCACGTTGGCCGTGTCCGTAAAGGTGACTTCGCTGCTCGCGCCTGTGCGCGTCCAGCCCTCGGGATAGCGGATCGAATACCCGGCCGAAGGATCGGTGAATGTCAAGAACGCCTGGTTGTCGGGAATGTCGCCCGTCGCGGCCGACTGCGCGTCGCTTGGCGCTTCTGTGCTCCCTTGTGGCGATTGGGGAGCTGCGCTCGCGCTGCTGCTGCTGTGGTTCGCCGAGGCGCCGCCCCCGCAGCCTGCGAGGGCGACGCCGACGATCGCGATGGGCCAGGCGCGGGACGCGATCCTCTTGACGGTCATCCATACCTCCTCGCTCGACGGTTGCCTCCGCGAGTAGGTTTACCCCCTCCAGATGAGGCTCAGATGAGAGCCAGCGGCAGGATCAGCGACACGTCGGCGCCGCCCCTGGGATTGCTCGCCAGCCGCGTCGTGCCGTGATGTGCGCGGGCGATCGAGTCGACGATCGCCAGCCCAAGCCCGGAGCCGCCCTGTCCATGACTCGCATCGGCGCGGCTGAAGCGCTCGAACGCCCGGTCGGCGAACTCGGCCGAGAAGCCAGGGCCGCTGTCGATCACGTGAAGCTCGACGAACCCGTCGCTGCCGCGCGCGTCCAGCCTCACCGTGCCCTCGCCGTAGCGAAGCGCGTTGTCCACGAGGTTCCCGAGGGCCTGCTCGATACGCAACCGGTCGACCGGCGCCCCGAGTCCGGGTTCGACCGAGGTCTCGAGCGAGCGTCCGCGGTCGCTCGCTCGGCGCGAGAAGCGGTCGACAACTCCGCCGAGAACCTCTGCGATGTCCGTCTCGACAAGCGTCACCGGCAATTTGCCCTGGTCGCTCTGGGCGATCACGAGCAGATCCTCGGCCAGCTGGGTCAGGCGGTCGGTCTCCTCGGCAGCCGAGGCGAGCGCCGCGTGCAGTTCCTCGTGCGTGCGACCCCGAGCGAGCGCGAGCTCGAGCTCCATCTTCAGTATCGCCAGCGGCGTGCGCAGCTCGTGGCTGGCGTCGGCGACGAACTGCCGCTCGTGTGTGAGCGCATCGCCGAGGCGCCCGAGCATCGCGTTCAGCGTGCTGCCCAGGCGCGCTACCTCATCGCCGGTCTGGGGGACCGGCAGCCGCTGGTCCGGCGCGGCCGTGGAGATCTCAGCGGCTCGCGAGCGCATCGCCTCGACCGGTCGCAGGGCAGCCGTCGCCACGCCATAGGCGGCAATCGATGCGAGTAGCAGCGCGATCGGGCCACCGAGCAGCAGCAGCTGAAGCAGATCAGCGCGCGACTCGGTCAGCGGCTCGGTCGATGTGCCGACGACGACCACCGCCCGCCGGCCACCGCTGGAAATCGGTGTGGCCAGCAGTCTCGACTGACCCCGCAGTCCAAGAAGCGGGCCGCGATCGAGCAGGACCGAGCCGTGCTCAGCGCGACGCAGCTCCGTTGCCGTCAGCAGAACGCGCCCCTGAAGCTCGGCAGTCGCGTCGAGCACGGCGCCCTTCGCGGTGAGGATCTCCGCGAAGTTCTCGGCCCGGCCGGCGAGCTTGCTGCCGCGTCCCTCGCTTAGGCCGGAGTCAACCTCTTTGACGAGCGCCGCCACGTCGCCGGCACGTGAGCGCAGCCCGTTGTTGGTGGCGCTGTCGAGCTCTGAGCTGAAGCGCAGGTAGACAAAGACACCGGTGGCACCGAGCACGATCGTCATCACCGCGGCAAACGCGAGCGTCACGCGCAGGCGGATCGAGGCGCGGTTCAGCATCCGCCCGAGCATCCGCCGTCACGACGCAACCGGTAGCCGGCGCCGCGAACGGTTTCGAGCGATTCGACACCGAACGGCTTGTCGACCTTCAGGCGCAGGTAGCGCATGTAGACCTCGACGACATTCGAGCGGTACTCGAAGTCGTACGCCCACGCGTGCTCGAGGATCTGCAAGCGCGAGAGTACGTGACCGGGTCGGCGCATGAACGTCTCGAAGACGGAGTACTCCTTGCTCGAGAGGGCGATCTCGACCTCGCCGCGCCAGACCTGTCGCGACGCGGGGTCCAGCCTGAGGTCGCCGACTTCCAGCACCGACGGGCGCTCGGACTCGCCGCGGCGCACGAGCGCGCGCAGCCGCGCCAGCAGCTCCGCGAAGGAGAAGGGCTTGGTCAGGTAGTCGTCGGCGCCTCCGTCGAGCCCGGCGACCCGGTCCTGGACGGCCCCTCGCGCAGTCAGAATCAGCACCGGCGCCCAGATCCCGTCGCGGCGCAGGCGCCGGCAGGTCTCAAAACCGTCGATCCCGGGCAGCATCACGTCGAGCACAATCGCGTCGTAGGAGAGCGCGCCCGCCATCAGGCCGGCTTGCTCGCCGCTAGTGGCGATGTCGGCGGTGAGCCCCTGTTCCTTCAAGCCGCGGCGAATCAGCGCTGCCATCTTGAGCTCGTCCTCGACTACGAGGATGTGCATCCCGGAGACGATGCCAGAGGAGATTAAGGCGAGATGAGAGTTAAGCTCCTCGAGACGCGAGCCATAGCGGCAGGAGATCGCGTCGCGGGATGGGCGTTGCTCAATGGGTCGCAGGCACCGTCGTCAATGGGTAGCCGAGGTGGGCGACCCGTTCGGGGAGGTCGACGTGCAGCCAGTGCGATACGTGACTCGGCAGTGTCTCGAGGATGATCTCGCGGTAGCGGCCGGTGCTCAGCTCCTTCACGATGTCGTCGTAGGCGTTGGGACTGGACGCGACGCGGCCCGCAACCTCGCCGCCGGTCGGCTCCTGCAACAGCGGCAGCGCCTGCGCTAGTACCTCCTCACCAGCCTGGCTGGTGGCACTGTCGCGGTCGAACGCGACGTGGTCGGGGTTGGGTACGAGCAGGAAGAACTTGGCGGGGCTCGCCAAGGCGCGTTTGCGAACGGCATCGAGCATGGCCGGACTCGCACTGACCTTGTTCGTCACCACGAGCACGTGCGATTCACCGTCGCTCGCCTGCGCTGCTGCAGCTGCCCGCGGGTCGCCGTCGAGCGAGGGAACCGTGATCACGTCCCGCTTGGAGCGCGTGAGGTAGAGAACCAGGGTGAGGATCGTCGAGAGGAAGATCAGGCTGGTCAGGATCGTGCCTAGTCCGAGGCCGCCTTCTTCGGTCGGCTGGGCGAGGTAGTCGCCGATCGAGGCGCCGAGCGGGCGGGTCAGGATGTAGGCAATCCAGAAGGCGAGGATCGCGTTCAGCTTGAAGCGGAAGTGAGCAAACGTCACGATCGCGATCAGCGCCCCGAAGATCAGCGCGGCAGCCGAGTAGCCCAGGGCCAGCTTCTCGGCGGCGAGGTCGCCGGCCGAGGTGCCGAGCGCGAAGGTGAAGAGGATCGCCAGCCAGTAGAAAGCCTCGCGGCGGGTCGTGACGATCGTGTGGATCGAGAGCGTTCGCTCGCTGGCGTACCAGCTGGTGAAGACCGCCGCGAGCACGATCGCAAAGCCGATCGTTGTTGTCTGCAGCGGGACGCCGAGGTTGTCGACGAGGTTGTCGCTGAACAGCGTTCCGACGACGCTGATCAAGACGACCGCGAACCAGTAGAGGCCCGGGACATACCTGTTTGAGCGGAACTGAAACACGAGCGTGAGCACCAGCAGGATGCCCATCACGTAGGAGGTGGTCGTGAGGCCGAGTCCCAGGTTTTCGTTCAATAGGTCGGCAGCCGTCTCGCCGACTGTCGTGCAGAGGATCTTGATGACCCAGAAGTAGAGCGTTATCTCCGGGACCTTGTTGAGCAGCATTCGGCCCGGTGACGTAGCAACGCTGCGCGGGTTGACGGCGCTTTGATTTATGGCAATCTCGTTCATGCGCAAGCACGATGAACGGAACCCTTTAAGCGATGATGAGAATGTTGCCAAGCGTTCCCGTGCGCATTCGCGACGGACCGAGCCGGAGGCCAGGCTGCCCGTTCGGCGCCGGCGACCATAGAAAAGCCCCGCCAGAGCGGGGCTTTTCCTTAGCGGGTCGATAAGCCGGATCCTGTCGTTGAGCAGCCATCCATCTGAGCGGCCTACCTGGACCTTGGCGGGCTACCTGCAAGCGGTCCCGTTTGGCCTTGCATCGGGTGGGGTTTACCCAGCCGCCGCGTCACCGCGACGCTGGTGCGCTCTTACCGCACCATTTCAACCTTGCCTGTGAGCCGTTCACGTGGGACGGCCCCATCGGCGGTGTATTTCTGTGGCACTTTCCCGCGGGTTTCCCCGGGTCGATCACTCGACCACCCTGCCCTGCGATGTCCGGACTTTCCTCGAAGGCTTGCGCCTCCGCGGCTGCCTGACCTGCACGGCCACGGTAGCGCTTACGCCGTGCCATAGGAAGGGCTGGGAGGAGTTTCGCGATCGTCCCGCCCTGCGCTGCAGGACGCTGGTACGTGGCGCCGAGTGCGACGCTCAGACGCTTCGGAGCAGACCCACGACGCGACCGAGCACCGTGACCTCTTTGCTGCGGATCGGCTCCATCGTGTCGTTCTCCGGCTGCAGGCGAATGTGGTCGGACTCGCGGAAGAAGCGCTTGACCGTCGCCTCCTCGCCAAGCAGGGCCACGACAACGTCACCGTCACGCGCCGTGTCCTGCGGATGCACGACGACGAAGTCGCCCTCGATGATCCCCGCTTCCTTCATCGAGTCGCCGCGGATGCGCAGCAGATACTCGCCTTCGCCGCCGCCTGCGACCTCTGGTACTGAAACGTAATCCTCGATGTTCTCCTCCGCCAGCATCGGCTGACCCGCGGCGACCGAGCCGAGCAGCGGCAGCCCGTCCGAGCGCACCAGCCCGCGCATCGTCTCCACGGCGCCGCCCATCGCGCGGTCGAGCAGCTCGATCGCGCGAGGCTTGGATGGGTCACGCCGAAGCAGGCCGAGTTTCTCGAGGTTCGCCAGGTGCGCGTGCACGGTTGAGGAGGAGGCCAGGCCAACGGCCTTGCCGATGTCGCGGACCGTCGGCGGGTAGCCGTACTTCGCGGAGTACTTACGGATGAAGTCGAAGATCTCTTGCTGGCGCTTGGTCAGATCCATTTCTGCTCGACTCCCTGGTCGGGTGGACGATGTCGTGAAACGAACACTTGTTCGCACTGTAGCGTCGGCCGTGGACGGATGCAAGAAGCGGCCGGCGCGGTTGCAAGCCGGCGCCCACGGTCGGGTGCAGTCGCGCGCCTGATCCACCGGGCGCGACGGGCAATTCGCATGGGCCGGGCGAGGCTATACTCGCGCACTCTGCGCTCGTGGCGGAATTGGTAGACGCGCAAGGTTGAGGGCCTTGTGGGCTTTACGGCCCGTGGTGGTTCGAGTCCACTCGAGCGCATGCAGAAAGCCCCGCAAAGCGGGGCTTTTTCTGTCTTCAGGCGGAGGCTCTGGTCTCGCCACGAGATGTTCGGATCATTGTCAGTGACAAATCTGAACATTTCCACGAACCTCCCACCACAGGACGCTCGGCCCGGAGATGCAGATATGCGCTGCGCGCCCACGCGAGAGGTATGGCAGGTCCGCTGGCGTGATTGGACGGTCGCCAGCGCGTCCGCAGCTTTCGCAATGAGGAAGCTGCCCAGGCCTTCGATCAGTCGATGCTGGCGGTGGCGCCGTCTGAGCGACGGGCGGAGCACGGCAGCAGCGGCGGCGTGTACGGGTCGACGACCCAGCGCTACTACGACCACCTCGAGCGTCGCGTGCTCGCCGCCGACGCCCGCGCGACCGAAGAGGCGATCGCTCGCGCGAGCAACAACGTGACGCGGGTGCGTGGCGGCTAGGGGAGCGTGGCGATCGCAACCATGAGGTACACGACAAGCAACACGTAGGCGGCCCAGATCGTCAGCTCAAGCCACGCCCACCGGCGTTGGTTGCGACGCACCCGCCTCCTGCGAGCGTGCTCTGCCGCCCAGTACTGCTCCGGCGTCGAGTCGCCCATGCGAGCGTCCCGGCGCCAAGCTTCCGCGCTCCAAGTAGGCATCCTTGCCCCCTTTCTGCGGAAAAGGGTACCCGACCAGATGCGGAGGGTCTAGACGATCCGCCGCTCGTGGTCGTCGGGCTGGCGGCGTAGAACGCTTGCGCCGCACCGTCGCGTGCCGCGTCGCAGGAGTGCGGGGCCCTGGCGTCCACGCCGCACGCGCCTCCTCGATCCAGCGATCGATGTCCTCTGCCACGAAGCGCAGCGGCCCGTCCTCGCCGCCGATCCTGATCGACGGTATCTGCCCAGCCTTGGCCGCGTCATACAGCCAAGAGCGTGAAACCCCGAGCAGACGGGCCAGGTCTGAGGGCTTGAGAAGTTGATCAATACCCCTATGTCGGAATGTCGGAGAAAGCGCCCCGCGTCCCAGCCTGTACGAGCGGCCTTAGCGTCGGCCGCCCGTATGCGCAGAGCGGAGCGCGCCAGTCTCGATTCGGCGGCGAGGTGGAACCTGTGGCGCGCGGGAGGCATCTACTAAGGAAAGGTCGCCAGACGCCCCTCTTGGGTACACGGGGATTCAGAGCGTTAGCTTCCGCGCCGTGTGAGTAGTGGCGGTCCCCCGTGGAACGCAGGGTGACTCACACCCAGAGCCGTCGTCAGCGTGCGTGTGGGGGAGGATTGGTTAGCCCAGTCCGCCCCGCCGAGCAGCATCCGTCCGCGCGTTGCGCGGCCACTGGGGGCCCCGCTGGGAGGCTGCCGGCGCGGGGCGCTGAGTCCCTGCAACCGATGTTCGCACTGATTCTTGTGTCGCTGAGCCTTGGCATGTCTAAGTTCGCCCGGGCGCTCGCGATCGGGCTCGGTCGCCGCGCCGGGCGGCGCGGGCGACGGAAGCGGCCGAGAACCTAGGAGCGGCCGAGGGCCGCCTGGCTCGCCAGGTACTGGTGGACGAGGCGCACCGACATCGAGCCCTCCCCGACCGCCGAGGCGACGCGCTTGATCGAGCCGGTGCGGCCGTCGCCGACGGCGAAGACGCCGGGCAGGCTCGTCTCCAGCGGCATCGGCGGGCGACCGCCGTTGATCGGGCCGACGTCGAGGTGGGTGACGTCGAGGTCGCCGCCGGTGAGCAGGAAGCCGTCGTCGTCCTTGGCCAGTTGGCCGTCGAGCCACTCGGTGCAGGGATCGGCACCGATGAAGATGAAGAGGCCGCAGACGTCGAGGTCACGGCGTTCGCCGGCGCGCGTCTCCTCCACCGTCAGCCCGGCGAGGACGGCATCGCCGTGGATCTCGCGGACCTCGGTGTGGCGGAGCACGTCGATGTTCTCGATCGCTTCGATCTTGTCGACCAGGTACTGCGACATCGAGGCGCCGAGGTCGCCGCTGCGCAACAGCAGGAAGACCTTTTCGGCAGTGCCGGAGAGGAAGATCGACGCCTGGCCCGCCGAGTTGCCGCCGCCGACCACCGCCACCGCCCCGCTCCCGCACATCCGCGACTCGACCAGCGTCGCCGCGTAGAAGACCCCGGCGCCGTTCAGCTCGGCGCGGCCGTCGACCGGGAGCTGGCGGTAGCTGGCGCCGGTGGCGAGGACGACGGTGCGCGCCGCCAGTTCGTCGCCGCTGTCGAGGGCGACGACGTAGTGGCCGTCTTCGTGGCGCAGGCTGAGGGCGCGCTCGGGGACCGCGGTGCGCAGGCCGAAGCGGCGCGCCTGGGCGATCGCCCGCTCTGTCAGCTCGGAGCCGGAGATGCCGGCCGGGAAGCCGAGGTAGTTCTCGATCCGCGAAGAGGTGCTCGCCTGGCCACCGAGCGCGGTCGAGTCGATCATCATCGTCGAGAGCCCCTCGGTCGCGGCGTAGACGGCGGCGCCGAGGCCGCCCGGCCCGCCGCCGACGATCAGCGTGTCCCAGGCCATTTTCGCCGTCTTGTTGGGGGCGCGCAGGTTGAGCGCGGTCGCCGCCTCGAGGACCGTCGGCGCGCGGAGGACCTTGTCGCCGCCGATCAGCAGCGGCAGGTCGTCCTCGGCGAGCGGCCGGCCGTCGGGCGTCGGCGCCGTCAGGTCGGAGCCGTCGAGGTCGATGAAGCGGTGCGACACCCGGTTGCGGGTGAGGAACTCGCGCAGCTCGCGCGTCCCCGGGTCGCCGCCGTGGCCGATCAGCCGGGCACCGCTTTCGGCTTCGATGACGATCGCCCGCCGGCTGATCAGGGCGTTCATGATCATGGCGCCAAGCCGGGTGTCGTGGGAGATGACGGCGCGTAGCGCCTCGCGGCTGACGAAGATCGCCTCGCCCGCGGCCGCTACGCGCGCGGTCAGCAGCGTCGGTTCGAGAGTGATCAGGTTCAGCTCGCCGGCGAACTGGCGCGGGCCGTAGCCGACGATGACACGCTCGCCGGGAGTGCCGTAGGCGTCGATGATCTCGACGCAGCCACTGGCGACGACGATCAGGTCGAAGTCGAGGTCGCCCGGGGAGAAGAGGATCTGCCCGGCGCTCACCTGCTCGCGCCGCCCGGCGGCTTCCATCGTCGCCATCTGCGCCTCAGTCAGGCGCGGGAAGGTGACGTCGCTCTCGCCGGCGACGGGGGTGCGGTCCGGCGCGGCGCCGGTCGGGTCGGTCTCGCTCATCGAGGCCGCAACGTTAGAGGCTCGGCTCGCTCTTTCCCAGGGTCTGCCTAGCCGACGCCGACCTGTCCATATTCGGACAGATCGGCGCGGACTCGTTCGAGCTGTTTCTCGTCGCGGCCACAGACCATGACCGTGACTTTCATCGGGAGTAAGGTTCGACTTGGCTTGCCTATGCGGTTTTCGCCGCCTGTGGTCTTTGTGCGGTCCCGATTGCGCATGCATGCCATTGAGTACGTGTGTATGTCATGTCGCGGTGTACCGAGTCCGTGTCATCTACTAGAGGAAGGTGGCGATGCGAAAGCTGGCGGTCTGCGCGCTGATCCTGCTGGCGGTGGTCCTACTATCCGGCCACGGCGCGACTTTCGACAGCGCGGCCAACGCACGTCGGCCCGGTGCTTCGCGTCTGGCGACGATCGCCTATGTCGTCGACGGGGACACACTGCGAGTCCAACTCGGCTCCCGCGGTCTCGTCTACGTCCGTCTCATCGGCATCGACACACCTGAGGACGTCAAGCCCGGTACGTCGGTGGAGTGTGGCGCACAGCAGGCGGCCGCCTCCATGCGCCACCTCGCGCCGGAAGGGGCCGTGGCCCGTCTCCGAGCTGATTCCGTCGCCGACGAATATGACCGTTACGGGCGTCTGCTGGCCCACGTATTCGTTGGCGGACGCCAGCTCGAACTCATCCAGCTGAGCCGCGGCTGGGCCGAGGTCTACCGCTACAAAGACCAGCGCTTCGACGGGCTCGCGGCCTTCGTGCGCTCCGCTGCCGGCGCCCGCCGCGCAGACCGTGGAGTGTGGGGAGTGTGCGGCGGAGACTTCCATTCGTCGCGCCTAGACGGATAAGGGTTCGGCATCCAGCAACGGTGGGCACATAAGAGCGCTTATCGAGCGTGCACCTGACCGCCGCAGCGACGCTCGCAGCCGTCGCTGCCTATTCGTCAGCAAAGAGATTGATCTGGGGGCTGCCCAAGGTTTGTGTACGTGCTGGTTCTCCCTGCGATCCTTTGTTGAGGTCTGCCGGGCCAAGGCTCGTGGGCTGTTCAGGTGTTGCTGTCGCTTCGGCATGCAACGCCGCCATATTCTCAAACAGCCGGCGTCGGACGGCCTCCTTGTCCTCTTTCCACAACGTCGCGAGCGACGCGACGAGGAACGGCACATGGCGGGGCTCGTTCGGCCGCCCATCGTGGCGCGTGTACGGCCCGTCGGTCTCAGTTAGAACTCGATCCTGAGGCAGCGCCGCGATGATTCTCTGGCCACGGCGTGTCGAGAGCATCGCGGTGTTGACAGAAAAACGCATTCCGGCGTCGAGTGCAGCGTCGAGGTGCTTCAACGCGCCCAGGTACCAATGGAGGATCGCATGCACACGAGCGTCGGTCAAAAGGCGGACCGTGTCTGCCTCTGCCTGGCGGGAGTGCACTGTCAGAACCTTGTGACGGATCGAGGGCTCTGCGAGGACGCGCTCGAAGACTTCCGTCTGGCGCCGCCGCGTCGACATGCCATGAATTGAAAAGTCGAGCCCTACCTCGCCAACGTAGTCGGTCTGGTCGAGGAGGCGGCTGAATAGGCTCATGTCATGCTCGGTTGTTTGGGAGGCGCTCAGAGGATGCAACCCGAGCGCAAGCCGATGCATCGCGCCGGGCCCAACCATCGCGCTGAGGCGCTTGAAGCTCGACGGCGTCTCGGTCACTGCGATCGTGACAACCCTCGACCCAGCCGCAGCCTTCAGGACAGCATCCGGGCGCGCGTACCTATCGATATGGCAGTGCGAATCGACGTACACACCAGGGCAGCTTAGGCCCCGGCGACGCGACTCCGCAGTGAGGCTG
>Ga0193716_1002175_pt1 | contig 11163 bp, 8 predicted proteins | sample U2c1metaG_FD_145901 | JGI IMG/M metagenome (GOLD analysis project Ga0193716, IMG submission 145901) | Soil microbial communities from a riparian zone of the East river system, Colorado, United States - U2c1 | ecosystem: Environmental > Terrestrial > Soil > Riparian zone | place: USA: East River...
GTGCGCGCGTCACCGTCATCGCCCACGGCGTGCCGCCGGGCTGGGGTGAGCCGGTGTTCGAGCGGCTCGATGCCGATCTGGCGAGCGCGATGATGGGCATCAACGCGGTGAAGGGTGTGGAGATCGGCGCGGGATTCAAGTCGGTCGAACAGCGCGGATCCGAGCATCGCGACGAAATGACTCCCTCGGGCTTCAAGAGCAATCACGCCGGCGGTGTGTTGGGCGGCATTTCGTCCGGCCAAGACATCGTGGTGAGCCTGGCGTTGAAGCCGACCTCGAGCATTACGCTGCCCGGCCAAACCATCAACATTCACGGCGAGCCCGTCGAGGTGGTCACGACGGGACGCCACGATCCGTGCGTGGGGATTCGGGCCACACCGATTGCCGAGGCCATGTTGGCGCTGGTGTTGATGGATCACTACTTGCGGTTTCGCGCGCAGTGCGCGGACGTGGTTTCGGCCACGCCCGTCATCACCCGATGAACGCCGCGATCCCATTGCCGCGCATCGCAGTCGTCGGCGTGTCGAGCTTGATCGGCGCGGCGGTGATCGATGAATTGCGGGCGCGAAAAATGGCGGTGGCCGAACTGCACGCCCTCGATGATGAGCGCAGCGCCGGCAATCCGGTCAGCGATGAAGAGGCAAAGCTGACGGTGGGCGATGTTGCCGCATTCGATTTCTCGCGCGTCGACCTGTGTTTTTTTTGCGGACGCGCGGCGCTGTCGGAACGCTATGCGGAAGCTGCCGCAAAGCATGCATGGGTGATCGACGGATCCGCGGCTTTTCGCGCTCGCGCGGACGTGCCGTTGGTTGCGGCGGACGTCAATCCCGAGGTGCTCGATTCGGTGGGGCCGCGTGGTTTGATCGCCCTGCCTGGAAGCGCGAGCGTCGCACTCGCGACGGTGCTCGCGCCGCTGCACCGGCTCGCCGGGCTGGTGCGCGTTGACGTTGCAACTTATCAGGCGGTATCGGGCAGCGGCCGCGGCGCCATGGACGAACTTGCCGGAGAGACGGTCGCCATGCTCAGCGGCAAGAAGGCGCGGGGCCGCGCGTTCGGCCGTCAAATCGCCTTCAACGTGATTCCCCAGGTGGATACCTTGGAAGCGGACGGCTTATCGCGCGAAGAGCGGCGATTATGGGAGGAGACGCGGCGTATTCTGAATTTGCCCGGCTTAGGCATCAATGCCACGGCGGTGCGCGTGCCGGTCTTTTTCGGCCATAGTCTGGCGGTCCACGCCGCTTTTGAGCGGCCCATCGGGGTGGGGGAAGCGCTGCGCGTGCTGCAGCGCGGGAGCGGTTTGAGCGTCATCGACCCCGAATCGATTGCCGAATTTCCGACGCCTGCCACACTGGCCATGGAGCCGGATCAGGTATATGTAGGCCGCATAAGAGCCGATTTGACCCGTGATCGAGGTCTAAATTTTTGGGTGGTGGCTGATAATGTTCGGAAATGTGCGGCACATAACGCAGTTTCAGTGGGCCAGATTTTGGTAAATAGATCCCAGTGAGATATAGTTATTGGCTTATGTAAAAGGCAAGTGAGAATTCGCGTCCAAGCCCCTATAGCACAATGAACTTTGTACGCTTGCCTGCCCGTATTCTGGGAGTAGAAATGTTTGTGACCCTGCCTCGCCTCATGCTGATGGCGTGCCTGCTGTCCCCGTCCTTGACGTGGGCATTGGGCCTAGGTGAGATCCATCTTAACTCATCGCTCAATGAGCCGATGAATGCCGAGATCGACCTCATTGCGGCCGGCCCGGAAGAGTTGGCCGCCTTGCGCGCCACGCTCGCCGCCAAAGACGCGTTCACGCGCTATGGCATCGACCGTCCGCCTTTCTTGTCGACGCTGACGTTCAAAGTGGGCAAGAGCAAGGACGGGCGCGACGTGCTGCTGGTTCGTTCGAGCGAATCGATTCCTGAGCCCTTCGTGACGTTCTTGGTTGAGGTGAATTGGGCCCGCGGCCGCCTCATGCGCGAGTACACGGTATTGCTCGATCCGCCGGTGTATTCACCCGGCGAGCGAGCGAGCACAGCCGCTCCCGTGACCGCAGCGACCACCGCACCGGCTGCACGAGCGAGGCCCGCACCGGCTGCTACTGCAGATGCCACCGCGGCCACAGCCGGCACGCCGAGCCGCCCAGGCTCCTCAGGCCGCGCGGCGCGACGCGCCTCGAGCCCAGCCGGCAGTGCGCCGAGCCCAAGCGGTACGGAAACATCCGCTCCGGTCGGCGATGGCTATCATGTCGCCGAAGGCGACACGCTGACCAAGATTGCGCGCAGTTTGCGCGCCGGCGGATCGAAGGCCGACATCGACCAAAGCATGGTCGCGATGTATCGCGCGAATCCCGATGCGTTCGGCGGCAACATCAATATTTTGCGCCGCGGTGCTGTATTGCGCGTGCCGGGCGGGGATGAAATCGCCGCGCTGAATCAAACCGAGGCGACCAGTGAAGTGCGTCGTCAAATGGACGCCTGGCGCGGAAGCAGTGGTGCAGCGCCAAGCGGTCACCTGCGTCTGGTTACGCCTGGCGCCGGCGGCGGCACCAGCAACAGCGTCGGCGACTCCGCCTCCAGCGGCGAAGCTCAGGCGCTGAAAGGACGCGTCAAGGATTTGGAAGCACAGCTTGCGGATTCGCATCGGCTGCTTGACCTCAAGAGCAACGAATTGAGCGAGCTGCAGCGCAAGCTCGGCACGCCGGCTACGGCGACTCCGGCGCCCACGCCGCGACCGCCAACGGCGACTGCGCCAACGCCGGCTCCGACACCTGCGCCGGTGGAAGCAACACCTCCGCCCGCGGAAGCGACGCCGCCCAGCACAACCGCGTCCACGCCGACGCCGCTGCCCACGGAAAGCACACCGACGCCGACGCCGAAACCGGCCCCGGTGGTAGTGAAGAAGCCGGCAACGGATTCAGGATCCTGGCTCGACTGGGCGACCGCCAATTGGTGGGTGCCATTGGGCGTTATCGCACTGTTGATCGCCGGCCTGGCAATCGCCTCCTGGCGGCGCCGGCAAGCCGGCGGTGGGGGCGATTTCCCCGGACTGGATTCGACCGACATTTCCGAGTTCCGTGATCCGACTGCCCGGGTCGCCGGCGGCCGCGGCGGCGACAACTCATTCGTCGTGGAGGAATCGGGCGAGCATCCCATGCCGGAATTCGCCGAGACCGCGGAGCCGCGATACGGCGAGACGACCACGGACCTCAAGGCTCCCGACGACACAATGTCCAGCGAGAGCGCTGTCAATCTCGATCAGGGCGATCCCCTGGCCGAGGCGGACTTTCATATGGCGTACGGCCTGTACGACCAAGCCGCCGACTTGGTGCGCATTGCGCTCGAGCGCGAGCCGGATCGGCGCGATCTGCGTTTGAAGCTGTTGGAAATCTATTTCGTTTGGGGCAACAAAGAAGCATTCCTGCAGACCGCCAAGGGCCTGGAATCCACCCGCGACCGCGCACCTGCCGGCGAGTGGGACAAGATCGTCATCATGGGCAAGCAGATATGCCCCGACGAGCCGCTATTCGCGTCCACGGCGGGCAGCGGCCGCGGCGCGGGTGCCCTGGTCGACTTGAATCTCGAAGGCGGTGAAAACCGCGTCGATATCGATTTGTTCGGCGACCCGGAAGGTGAGCACAGCATCGATCACCCCATCGCCAAGGATCGCGACGACAACGCCACGACCGGCGAATCGCCCGGCATACACGCCGCCTCGGATCTTGATTTCACTTTGGATAGACCGGAACGCGGCGCGGATGATTCGCCGACGCGGGAAATGGCGCCGCGCGATGAGCCGACCGTGGAATCCGAATTGATGAATTTCTCCGACTCGCCCACGGCCGAATCGCCGACCTTGAAACCCACCGACCTTCGCGGCCGGATTTCTTCGAAGCTGGACAAAGTGAACAAAGCGGATCAAACCGCCGAGCTGTCGATCGACGATTTGGGTCTGGATCTGGATCATCTTGATGGCGCCAACGGCGCGTCGGTCAGCATCCCGCGGCTCGAGGAGACCGATCATCCGGAGGACGCGCCGACCATGGTTGCCGGTCTCGACGAAAAATCGCGGCGCATGATGGCGGAAGCGGAAAGCCGCGCGCGCGACAAGGATCTGACCGAGCTCGAACGCGAATTGGAAGCCTCATTCGTTGCCGACCTGGGTAGCGACCACGAGGACATCAAGACCGCCGTATTGGGCCCCGAATCCGCACCCACGGTGCAGATGCCGCGCGGCAAGACTCCGGATCCTGCGTCCACATCGAAGTTCAAATCGCCGGAATATTCCGACATTCAGGAAGCCGATCGGGGCGGCGACATCGATTCCACTTCCAGATTGCGCGGACTCAACGCGGACAGCATCGACCTGGATCTGGATCGCCTGGCCGACGCGTTAGGATCCGGCGACACGGTCGAGCAACCGCGTGCCGAAGATGAAGTGTTCTCGACCGAAGTGTTCGAGGCCAGCCAGCGCAACCGCAAGGTCGATTTGGATGTGGGCGATGCGCTCAATGGTTCCAATCTGGCCGCTACGGACAAGTTGAAGGCCATCACCACCACATCCACGACACGCACCAACAAGATAAAGACCGAGGAACTCGGGCTGCCGGAACTCGAGCCTGTCACGATGAGCGAGGTCGGAACCAAGCTGGACCTGGCGCGTGCCTACATGGACATGGGCGATCCGGAAGGTGCGCGCAGTATTCTCGAGGAAGTCGTCAGCGAGGGTTCTGCGAGCCAGAAACAGGAAGCGCAGCGCTTGATCGAGAATCTGCCCGGCTAGGAGCCTGTCTGCGTATTCCCCGTGGCTAACGTGACCGATCTCGGCCGGCGCGTCGCCGCCCTCATCGAGTATGACGGCACCGACTACGCCGGCTGGCAATCGCAAGTGCACTCCACGTCGATTCAGGACGCGGTCGAGGCCGCGCTCTCCTTCGTCGCCGGTCACCCGGTCGTTGCCATCTGTGCCGGCCGTACCGACACCGGCGTTCACGCCGTCGGCCAAGTGATTCATTTCGACACCCGTGCGATGCGCACCCCCCGGGCGTGGGTCCTGGGCGCGAATACCAAGCTGGCCCCAAGCATTGCCCTGCAATGGGCCGGTGAGGTGACCATGGGGTTTCACGCGCGGCACAGGGCCATCCGCCGCGTTTATCGATACGCCATATTGAATCGCAGCGCGCGCTCGGCGCTGCAACGCACGCGGGCTGCGTGGATTCATCGGCCGCTGGACGCGGCGGCCATGCATGAGGCTGCGCAGGCGCTGATCGGCGAGCATGATTTCTCCGCATTCCGCTCCGTACAGTGCCAATCGAAAACGGCGATCAGACGCGTCGATGCCATCGAAGTCATTCGCGAGGGCGACTACCTCTGGTTGCAGATCACCGCCAACGCCTACTTGCACCACATGGTGCGCAACATCGTCGGCACGCTGCTCGATGTGCAGCGCGAATCGCATCCTCGCGCGGCCATGGCCAAGGTGCTCACGAGCGCCGATAGGCGATACGCGGGCGCCACCGCGCCTGCGGCGGGCCTATACCTATGGCGAGTCGACTATCCGCCGGTTTATGGTATCCCCGCGCCCAAGCCTCAAATTGGTTTAAACTAGCGCCATGTCCTGGTTTGAGCGAATTGTCCCGTCGCGGATAAAAACCGAGCGCCGCACGCGATCGGTGCCCGAAGGCTTGTGGACCAAGTGTCCGGCCTGCGATGCCGTGCTCTACAAAGCCGAGATCGAGCGCAACCTGCATGTCTGCCCGAAGTGCAGCCACCATATGCGCATCAGCGGGCGCGAGCGGGTCATGAAGTTTCTGGATACCGGATCCACCACCGAGATCGCAACCAAGGTCGAGCCGGAGGATCCGCTTAAATTCAAGGACTCCAAGCGTTACAAAGACCGCCTGGTCCAGGCGCAAAAGCAAACTGGCGAACGCGACGCATTGGTCGTCATGGCCGGCAAGCTGGCGGGCCTCAACGTGGTCGCCTGTGCATTTGAGTTTCGCTTCCTGGGCGGATCCATGGGCTCGGTGGTCGGCGAGAAATTCGTGCGCGCGGTGGAACACTCCTTGGAACATCGCATGCCCTTGGTCTGTTTCGCGGCCAGCGGCGGCGCCCGCATGCAAGAGGCTCTGTATTCGCTGCTGCAAATGGCGAAGACCAGCGCTGCGCTCAAGCGCCTGTCGGAGGCGCGGCTACCCTTTATTTCCGTGATGACGGATCCGACCACCGGCGGGGTGTCCGCGAGTCTGGCGATGCTCGGCGACATCAATATCGGCGAACCGAAGGCACTGATCGGGTTCGCCGGCCCGCGGGTGATTCAACAGACCGTTCGGGAAACTTTGCCGGAAGGATTTCAGCGCAGTGAATTTCTGCTCGAGCACGGCGCGCTCGACATGATCGTCGACCGCCGCGAGATGCGCGATCGCATCGGCGCCATGCTGCGATTGTTGAGCGGCAAAGAACCCGCCGCAGCTTAAAGACCGGCGCCGCATGCGCAGTCTCGAACAGTGGTTGGCCTACCAGACCCAGGTGCACCCGCAGGCCATCGATCTGGGGCTGGATCGGCTGCATGTGGTTCTCGAGCGATTGCAGTGGCAGCAGCCGCAGATCCCGGTCATCACCGTCGCCGGCACCAACGGCAAGGGCTCGGTGAGCGCGTATTGCGAGGCCATCATGCGCGCCGCCGGTTTCCGGGTCGGTACCTTTACCTCCCCGCACCTGCGCAGCTACCAAGAGCGCATCCGCATTCACGACCGTCTGGCCGGCAGCGATGAACTGGTGGCGGCTTTCGAGCAAATCGAGGCCGCGCGCGGCTCGGTGCCGCTGACGTTTTTCGAGTTCAACACATTGGCAGCGCTGTTGATATTCGATGCGGCGGCGCTCGATGCGTGGGTGCTCGAAGTCGGCATGGGCGGTCGACTGGACGCCGTCAATGTGGTCGATCCGCATGTCGCGGTGGTCACGAGCATTGGCCTTGATCACCAGGAATACTTGGGCGATACGCTCGAGGCCATCGCGAGGGAAAAAGCCGGTATTTTCCGCGCAGGGCGTACTGCCGTGATCGGCGGGCGCGAGCCATCTCCGGTACTCGAAAGCATGGCGCGTGCCGTGAAAGCGCCGCTGAAGCGGCTCGCCATCGAATACAACTACATTTTAGACGGCCTGGGCTGGCGCTACCGCGGAACGCACTGGGACTTGCCCCACCTGCCGGCGCCCGCGTTGTTGGGCGACACTCAATTCACCAATGCCGCGACGGCAATCGCTGCACTGGAGGAAATCGCCCCGCGTCTCACCATCGCGGCCGGTGCGGTCGCGCAAGGGCTATCACAGGTGCGCTTGGTGGGGCGCTTCCAAGTGATCAAAGCCGCGGCCGATTCGCCGACCTGGGTGTTGGACGTCGCGCACAATCCGGACGCGGCGCGCGTGCTCGAGCGGAATCTGAACTCGAGCCCGATACCGGGCAGGACTCTTGGCGTGTGCGGAATTCTCGCGGACAAGGACGCATCGAGTATCGCGGAAATCCTGGACGATGCCATCGATGAATGGTGGTGTGCATCGATCGATGGAGCTCGCGGGCGAAGCGGGGAGGAGTTGGCGAAGGCGGTGCGAGGCAAGGTCGCGACCAACGTCATGGCCGTCGACAGCGTCGCTGCCGCATGCGCCGCAGCTCTGAAGGCCGCGACTCCGCAGGATCGAGTCGTGGTGTTCGGCTCGTTTCACATCGTCGGGCCGGCGCTCGATTGGCTCGAGACCGCAGGAATCCTGCCGCCCGCAGCGCTTCCCGAATATACTCCGCCGTAATGGATCGTCGCGTCAAAGAACGGCTGATCGGCGCATCGATCTTGGTCGTGCTCATCGTGCTGGTGGTGCCCGAATTGTTGTCGGGCCCCAAGTCTGCCGTGCCGCCGGCCACGCCTCCGGCAATCTTTCCGGTGAATGCGCCTGAGGCCACTCGAAACGTCACGCTGGATCTAACCACCAGCAAGGCTACGGCGAATTCCGAGGCCGAGCCGGCGGAGGCTCAAGATTCCTCCGCTTCGGCAGCGAGCGCCGCCAAGGGCGGTGAGGCGGCGCCGACCCCCGCACCGTCGACTGGCGGATCGTCATCCACTGCCGTGTCGACGAACGCCGCGCCAGCGAGCCCCGCGCCAACGAGCCCCGCGCCGGCGAGTTCCACACCAACGAGCCCCGCACCGGCTATCGCGCCATCGGCGACTGCCAAGCCCGTTGAAACCGCAGCGCCGTCCCCCATATCCGCACGTGCCGCTTGGGCGGTGCAGCTGGGCAGCTTTGCCAGCCGCACGAACGCCGATAACTTGTCGCGCCAGTTAAAAGGGAAGGGTTTTTCAGTTTACGTATTGTCGGGTGGTTCAGGCGCCTCTGTACGGTACCGGGTGCGCGTGGGTCCCCTGGCGGATCGGGACTCAGCCGAGCGGACGGCCGCAAAGCTCAAGTCCATCGGGCATGCTTCGAGCCTTGTGGCCCCCGCCGGCTGATTTGGCATTTTGGCGACGGATTCACGACGGCTCAGGGCCTATGTCCGGTAGAATATGCGTCAGGCGTGAGGAGATTAGCGATTGACCGGCGCAGACGTTCTTATCGTGTTGGTTCTGTTGGGGTCAACACTGATCGGCGTGCTGCGCGGCTTTATACGAGAAGCGGTCTCGCTGGTCTTCTGGATTCTCGCCATCTGGGCCGCTTGGAAGCTCGGCGCTGCCGTTGAACCGCATCTCGGCGGCTTGCTCGCCGATCCGAGCATTGCACCGTGGGTCGGGCGCTTGGTGGTTTTGGTGCTGGTGCTCCTGTTGGGCTGGGTAGTGGGCATGCTGCTGAGCTACTTCACGCGCAGCTTGGGGCTAGGACCGCTGGACCGGGTCATCGGACTTTTTTTCGGCATCGTGCGCGGCATGGTGTTGGTCGGACTGTTGGTCATCGGCGGCGAGCTGCTGCACTTGAACCAAGAGGAGTGGTGGGGCCGGTCGAAGCTGGTTCCCTACGGTGAGACCATCGGTGATTGGCTGCGGGCGATGGTCGGCGAGAAAGGTGAACCTTGGGCAAAGCTCGAGCGATTGACCGGAGTCAAAGTCAGGCCGAAGTAGCGGAGGTCCCCCATGTGCGGAATCGTCGGAATGGTCGGTACGAGTGCAGTCAACCAACGCATCTATGATGCGCTGACAGTACTTCAGCACCGGGGTCAGGATGCCGCCGGCATCATGACTGCGCAGGACGGTGAACTGTTCATGCGCAAGGACTCAGGCCTGGTGCGCGATGTTTTCCAGCAGAAGCACATGCTCAAGCTCAAGGGCAACATCGGTATCGGCCATGTGCGCTATCCCACCGCGGGTGCCGACAGCGCACACGACGCGCAGCCTTTTTACGTAAATTCCCCCTACGGCATTTGCCTTGGCCACAACGGTAATCTGACCAACGCGCGCGAGCTGACCGAGGTACTGGTGCGCGAAGACCGCCGGCACCTCAACACCGGATCGGACTCCGAAGTGCTGCTCAATGTACTGGCGTCCGAACTCGAGCGCGTCGGCACGCCTCGCGTGACGCCGGCGGACGTGTTCGCGGCGGCCAACGCCGTGTACCGACGCTGTCGCGGCGGATATGCGGTAACGGCCATGGTGATCGGCCACGGCATTTTGGGATTTCGCGACCCCAACGGCATTCGACCGCTGGTCGTCGGCAAACGCGAAACCAAGAAAGGCACCGAGTGGATGCTGGCCTCCGAGAGCGTCGCGTTGGATATGCTGGGTTTCGATATGGTCCGGGACGTAGCGCCCGGCGAGGCAGTGTTCATCGACGAACAAGGCCGCTTCTACGCGCAGCAATGCGTGGCGATGGCGCGTCATACGCCGTGCATTTTTGAGTATGTGTATTTTGCCCGGCCGGACTCGATCATCGACAACATCTCGGTCTACAAGGCGCGGCTGCGCATGGGCGAGCGGCTCGCGGAGAAGATCAAGCGCGAACGGCCGGAGCACGGAATCGACGTGGTGATCCCCATTCCCGACACCAGCCGCACCAGCGCCGTACAGGTCGCGCAACTGCTCGGGGTCAAGTATCGCGAGGGATTCATCAAGAACCGCTACATCGGCCGCACTTTCATCATGCCGGGTCAGGAACAGCGCGCCAAATCAGTGCGCAGCAAATTGAATGCGATCGATCTGGAATTCCGCGGCAAGAATGTATTGCTGGTGGATGACTCGATCGTGCGCGGCACCACCTCGGCGCAAATCATCGACATGGCGCGGGAAGCCGGCGCCAAGAAAGTATTTTTTGCTTCCGCGGCGCCCCCGGTGCGCTACCCGAACGTGTATGGCATCGATATGCCGGACGCTTCGGAGTTGGTGGCTGCGGGACACACCGAAGACGAAGTGCGCGACATCATCGGTGCCGACTGGCTGATTTACCAGGACTTGGAAGATCTGGAACATGCCGTTCGTCACGACAATGCGAGTATCAAGGACTTCGACACCTCCTGTTTCTCGGGTGAATACGTCACGGGGGACGTGACGCCGGAGTATCTGGAACGCCTGCAGGGCGAGCGCTCCGACGAGGCTAAAGAGCAGCGTCGACAAGGCGCCGGTCGTGGACTCAAAGCCGTTCGGATTCTGTAAAAACCGGCGCCGGATCGATAACCGGCGCACGCGGAATGCTCAGACAGCCTCGTAGGTTCGGCACCCAGTTATGCGCCTATTGGTGATTGCAGCCCGCGACGACCACCGACTGCTGGTCCGAAAGCACGTTGAAATCGAATGGCCCGACGCGGCCATCGTGGAACACCGGCTGGGCGTGGAGCCGAAACTCGACGAGAATTTTGCCGCCGTCGGATTTGATGCGGTGATCATCGTCAGCGCGCCGCCAACGGCCGCCGCCGTCGATCTTGCGCTCGCCGAGGCAGCCAAGCCGGAATTCGCGCCGATCCTCCTGGTGCTGCTCGAGGATGCACCGCATCCTCTGCCTCCCGCCAAACCGGGCCTATATCGGCTGTACGGCCGCAAGATCGATCGCGATCAGCTCGTCAGAATGATAAGCACTGCATCCAACGAGCATCGAAAATCGCTGGCTATGCTGCGTGCCAAGCCGGAGTTCGAAAACCGCTATCGCTTCGGCACCGTGATGATCCGCGGTCATCGCTGCATTCGGCAGGTCGGCAGCGGCGGCA
>Ga0193716_1002176_pt1 | contig 11161 bp, 8 predicted proteins | sample U2c1metaG_FD_145901 | JGI IMG/M metagenome (GOLD analysis project Ga0193716, IMG submission 145901) | Soil microbial communities from a riparian zone of the East river system, Colorado, United States - U2c1 | ecosystem: Environmental > Terrestrial > Soil > Riparian zone | place: USA: East River...
GAGGCGCCGCAGCCGGCCGGGCTCCTGGCAGTCTCGCCGGGTGTCGAAATCCATGACCGTGACCTGCTCGGCCCCCAATTCCTGGAACAGCTTTTCGTAGCGCGGACCGGTTTCGTGCATGCGGCTCGCAGTGGGGATCACCACGATGTTGGCGCTTGAGCCGCCCGAGACGCGGATGAAGCGCTCCAGGATGTGGCGATCGTTTTCCTTATTCTCGGCGCCGCCGATGGGCACGATCCAACCGCGGGTTTCGCCCTGAGGAATTTTACTTGGCACCAGCTCTAGCCCCTCCTACCATGTCGCCGAAGCGTTGCCCCTATATTAAACGAAAAACCCCATGCATCGCCGGACCATGGTTTGTAATGTTGCGTTGCTGCTGCTCAGCATGTCATGCCGGGGCGCAGAGATCTTCTACATGGATCACGATCCGGTCACGGATCAATATGTGGGACCGATCGGGCCCTTGGTCATATCCGGTGAAATCGCGCCCGGCGACTACGAAGCCCTCTTGTCCAAGATCCTGGGCGACGAGAACCGCTTCCTGGCGCAGAACAAGATCATTTTGGCCTCCAACGGCGGTGATATGGCCGAAGCGCTGAAAATAGCCAAGCTGGTGAAGGAGCTGAATTCGCAGCTCATCGTGGGGACGTTGACCGGCCGCTGCGTCAGCGCCTGTTTCTTCATCTATGCCGCCGCCGGCCAACGCGAAGCGGACGGCGAAAAGTTGCTCGGCATCAATCGGCCCTTCATCGCGGACGCCGAGGCCGCTCCGCTGCCGGCGGCCGATGTGGCCGCGGTCGAGAACAAGGCATTGGCGCAGGTGCGCGGGTTTTTGCTGGAGAATGCCGTGCCGAATTATCTGGTGGAGGAGATGTTCCTGCATGCATCGGACGATGCGTACTGGCTGTCCGCGGAGGACGAAAAGAACTTAGGGACGAGGTCGCAGTCCTTCAAGCAATTTCTATTCGCAAAATGCGCCTGGGACGACAAGGTCGAGCGCGAGGCCTACGCGGGCAAGCGGCCGCTCGAGGAATTGAAGCAGTTGCTGAAATGCAGGGATCGCGCCACACAGGACGCGGCGCGCCTGGTATTGCTCGCGGCTCGTTTGGAAAAGTCGCCCCGCGATCCGGCCGTGAAATCCCGCGCCCATCCGCCGGGCACGCCGGCTCATTGATGATCCCGGGGAATCGGTTCTTCCCAGGTCTTGGTTCGAATGACCGTGCCGTCGCGCAGCAGGGTGCGGGTGTACTTATAAAAGAATGTCTGGGCATCGCTCGTCACATCGAGGCGGCCGCGCCAGATGAGCACGTGGTCCTTCACCGCCTGGATGTATTCCGAATCTCCGCGCACGCGCGCCAGCTCCGGATGCGCATCGGCCACATCGTAGGTGAGCTGTTCCGAGTGATCGAATCTTCCCCAGGGATAGGAAGCGGCGGTATGGCCCTTCCAGATCACCGTGCTGCGCTGCTTGGCCTCATCGCGCAACACCGTCCATTCGCCGGGCCATGCGCCGCCGCCCAGTGCGACGATGCCCGCCGGCGCTTCGATGGGTTCGGGCGCGACGAATGCGGGTGCCGTGGGACCGTGCAACGGCACCCGCGGCAGCACGATGCGCGACGCCGCCTCGCCGCCCAACATGATGGACGTGGTCATGGAATAGGGAGTCGGCCAATTCATGGGCCAGAGGGCATTGGAAACGGCGACCCGGATGCGATGCCCCTTTGGGAATACCCAGGAGGCCAAATGCAAGTCCAGTGACAAGGGATAGAGCTTGCCCGGCACCAGGTCCTCCGGATCGGCCATGGAATTGCGTTGTGCGCCGTTGATGCCGGCGCCGGTGACCATGGTCACGCGCCCATCCGGCGCGACATCAGACAGGCGCACGAACCAATCGGCCTGCCGCGCATCGGCCGCAACGCCTAAGTTCACGTGCGGCAATCCCAGGATCGCGACCTCCTCCAGCAGCGGCTGGGAGTCATAGGTCAGGCTGAAGGCGTCGACCGGCCGCTGGTCCGTCAACAGTTCTCCCCACCAGAAGCCCGCCTCAACTCCCACGGATGGAACGTAACGCAGCTGATCGCGGCCGCTCATTGCATAGTCCGCCGCGAGGCGATGATCCGGCTGCAGATACATCGTCATCGGCTCAAGCCCGGCGGGCGGCCAGGACTCGGCACGCCACTCACCGGGCAGGTCCCGGGACTGCGTTTCGGGGGGACGCCACTGCTGTTGGAAAATGACCACCCTCGGATCCTTGAGCACTCCGGTGTCGCGGCCCTTAAGCCAGTAGTCGAACCAACGTACCGCCTGATCGCGCCATTCGACCAGAGGCCCATAATCGCTGCCGTTCGGGAAGCCGTGGTTCCAGGGGCCGATCCAGGCTTTCAGCGGCGATTTCACCTTCTCGAGCATGCGCGGAATGCTGTCGCGGTAGCCGTCCTGCATGCCGCCGATCAAGAACGCCGGCACCTCGAGCGTCTCGATCGGCCGCAGCGGTGCTCGCCAGAATGCACCGTCTCGCTGCTGCTTCATATAAGTAAGCGACCATGGCTCCGAATTCATGCGCGGGCCGATCACGGATTCATCCAAGCTGAAATCCGGCGCTCCCGAGCGCCCCTGATCCAAGTCCATGGTGAGCTCGAATTCATCGACGTGAAACACGCCGTCGACGTAGTGCACGTCTTCCTTGAACAATTCCTCGGTCGCCGCCACGGCGAGAATGGCCTTGAGCGCGGGCGGCTTGCGCAGGGCCATTTGTATCGAGTTGAAGCCGCCCCAGGAAATTCCGAGCATGCCGACGTTGCCGTTCGACCATGGCTGGCTCGCCAGCCAGGCAATGACTTGTTCCCCGTCTTGCTGCTCCCGGGCCGAGTATTCCCGATCGGGAGGGGTGCCTTCGCTGGCGCCGAATCCGCGAATATCGACGCGGGCGCCGACATAGCCGCGGCGTGCAAAATAGGCATGCGTGCCGTAGTCGCGGATGGCCTCATCGTCATCCTTTCGATACGGCAAGTACTCGAGCAGCGCGGGAACGCGCACGCCGGATTTCAGACCCGCGGGCATGTACAGGGTGACGGCGAGGCGGACGCCATCCTTCATGGGAATCCAGGTCTTCATGAGTTCCACTCCATACGTCGGAGCCGACGGCGGCAGCGCGGCGCCCGCCGCGGAGAACGACATCCACAACATGAGTATCCCGATTACGCGGCTCGACATAAGATCTCCAAATTCCCTGAAAAGATCGTAAGGCGGATCCTTATACCGCGAACGCCGATTGGCGCGCTTGATAACTCCGTCGCGGACGAGGACAAACCCGGCGGATATATTGCACCGGATGAACGAAGAACAAGCGAAGGTCTACATGACCAAGTTACTGACGGCGATGAGCCGGGCCGGGGGATCCGACCTATTCATCTCCAACGATTTTCCGCCGAGCATGAAGACTCACGGCACCATGCGGCCGCTGACCTCGCAGAAGCTCTCGGGCGAGTTCACGAGGGAGCTGGCGAACGCGCTGATGAATCAGCGCCAAAGGGACGAATTCGCCAAGGAGTTGGAGTGCAATTTCGCGATCTCGATTCCGGAGGTGGCGCGATTTCGGGTGAACGTCTTCGTTCAGCAGCAACATGTCGGCATGGTCATCAGGACCATCCCAACGGAAATTCCCAGTTTCACGACCCTGGCGCTGCCGGAAATCCTCAAGGAAATCGTCATGACCAACCGTGGCCTGGTGCTGGTCGTGGGGGCCACCGGATCCGGGAAATCCACGACGTTGGCCGCCATGATCGATCACCGCAATCGATCCACGCCGGGCCACATCATCACCGTCGAGGATCCCGTCGAGTTCGTGCATCAGTCGCACCAGTCTCTGGTCACCCACCGCGAAGTCGGTATCGACACGCATTCATGGCATCACGCGCTGAAAAACACCCTGCGGCAAGCGCCGGACGTCATTCTGATCGGCGAGATACGCGATGCCGAAACCATGGAACACGCGGTCGCATTCGCCGAAACCGGGCACCTGTGCATGGGCACGCTGCACGCAAACAGCGCCAACCAGACCATCGACCGCATCATCAATTTCTTTTCCGAAGAGCGGCGCAAGCAATTGCTCATGGACTTGTCCAGCAATCTGCGGGCCATCGTCTCGCAGCGCCTGATCCGCACCGTCGACGGCAAGGGCCGCAGGGCGGCCATGGAGATCCTGATCAATACGCCCATCATTGCCGAGAAAATACTCAAGGGCGAGTTTCACGAGATCAAGACAATCATGTCGAAGTCGCGAGAGCTGGGGATGCGGACCTTCGATTGGTCTCTGTTCGAACTCTACAACGAGGGCGACATTTCGTATGACGAGGCGATCCGCAATGCCGACTCGGCGAACGAACTACGATTGAATATCAAGCTGAATGGGACGAGAGCGAACCCGGCCTCGGCGGCATCCGCTTAGGCGCAATCCGCCATGTCGGCGTCGGCCGCGTCGATCAGCGTCTCGTCGACGAACATGGGGCTCTCCGAGGCGATCTGACGGCCCATGGCGGCGATCCGTTCCCACTGTTCCGGCGGCAGATGTTGGCGCTCACGCGCGAATTTCTGCACCACTTCGAGGAAGGCCTGGCGGTTGGTGGAAGCGACCGAGTAGTACAGCTCAAGCAGCTTGATGCGCAAATCGTGACGGTCGGGCTCGCGCTCGATCGCCAGGCGCAGCACATCCGCCAGGTTCGTGCGCCGCTCCTTCATCACCACTTGTTCATTGAGGGCGCTCGGCATTTGCACGTGCTGCGCGGTCATGTCGAGATCCAGAAGATTGTAGTCGAGCCGCGTGCTGTTCAGGCGAACGGTGCCTGCATCGGCCCGCATGTTGACGGTGACGTCCTGGGAATCGGCGCGGGAAGAGGAACCAGCGATATTGCTGCGTCCAGCCGGCTCGCCGGTGGAAATGATGGGCAGCAAGGGCTGCGTCGACTCGTCGGTCCTGGGCTCCAAAATCGCCTGGATATCCGGCCGAGTGTCATCGGATTCAATGTCGGGCGTGCGTTCCCACACCGGTGCGGCAGGTGCGGCGGCAAGTGCGGCAGTAGGTGCGGCGGCAGGTGCCGGGGCTGATTGCTGCATCTGCGGTTGAAGGACACCAGGTACGGTTTCCGCGAAATCATCGATGGTCTGAGCGTCGGCTGCCGCATCGGCTGCCGGATCGGCGGCCTTCAGTGCATGGGCGTTCGCGGAAGGAGCCTGCGGCGGCAGCGCGCGGCGGCGCAGCCGGAAATACAGTGCGGCAAGCGCCGAAGCCAGTACCCCCAAGCCGCCGACGATGGACAGCGCCATAAAATCGGACTTGGCGCGTGGGCTCGACACGACGACCGCGAGCGGCACTTCGGCAGCCACCGGCTTTGGCGCAAACACCGGTTTCTCGGCGCGCGCCTCTTGCTCTCGCAATCTGAACAGCTGATCTTCCACGCCTTGCAACGTTCCCTTCGACTCAGTCAATTCCTTCTCCAACGATTTCACGCGTTGGTCGAGCGGCTCTGAGACAGGATTGGCTGCGGCCGCAGGTGCAGCGGCGGCGGCCGTCGATTCCACAGGCGGGGCAGCCGGTGATTCCGCGGGCTGGGCGGGCCGTGCTTCAGTCGATGCCGCCACTCGTGCGCCCGTGCGCCATGCCGCCATCTGCGCGCGAAATTCCTGGCGAGCTTCTGTCTTGGAAATGGCCGCCAACTCGGCGTGAGCGGGAATGGTGAGCACAGCGCCGAGGTGCAGCCGGTTGATGTTGCCATCGAATGCTGTCGGGTTGGCTCGGAAGATCGCGATCATCATCTTCTGTAGGTCGGAAGGCGACCGCTCGCCCACGCGCCATGCGATGCCGCGGAGCGTGGCCTTCGCGCCCACCTTGATATGAGTCATCTTGCGCGCGGATTGCGCCGCCGTCGGGGGGGCGTCTGAGGCTTCGGCGGGAACTGCGGCCTCGATGGGCGTGACCGCTTCGGCGGTCACAGCGGGGGTTGCGGCGACGGTGGGCGGGGCGAGCGCGAGGGTTGCGCCAGGGGAGTGTGAGTAATTCGCCGGGTCGAGCAGCACGGTGTACTGGCGGACGAGTTCGCCATTGTGCCAATTCAGGTCGACCAAGAAGTTGACGACGGGTTCGGTGAACGATTCGCTGGAACGGACGGCGAGCACCGGGCGTCCGTGGCTGTCTTGAACGACCTTGAATGTTGCCGACGACAGGAACGCGGGGCGATCCGCGCCGTAGCGCAGGAATGTTTCGCGATTCGCGACCGAGGCGCGCAGGTCGGCGAGTTCCAGCGCGGTCGCGCCGACGATGTCGATTTCGGCCGCGAAGTGTTCGTTGAGCGCGGAATCGACGTGAATGTCGCCCAGCCCGATCGCCTGCGCCGCACCGGGCACTGAGAGGGCCATCATCAACATCAACGGATTCTTTCCGCTCGGCATCGTCTACTCCAGGGTACTGCTTGAACATCCCGACGGTTGCCGAGACGGTACCCATCGCACGCCATGGATCTACCTGGGGCAGATGCTATGCGACGCAATCCAGGCTTGGATACAAGCGAATTCAAAGACTTCGACGCAGTTCACGCATGTACGCCGGGCGCGTTGCCGGCATGTGAGTCGGTCCGCACATTTGGGCCGGCCGGGCCCACGGCCGGCCGCGAATCGCAGTGCCCGTTTGCCCGGGCCGCCATATTGCAGTAGAATGGTTTTGAGTAAAAACTTTCCATAGAGATACTGTGTCGCGCGCCTCGATCCATACTAAACCCGAACCCCGCCGAGTCCTGACCGGCGCCGTCATGCGCGCCGGCGCGCTGCTCGATATTACGCAGTCCGGACTCGCGCAAATTCTGGGGCTCAGCCCCTCTACCGTTTCGCGCATGGCGAACGGCTCATACACTTTGGATACGCAGAAGAAAGAATGGGAACTCGGCGCGTTGTTCGTGCGCCTGTTTCGCGCGCTCGATGCCGTGATCGGCTCCAACGATTCGACGGCACGCCGCTGGCTGAACGGACAGAATCAAGGCCTCTCCGGCCGCCCGATCGACCTGATCCGCACTACCGAAGGCTTGGTTCGTGTCGTCCAGTACTTGGACTCCGCACGCGGTCGAATCTGAGTCGCGACGGGCGCAGCGGCGCCTGTGGCGGGCGGTCGAAGCGCAGCACATCGCCTCGACGCTGCGGTTGGTGAACAGCGTCGAGGAGCAACTGCTGCTCGAACGAATGCTCGACGCCAGCAAGCCGCCGCTGCCGGCCGCTGCGGCGGACCTGCACTACCTACTGGCCACTCCCTTTCGATATGCCTCGCCCATAGGGTCGCGATTCCGCGCGGCCTCCAACTCCGGCATTTGGTATGGCGCTGAGGCGCAGCGCACGGCCTGCGCCGAACTGGGGTATTGGCGCTGGCGATTCCTGATGGACAGCGAGGCCTTGGACACGCTGGGGCCTTCGCCGCAAACGGTGTTTCGAGCCGGCATCGACGGGCGTCTCGTCGACCTGACCGAGGCGCCTTTCAAGCGCGCGCGGGCGCAGTGGACGGATCCCGACGACTACGCTCCGTCGCAGGCATTCGCAGGCGTGGCGCGCGAGGCCGAGGTCGATGCCATACGCTACGAATCGGTGCGCGACCCCAAGCACGGCGCGGCGGTGGCGGTGCTGCGGCCGTGTTTCAAACCGCGCAAACCCTTGGAACAGCACACATGGTTCTTGACCGTGCGGCGAACTTCCGTCATCTGGCAGCGTGAGCAGGAGACTTTCGAGTTCGATGCGGAGGTGTGGCGTCGGATACAATAACCGCGCCTGCTTGCGCACCCCCTGACGAGGATTTCCATTGAGCCGAAATTTCAAGAGCGATAACGTGACCCCCGCGTGCGACGCCGTCATGGCGGCCATCAATGCCGCCAACGTCGGCTCGGCAACGTCCTATGGAGGCGACGAATTCACCGAGCGGCTGCAGGCGGTGGCGAGCGAGGTGTTCGGCAGGCAGGTGGCGATTTTCCCGGTAACCACCGGCACCGCAGCCAATTCCTTGGCGCTGTCGCAGTTCGTGCCGCCCTACGGCGCCGTTTATTGCCACGACGCCGCGCACATCGTCACCGATGAATGCGGCGCACCGGAATGCTTCATGGGCGGCGCGAAGCTGCTGGGACTGCCGGCGGCCGACGGCAAGATACGGCCAGAACAGGTGGCGGCCGCGATTGCATTCGCCGAGGACATGGGAGTGCACCATGTGAAGCCGGCAGCGGTGAGCCTGACTCAGGCCACCGAGTGGGGAACCGTTTATAAGCTCGCCGAGCTGTCGGCTCTGGCCGCCACGGCCAGGAAACACGGATTGCCGTTGCATATGGACGGTGCGCGCTTGGCCAATGCCCTGGTGCATCTTGACTGCACCCCCGCCGAGGCCACCTGGAAGCTCGGCGTCGATGTGCTGTCGCTGGGTGCAACCAAGAACGGCGCTCTATGTGCCGAGGCCGTGGTGTTCTTCGATCCGGCGCAGGCTCGCGACTTCGATCGCCGGCGCAAGCGAGCCGGGCATCTGTGGTCGAAGCTGCGATTCTTGAGCGCCCAGCTGCTCGCATATTTCGAGCATGGCCTGTGGCTCGACAATGCCCGTCATGCGAATGCCATGGCTGCCGCCTTGGCTGACGGACTGCGCCGAGTCGGCGGCGCCACTCTGGTGCAAGCGGTCGATGCCAACGAAGTATTCGTAGGGCTGCCCGAAAAAACCGTCGCCGCATTGGAAAAACAGGGATTCGGCTTCTACCGCTGGCCGCTATGCAACCCCGAGCACGGAGTCGCGATTCGCCTGGTGACTTCCTACGCCACGCCGCGGGCCCATGTGGACGAGTTCATCGGGCGCGCGCTGAGGCGCCATGCCCCTGCACATCGCCGCCGAGTCCTGGCCCTACAAGGTGCCATTCCGCGTCTCGCGTGGCGCGGAGGCGGCGCTCGATGTGGTGGTGGTAACGCTCATCGATTCTGACGGCCGCGTCGGCCGCGGCGAAGCGGCGGGAGTGGACTACGACGGCGAAACCATTCCACTGCTGTGTGCGCAGATCGACGCCGTGCGCCCGGCCATCGAAAATGCGGTCGAGGACGCCGCCGGATTCGCCGGCCTCGCGACCTTGTTGTCGCCGGGCGGTGCGCGCAACGCGGTGGACTGCGCATTCTGGGATTTGGCCGCGAAGCAGCGCGGCACCACGGTGTGGGAATTGGCGCGCCTGCCGAATCCGCGTGCGCTCACCACCTCGATGACCTTGGGGATAGACACGGAGGCGGCCGTGGCGGCCGGGGCGCGGCGCTACGCTGACTGGCCGCTGCTCAAGGTCAAGGTGGACGGCGAGCGTCATCTCGACGTGGTGCGCCTGGTTCATACGAACGCTCCCGCGACGAGAATCATCGTCGACCCGAATCAAGCCTGGTCTTGCGACTTGCTCAATCGGCTCGCGCCGGAATTGCAATCCTTGGGAGTGGTGCTCATCGAGCAGCCTGTGCCGCGCGGCGAAGATATGAGCTTGCGTGACTACGCGGGTTCGATACGGCTGGCCGCCGACGAGTCGCTGGCGGATCGCGCCGGCTTGGCGATGGTGAAGGACTTCTACCAGGTGGTGAACGTCAAGCTCGACAAGACCGGCGGGCTCACGGAGGCGCTGGCGCTGGCGCGCGACGCCCGGGCGCTGGGATTGCAAGTCATGGTGGGGTGCATGGCGGGAACCTCGTTGGCCATGGCGCCTGGGATGGTCGTCGGACAAATGGCGGAGTTCGTGGACTTGGACGGGCCGCTGCTGCACGCCGCGGACCGGGAGCATGGCATCGCGTACGATCGCGGATTGATGCAATTACCGTCGGCTGCTTTATGGGGTTGAAAATAATGTCAAAGTCGTTCCTCGGTCGCGCTCGAACGAGCGCAGTCCTATCGTGTGCTGCGGCGTTTGCCTGTGCAGCGCTGCAGTTTTCCACTTCGGCCCTCGGCGCGGAAGCGCCGTTCGATCTCATCATCGCCAACGGTCATATCGTCGACGGCACGGGTTCGCCCTGGTACACGGGCGACTTGGGTATTCGCGACGGGCACGTTGCGGCCATCGGCAAATTGGCCAAGGCCGCGACCAAGCAACGTATCGATGCCGCCGGCAAGGTGGTGGCGCCGGGTTTCATCGACATGCTGGGTCAGTCGGAATTCACCATCCTGGTCGATCCGCGGCTGCCGTCCAAGATTTATCAGGGCATCACGACCGAAATCACCGGTGAGGGCAATTCGGCCGCTCCCATGACCGGCCACGCGCGGCTCGAATCGTCCGCGGCTCTGGAACATTACGGTCTGAAGGCGGACTGGCAGTCGCTGGGCGAGTACTTCGCGCGCCTGGAGCGCCAAGGCATGGGCATCAATCTGGCTTCGTACGTCGGGGCAACCACGCTGCGTGAGGTGGTGATCGGTGCCGACAATCGTCCGCCGACGCCGGCGGAGCTCAACCGCATGCGGGCAATGGTGCGGGAGGCCATGGAGCAGGGGGCGGTCGGTGTGTCGACTTCGCTGGAGTACGCGCCTGCGCCCTATGCGGCCACGGAGGAACTGATTGCGCTGGCCGCCGAAGCTGCTCCCTACGGCGGCATCTACGCCACGCATATGCGCTCCGAGGGGGACGGCATGGTGGCGGCGCTCGATGAGACCTTCCGCATTGCGCGTGAAGCGCACATCCCGGCGGAAATCTGGCACCTGAAAGTGGCCGGCAAGAAGAACTGGGGCAGTATGGCCGACGTGATCAAGCGCATCGAGGCGGCGCGCGCCGCCGGGCTCGACATCACCGCGGATACTTATGCGTACACGGCATGGTTCAACGACATGTCGGCCTTCGTGCCGCCGTGGGCCCATGACGGCGGCACTGAGAAGCTGATCGAGCGTCTCAAGGATCCTGCCACTCGGGCACGCATCGTCAAGGACATCAAGACGCCGAGCGAAACCTGGGACAATGAATGGGACGAGGTTTCGGGACCCGAATCGATTCTGGTCGGAGTGGTCAAGAACCCGGCCCTGCACTCGCTGCAGGGCCAGACCATCGCGGCCATTGCCAAGTCCAGGGGGAAGGATCCCCTGGAGACCCTGCTCGACATTCTGGTCGAGGACAATGGTTTCACGGGATGCGCGGTATTCGGCATGCAGGAG
>Ga0193716_1002177_pt1 | contig 11160 bp, 11 predicted proteins | sample U2c1metaG_FD_145901 | JGI IMG/M metagenome (GOLD analysis project Ga0193716, IMG submission 145901) | Soil microbial communities from a riparian zone of the East river system, Colorado, United States - U2c1 | ecosystem: Environmental > Terrestrial > Soil > Riparian zone | place: USA: East River...
CCGACGCAGCTTCCGAACAATCCGAAGACCTGTCCGACGCCACCGAGCCCGAAGACGGCGCCAAGCCGCAGCGGGGCGAGGCCGCTTTCGCCAACCAGGACAGTTGGGGCTACAAGGTCTTCACCGCCGAATTCGACGAAGAGATCGCGGCCGGCGATCTGTGCGAAGCCGAAGAGCTGGCGCGGCTGCGCAGTTTCCTGGACCAGCAGCTGTCATCCATGCAGGGCGTGGTGTCGCGGCTGGCCAACAAGCTGCAGCGCCTGCTGATGGCGCAACAGAACCGGCATTGGGAATATGACCTGGAAGAAGGCATGCTCGATGCCTCGCGCCTGCCCCGCATCATCATCGACCCGATGTATCCCTTGTCCTTCAAGCGCGAGAAAGACACCACCTTCCGCGATACCTGCGTGACCTTGCTGCTGGACAATTCCGGCTCGATGCGCGGCCGCCCCATCATGGTGGCGGCGATGTGCGCCGACATCCTGGGCCGCACGCTGGAGCGTGTGGGCGTCAAGACGGAAATACTGGGCTTCACTACGCGGGCCTGGAAGGGCGGCCAGGCGCGCGAGAAATGGCTGGCCGCCGGCAAGCCGCCCCAGCCCGGCCGTCTCAACGACCTGCGTCACATCATCTACAAATCCGCCGACGAGCCCTGGCGGCGGGCCAAGCGCAATCTCGGCCTGATGATGCGCGAAGGCCTGCTGAAGGAGAATATCGACGGCGAGGCGCTGACCTGGGCGCACAACCGCATCGTCGCCCGCCCCGAACAGCGCAAGATCCTGATGGTGATTTCAGACGGCGCACCGGTGGACGATTCAACCCTGTCGGTGAATGCCGGCAATTACCTGGAACAGCATCTGCGCCGGGTGATCGAGGAGATCCAGACCCGCTCCAGCGTCGAACTCACCGCCATCGGCATCGGCCATGACGTGACCCGCTATTACGCCAAGGCCGTCACCATCGTGGATGCCGAGCAGCTGGGCGGCGCCATGACCGAGCAGTTGATAGAGCTGTTTGCCGAAGAGCGTGCGACCGGCCGCAGGCGCAGGCGCGCCTGATGCAGGGGCCGAGCCGCACCGCTCTGGGCGTGGCGGTCCACCGCGCTGTCCATCAGCAACTGGAAGGTGGAAACATTTTTCACGATCCTTTCGCCCGCGCCATTCTGGGCCCGGACGCCGAAGCCGCTGTGGCGGAACGATCGGATCTTCAGCATCTTGGCATGCGCATGTTTGTGGCGGTGCGCAGCCGCTTTGCACAGGACAGCCTCGCGGCGGCGGTGGCGCGGGGTGTCAAGCAAGTCGTGGTGCTGGGTGCGGGCCTGGACACCACCGCGCTGCGCAATCCCGGTCTTGCGGTATTTGAGGTCGACCATCCCGCCACCCAGGAATGGAAGCGCGAACAGCTTGCGCGCCTGGGCATCGCCCTGCCCGCCGGCCTGCGCTTCGCGCCAGTGGATTTCGAGCATCAAAAGCTGCCGGATGGATTGGCAGCGGCAGGGTTCGATGCGGCAACCCCGGCTTTCTTCATCTGGCTGGGCGTGGTGCCGTACCTCACGCGTCCCTCGATCGAAGCCACGCTGGATTTTGTCGCCGCCGTGCCGAAGAGCGAAATCGTATTCGACTATTCTGAACCGTTGGAAAATTACCTGCCCGAAGACCGCGAGCGTATCATGGCGCTGGCAAAGCGGGTCGCGGCGTTGGGCGAACCTTTCCTGTCGCACTTCGATCCGCCGGAATTGGCGGCGCTGTTGCGAAGCAAGGGTTTTGGCGAGATCGAGGATTTGGGCTCACGCCAGATCGGGGCGCGGTTTTTCAATCAGCCGGACCGGCCGCAAAAGGCCGGCGTCCATGTGCTGCGGGCGGCTTTCCGACCGCTCGCCTAAGCTCGCGGCGTACTAAGGCTCGCAAAGGTCCACCGGACCTTTGCGTACGCTACGCGTACCGCCTTAGTACCCATTCATCCCATGCAGCGGACGCATCGCGGGCCTGAGCAGGCTGTAGGGCACCAGCAGCAACACGCTTTCCAGGAAGAACAGCGCGAAGTGCACCAGCGCGGAATCCCGCCAGGCGACCACACCGCCGCCCGCAAAGGCCGCCGGGTAATAGACGGCGCTGAACACCAGGCTGGCGACGAAGGATGCCCAGAGCGGCGCCGTCCACCAGCGCGGACCGCGGGCCGCATCGAAGAAAGTGATGGCGACAAAATTGGCCAGCAGGAACGACATACCGAAGGCGAGCATGGCGCGCCATGACAGGGCCGGATTGTTGTTGATCCAGTTGTTCACGTCCCCGGGATTGACCAGGGCAATGAGGATGAAGATCGCCATGCCGGCCAGCAACTGGCCCAAGGCATAGGGCGCGCCGTAACGGCGATTGGTGAGGTGCAGCGAGAACCAGGTCACCGGCAGGATCAGGTCGCTGGTTGCCAGCAGGGCATGCTGCAGGATCGCCGGAGCGCTGGACAGGATCAGGAAATCATCGGTGTAGAGAAAGGCCGCGCCCAACAGGGTGACCAGCAGTGCTACCGGCAACAGCAGCCGGGAGACGATACGAATGGGGCGGGCAAAGCGCTCGCGCACGTCCGGCGCCTCGCCGCCATAGGCACGCGCCTTGGGCGGCCAGACCGCGTCATCGCGCAGCCGGTATGGCCCTTCATCGGCCTCCAACGCCACAACCGGCATGCGGTGTGCGCCATTTCGGTAATCATAAGCCTTCAAGACACCCCAGTCCCGCCCCAGACTGTTACGTTCTGGCACGCATGGAACAGATTTCAGGGGGTGCTACGCAAGGGCAATGCCGCTCGCGCCCGCAAGCGGTTAATCCATATCCATAAAAACAGGCGGAGACTTAGGCGGCGACCTTGGTGGCGGCGGCCTTCTTGGCGATGGCGCGCTTCAGGCGCAGGGCCTTGGTCGACAGCACGCTGTCCTTGGACTTCAGGATGAAGGGGTCCAACCCGCCATTGCGGTCCACCGAACGCAGCGCGTTCATGGAAATCTTGAGCTTGTAGCTGTTGCCCAGGATTTCGCTGGCCAGCGCGATGGTCTGCAGGTTCGGACGATAAATCCGCTTGGTCTTGTTGTTGGCATGGCTGACATTGTTGCCAACCTGGGTGCCTTTTCCGGTCAATTCGCAGCGGCGGGACATGGGCTATCTCTTCGATTCGCTTTGGTTTCGCGAGAGATTTGCCCGCGAAAGAGCCGGGTTCATAAGCAAATCAGGGCTTTGGGTCAAGCGGAACCGCCGTCTGGGCTGAATTAAGCGCAACTTGGTCTTGGCCCCAAAACCACCAATATAAACAGGCACCTTCCGCCCTCACGCCTTCGGATTGCCATGAAAACCGCCCCGCTCGTCCTGACAGTAGTTTTCGCCGCCACGGCCCCCGCCTGGGCTGCCGGCGGCGCCGGCGGCGAAGCCCCGGCGGCGCCCGCTTCCCGGCTCGAGGTCGCCATGACCCTCTATGCGGGGGGCATCACCATGGGAAAGATGGACATGGACGCCACCCTGCGCGGGGCCGAGTACCATGTCGTCTCCAACATGCAGACCTCCGGCGTGGTCAACGCCTTCTGGCAGTCGCAAATCCAGGCGATGTCTTCGGGAACGCTGGCGGCCAAGGCCTTCGCGCCCACGCTGTATGACAGCTTCGATACCGGCCATGCCGGCAAGCGGCAACAGGTTTCGCTGAGCTATGACGGGGCGAATCCGCCGCGGCTCTATGCCGATCCCGTCTATGCCACCACCGGCTTTGACGTGAAGCCAGATGACACCAAAAACACCCTGGATCCGCTGAGCGCCGTGACATTCGTCTTCAGCGGATTGGCCGGCAATCCCTGCGCCATCACTGCGCCGGTGTTCGACGGGCGTCGCCGCTATGACATCGCGCTCACCCGCATCAAGGATGTCGACATCCACATGGACAATGGCCTGTACCAGGGCAAGGCCATCCAGTGCGACGTGCGCTATCGCCAGCTCGCGGGCTTTCGGCCCAATGTGCTCAAGCAGAACGAGAGCTTTCCCCTGATCCACGCTTGGTTCGTCAACCTGCCCAGCACGGTGGCAGGGCGCGATTACACCGTGCCGGTGCGGGTCTGGGCCGAGACCAAGTATGGCGTGCTGGCGATGATCGCCACATCCGTGAAGGTGGACGGGCTGACACCCAAAGGCGTGAACGCACCTAACCCGTAACAAAAGCGAGATAATTTCCTTCTGGGTACGGAATAGAGTCTCCGGCGCCGGACAAAACCCGATTTCTCGAGTCAGCCACTAGATGTGGTGGTCGGCTGGGGTGAATAACCGGCTAAATGTATGAGAACAAAGGCAGATATTGAATTGGTTAGTGATTCGGGCCCGTTATGTACTTCTTACGTTCTATTCCTTAACGCTGCATCCACAGACGCTCTGGCTCCGTATCATGTCTGGGCGCGGCAATTACGCCGCCCCTGATAGGGAGACCATGATGATTTCAAGACAGACGGGGCTGGCGCTGGCCGGCGCATTGGCAGCCGGCATGTTCATCGGCCAGGCAATGGCGGAGCAGACCCACATGTTCGCGGCGCTGGACGCCCTGCGCACGGCACGCACCGAGCTCCAGCGGGCCCTGCCCAACAAGGGCGGCCACCGCGAGCGCGCCATCGACCTGGTTGGCCAGGCGATTGATGAAACCAATGCCGGCATTCGCACCGGCCGCGGCGATTGAAGCTCAAAAAGGGGTCCCGCGATGGGGCCCCTTTTTCTCACCCTTTTTTTGCTTGCCTAACGGACGCCGAACCACAATCTAGCAGCCATGCACACCACCGGCGCACGCGCCCTCCCCGCTCCCAAGGTGACGGCGGTCCTGGGCCCCACCAACACCGGCAAAACCTTCTTCGCCATTGAACGCATGCTGGCGCACAAGTCCGGCATGATCGGCCTGCCGCTGCGGCTGCTGGCGCGCGAAGTCTTTGACCGCATCGTCAAGCTGCGCGGCCCGCACGAAGTCGCTCTGATCACGGGCGAGGAGAAGATCGTCCCGAAGAATCCGCGCTTCTACGTCTGCACCGTGGAAGCGATGCCGCTGGACATTCCGGTGGCTTGCCTGGTGATCGACGAGATCCAGCTTTGCGCCGATCCCGAGCGCGGCCATGTCTTCACCGACCGGCTGCTGCATGCCCGCGGACAGGAAGAAACCATGCTGCTGGGCAGTGACACGATGCGCGGCATCATCCAGCGCTTCATTCCCAAAACCTGGTTCATCACCCGCGCCCGCTTTTCCGACCTCGCCTATACGGGTGCGAAGAAGCTCACCCGCCTGCCGCGCCGCTCCGCCGTGGTGGGATTTTCCGCCGAGGATGTTTACGGTATCGCCGAACTGATCCGCCGCCAGCGCGGCGGCGCCGCGGTGGTGCTGGGCGCGCTCAGCCCCCGCACCCGCAACGCCCAGGTTGAACTCTACCAGTCGGGCGATGTGGATTTCCTGGTGGCGACCGATGCCATCGGCATGGGCCTGAACATGGACGTCGACCATGTCGCCTTCGCGGCGCGCGACAAGTTCGACGGCGCGCGGATGCGCGCGCTGCGTCCTGACGAGATCGGCCAGATCGCCGGCCGCGCCGGGCGCTACATGAATGACGGCACCTTCGGCGTCACCGGCGATTGCGAGCCGTTTGAAGATGAATTGGTGCAGCGGGTCGAGACCCACCGCTATGATCCGGTGCGGGTGCTGCAATGGCGCAACGGGTCGCTCGATTTTCGCAGCCTCGCCGCCCTCAACGACAGCCTGGATGCGCCGCCACCGGAACGCGGGTTGACGCGGGCGCGGCCGGCCAGCGATGCCGTGGCGCTGAAATTCCTGTCGGCGGATGACGAGGTCAATTCCCGCACCACAGCGCGCGACACGGTCGCCCGGCTGTGGGATGTCTGCCAGCTCCCCGACTTCCGCAAGCTTTCCACCGACGAGCATGTGAAACTGGTGAAGAACATCTTCCTGTTTCTCACCGGCGAAGGCCATATTCCCGACGATTGGCTGGCGCGCCAGATCGCCCGCGCCGACGTCGCCGAAGGCGATGTTGCCACCCTGTCGGGACGGCTGGCGCAGATCCGCACCTACACCTATGCCGCCAACCGCCAGGGCTGGACGCGTGACGGGGCGCACTGGCAGGGCGTGACCCGCGCAGTGGAAGACCGCCTGTCCGACGCGCTGCACGAGCGGCTGACGCAGCGCTTCATCGACCGGCGCACCTCCGTGCTGATGAAGCATCTGCGCGACGACGAATTCGCGTCGCTGGCGTTGGACGAATCCGGCGGTGTTTCCATCGGCGGCGAGGCCATCGGCAAGCTGGACGGCTTCCGCTTCGTGCCCGATCCCCGCGCGGTCGGCATTCATGGCCGCACCTTGCGCGCTGCCGCCCTCAAGGGCCTGGAAAGCGAGATCACGGCGCGCAGTAACGCGCTGGCCGGCGCCGAGGATACTGCCATCACGCTCAGCGAACATGGCAAGCTGTGGTGGGACGGCGCGATCGTGGCGCGACTGACCGCCGGGTCGTCGCCCTTGGCGCCGGGCCTTCAGATGCTGGCGGACGCGCATGTGAAGACCGAGCCGCTGCAGGCGCGGCTGCAGGCCTGGCTGACAGCGCGGATCATGGCACGGCTGGGACCGCTGCTGGCGCTGCGCGACGCGGCAGACGCCAGAACGGGCACGCACGGCGCGCTGCCGGGCGAGGCACGCGGCATCGCCCACAGCCTGGCGGAGAATTTCGCCGCGCTGGATCGCGCCACCTTGCCCCTGCCCGAAAAGATCGGTCCCCAGATCCGGGCCCTGCGACCCTTCGGGGTGTGGTTCGGGCGTCGGAATGTCTATCTGCCCAAGCTGCTGCGCCCCGATGCGGCGGGGCTGCTGACCTTGCTGTGGGGCGTGTGGACGAAGAAGGAAGCGCCCCCTGCTCCACCGGCGCCTGGCCTTACATCTTTCGCTGTCGACAAGGGAAGCGACACCACATCGCTGCACGCAGCCGGTTTCGCCGTGATGGGTGGCCGCGCTATCCGCTTCGACATGCTGGACCGGCTGGAGGATGAACTGGAACAGGCGCTCTCCTCCGGCACCGATGCAGACACCTTGCTGACAAAACTTGTTTCGCTGCTGGGCTCCAGCAAGGAGGAAGCGCGTGACGTTCTGGGCGCGCTGGGCTGGCGCGAGATCGCGGTTGCCGACGCCAAGCCGGTGTGGCGGCGCGCAAAGGAGAAGCCGCGTCCGCGCGAGAAGCCGCGCAAGCCCGAACCGCCGCCTGATCCCCATTCGCCTTTTGCGGGCCTTGCCGCACTCAGGGCGCGATGACCGAGACGCGCCTGGACAAATGGTTGTTCCATGCCCGCCTCTTCCGCACGCGAAGTTCCGCCCAAGCCGCCGCTGCTGCAGGCCGGATTCGATTGAATGGCGCCCGGATCGACAAGCCCGGCCGCAGCGTGAAGCCTGGCGACGTCCTGACCCTGGGCAAAGGCGCCGATATCGTGGTGGTCCGGGTGCTGACCTTGGCCGAACGGCGTGGCTCGGCCGACGAGGCCCGGGCGCTCTACGAAATCCTTGAATAGTTGAGAACCGTTCGCAATTGCTGCGGCCTCAATTCCCTTGCCTCAGGGCGCGACGCACCGTAATCACTGGCCCGTTTTCGCCGCCCTGGAGCCTTCCCGCATGACCTATGTCGTCACCGAAGCCTGCATCAAGTGCAAGTTCATGGACTGCGTCGAAGTCTGCCCGGTGGACTGCTTCTATGAAGGCGAAAACATGCTGGTGATCAGCCCCGACGAATGCATCGATTGCGGGGTTTGCGAGCCGGAATGCCCGCCCGAAGCCATCAAGGCCGACACCGAATCCGGCCTGGAAAAGTGGCTGTCGGTGAATGCCGAATATGCCAAGACCTGGCCCAACATCGCCGTGAAGGGCGAGCCCCCGGCCGACGCCAAGGAAATGCAGGGCGTGCCGGACAAATTCGAGAAATTCTTCAATCCGGCCCCCGGCTCAGGCTCCTAAACCCCAGGCTGTAGGTCCGCCTACAGAACAACCCGCCACAAAGGGTTGAATTGCCTGCCCTTTCCGGGAAATTACAATAAACTACGCCAAATCAATGGGATGGCTTGGTTTTTTCTTCCATTTTGGCCAAAAGTCTGATAGCCTCTTGCTGTTCAGAAACGTGACGAACGCGTGCCATCCGGTCCCCGCCGGTGGATCACCCCCTGCTTTGTCCGCACAGGAAAACAAAATGACCGCCCTCAAGCCTCCCCCCGCCAAGACCGCCATTGCCGCCGCCGTACCGGCCAAGAAGATTGCCGCCAACTCCAACAAAAAGCATGAGTTCAAGACCAACGATCATGTTGTCTATCCCACCCACGGCGTCGGCAAGGTTGCCGGCATCGAGGAAAAGGAAGTCGCCGGCACCCGGCTGGAACTGTTCATCATCGAGTTCGAGAAGGACAAGATGACCCTGCGCGTCCCAACCCTGAAGGCCAAGGCCGTGGGCATGCGCAAGCTCAGCTCGCCGGAAGTCGTCACCGGCGCCCTCAACACGCTCAAAGGCCGTGCCCGCATCAAGCGCACCATGTGGTCGCGCCGCGCCCAGGAGTACGAAGCCAAGATCGACTCGGGCGACCTGGTCTCGATCGCCGAGGTGGTGCGCGACCTGCACCGCGCCGGCGGCCAGCCGGAACAGTCCTATTCCGAGCGCCAGCTGTATGAAAAGGCCCTTGCCCGCATGGCCCGTGAAGTCGCCGCCGTCGAAAAGACCGACGAGCCGACCGCGGTCAAGCGCGTCGAAGGCATGCTGACCAAGAAGGCGGCCTAAAAACTAAACTTGCGACCCTCTATCGCAAACGGAAGAGCCCGGCGGAAACGCCGGGCTTTTTCTTTTGCCGACCGTTGTCATCGCCCGCTTCATGCGGGCGATCCAATTTGTTTCCAAAATGGATGGCCCGGACAGTCCCTAGCGACAGCGTGGGGACGGGCCATGACATCGAGGATGGTTAGTTGAGAATCTCAATCTGCGACGGGTTCGACAGCGCGATCTGGGGCCGGCCGCGATAGTCCTGCACCGTGCCGCGGATGCGGATGTGGCGGGCGTGCAGCCCGTCGAAATCGAAATCCCGGAAGGCGCGCTTGTCTTCCGGCGCGATGATGGCCGAAAAGCTGCGCTGGCCGTTGCTGCCGAAATCGATGAACACCCGTCCGCCGCCGCTGGCGACATTGGTCACCCAGCCGTCCACCACCTGGAAGGTTCCGCTGGTGCCTTTCATCGCCTGGGGCGCGCGCGGTTGATAATCGCCCAGCGCCCAGACGCCCGCGCGCTTGGCGCGGGCTTTGGCTTCGGCCTCATACAAATCCGGCGCGCATTCGTTGCGGTCCGGTGCGATCGCCACCCGCGCCAGGCCCTGTTCCAACAGCGCGGTCTGGAACCATTGTCCGCCAAATCCTTGCGCCCGTATCCGGTCGTAGCGGTCTTCCTTGGGCGGTGTGGCAGTGAAAGTCACAGGCCTGTCCTGTGCCATGTCGCGCAGCGCCGCCAGCGCCTGGTCGGCAAGATAATGCGGGCCACTGTCGGCCTGCGGCAGGCGGATGCCTTCCAGCAGCACGGCGCGGCCATCGGAGAGGATCAGGGCGCCGTTCTGTTCCACCCGCACCACCTTGGCGCGCGCGATCTCCACACTGCCGGCGCAGTCGGGAATGAAGCGGATATCCGATGCCGCATAAGCGTCCAGCGGCAAACACATTGCCGCCCAAATCAGCCCATAAATCAGGTGCAGTTTGCGCATGCGCCCATAGGTTCCAAAACCGTCTTGGCGGTCAAGCGTTGGCGCTGCGTGATTTTCGCAAAACCCCGGCAAAGGTTAATGGCATGGCTTTCCCGACCCACACGCTTCCCACCGTCGCCTCCATGCCCGGCGATGTGAAGGACGCCTTGCCCGCCCTGACCGTGATGATGGTCAATGGCGCAGTCAATTTTCTGATCGCCGTCCTGATCCTGGTCGCGGGCTGGATGGTGGCGCGCTGGCTGGGCCGCTGGGTGCACGATCTGGTTGCCCGCAGCCGCCTGATTGACGACACGCTCAAGCCCCTGATCACCAATGGCGCGCGCTATGCCGTGCTGGCGCTCACCATCGTCGCCGTGCTGAGCCAGTTCGGGGTGCAGACCACCTCGCTGATCGCCCTGTTGGGCGCGGCGGGCCTGGCGGTGGGCCTGGCCTTGCAGGGCACGCTGTCCAATGTGGCGTCGGGGGTGATGCTGCTGATCCTGCGGCCCTTCCGCGTCTATGAAAAAATCAAGGTGACCGACGCCGTCGGCACGGTGCGCGAGATCGGCCTGTTCCGCACCGAGATCGTCACCGACGACGGCACCTTCGTCTCCATCCCCAACGCCACCATTTTCACCGGCACCATCATCAACGTCAGCCGCGAGCGCAACCGGCGCACCAACTTCGCCGTGGAGATCGACCGGTCCGAGAATATCGATGGGGTGCAGAAGACCATCCTGGAATGCCTGGGACGGGAACCCCGCGTGCTGAAAACGCCGGCGCCGACGGTGGAGGTGGACGCGCTGGGCCCGATCTCCACCACCCTGACGGTGCAGGTGTGGATGGAGAACCGCGATTTCGGCGGCGCCCTGTCCGAGGTCAAGAAACGCGTGCGCCATGCCTTGCAGGGCTCGGACATCAGCGCGCCGGTGCCCGTGGCGGCGCCCGCCGTGGCGCCCTGGACGCCATCGGCGCAGGAACCCCAGCAGGACCGCAAAAAGCCCAATTAAGGCGGTATACAGTTCTCCTCGACATCGGGGCGGCAACCGCTAAATTGCCCCCGCCATGATCGACATCCAGACCAGAACCGCCGCCGCCGACGCGGCCGGTATTGCCGAAGCCGCCCGCATCCTGAAAGACGGCGGACTTGTCGCCTTCCCCACCGAGACCGTTTACGGCCTGGGCGCCGACGCCACCAACGGCGAAGCGGTGGCGGCCATTTTCGCCGCCAAGGGCCGGCCGCTGTTCAATCCCCTGATCGTGCACGTCGCCGATATCGAGGAAGCCCGCCGCCATGTGGAACTTTCGCCCCGCGCCCAGGCGCTGGCGCAGAAGTTCTGGCCCGGTGCTCTGACCCTGGTGCTGCCCCGCCGCAAGAATTCGCCGCTGTCGCTGCTGGTCAGTGCTG
>Ga0193716_1002178_pt1 | contig 11156 bp, 6 predicted proteins | sample U2c1metaG_FD_145901 | JGI IMG/M metagenome (GOLD analysis project Ga0193716, IMG submission 145901) | Soil microbial communities from a riparian zone of the East river system, Colorado, United States - U2c1 | ecosystem: Environmental > Terrestrial > Soil > Riparian zone | place: USA: East River...
TGCCGCCGTTTCCGCCGGCGCCGGGTGTCCCGGTGCTGGTGAGGACGGGCAGCAGCCCGCCGGACCCGGCGGTGCCGCCCCCGCCGCCGTCGGCGCCCTTGCCGCCGGTGGCGCCGGTGGCGCCGTGGCCGCCGTTGCCGCCGTTGCCGCCGCTGAATCCGCCGTCGCCGGCTGGGCCGCCGTTGCCGCCGCTGCCACCGGGGGCACCGTTGCCGCCGTGGCCGCCCGCGCCGCCCGTGCCGCCGCCGCCGCCGCTGCCGACGATCAGTCCGCTAGCCCCGCCGTTGCCGCCGTCGCCACGGGTGCGACCATCCCCGCCTGCACCACCGGCACCACCGTTGCCGCCATTGGCAAGGGCGTTGCCGCCGTCGCCACCGGAGCTGGCGATGGCGAAGACCATCGCCGACTCGTCTACGCCCTTGCCGCCCTTGCCGCCGTTACCGCCGAGGAATCCACCACTGCCGCCATTGCCGCCAGGGATACTGACAAGTGGATCCCCTTGGGAGTTTGCGCCGTTGCCGCCGTTCTGGAAGCCGACGCCGTTGACCCCGTTGCCCCCGTTCCCGGTTCCCGCCGCGGCGGTGTTCGTCGTCGTGGGGTTCACCCCGGCGACGTCGGTACCGCCGGCGCCGCCCGCACCACCGGCACCACCGTTGCCGATGAACATCGCGGCTGCGCCGCCGTTGCCACCCTGTCCGCCCGCGGTGGTGGCGTTGCCCGCACCGCCGGTGCCACCACTGCCGCCGCTGCCGATGAACATCCCGGCGTTGCCTCCGTTGCCCGCGGTCGCCCCCGCAATGGTCGGACTGAAGCCCTTGCCGCCGTTACCGAAGAACAACCCGCCGTTGAAGCCATCCGGATGCAGTGCGGTGCCGTCAGCGCCGTTGCCGATGAAGATATTGAGAACCGGAATGGCACCAGCGAAACCGAATAGGTCGGTGGGCAACCCGAGCGGATCAGCAAGGTTATGAGCGACGCTTGCCCCCAAGCCGCCCGAAGAGCAGCTCCCCAACAGCGAACACAACGGATCAACCGCAGGCAACGGCGCGGCCTGAGCCACCGCGGGAGTGGCCAACAACGCCGCGCCAGGAGCCGCCAAGGCGATACCAGCCCCGCCGATCGCCACCGCCGTTGCCAGCCACGGATGACCCGCCTTGCGCGACCCCCCAGAGCCATTACCCAGCCGACGATGTGTAGCCATCTGAAATCCCCTCGGATCATCCGTGTACCGCAAGGCCGTGTGGTCTCCCGCCCGTTGACGCTATGGAGCCAAGGGCCAGCGCAGAATCAGGTGTTTCCCTACAACTGACGCGCTGGCGCGGACGTCGATGACCAGGCTGAGCCGCCGAGCGGGAACCCCGGCCTGCCAGCACACCGAAGACCACCGCAGAGGCTAGGCCCACCCGACAGCGACGAAATCAGCTGCTTCCCTGCGGATCTGTTTGGCCGACGTGACGGCCGAGCTCGGCGCGCGAGTGGATGCCGAGCTTGCGGTAGACGCGGGAAAGGTTGACCTCAACCGTTTTTGGACTGATGAATAGCGCTGCGGCGACGTCACGGTTGGTCATCCCGGAGGCGGCGAGCTCGGCGACGCGTTGTTCGGCGGGGCTGAGCTCAGTCGGCCGGCGTGGGACGACGGCGCAGCGGGCCAGCTCGGCGCGGACCCGGTCGGCCCAGAGCGGGATACCCATGTCCTCGAGTGCAGCAAGGGCTTCGCGCAGCGTTTCGGTGGCAGCTTCCTTGCGGCGTTGGCGACGCTGGATCTGGCCGAGCAGCAGCTGGGTGCGGGCGCGTTCGAAGGGCATCGGCAACCGCGCGTGTTCCGCCATCGCCTGCGCCGCAACCTGGCTGGCCCCTTCGAGGTCGCCGCGGGCCGCCAACAGCATGGCGCGGCCGCGCGCCCCGACCGCCAGCATCCAGGCGCGATCGAGCCTGGCTCCGTTGCGTTCGAGTCTCTCGATCAGTGGCTCGGCCTCCGCGAGCCGACCCAGCTGAATGAGGGCCTCGACGGCGTCGGGCACGAACGACGCGGCGATGACCTCCGTTCCGTCCGGAGCGGCACCGAGCCTGGCCACCTGTTCCTCGAGCGCGGTCACCGCTGCGGCGTAGTTGCCCCGGGACACCTCTAGGAAACCGAGTACGGTGTCCGGCCATACCAACATCGTGGTCGAGTGGCTGCGCTGACCTGCTTCGAGCGCCGCAATCGCATCGGAGCGAGCATCGTCGACCCGGCCGGCGTAGGCGGCGACCGCGGCCCTGATCGTCAAAGCAATGAACAGTGGCAAGTCACCGCCGAGCAGCCTCGCGCGCTCCATGGCGTCTTCGGCGACCCCGGTGGCTTCGGTGAAATCGCCTCGCCAGATTTCGATCAGCGCGCCATGGAAGGCGAGGAACATCAGCTCGTTCTCCTCCCCGTATTCGAGGCAGCGGTGACGGATGGCGAGCATCTCGTAATGGGCCCGGTCGAGTTGCCCGGTCCACGCCAGCAGCGTGGCGTTCTGGAGACTCGGACGGAAGGGCAGGGGAACGGGCGCCTTCGGGTCCTCGAGCTCGAGTGCCTGCCGCAACGCCTGCTCATCAAGTCCGTCGCCGCGCACGACGTGAGCCATGACTTGCATGCCGAGCGCCTGGCTTAGCAGATGTGGGTGGCCAAGCCGCTTGGCGTCGGCCACCGCGTCGTCGGCGCTCTCGGCGGCGGCGTCGTACTCGCCGACGTTGCCCCGCGCGAAGCACAACGAGACCAGCATCTGCACCCGCATCGCCAGGTCCTCACCAGCCTCACTCAGTCCGCGCTCCAGCAGGCCGGCGGCCTCGAGGAAGCTGTCGTCGGTCAAGCGCACCATGGCCAGCAGAAACAGCGCTGCCGCGAGCAGTGCCCCGGATGTCAGGCCCTCGATGGTCTTTTCGAGCGTCGTCCGGGCCCGCCCAGGATCTCCAGCCTCGAAATGATGGCTCGCCGAGCGGATCCGGCGCTGCGGCGTATCACCGCCGAGCCTCACAGTCAGGTCAACCAGCTCGGCCGCCGCCGCGGGTGCACCGCGCATGCGCGCGATCTCGGCGGCTTCGTCGAGGGACGCCCACGTGACGGGGTCACCGCTGGTGGCCGCCAGGGCCAGGTGCCGGGCCGCCTGCTCGGGTTCGGTGACGACCTCGGCCCAGCGCCGATGCATGGCCCGCCTCGGCGCCGGTGCGGAGTCGGTGTAGACACCCTTGGCCAACAACGGATGGGTGAAACGCACCCTGTCGCCGTCGATCCCGGCGATGCCCTTGCGCTCAGCCTCCCCGAGGAGCTCGGCAACCCTTGCGGCGTCGGTGCTCGCGACGCGCGCCAGCAGCTCCACCGTCGGCGAGCCTGCACACGCCACCGCAAGCAACACCTCGTGAACGTCGTCGTCAAGGACGCCGACCCTGGCCCGCACCAATTCGGCGAGCGTGCCAGGCAACGACCCGTCGGCATCCGTTGCGCCATCGGCGATCGCCCGCGCCAGCTCGAGGGCATAGAACGGATTGCCTCCCGAGACCTCCTGGATGCGCACCATCGTCGGCCGCGGAAAGGACCGCCCAAGCCGCTCGGACACCACGGCATGCAAACCGCCAATGGCCAACGGAAGCAACCGAATCCGCTCGACCCCTTCAGCAGTCGGCAACTGCAGCCAGGGCGCAGGACTGCCGTCATCCGGATCGGTGCGGACCGCCGAGTACACCCACCGGCGTCGAGAGCCGCCGCGCCACGAACGCGAGGGCGCGTGCGCTGGACGGATCGAGCCACTGCAGGTCGTCGACCGCCAGCAGCATCGGCGTCTCGTCGGCGAGGCCCTCGACCACCGAGAGGAGGCCCGCCGCCACCGCGCGCTGATCCGTGGGCTCCGTGCCTTCGGCCCGCAGCAGGACCCGATCGATCGCGTGCCGCTGCGGGTATGGCAGGCGCGCAAGGGCGGCCTCGTCGACGTCGCCCAACAGGTCGGCCAACGAGGCGTATGCCATCACCGACTCCGCTGCCGCCGGCCGGGCCGACAAGACGCGGAACCCACGTTCACGGGCCTGCTCCACGATGGCCGACCACAGGGTGGTCTTGCCGATGCCCGGCTCACCCTCCACCACCAGCGCCGACGGCCGCAGGGACGCGGAGGCCAGGAAGTCGGCGACCGCCCCGGCCTCGGCGTGCCCGCTCACGAGATCAGCGGCCATCGAGATCAGAGGCTTGATCGACGCGGTTACGTCGGCAACGCGCGAAGCACGGTGCCGCGTCTGCGTATCGGGACGAATTTCGCAGCGACATGTGCTTCCGCTCGCGCTAGTGGACTACTTGCGCAAAACATTAACCGTTTGCCGGGCTGCGGGAGGGTGCAACGCCGTGGTCAGCGTGCGCACCCAAAGCCCCCGTTTCGCCAACCGCCGCGGCACGCGATGAAAGGATCGGGCCATGGCTTCATCTTCTGGTCTTACCGCTGCAGAGCGCTCGGAGGAGACCGTCGGCGACATCACCTACGTCCGGACGGACCCCGACCTGCCGCCGGTGGCGATCATCGACCGGTCCCCGATCACCACCAAGCACAAGATCGTGTTCGGCGTCATCGCCCTGCTGGGTGCGATCGCCTGGGCGATGATCGCGTTCTTCCGTGGGGAGACGGTGAACGCGGTCTGGTTCGTCATCGCGGCGGTCTGTACCTACCTCATCGGCTACCGGTTCTACGCACGGCTCATCGAGATGAAGATCGTCAAGCCGCGCGACGACGTCGCCGCGCCCGCCGAGGTATTCGAGAACGGCACCGACTACATGCCGACCGACCGGCGGGTGTTGTTCGGTCATCACTTCGCCGCCATCGCCGGTGCGGGCCCGCTGGTTGGGCCGGTACTGGCCATGCAGATGGGCTACCTGCCCGGCACCATTTGGATCATCGTCGGCGCAGTGTTCGCCGGCTGCGTGCAGGACTATCTGGTGCTGTCGATCTCAGTGCGCAGGCGCGGGCGGTCCCTTGGGCAGATGGCCAAGGACGAACTCGGCGTCGTGGGCGGTACCGCTGCGATCATCGGCGTTCTCGTCATCATGGTCATTCTCCTGGCGGTGCTCGCCCTGGTCGTCGTCAATGCGTTGGCCGAGAGTCCCTGGGGCGTCTTCTCGATATCGATGACCATCCCCATCGCTCTGTTCATGGGGCTCTACCTCCGCTTCCTGCGGCCGGGTCGCGTTTCCGAAGTGTCCCTGATCGGTGTCGTCCTGCTCCTCCTGGCGGTCGTTTCCGGTGGCTGGGTAGCCGGAACCGACTGGGGCGCTGACTGGTTCACGCTCTCCAAGGTGGCGCTGTCGTGGTGCATCATCATCTACGGCCTGGCGGCGTCAGTGCTGCCCGTGTGGTTGCTACTCGCCCCACGCGACTACCTCTCCACCTTCATGAAGGTCGGCACCATCATCCTGCTGGCCATCGGCATCCTGGTGGCCCGCCCGATCATGGAGGCGCCCGCAGTCTCGTCGTTCGCGTCCAGCGGAACGGGCCCAGTGTTCGCCGGGTCGCTGTTTCCGTTCCTGTTCATCACCATCGCGTGCGGCGCACTGTCCGGCTTCCACTCGCTGATCTCCTCCGGCACCACGCCAAAGCTCTTGGAGAAGGAGAGCCAGATGCGGCTCATCGGCTACGGCGGCATGCTCACCGAGTCGTTCGTCGCGATCATGGCACTCATCACCGCAGCCATCCTCAACCAGCACCTGTACTTTGCGATGAACGCACCCGTCGCATCCACGGGCACCACCGGTCAGAGCGCGGCCGACTACGTCAACGGGCTCGGGTTGTCCGGTCCACCGATCACTGGAGCCGAGCTCGACGCCGCTGCCGAAGGTGTCGGCGAGGAGTCGATCGTGTCGCGCACCGGCGGCGCACCTACCTTGGCGTTCGGCATGTCCGAGGTGCTGCACCAGGTGTTCGGCGGCAGCGGCCTCAAGGCCTTCTGGTACCACTTCGCGATCATGTTCGAGGCACTGTTCATCCTCACCACCGTCGACGCGGGCACCCGGGTGGCGCGCTTCATGCTCTCGGACGCGCTCGGCAACCTCGGTGGACCGCTGAAGAAGTTGCAGAATCCGAGTTGGCGAGTCGGCGCCTGGACCTGCAGCCTGATCGTGGTCGCCGCATGGGGCTCCTTCCTGTTGATGGGTGTCAATGCCCCGCAGGGCGGAATCAACACGCTGTTCCCACTGTTCGGCATCGCCAATCAGTTGCTCGCCGCGATCGCACTGACGGTCGCCACCGTCGTGGTGATCAAGCGCGGCCTGCTCAAATGGGCTTGGATACCAGGGGTTCCGCTTCTGTGGGACCTCACGGTGACCATGACGGCGTCCTGGCAGAAGATCTTCTCCGCCGACCCCAAGGTGGGCTACTGGACGCAGCACTTCCAATACGTCGACGCGAAGGCCGCTGGCAAGACATCGTTCCTGACGGCCAAGAACCCGGCTCAGCTCGACGCCGTCATCAGCAACACGTTCATCCAGGGCACGCTGTCGATCTTGTTCGCCGTCCTGGTGTGCATCGTGGTCGCGGCCGGGGTCGTCATGGCGTTGAAGGCGATCCGCGGCGGAGGACGGCCGCTCAGCGAGGACGACCCGACGCCGTCCCGAATCTTCGCACCGTCGGGCTTGATCCCGACCGCCGCTGAGAAGGAGGTGACCAAGCAATGGGAAGCGTTACCAGCGTCGCACGCAAGATCAGTTGGTACTGGGGCACATTGATGGGCGACAACCACTATCGGCGCTACGTCGACCTTCGTAACCGCACCCATCCCGGCGAGGCCGTGATGTCGGAGCGGGACTACTGGCGAATGCGTCACGCGGCCACCGAGGAGAACCCGCAGAGCCGGTGCTGCTGAGCCACTCGATCGCATGACCGACGCCCAAGATTGGCAAGGCACGCTCGACGATCTCGTGCGACGGCGTCAACATGCCTTGGCGATGGGCGGCGCGGAGCGCGTTGCCAGACATCGCGACACGGGCAAGCTCGACGTGCGGGCGCGGATCGACCGGCTCCTGGACGAGGGATCGTTCCACGAGATCGGCACCCTGGTCGGCGGCGAGGTCGCCGCCGACGGCATCGTCGTCGGCTCCGGACTGATCAACGGAACACCCGTCATGGTGGGCGCCGAGGACTTCACCACGCTGGCCGGCACGATCGGGCCGGGTGGCAACGCCAAACGCTACCGCATCGCCGAACTGGCTGTGCGGGACCGAATTCCGCTGGTGATGCTGCTGGAGGGCGCAGGCTTTCGGCCCACGGGCGAACACTACGGGCGCTCCCCCACCGATCTGATCGCTCAGGCCAAGTGCTCGGGCCGGGTGCCGACGGTCGCTGCCGTCCTCGGCCCGTCGGCGGGCCACGGCGCTCTGGTCGCTCCAGTGTCCGACTTCAGGATCATGAGCAGCCACGGCGCGATCTTCACCGCAGGCCCGCCCGTGGTGAAGGAGTCGACCGGTGAGGACATCTCGAAGGAGGACCTCGGCGGCCCCGCCGTCGCTCTCGCCAGTGGGGTGATCCACAACGTCGCCGAGGACGACGAGGCGGTGATCGACGACGTTCGCCGGTACCTCTCCTACTTCCCGGCGAGTGCGTGGTCATACCCCACGCAGCTGCCCGCCGACGAGACCGCGGCGCCGCGGCCCACCCCTGAGTTGCTCGACATCGTCTCCCGTGACAACCGGCGGATCTACGACATGCGGGCCGTGCTCGACGTGATCCTCGACCGGCCCCACTGGTTCGAGGTGCAACCCCGGTTCGGCCGGGCGATCATCTGCGCGCTGGCTCACCTCGGCGGACACCCCGTCGCGGTGGTGGCCAACCAGCCGAACGCGTTGGCCGGCTCGATCGACGCCGACGCCGCCGACAAGGCCGCGCACTTCATCATGGTCGCCGACTCGTTTCACCTGCCGATCGTCTTTCTTGCCGACAACCCGGGCATGCTGCCGGGCAGCCGCTCCGAGCGCAGCGGTGTATTGCGCGCTGGTGCAAGGATGTTCGCCGCCCAGACTGCCGCCACCACGTTGAAACTGCACCTCACCCTGCGCAAGGCCTACGGCTTCGGATCGATGGTGATGTCGATGCTCGGCTTCGACGATCAGGTGGCGACGTTCGCCTACCCAGGGGCGACGATGGGCGCGATGAGCGCAGCGGCGTTGAGCCGCGCGTCGAACGCCACGGAGGATCTCAGCGACAATCTGCGCGACGCCGAACTCGAGGCGTCGTACCGGTCGGCCGAGCGCTTCGGGTTCGACGAGCTGATCGATCCGCGCGAGACCCGCGACGCGCTGCTGGCAGCCCTACAGCGGGGGCTGTTCGGCAGACAGGTCGCCGCGGAGCCCGTCACCCGCACGGCGATCATGCCGTGAACCAGACAATGCGCGAACGCATTCTTGGCGCCTGGCAGTTGGCGTCGTTCACCATCCGCAACGCCGACACCGCCCATGTCAGCCATCCGCTTGGCACCACACCCCACGGGATGATCCTCTACACCGACGACGGCCACATGTCGGCACAGCTGGCCGACGCGGACATGGGGGGCTACATCGCCTACGGGGGCCGTTTCGACGTCGACGAGGACACGTCCATCGTGCACCACGACGTCACCATCGCGATGATGCCGGAACTGTTGGCGCAACCGCAGTTCCGGCAGGCACACATCGACGGAGACCTGCTGACGTTGTCGGCGACGACGACAGCCGACGCAGGAGCGACGACACACGCCTCCGTCGTGTGGCGGCGCGCGGGCAGCTCAGAGACGGTCCCGGCGGTTCGATAGCCTGGTGTTCCACGATGGCGACACCCCGGAGCCCCGGACGCCTGAGCCGGAGGACGACGATGAGCACGGCGGCAGAACTGATGGTCAAGTGCCTTGAGGCAGAGGGCGTTTCCCTGGTCTTCGGCATACCCGGCGAGGAGAACATCCACTTCGTCCAAGCGCTGGCAGGATCGTCGCAGATCAGGTACGTACTGACCCGCCACGAGCAGGCCGCGGCGTTCATGGCCGAGATGTACGGCAGGGTGACCGGCCGTCCCGCCGTGGTGTCGGCGACGCTCGGACCCGGCGCCATCAACATGCAGCTCGGTGTCGCCGACGCGACCACCAACAGCACCCCACTGGTGGCAATCTCGGCCCAGGTCGGACAGGACCGCGAGTACAAGGAGTCCCACCAGTACGTCGACCTGGTGTCGATGTTCGCCCCGATCACCCGCTGGTCCGACGGCGTCCCCACGACGGCGGCGATCCCCGAGATGTTCCGCAAGGCGTTCAAGCTCGCGGAGACCGAACGCCCGGCAGCGGTCTATCTGGCCGTGCCAGAGCACATCGACGCCGACGAGGCTGACTACGACCTCAAACCCCTGCCCCGCAACGTGGTTCAGCCCGAGGCGCCGTCGCCCCGGCAGATCGTCCGTGCCGTCGATCTGCTGCGTTCGGCGAAGCGGCCGGTCATCCTGGCAGGCCATGGCGCGGCCCGCGCCGACGCGACCGCGGCGCTGGTGCGGCTGTCCGAGGAGCTCGGTGTGCGGGTCGCCAACACGTTCCACGGCAAGGGGGTCATGCCCGATGACCATCCCAACAGCATGGGAACGATCGGCTTCATGCGCCACGACTACGTCAACTTCGGTTTCGACGACGCCGACCTGATCATCGCCGTCGGCTACGAACTTCAGGAGTTCGATCCCATCCGCATCAACCCCAAGTCCGACAAGAAGATCATTCACATCCATCGCTTCCCTGCCGAGGTCGACGTGCACTACCCGGTCGACGTCGGCATCATCGGTGACATCAGCGAGTCCCTCGACGCCGTGCGCGAATCGATGGCGGGACACCAATTCGACATCGAGGTCGCCGCCCCCGGCGCGGGTCTGCTCGCCGACGAGTTCGCTCGTGGACAACAGGACTCGAGCTTCCCGCTTTCGCCGCAGCGGATCGTCGCCGACACCAGGGCGGCACTTGACCGCAGTGACGTCGTGCTGGTCGACACGGGTGCGGCGAAGATGTGGATGGCCCGCCTTTACCCGACCTACGAGCGCAATACCTGCCTGATCTCGAACGGCTTGTCCACCATGGCCTTCTCCCTGCCGGGGGCGTTGGGGGTGCAACTGGCGCAACCCGACTCGAAGGTGCTCGCGGTGATGGGCGACGGCGCCTTTCTGATGAACAGCCAGGAGATCGAGACCGCGGTCCGCGAGCGGATTCCCCTGGTGGTGCTGATCTGGGAGGACGGTGGGTACGGCCTTATCGAATGGAAGATGGACCTCGAGCTCGGTGATCACTACTACGTCGGCTTCACCAATCCCGACGTGGTGAAGTACGCAGAGAGCTTCGGCGCCAAGGGATACCGAATCTCCGCCGCCGACGAACTCCTGCCCACCCTGCGCGCCGCCCTCGCCGACGACGGTGTGTCGATCATCGCGTGCCCCGTCGACTACTCGGAGAACCTGCGCCTGACCGAACGGCTCGGGCAGCTCGACGGCACCCTCTAGTGTCGTGAGTCATTGATTCGAGCGCAGTAGATTCCGATGCTCGCCACGATCTGGACGTGCACCTGGTGTTGAACCAACTACTGCAAACGAATTGATGCCTCAGGATGCGGGGAGCAGACCATCCTTTTTTGTCGGACCCTTCTGGTTTGATGGGGTTATGTCTTCGCCGGCAGCCTCTTTCGCTCCTCAGGCGAGCCCGTCTGAGCGTATCGACGGGTTGTTCGACAAGTTGGCGGAGTTGACCGGTCAACGCAATGCGATCGACGGGCAGATCGTGGACATCGTCGCCGAGATCGACCACGACGAACTGTGGGGCGCCACCGGCGCACTCTCGGTCCCAGCGTTGGTGGCCTGGAAGACCGGCGTGTCCCCGCGCAACGCCGAAACGATCGCCACCGTCGCGCACCGCCTGCCGGAGTTCCCCCGCTGCGCAGCCGGTATGCGGGAGGGCCGGTTCTCCCTGGATCAAGTCGGCATCATCGCCGAGAAGGCGGCCGACGGATCCGACGCGCACTACGCAGAAATGGCCGAAAGCGCCACCGTCAACCAACTACGCACCGCGATCAAACTGGAACCGCGACCCGAACCCGAACCGCAGCCGGAACCTGCCCGGTCGATCAGCAAGACCTCCGACGAGCAGTCCGCCACCTGGCGGATCACCCTGCCGCA
>Ga0193716_1002179_pt1 | contig 11155 bp, 12 predicted proteins | sample U2c1metaG_FD_145901 | JGI IMG/M metagenome (GOLD analysis project Ga0193716, IMG submission 145901) | Soil microbial communities from a riparian zone of the East river system, Colorado, United States - U2c1 | ecosystem: Environmental > Terrestrial > Soil > Riparian zone | place: USA: East River...
CGCGAGTGTGGCCAAATAGGGCCGGGGAGAAAAACTGGGATTACCAATTTCTTCAATGGTTTATTGGGTTTACAGATGCCGAAGGATGCTTCTTAATACAGACCAAAAATAAGAGTGAAGTACATTTTTGTTTTAAATTTACTCTTCATATTGATGATTCTGCTGTTTTATTTTTAATTAAAGATAAATTAGGTATAGGAGTTGTCTCCATCAAAGGTAATACTTGTATTTTTTCTATTCATTCTTTTCAACATATAGTTGATGTATTAGTACCTATATTTGATAAATACCCTTTAATCACACATAAACAATTGGATTATAGAGATTGAAGAATAGCAGTGTTATTAAAAAAAAATTCTGCTGCCTCCAATAAATCTTATTTTAGTATAGCTCCTCTTGTGCATTTGCGAAATGACAAGCAAATGGAAACTTTCAATAAAATAGTCAAAATGAAAGAAAATATGAATAGAAATAGAACTAATTTTGATGGCTATAAAATATCTTATTTAATGATTTCTAATTATTGGTTTTTAGGCTTTGTCGAAGGGGATGGTTCCTTCTTTTTGTGCAACAACAGAGCTATATTTTCAATTACTCACAAAGATAGACAAGTACTAGATGCCATATCTTTATATATACAAAACATACACAGGGCTCCTATTTATAAAGGCTTGTTTGTAGCTCTTCAGCCTAATTGTATAATAAGTGGAAAAAATAATAATACGGCTTATCAATTAATTATTTCTGATACTGATGTTCTTTTTCAATATATTTTTCCTTTTTTTAAAGATTTATCTTTTTTAAGTCGAAAAGGGGTAGATTTTAAAATTTGAAGTGTAGGCTTATTTTTAATAATTCACGGGTATACTAAAATCCCTAATGGGAAGGCTATTTTTTTAAAATTATATAATAATTTGAATTCTAAGAGATATTTCTCAAACATTATCGATTTTATTGATATAGAAGAAATAAATGCTCTTTTTGAAATAGAACCTCCATTTAATATCTATTCTAAAAAAAGCCACTGTATATTGAGTAAAGAATATGCCAATACACAAGGCAGCAGAAAGGGTTATAACTTACATATTTACAAAGATGGTGAAGAAATACCAGGATCTCCATTTAATAGTTACAGAGAAGGAGGTAAAGCTATTGGATTAGCCTCTGTCTCTAGTATTTGCAACTATATTAATACTGGAAAGGTGTTTAAAGATGGTTATACATTTTTTTCTTCTCCTACTTTTGCCCGAAGTTAAAAAGCAAGGGTTAATAATTATAATTTTAAAAAATAGGTTTAACAACTCTTTTCTTTTTCTCTGCTTCCGCAGCTAGAAAGAAACAAAGTTGTATTATAAATAAATTTTATTGGGCCTGTTTATATTAATTCCTACTCAATTTTGTAAACAGTAATTAGCTATTTGCTGGAAACCCCTTAGAGCTTTCAATACTAATTGTATATAAATTTAGTTATGTACTTTTGCCTTTGATTGTTATTATTTTTAGTCTTCAAATAAGAATAAAAACAAAAGCAAAGGTTTAAATTTAAAAAGTGAAAATTTGATAGATTGGGCAATCAGCAGGGAAGTTTTAAAATTTAACCTTAAATTTATTTAAGCCCCTCAACGACTATACGCTAACATTCTATAATTAAAGTTAATTATGTAAGATAGTAGTTTAAATTAAAGTTATTATAGATAAAGATATAGTCTAAACTTAATTGATAAGTTAAGAAGTATTCTTAGCCTTTGTTTTAGCAACGCTTACCTCTGTTGCTTGTGCTTTTTCTTGTGCTTTTTCTTGTGCTTGTGCTTGTGCTTGTGCTTTTGTTCTTACGACAAAAGTAATAATTATTACGAAAAAAGTCCTAATTCTTAGACAAAAGTCAGAATTCTTACGACCAAACTCATAATTCTTAGACAAAAGTCATAATTATTAGACAAAAGTAATAATTATTAGACAAAAGTAAGAATTATTATTTGTATTAAAAATAAGAACTCTTGCCTCTTCGAGACTACGAGCAGAGGTAACAACGAAATGACAAGCAAATGGGATAGGTTCGTTAATTTTTTACAAAGCGGTTTACTTTTTGAAAGTATATTCTAAATTGGCCTGCAGTCCTACCTAAGGTAGACTAGATCTTGATCTACTAAATTTGCTGTTCTTATTTTTTTCTGAAACTAAGAATAAAACTGGGCCTTCTATAGTAGGTATACTCTTCAAAATTAATAATTATTGCATATAGGTAGAGGCTTATATTATGGATCCTATTTAGCACCTAGGGTCTTAGTTTGGTCTATCGGAGTTATAATTTTAGTGCTTATGATGGCTATGATGTGGCCAAATTGGAAATATTACGATTTAAATACAATTAACAGTGCTGTATTAGTTACTGGTTTAAGTAGTGCAGTTTTACCTATAAATAAAGCTAGAACTAAAGCTATTAATAGAATAGGTCCACATAATAAAGAAATATTAGATATTATTATTTCGGGTATGTTAGGGGATTTTTGGGCTGATAAAATAGCAGGTAAGGCTTTAAATAGTGTTAGATTTAATATAGAGCAAAGTATAAGTAATACTGCCTATATTCATTATTTAAGTTTACTTTTTTATAATTTAGGGTATTGTTCTCGACCTGTTCCTACTTTAATAGTAAAATCACCAGCCGCTTTAGGCGGTTTTAACCTAACCTCTTCTCGTAGCCTCGCAGAAGCCAGAGGTAAAGGTGGGCAGATACCAACCGAGGGGGATTCTAGAGTTGAAAAACGGTTTAACTATAAACTAACCTTATTTACATTTTCAAGTTTTACTTGGATATATGATTCTTTTTATAGAACTGTAAATGGGAAAACCATCAAAACAGTACCTGTTTATATATCTGATTATTTAACACCTCTAGGCTTAGCTAATTGGATAAAGCAAGATGGATCTTTTCAGAAAGGCCAAGGTATAAACATAGCAACTAATAGTTTTACTTATGATGAGTGTTTATTTTTAGCTAATATATTAAATAAAAAATATAAATTTAAAACTTCGGTTATAAAATAAGGCCATCCTAATCAATGGAAAATCTCTATTTGAAAAGAATCTATGCCGATATTACGTAAAAGTATAGAACCATATTTCATAGAAGCCATGAAGTATAAATTAGGTATTTAAGAGGGTATTTTCAAAGTCTCGACATTAGGGCAAAACATAAACTTGTATCTGGCTAGTTTTGGTATAGATTTGTCGAAACACCTTGACAGAGGTGTTGGTTTTAGTCTAAAATTTAATAAAATAGACTAATTCTGGCTATATTAGTGAAAACGGTTAAAAAAATACTACCAATTTTAAGACCGTCGGTTGAGAACATAATCGCTACGGACTGGGTCACTAATGGGTGGCTGCAATGCTGCTTAATGTACAGTCGAAAGATTCTTTTTTACACAAGGCTATAATAGAGAATTGTTAGAAAGACCTTGAAAGGTTGGGGATTAACAATTTGATATAGTACAGGTCCATAAATTCGAGGTATTACTTAATAAGTATGAATTATGGGGAATTTTTGATTGCTTTCCTGGGTTATTTACATAGCCCAAAATGATCTAAATTAAATATTTCATATCGTAAAAGCAGTAATAATATTTTATTGCGACGTAAAAGCAAAAACATAACAAACTTAACAAATTTAACATTTAAAAGATTTAATTCTAGCTTAGTTAAACATTTAAATAAGGAATGTTATCATTTAACAGACAAAAATTTAAATCCAGTATATATTTATGAAAATTTAGAATTGGATTCTACACAGAAAAAGATTAAATCAGAAACTCTAAATCTTAGTGGTATATATTTAATATTAAATAAAATTACTATAGATTATTATATAGGGTCAGCCTCTACTAATAGATTTTTTGCTAGATTTTCTAATCATTTAGTTAATTTTCATGGGAGTAAAATAGTTAAAGCAGCTGTAAGAAATTAAAAAATCTCTCAATTTGCTTTTATTATATTAGAATTATTTCCTGAAGTAGTAACTAAAGAGAATAATAAAATTTTATTAGATTTAGAGGACTTTTATATAAAATCTTTGTTACCTAATTATAATATATTAACAGAAGCAGGCTCAAGTTTTGGTTATAAACATACTGAAATGACTAGAATAAATATGATGTCTAATTACAGCATAGATCGTAGTCTGAAAATAGGTAATTTAAATAAAAATAAGATATTTAGTAAAGAAACAATAGAAAAAATGAGAGCAAGTGCTTTGACTAGAAAAAACCCTCTTATTCTGAAAAAGCTATTTTAAATATGAAAAAAAAATCTAAATCCTCTTGTGCATTTGCTTTTGCTTTTGCTTTTGCTTTTGCTTGTGTTCTTAGACAAAACTCAGAATTCTTAGACAAAAGTCATAATTATTACGACAAAAGTCAGAATTATTAGACAAAACTCAGAATTATTAGACAAAAGTCAGAATTATTATTTGTATTCAAAATAAGAACTCTTGCCTCTTCGAGACTACGACTTTTGATTCTGATAAAAATAAGAACAGAGGTAACAACGAAATGACAAGCAAATGTAATAATATATAATTTAAATTACACAGTATATTGGTGAATATCCTAGTATTACAGAAGCATCTAAATCTTTAAATTGTAAGGAGAAAACCATTAGAACTTTTGCCTTTGATTGTTCTTATTTTTAGTCTTCAAATAAGAATAAAAACAAAAGCAAAGGGGGCTTTAAAAACTGAAAAGAAATTATTAAAAAGACGTTGAATAGTTAAGTACTTGTGTAAACAATAAATATGAAGTTTAATTTATATTATAGTCCCACTAGTTTAAATTTCTATGTAATCTTTAGAGAAAAATAGTTTATTGAATATGGATATAAGTTAAATATTTTTTTTATAATTAATAAACCTGGACCCTCTGGCCTGACCAATCGGGCGAAGGCTAGTTATCCATTTTAAGCGCAAGTGCCGCCATTGTCCTTTTGCTGTTTCAAAGGCAACAGAGGGTAATAGCTTGCGCCACAACGGTGATGGAAAGTATTAAGTCCTGGAAATAAAGTGGAATGTCCAGACAGGGATATTGAAGAAATGAATATTACTATTTTTTTCTTTGGCAATGTTAGTGAAAACGATCAAAATTTTTAATTTTTTTATCCAAAAAATAAGATCGTCGGTTATCTAAATAATCGCTACAGACTGGTACACTAATGGGTGGCTGCAATGCTGCTTAATGCACAGTCGAAACTTTTAGTCTTATTCCAAATGGCTAATAGAATATACGAATTCAAAGTTATTCTAGCTTATTATACTTTTTAATAAGTAAGTTTGTATGTGTTACCCTTCGGACAGATGAGCCTGCTATGTGTTTTGGGAAAACACTAATGTGGGCTTAACTATCAAATTCCGGGGACACCCTAAAGCTTTTGATACCAAGCTGTAGTTGCAAGATTATTAGTGGATGGAGTAATTCCCCATGTAAGGTAACAAGTCAAAAGATGAGTGAAAACGACATGGGTTATCGCGGATCTAAATCAGGAATAATGCCTGTAAAAGAGCAACGAGTAGACGGTAGTTACTTTGGATGATCTCCACAGTTAAGGTGTACTCTAACGGGTTTTTTTTTAATAAACTATCAAATCAAAATCCTTTCTAAACAATTAAATAATAGATCATTTTTACTTTAAGTCACAATCACCTTCGGTGGTTACTGCCTTAGCACTGAGTGGTTTTTAACTGGCTTTCTCCACTACACTTCTCGTTATTAACTAGGCAAGCCTAGACAATCACAAGCACAGGAGGAGGAACATAATAATACAAAACAGTATTATAAATAATATTATGTTTATTTAATTGCAAGATTAATTTGAATAGCCGTGTTGGGGTGTATTAAATACCTTTAATTTTACTAATTTATAAATGATATTATTTCCTATAACTTTAAAACATAAAAATTTGCGGTGCTGTTTTTCTTTTAAGATAGCGCGGATCCTTGCAGCTTTAAATTTAAGGAGAGCAATTTCAACTACTTTAATACTTAAAAATAATAGTTCTGTATCTAAAGATAAAGATATTAATAAACTAATAGAAATACTTATAGGTTTTTTAGATGGTGATGGTTATTTTGATATAGGAGCTCAAAAACAATATAATAAAAATCCTAACAATCAACCAAAATCTACTCTTAGAATAAGATTAGGAACAAATTTACAATTTAAAGAGAAAGAATTATTAGAATTAATAATAAAAAAACTAGGTGTAGGTAAAATAGATTATTCTAAATCTAAAAACCAATATAGACTAATTTTGTATAAAAAAGATATATTAAATGTTATTTACCCTTACCTAAAATGTAATAATATTGAATTTTTAGTGTACAATAGACGAAAACAATATTTTTTATTGAAATATATATTGGAAAATAATATTAAACATTTGGAAGAGTTAAATTTAGAAGAAATTAATAATTTATTTATAAAATCTAATAAGAAATTTGAATTTGTTGATATAGTTAATTTACCCTATTTTTATAATTGGTTGGTTGGATTTACTATGGCTGAAGGTAGTTTTCAGATTAAGACTAGGGGAACGGCTCACTTTTCAATAGTACAGTCCGATATAGAAAATTATCATATTATTAAAGCTATTCACTATTTTATTAAAGGACCTGAATCCTTAAATTACCATATTAAACCTGAAAATACTAAAGTATATAGAATATCTTTTTCAGCTAAAAAAGATTTGAATTTCATAATAAAATTTTTTGATAATAATTTATTAGGTTTAAAAAAATTACAGTTCGATAATTGGAAAGCATATATAAATAGTAATATTAAAGGTAGCGCCCAAAATGTTATATTAGATAAAATATCTAATAATTTTACTATTAATAATACTAATAATAATAAAGATAAATTTCATAACAATAGTAAAAATGACACCAAATAAAAATTTTTTATATTTAATATATGGTTTATTATTAGGTAATAGTTTAATAATTAAAAATAACAGTGATATTAAATTAATTCTAGAAATAGAGTGTAAAAATACTACTTTTTTAACAGAAGTCTATAACAAAATATCCAGTTTAATTGACTGTGATAATAAATTAACTGTTATTAAAACTAAACTTTGTAAAGGAGGTCATTTAAATAAAGTGATGTTTTTACATACATATTCTAATAATCACTATTTAGAGTTATATAATAAATGGTATAAAAATAAATCTAATAAAAACATACCATTAGATACAATGAATTATTTTAATGAAGTCTCTTTAGCTTATTGATTAATGACTGAAGGAAAAATAAAAAACAGAAAACTATCTGTTAATATGAACAAGTTTAAGAAAAAAGAAATAATTATTTTTAAACAACAATTAGAAACTAAATTTCAATTAGATCAAATTATTTTAAATAATAATTGGTTAGAATTTAATTTTAATAACATTAAAAAAATTTATATCTTGACAAAACCATATATTCTTTCTTCCATGAAATTTAAATTTATATTTTAATTTTTATTATAAGATACTTTTTTATTTAATATAATATAGTTTTATTAATTACTATAATATGTAATACCTAAATAAAAATATTATTTTTAATAAAGCGACATAATTGAAAACAGGTCAAAAATATTTATTTGTTATATATATAGACCGTAGGTAGTTTAGGATATCTCGACAGAGTGGTCCAATTATGGGTATCTGAAACGATGCTTAATGTGCACTCGAATTTTTATTTTAATTTTTTAATTAAACACAAGGCTTAGTCTCGACTCATACTTTAATAAATTTAATTTAGAGTAGTTGTGTAAACAAGTACACCACAGCACAGGGTATATTTGTAATAACAAATAATTTATTTCTTATTCTTGATTTAGATAAATTTCTTATTCTTGATTTAGATAAATTTCTTATTCTTGATTTAGATAAATTTCTTATTCTTGATTTAAATAAATTTCTTATTATTGATTTTGATAAATCTTAATACTTACTTTCAATATATTGTGAGTTATCATTTCCACCTTTGCTGGCGTAGCTGGCGTAGCTGGCGTAGCTGGCGTAGCTGGCGTAGCTGGCGTAGCCTGGTATTCGGACATTTGCTTTGCATTTCTTACTTTTGTCTAAGAATTATGACTTTTGTCTAAGAATTCTGACTTTTGTCGTAAGAATTATTACTTTTGTCGTAAGAACAAAAGCAAAAGCAAAAGCAAAAGCAAATGCAATAGTCAAAATAAGAACTCTCCTTTTTTATTTGTATTTTTTTATTCTTATTTGTGTCTTTTGTCTCAAGAGGAAGGTTTACAAAGACATACGCTCCCTAGCCCTCTGCTTAAGCAGTACCTACATCGAAGAGGGGAGAAAAAAGCCCTAAGGTCTGAAGACAAAGTGGCAAAAGGTGCGAGCCTGAGCAATGGACGGAAGCAAAGTAATAATACAATTAAGAAGGATGAGGCTATCAAAGAGTGACAATGGCTGGTGCAAACAACAAACAAAAATGATAAGAAAATACAAATATATTATAAAATTTGGCAACCGTAATTACAAATTTATTAAGTGCTATTCCAGTTTTTGGACAAGATATCGTAGAGTTAATAAACTTCAGTCCTGCTTCCTTTACGGGAGGGGGAGAATATCTTACAATGTTAAATGCAGCAATATCTAAAGTTCTGCCTACCATAGGAACTGTTAATAAGCATGCGTTAAAAAAGGGGACAAAAATAAGATTAGACAAACAAGAATTTTTATCAATCCCTTATCAATTTTTAGCTTTTATAGCTGGTTTAATAGATGGGGACGGTTATATTCAAGTAACTAGATCAACAAAAGGATTTATTACTATTAAATTGGTAATTACAATACATTTAGAAGATCTTTCTACCTTAGAATATATTCATTCTGTATTAAAATTAGGTAAAATTACAATAAACCGAGACCATAAAAGTCCAAACTGTAGTTTAAAAATAAGTAGAACAGATTTACAAGAAGTTCTTTTTCCATTATTCTTACACCATGGTATATTCTTTTTAACTGAGGTGCGAAGAGCTCAATTCAATTTAGCTTTGTTCATCCTGGTAGAGGAACTAAAATTTTACGATCAAATACCTGAATTTAATGGCTTTAGCGGTGGGTTTGTTGACAAAAACCTACACACTGCTTTGGGTAATGCTAGCCTCGCTGTCTCAAGAGGTCAAAGTAAAGAAATACCTTTATATTTTGAATTACCTAAAACAGCTTTAGATTACCTAAACTTACATTTCTTTAAAAATTGGCTTGTAGGTTTTACACAAGCTGAAGGTTCTTTCTGCGTTAAAGCTAATAATGATGGATGCTTTCAATTAAAACAAAGAATACATGTTCTGTTATTTGAAGCCTTTAAATTGATATTTCAGACAAGCCGGAAAATTGAAACAGAAAAATGTATGTATAATCAATTTTCTGTCAGCTCTAAAAAGGATATACAAGCAGTAATTAATTTTTTCTCCTTTTCAGGATTCCATCCTTTAATAGGTTTGAAATGTACCCAATACTTACAGTGGTTAACAACTCTACGAAATAGTTATCGATACAGTAAGCTTAATTTCCCTCAATAAACGTATTTTATTGCACTCTCGATCAGATAAACCCCATATACTAGTACTTTAATATCATTCCCCCTTTTGCATTTTCTTTTGCTTTTGCTTTTGCTTTTGCTTTTGCTTTTGCTTTTGCTTTTGTTCTTACGACAAAAGTAATAATTCTTACGACAAAAGTCAGAATTATTATTTGTATTCAAAATAAGAACTCTTGCCTCTTCGAGACTACGAGCAGAGGTACAAACGGAATGAAAAGCAAATGGCAAACGTCCTATCTTTAGGATTGAAAATAGGTAAAAAGGCTAGGTATGGTCCTATGGTTTAAATAAATTTTAACAAGATATTTTTGTGAAGAAAGGCTCCTTAAAACAGTAATGTTTTAGAGGCAAACGGGGAAAATTGCAAAAACTTCTTAATGAAATTAACCACCGTAATTAAGACAATTTGCAGCGAAGCTTGATTTGGTATTATGTTTTATATTTTATATTTTATATTTTATATTTTATATTTTATATTTTTTCCTGCTACACTGAAACCCTCAACACGGAACCATGCAACCCTGCAACTCTCCCCTAAATTATTTTTATTACCCTTCAAAGGGGGGGGGTTAAAAAAAAGGGTTGCAGGTTGCAGCACTGGTTAAAATAAAACTGCTGTTGGGCCTTACCCCGCTACACGGGTACTTCTCTTGTGCACATGGAGTTACTCTCCCTTTAGTGAGTTTGAGATTTAATACAGATTAAGTTACAAATACCAAAATAAAAATAAGAGCATAAAAATCAAGAACGTTCAACGACTAACGAGTGAGTAATATCAACAATAAGCTCGACACGAAAACCCCGCAGCCTATTATTATAATATCAATTTATTATTATAATTTGGTTGAATACATAGTCTAAGCATTGTCGTAAGGCAATGAAGATATAATTAAATATTCTGTCATTAATTTTCTGTAATTTGAGGAGGTTTAAAAACAGTTGAACCACCATACGGTGACGTATTGTTAAAAATCCTGCTTATTGCTGGGAAATCTCCCTATTTAGGTTTTGCATACGGTTTATTTTTGATTTTTATTTCAATTATTTACGTGAAAATTGCAAAGACTACTCAAGCCTTGGCTTGGCGTTGCTAACTCCAGCCTAGCCTACTCCTTCTTATTGTTATTTTTATATTTAATTTTCATCTTTTGCCTTATATGATTGTAGCCTGTACTGTTACATCCAAGGAAACTGTCTTAGTCTGGCTGAGCTGATTATTTTTATATAAGAAACAAACCAGTGCTTTTGCCTTTATAAAAACAAAGGCACGCCTCTTGCTAAAAGTCCAAAATAAACTAATGTTTTAATTTTTTCATGTGCTTCAGGCGCCCTTTATAAATTTGAAGTTTAGTTTAATTTTTTTTAAGGTCGGAATAAATAAAAACGAGGTTGGAGTCTCTACCCTGTTGGTTAGGGAGAAAAGGGCAGAGGGGAGAAAATCAGCAGGGGTTAGAAGTATTTCTACTTTTGAATCCTCTCAGAGATTACACGCAGGAGATCTCACACAGGCTTATTTAGTATGTTTATTCGAGGGTGACGGTTT
>Ga0193716_1002180_pt1 | contig 11155 bp, 8 predicted proteins | sample U2c1metaG_FD_145901 | JGI IMG/M metagenome (GOLD analysis project Ga0193716, IMG submission 145901) | Soil microbial communities from a riparian zone of the East river system, Colorado, United States - U2c1 | ecosystem: Environmental > Terrestrial > Soil > Riparian zone | place: USA: East River...
GCCTATGCCTGACAAAAATCCCGATGTAGGGCCGACGCCGCCCGGCCATCGCGAGCCCACGCGAGAGGAGATTCTGCGCCATACCGCGCCGGCGGGCCTGAAGCGTTGGGGCGTGATCGCGCTGATAGTGCTGGCGGTGGTGGCAATCGCCGGTGTCGCCTGGCGGCTATATCAGAGCCACGACACCCGCAGCTGGACGGCCGACCAGGCGATACAGACCGTGCAGGTGTTTACGCTGGCCAAAAGCGCCAATGGCGGCGTGCTGCACCTGCCGGGCCAGCTGCAGGCCTTTATCAATGCGCCGATCTATGCCCAGATCACCGGCTATGTGCAGAAGTGGTTTGTCGACATCGGCGCGCCCGTGAAAAATGGCCAGCTTCTGGCCCAGATCGACCCGCGCCCCTACCAGGCGACACTGGAACAGGCCCAGGGCGCGCTTGCGCGCGATACCGCGACCCTGAACAACGCCAGGATCGACCTGGCCCGTTATCAGGCGCTGGCAGCGCAAAACGCCATTTCAAACCAGCAGCTGGCCACGCAACAGGCGACCGTCGCCTCCGACGCCGGCATCGTCCAGACAGATCGCGCGGCGGTCGACCAGGCCAGCATCAACCTGGGCTATACCCGCATCGTCGCACCCTTTGACGGGATCGTCACCAGCCGCAACATCGATATCGGAAATCTGGTGGTCCCTGGTACGCCAACCGCCACGCCGCTCTTCACGGTCTCCGACCAGAAGCACATGCGCATCTATGTCAACGTGCCGCAAAACTATTCCGCCGCGATCCATCCCGGCATGAAGATAAGCTTCACCGCACCGGACTATCCGGGCAAAAGCTTTGATGCCAGCCTGGTCGCAAGCGCCGGCGCGGTCGCCAGCGCCACCAACACCATGCTGGTGCAGTTCGGCGCTGACAACAGCGACGGCAGGCTCAAGCCGGGTGGCTATGCCGACGTCAAGCTGCCGCTGCCGACCGGGGTCAACGGCGTGCATCTCCCCGCCACCGCGCTGATCTTCCGCGATAGCGGCATGCAGATCGCCGTGGTCAATCCGGACAACAAGATCGTGATGAAGCCAGTCTTCATCCAGCGCGATATGGGCGCGGCGGTGGATGTCGCGGCCGGCAGCCTGCAGCCAAGCGACCGTATCGTGGACAATCCCCCCGATTCACTGCAGGCCGGCGATACCATCCTGGTCGCGAAAAAATAGCGCAGCACTGAGAGCTGCGGTGCCGTATCGCGTGTAAAGGGCCGCTGCCCGGGGAAGACTGTACGGGTCTTTGAAAATCCTGGTTCCGGCGCAGCTGCCGCGGCATTGAGCGACGCATGCGGGGCTCGCAGAGAATGGCTCAGTCGCAAACTCTACGCTGCTCTATGGCCGACGATGACCGCTTTGGGTCAAAAGCAGTCATCGACGACCCGAGCTGTCCTCGCAAAAGGCCGCATTGGCGGACTGGATATAGTCTACGCATTACGGTGTGCCGGGCTTGTAGCCGGGACCGTGCAGGACCTGGCCGGGCAGCGCATTGGTCGGCTTGCCGTCCGCCACCACCGCCTTGCCGTTGACCAGAACCCAATCGATTCCTTGCGAATATCGGGCCGGATTTTCATAGGTCGCCATGTCCTTGACGGTGGCGGGGTCGAACACCACCACATCGGCCTTCATCCCCTGCCGCAGGATGCCGCGATCGGCCAGTCCCAGCCGGTCGGCGGGCAGCGATGTCATCTTGCGGACCGCTTCCTCCACGGTGAAGACATGGCGCTCGCGCACATATTCCGACAACAACCTTGTATGGCTGCCGAAGGAGCGCGGGTGCGGGCTGCCGAATGAGGTGCGCACTCCTGCCGGCAGCGCGATGCCATCCGAGCCGATGTCCATCCAGGGATTGTTGAGCATCTGGGTGACGATCGCGGCCCGCTTGCCGGTGGGAAGCCCGATCTGGAAGCCTTCGCCCTTCATCTTGACCAGGATGTTCAGCAGCGCCTCTTGCGGCGAGACATGCATCTCGGCAGCGATCTGGGGCAAGGGCTTGCCGTCAAAGTCCGGATTCACCGAGGCCACCTTCAGGGTCGAGAAATCGCGGCCCTTCATTTCCACCAGAATGCGGGCGCGGGTGTCGGGCTTTTGCAGCCGCGCCACGATGGCAGCGGAATCGCCTTCCTGCGCCCAGGCCGGCAGCGACTGGGTCAGGTACGTCCAGCCTGTCTCGTAAGTGTAGGAATTGCCGGTGATGTCCACGCCGTCTGCGCGCGCCTGCTGGACGTCCCGTATGAAGTCGTCGGGATCCATGCCGGCGCTGGCGCCCAGATGGAAGATCTCCACCGGAATATGGGCACCCTTGGCGATCTCGATCGCTTCCTTCAGGCCTTTGTCGCGGGGATCGCCGGGGGAGACGTTGCGGATATGGATGGTGAAGATACCGCCATAGCTGGCCGCGACCTTGCACAATTCGATCAGCTGGGCGGTATCGAAGAACATGTTCGGGACGTAGGACATGCCGTTGGACAGGCCGAAGGCGCCCTCTTCCATGCCCTGGCGGATCAGCTGCTTGATCCTGTCCATCTCCGCTGGTGTGGGCTGGCGGTTTTGATAGCCCATCGCCGAGGCGCGCACCTGGCCGGCGCCAATATAGGAGGCGACATTGATGCCGATGCCCTTCTTCGTGAGATACGAGAAGAAGCCGCCCAGCGTCGTCCAGCTCCGCTTGACCGGCGGCGTCACCATCATGGGATCGTCCACCGCCGGGCCCAGCACCGGGCCGGCTGAGAGATGCTCGCCCATCACCTCGGTAGTGATACCCTGGGTCACCTTGCTGAGTCCCCTTCCGTCCAGGGAGAGTCCGAACTCGGAATGGGAATGCATGTCGATGAAGCCCGGCGAAACCACCTTGCCGCCGGCGTCAATGACACGCTTGGCCGTGACCGGGGCGCGGCCCACATAGACGATCCTGTCGCCGGTGATGGCGACATTTGCCTGGAACCAGGGACCGCCGGTGCCATCCACGACATGGCCGTTCTTGATCAGGATATCCACTTGCGCCGTGGGCGGGCTCTGCGCTTCAACTGTCGCCACTCCGGCCAGAAGGAAAATGGCCAAACCCGCCGCCGCTCCGCCGAGCTTCGCCTTTCGCTGCATCGCCATCATCAGCCCCATCCCATCCGGCTTGTCGCCCGCAGTCTGTTGGGCAAAGACCGCCGTGGCAACCCTGCTCTTCTTTTGTTGCACTGCCCACACGTCGGCCTTGAATCCGGCGCGCCTGCTGCGTGGGGCCACGCCATTGAGCAACAATGCCCTGGGTGGTACGAATTTGGTGCTGAACAGGGGTGGGCAGGATGGACCGTCGGCATCTGTTGAAGAATTCGCTCGCCCTGGGCGGACTTTTCGGTCTGGGCGCCACAGCGGCCCAAACTGCGGCGGCCCAGATAACGGGAGTTCAGACCGCGCGCGTGCCGCTGATGGACCGGCCGTTCAACCTGGCTCCGATCCGGGCACATGTCGACCGTATCTACGACATCAAGAGCTGCATTCGGCCGTTCCGCACCAAGGGTCCCCGTCTGGACGTCGAGCAAATCGGCGACGCCATGGTGGTGCACAATTACGGCCATAGCGGCGCCGGCTGGTCCCTGTCCTGGGGTTCCGCCGACATGCAGGTGCAGAAGGCCATGTCGCGCAGCCCCAGAAGGATCGCGGTGATCGGCTGCGGCATCATTGGGCTGACCTCGGCACTGATGGCGCAAAGGGCAGGTGCCCAAGTCACCATCTATACCAAGGAGCTGTTCCAGCGCACCCGCTCGGTGCGTGCCAACGGCAGCTGGACGCCGGCCTCGCACATGGCGCTGGCTTCGGATGCCCCGCCCAATCTCGGCGACGTGTGGGAGCGGATGACCCGCATCTCATGGAAGAACCTTCGCCAGTATATCGGCATGGCGGGCAATCCCTTGGCCTTCGCAGATCACTATTATCTCTCCGACACGCCGTTCGACGAAGCCCCGCCGCCCCCGCCGCCAAGCCCGGTGCCAATTCCCGAATATTACGAACTGGGCGACCGCATCGGCGACATCACCCCCACACTTCAGGTGCTGACGCCGGACCTCCATCCCTTCCCTGCCAAATACGCCCGCCGAACCACCCGCCTGTTCTTCAACTTCAGCGAATACGGCCACCTGCTGGTGAGCGACTTCTTCGCCGCCGGCGGCAAGATCGTGATGCGCGATTTTCATTCGCCGGGCGAGCTGGCGCACCTGCCCGAGAAGGTGATCATCAACTGTCCCGGCTATGCGGCGCATGACTGGTGGAAAGACAAGGCGATGGTGCCTCATCGCGGCCAGACCGAGTGGCTGATCCCGCAGCCGGAAGTCAATTACGGCCTGACCTATCGCAACGTCGAGGCCCTGTCCAAGAGCGACGGCATCATGATGATCGACATCGGCTCGCGCAACGGTCTGCCGAAGGGTTACGGCAGCAGCAATGAAGTACCCGATCGCGCGGAGGCCGAAGCGGCGGTGCGCGTGATGGAAGAGCTTTATTCCCGCTTTCCCGCCAACCCGGTCTGAAGAGGAATTGGTCATGCGATTGAGGACAATTCTCGCAGGCGGCATAGCGGCGCTGACCCTGGCGGCGGGACCCGCAGGTGCCCAGGCCCGTATCTCGGTATGGGACGGCGTCTATACCGACACCCAGGCCGAGCGCGGCCACACGCTTTACATGCAGAACTGCTCGCGCTGCCACGGCGCCGACCTGTCGGGCAACTATGAAACGCCGCCGCTGGTGGGCCGCTTCATGCCCTACTGGTCCGGCTCGACCTTGGATGCGCTGTTCGACTATGTCAGCACCGCGATGCCGCTGGATCATCCCGGCGCGCTGAGCGCGGGCGCCAATGTCGATATCCTGGCCTTCATCCTTAAAAGCAATGAGATTCCGTCAGGCGCGAAAGAGCTGAACGCCGGTAGCCTCAAACCCATCAACTTCGATTCCGCCAAGCCGGCACCCAGGCGTGCGCGGAAATAGCAGCTGCGGCACGTTTTCAAAAAAACTCCAATAAGATCTACCGTTGGCCAGGGAGGCCCAGATGTACCGATACCTGCTTTTGATCGCGGTTCTTTGCTTTGGCGGCGCGGCCTCCGCGCAGACGCCGGACACCGTTCTTATGGAGAGAATGACCTCGTATGAAATCCGCGATGCCATCGCGGCCGGAAAGACGACCGTCATCATGCCCTCTGGCGGCACCGAGCAGAATGGTCCCGGCATGGCGATCGGCAAGCACAATTTCCGCGCTGTCGCCAATGCGCAAACCATAGCGCGCCGCCTGGGCAATGCGCTTGTTGCGCCGGTCATGGTGTTTACTCCCGACGGCGACATCGATCCGCCCACCGGCCACATGCGCTATCCCGGCACCTTTTCCATCCCCGAGCCGGTTTACGCCCAGGTGCTTGAGTATGTCGCCCGCAGCCTCAAGCAGCACGGGTTCCGCAACATCGTGTTCATCGGCGATCACGGTTCCGACCAGGCGGGCCAGGATGCGGTCGCTGCCAAGCTCAACGCGGAGTGGGCCGGCACCAAGGTCCGCGTCCACGCCATCACGGCTTATTACCGCGGCGACCCAGAGGGTGATGCCGCAGAAATGATGAAGCGCGGCATCCGCAAGGAAGAAATAGGCAATCACGCCGATGTCCGCGACACCTCTCAGATGATGGCCATCGATCCCGCCATGGCCGTCCGCTAAAATTGTCCCGGCGTCCCTGTCCATCGGCCAACCCACCAATCTGCAGGCACTAGCATGAGAATTCGACCCACGCGACGCGCAATACTTGGCGCCGGTTCCGGACTCGTTATCGGGCTTCGCGGGGCCCGCGCGGCCGCCAGGCGCATTGTCACCGTGATCGGCACCAGCGCCCAGGGAACGGTCGCGGACGGCGCATTGGCCAAGACAGCCGCTCTCAATCAGCCGTATGGCGTGATTGTGGACCGCAGCGGTGCACTATATTGGGCCGATTTCGGCAGCGACCGCGTACTCAAACTCGATCGCAAGACGCAGCGTGTTTCCGTGGCCGCAGGCAGCGGGCAAAAGGGTCATGCCGGCGACGGCGGTCCCGCAAAACTGGCGCTGCTCAGCGCACCCCATGAAGTTCGCTTTGACCGCAACGGCAACATGCTGGTTGCCGAACGCGATGCCCATGTGATCCGAAAGGTCGATGGGCACACGGGCCTGATCTCAACCCTGGTGGGCACCGGAGTGCCGGGCTTTGGCGGCGATGGCGGCCCATCCGACAAGGCGCAACTCAAGCAACCGCACAGCATCGCCCTGGACACGCACGATAATCTTTACATCTGCGACATTCAGAACAATCGCGTACGGTACCGGGATGCTGTCACGGGACACCTCACAACATTCGCTGGAAATGGCGAGGTGAACGACACGCCCGATGAGGCAGCCCTGACCACCGCGCTGCATGGTCCACGTTCCATCGATATCGGGCCGGACGGCACGCTGTATCTCATTCTGCGTGAGGGCAACAAAGTCTTCAGCATAGATCCCGCGCAGAAGACCCTTAAGCGCATCGCTGGAACGGGCGAGAAAGGCTATGCGGGCGATGGTGGGCCCGCGCGCGATGCGCAATGGAATGGACCAAAGGGCATTGCCTATTCGCCCGACGGTACCCTCTACATCTCGGACACCGAAAACCACGTCATCCGCAGAGTTTCGTTGCATGACGGGCGTGTCGACACAGTTGCGGGGACGGGAAAGCGCGGTGACGGGCCGGACGGCGATCCCCTTGCCTGCGCCCTGGCGCGGCCCCACGGCGTCTATGTCCATGACGGCATTCTCTACATCGGGGATTCGGAGAACCATCGCATCCGCGCCATGAAAATTTGATTTCCGGGGGCAGTCTCTGCCCAATTGCAATGAAATCGGATTGCGATAGGCTTCACGCGTCCGGGCATGCTCGCTGGCCCGCACTGGCCGAGGGAAAGGATTTCATGTCTTCCACCTCCACTCTTCATGGCGGCTCTGCTGCCCGGCGCTCCTTCCTCAAGCTGCTGGCGGCCACGCCCCTGTTCGCCACCATCGCCACGCGCAGTTTTGCGGCCACCGTCGCGTCCGGCGCCGGCAAGATCATGGGCAATCCCTATGAGAAACTCGGCATCCGCCCCCTGATCAACGCCCGCGGTACCTACACCTATGTCGGCGGCTCGCTGGAACTGCCCGAAGTCCGGCGCGCCGTGGAAGCGGCCTCGCACCAGTTCGTGGACATGTTCGAGTTGCAGCATGCGGCGGGACGGCGGCTGGCGGAGATTTCCGGCGCCGAGTTCGGCATGGTCACGTCAGGCGCGGCGGCCGCGATGGCCACCGCCGTGGCGGCCTGTATCGCCGGCACCGATCCGGAAAAGATCTGGCAGCTTCCCGACACCACCGGGCTGAAGGACCAGGTCGTCATGCTTGGGGGGCGCAACGCTTTCGACAGCGCCTTGCGCCTGGCCGGTGGCAAGCTGGTGCTGGCCCCGACCCAGGAAGACCTTCAGGGCGCCATCAATGCCAAGACCACGTTGGTCTACACCACCTGGCGCGACGAGCGGGTGCTGGAGGCGCTCAAGGTCACCAAGGCGGCGGGCGTGCCGCTGCTAGTGGATGCCTCCTCCGCCGTGCCGCCCTTCGAGAACTTCACCAAATTCGCCAAGTGGGGCGTGGATCTCTATTGCATCAGCGGCGGCAAGGGGCTGGGCGGGCCGCAATGCTCCGGCCTGCTGCTGGGCCGCAAGGACTTGATCGAAGCGGGCATGGCCAACAGCGCGCCATGGGAAGGTGCGGTGTGCCGTTCCATGAAGGTCGGCAAGGAAGAAATCATGGGCATCCTGGCCGCCGTCGAATACTGGGCCAAGGCCGATCTCAATGCTCTCAACAAGGAGTGGCAGGGCCGGGTCGAGCGCGTTGCCAAGCTGGCGGAAACCGTGCCGGGGGTGACGACCTCGATCGAGATTCCGGTCGGCAGCAACAGCTATCCGACCCTGACGGTGCATTGGGACGAAGCGGCTTTCGGCATGACCGTGGCGCAGTGCGTCGAGGAACTGGCTGCAGGCACCCCGCGCATCGAGGCCCTGTCCACCCTCGGCAACCGCAGCCTGCTGCCGCCGCTCCGCAAATCCACCGCCGGTGTCGTCAACAAGCTGCAGGTCGTTTCGATGACCTTGCAGCCTGGCGAAGACCTTATTGTCGGCCGGCGCATTCGCGAGGTCCTGAACAAGGCGCGCAAGGCGAAGGCTTGACGGTCGATCTGCCCAACTGACAGGACCGGAGCGCCAGGGCCGAAGTAACAGGTAAGTCAACAGTTTGGGTGCAACGGCCATCTTCATTTGGTTGCAGTGCGCCAAAATTAGGCGATGCGCGATGGCGTTCCGCAGGTTACGCTGCGTTCAGGAGTTCATTTTCGTGAACGTCCGGAGCGTTGCGAATTGCGACCGAGTGAAGTTTATTTTTCAATCAAAAGGGGGATCACAACATGACTAGCGCACGGAAATTCGCTTTCTTGGGCCTGGGAATGGTATCGGCTCTTTGCGCTTTCGCGGTGCCTGCCGGTGCACAGCCCGTCACGCGCCTGGCATCGCCAAATCCCGGCGCCGTCATCGCCTCGGCCGTCACCGTACCGGCCGGCTATACCACCTACTATCTCAGCGGCATTCCGGGGGGCCCCAGGGATCCCAACGCCCCCGAGGGCAGCCCAGGCCGCTGGGGCGACACCACCCAGCAGACCGATGACGTACTCAACAAGCTCGAGGCTGTTCTCAAACAGCTGGGCTTGAATTTTGGCGATGTGGTGAAGGCGACCGTCTTCCTGGTGGGTGATCCTGCCAAGGGCGGTGAGATCGATTTCGCGGCCATGAACAAGGAATGGGGCAAGCGGTTCGGCAGTGCGGCCCAGCCCAACAAGCCGGCGCGTTCGACCGTCAAGGTCGGCCTGGCCACTCCAGGCGCCCTGGTCGAAATCGAGATGGTTGCGGTCAAGAAGTGAAGAAGTAGGAAGCGCATGCGTCATATCTGGTGGCTTTTGGTGCCGGCGTTTCTCGGCCTGGCAGCACCGGCACAAGCACGTCCCCGCGACGATGCCCTGTCGGGCGCAATTCGTTGCGCTGCCATCGGCGATTCCCGGCAGTGGCTGGATTGCTATTACGGCGCCGCCCAGCCGGTGCGCGCCGCGCTGGGCATGGCCCCTGCCCTTGCAGCACAACTCAAGCTGGCGGCGTCGCCGCCGTCCGGGGGCCAGCCGCGCGATGAAGCCTTGCGCGATGACGTGGTGTCGGCGGCGGCCGGTTGCGCCCGCGTGACGGGCGATCGTGGGTGGCTGGATTGCTATTATGCTGCCGCGATGCCGATGCGCACGCAGCTGGGGTTATCAGCACCGCAAACCGCGGCCAGACCCGCGCCGGCGCCGCAGCCTGCTTTCGTGCCGATGCCGCCAGCGCGCGCGCCCGCGCCCGCAGGTCCGCCGCCCATGCCGCGCAGTACCGGCGGCATATTCAATGGCATTTTCAACACCCCAAGGCCGATCGTCCGCAACATGCCGATGCAGTCCTTCGTCCTGGACAGCAAGGGGGCCTTCACGATCACCTTGGCAGATGGTCAGGTGTGGGAGCAAAAAGCCGAGGACGAGGTCTACCATCCCGCCCGCTGGCGCAAGGCTGCTTCCGGCCTGCTGGTCACGATTTCACCGGACGCGATGCACACATTTATCATGACGGTGTCGGGCGAAGGCCGTATCTACAGGGTGCGCCGTATCCACTGATGTACCGCCCAACCACGTGCGCGCGTTTCCCGCCTCAGCGCCTGGGCTGCCGCACCGCGATGAAGGAAATCTGTTCGCCCGTGGCGGTCTTCCTGTCGAAGCTGTTCTGCAACGTGGTGCGTGCCGGGAATATGCCCTTGAAGAACGTGCCATAGAGCGCCTGCACCCGGTCCGCGTCCTGGATATCGCGCACATAGACGATGGCCGAAACGACATCGGAGAAGTCCATGTCCGCTTCCTGCAGGTCATCCAGCAGATTGCGCATGGTCTGGCGCAGCTGCAGCTCGACATCCTGGGTCACGATTCCCTGGTCCGGGATGAACCCGCTCTTGCCGGACATGTAATAGGTGTCGCGATACAGAATGCCGGGGCTGGCCGTGGGGCTGGGCGGCATGTTCTTGGGCCGGATGGATTTGCGCATGGAAAGATCGGCCCCCGCAATGGCCGTGAAGACGATGCGCGCGCCCGCAGGCAACGCGGCCACCTCGATCGTGCCGCGGCCTGGCGTGTTGCCGAACTCGAAATAGCTCGCATAGATCTTGTTCATCACCGTCACGCGTGGCTGCTGCGGCTGGCCGTTATGGGCGATCACGCTGGACGCCGCCTGGGTGGCGGACGTGGCGTCGGGGCTGGCCATGTAGGGATTGGTCCACACCACATTGGCCATGGTCATGTTGGCTGCTTTCAGCACGGCGCCGACATTGTCCAGGCTCTGTTTGACTTCGTCGGCATAGTCGGCCGGCAGCTTGCCGGTCCTGGAATCGGCGCCGCTCTGGGCCGAGATATACAGAACATCATCCACCTGGATGCCGGCGGGGTCGGTGTGGGAGCCATGCGGCCATCCCGCCGGGGTGATGACCTGGCGCTTGACGCTGCCGGCCACCGCGATGGCGTTGACCTGGACTTTATCGCCGCCGGGCAGGTTCGCTACGACCAGCACGGTGCGCGCCGGAGGATTGGCGCCAATGGATTTCCAGTAGACATCGTTCATTGCCGCGATGTCCTGCGCGCTGGTCACATAGACCTGCACCCAGACCAGGTTGCCCATGTCCATGCCCGATGCCTGCAGGACCTCGCGGGTGTGGGCAAGCGACTGCTTCACCTCCTGCGGGAAGGATGCCGGCAGGCTGCCATCGCCGTTGCGGCCGTCCTGGGCGGCGAGATACAGCGTATTGCCCGCCAGCAGACCATCGCTGGATGCCGCGCCCGTATTCCTGCCATCCACTTTGATGACCTTGGTGGCGCGCCCTTGCGGCTGCGCCGGGGTTGGCGATGCGGCACACAGCACCCCCAGGATCAGGACCAGGATTGTTGCGGCGCGGCCTGTGTTGGTGGAGCTCATCTGTCTCTCGGCTGCTAAGCGATCCTCGTCGCGCAG
>Ga0193716_1002181_pt1 | contig 11154 bp, 10 predicted proteins | sample U2c1metaG_FD_145901 | JGI IMG/M metagenome (GOLD analysis project Ga0193716, IMG submission 145901) | Soil microbial communities from a riparian zone of the East river system, Colorado, United States - U2c1 | ecosystem: Environmental > Terrestrial > Soil > Riparian zone | place: USA: East River...
CTCGCTGCTCATCGCCTTCGAAGGCTGGCCGAAGCTGACTATACCCGCAGCCACGGCGAAGCAAGGTAAGCGCATCTTCCAGCTCCGTACCTACGAGAGCCCCAGCAGCCAGGACCACATCCGCAAGGTCGAGATGTTCCACCACGGAGAGTTCGATTTCTTCCAGAGCGCCGGTTGTGGACAGGTCTTCTACGGCGACACTCTCATCGGTCCCCGCATGCCTAGTCTCACCTATATGCTCACCTTCGCCGACATGGCAGAGCTGAACGCTGGTTGGGATCACTTCCGCAACGACCCTGGCTGGAAGAAGCTATCGAGCTCGCCGAGATATAACTTCGAGTCGATCGTGAGCAATGTCTCAAACCTGATCCTGAGTCCGACGACTTACTCTCAGATCTAGTGATCTCTAGTCCTGGGTCACTGGCTGATGGTTCGAGCCAGTGACCCAGGGCTAAACCATCGTTGTCAGGCGTCGGTCAAATCTAATCTATCTGCTCCAATCGCCGTCGACGTTCTACACTTGCACTGATATGGATCTCACTCAACTCACCGATCACTTCGCCATCCCCGGCATCCTCTCCTTCGACGAGCACAACGGTCTCACTCGTGCCAACGTCACCACATCTGCGGCAAAGGCCACTATCTATCTGCAAGGCGCGCACCTTGCCGCGTGGCAGCCGACCGGCCAGCAGCCAGTTATCTTCATGAGCCGCAAGAGCGACTTCGAACCCGGCAAACCCATCCGTGGGGGTGTGCCGCTCGCCTTCCCCTGGTTTGCGATAGACCGAAAGACCGACCGCTATAACGGTCAACCCGGACCCTCGCACGGCTTTGCTCGACTGCAGGATTGGACGTTGGCCTTCGCCGCGCTCTCCGGCGATGACCTCCACCTCACCTTCACGCTCGCTCCCACGCAGATGAGCCGTGACATGGGCTTCGACAACTTCCGCCTCGCCTTCCAGCTCACCATCGGCCGCACCCTCACCATGCAGCTCGCGGTTGCCAACGACGCAGATGCCCCGCTGGTCTTCGAGGAGGCTTTCCATACCTACTTCGCCGTCGTCGACGTACACGAGGTCACTGTCACCGGGCTTGAGCCAACGTCCTTCATCGACAAGACCGACAACGTGCGCGAAAAGCCCGCCGCCCATGCCCCTCTGGCCTTTACGGGCTTCACGGACCGCGTCTACTGCAATACGGCAGCTACCTGCGTGATCCACGACATAGCCGGCAGACGCAACATCACCGTGGCCAAGACGGACTCCAACACCACAGTCGTCTTCAACCCATGGAAGGAGTTGCCCGACATGGGCCCCGACGAGTGGCATGAGATGGTCTGCGTCGAGACCGTCAACGCCGGCGTGAACGCCATCACACTCGCTCCTGGCAAGACCCACACCATGCAGGCTCACATCACCGTCGAAAAGGCCAAAGCGTAGTCCGTACCACGAACTGTCATGCTCATTCTCGCCTCATCCTCACCTCGTCGTCGTGAACTTCTCACGCAAGCAGGCTTGACCTTCACGGTCGAGTCTGCCGACATCAACGAAGACCGCCTGCCGCACGAGATTGCCGCTGCCTATGCCCTGCGTCTTGCCGAAGAAAAGGCCCAGGCGGTCTGGGCCCTCCATCAGTCGGCAGACACGCCCGCCGATCCGCTCATCGTCCTTGGCGCCGATACCTGTGTCGTCAGCGATGGCCACATCCTGGGCAAGCCCACCGGCGCGGAGGATGCCCGCCGCATGTTGCAGCTTCTCTCAGGCCGCACCCACGCCGTCCTCACCGGCATAGCCGCCGCCAGCCGGTCTAAAACCATCTGCGACGTGGAGATCACCCAGGTCACATTCAACGTCCTGAAGGAGGCGGAGATCGCCCAGTACGTCGCCACCGGCGAACCGCTCGACAAGGCCGGAGCCTATGCCATCCAGGGTTATGCGGCGCGCTGGATTCCGCGCATTGAGGGCTGCTACTTCAACGTCGTCGGCCTTCCCATAGCACGCACGATCACTCTCCTCGACGAGGTCCGCGCCAAACTGGGCTGATTGACCTGGTTGATTGAGAGGCTTGCTACTCGATGCTGGCGATCATCGCAGCCAGCAGCGCCGTCCGTGGGACAAGATGCTCGATCACGACGTGCTCATGGGAGGCATGGGCTCCCTCACCGACAGCGCCCATTCCATCGAGCGTCGGAACGCCCAGTGCGGCTGTGAAGTTGCCATCCGAGCCGCCGCCAGTGGCTGCCTCGTCCAGTTCGAAGCCGATCTCAGCAGCCAGCTTGCGCGCCCTCTTGAACAGGGCGATCGTCCCCGGCTTGCGCTCCATCGGAGGCCTGTTGATTCCGCCCGTAATGGTCAGTTTGCAGTGTGGGTCGGAGACCTTGAGGCCGCGAAACAGCCTCTCCACATACGCGGCGTCGCTCGCCTTCGCGATCCGGACATCAACCTCAGCGTGTGCGTGCGAAGCGACGACATTTGACCGTGTTCCACCAGCAACAACACCACAATTTACCGTCAGCTGCCGCTCTAAATTCGTGAAGTTCGACATGGTCTGGACCAGCTTCGCCAGCTCCAGGACTGCGGAATGACCCTTCTGAAAGTCAACGCCGCTATGTGCTCCAACCCCCGTAACTTCAACATTGTATTGACCTACACCCTTGCGAGCGGTCTTATAGGCCAGCCCCTGCGCCGGCTCCAGAACAAAGACCGCAGCCGACTCCAGCGCCAATCTCTCCGTAATTGCCCGCGAAACCGGACTCCCCACCTCCTCCTCACTATTCAAAAGCAGGGTGACAGGACGGGATAACTTCAACTCCTTCAATGTACTTACGGCTGCAAAAGCCATAACGACTCCGGCCTTCATATCGAGCACTCCCGGCCCCCAATACCGCCCGTCTTCCTCGCGCCAAGCCATCCCGGCAAGCGTTCCTATCGGCCAGACCGTGTCCAGATGTCCCAGCAAAAGCAATGGCTTACGAGATGAGCGGGATGGTCCAAAACGAAGCTCACAAATGTCACCAAATTTTTTTTGTTTATGTCGCCTGACGCGACCCCCCAGATCGACGGCCAGACGAGCAGCGATAGCCATCGCAGCGTTAACTGTCACCATGTCTTCACTTGGCGACTCTTGGAGCACGAGCTCGCGAAGGCTGGTTCGTATCCACTCGGACTTCGTTTCGACATGACGCAGAACCGCTTCGGTATCCATGAAACGTATCTTATAGCAGGTAAATGGCTTAGTGCTAGCATTGGCGAAGAGAAAAGTAGGTGATGTCTACAAAGTGTGGTTTTTTTACCACATCGACAGGAAGCGATCCGACTGTAACGTTAACAGTGGATTTGTAGGAGATGTCGATTCGTGGGACTCGAAGCTCATTTTGAGCGAACAATTCGATCCGAGATAGAGTTCGGTGGTGTTGGCCTGCATAGTGGGGCACTGGTCTCGATGCGATTGGTGCCAGCTCCGGCTGGATCGGGTATCGTCTTTAGACGCACAGACTTAGACAATTTTGAAATTGCCGCGACAGGGCGGAACGTCGCCAAGGTGAGCTATGCGACGAGCCTGATGCGTGGAAGTGTCCTGATTTCAACGACGGAGCATCTGCTTTCGGCTTTAATTGGGGTTGGGGTGGATAACGTGATTGTCGAGGTGGACAATCTGGAGGTTCCGATCCTGGATGGGAGCGCTCTGCCTTATGTGCAAGCCTTTCATTCTGTGGGGCTTAAGCAGCAGAGGCGGAAGCGGGAGTACCTTAAAATTTTGAAAGAGGTGGAGGTTCGGGAGGGATCGAAGTTTATCGGAGTCTATCCGGGCTCCGGGTATGGAATCCAATACACGATCGACTTCCCGCAACCCATTGGTTATGAGATGTTTACAGGGGACTTGGCGACCGGGGACTATGTGAAGTTGATTGCGCCGGCGCGGACCTTCGGGTTTAAAGAGGATGAGGCTATGTTGCGGGATATGGGGCTGATTCGTGGGGTTTCGGACGAGAGCGCCATTATTCTTTCGCGGCAAGGTGTTGAAAATGGGCCGCTTCGGTTCGCGGATGAGTTCGTGAGGCACAAGGTTTTGGATTTAATTGGGGATCTGGCGCTGGCGGGGCGGCGGATACAGGGCCGGGTGGTGGCGGAGAGGGCGGGTCATGCGATGCATACTGCTCTTGTGCAACGACTTATGCGGGACCGCTCGGCGTGGGAGCTGGCGCATGGGTATGATGAAGTGGCTGAGCCGGTGATGGTGGCGGCTGAGCTGCAACCCGTGCATGCCTAGTTATTTTCGTGGTGCAGCGGGTGGTTTTCTTGGTTGGGAAGCGTGGACAAGGTGTGGTGATTTGCATGGTTGATTTTTCTGCGTGTGCGCCATTTTCGGTGCAGCGATGAGGGAACTTGCGGCGATTGCCCTGGGGTCGAATCTGGGGTCGGAGTTTGGCGATCGGGCGGCGAACCTGCGGGAGGCGGTGGAGCGGCTTCGGGGGCTGGGCGAGGTGAAGGTGGTGTCGTCGATGTACGACACGGAGCCGGTGGGGTATCGGGATCAGCCGAGGTTTCTGAATGCGGCGCTGCTGTTGGAGACGGAGCTGCCGCCGCAGGAGCTGCTGCGCGGGCTGCTGGGGGTGGAGCATTCGATGGGGCGGGACCGGTCGGCTGTGATGGAGAAGGGGGCTATATTGAAGGGTCCCCGGGTGATCGATCTGGATCTGCTGCTGTATGGGCAGGTGGTGATGGCGACGGAGGAGTTGTCGCTGCCGCATCCGGCGATGCAGGAGCGAAGGTTTGTGCTGGAGCCGCTGGCGGAGATTGCGCCGAAGATGGTGCATCCGGTGCTTGGGTTGACGGTAGGGGAGCTGCTGCGGCGGGTGGAAGCGTAATTAGACGATTGTGTATAGGGGTTCGAACTCCGGTACTCCAGCGGTCCGTCCAGCTATCCAGCGGAGAACGTACACCTCGGTTGGGTCGGTCAAAGAGTGCGTGAGGCCATTCGGAAGGATTTCCGCGATGATGTGGGCGGCAGGATCGCTGTAGTAGTCGATGTCCGCTTCAACCATGACGCAGTCGACGCCACTGATGATGTTCTTGTCGTTTTCATGAAACGTGAGTTGGACATTGGCCTCGCCAAACTGAACCTGCTTCCAGCTTGAAGTAGCGCCGGGATGAAAGAGGCCGGGAGCATTCTCGACGGCAAACTCGCCTGTTGCTGCGCCGATCTTGATCTGATCGATGAGGCCAACATCGCACCAGGCGAAGAAGCGATCCTGTGCGGGTGCGTAGGGTGCGTCCCAGCGAAGCTGCTTGATGTATTCGAGTGGTGTGCCTTGCGACAGAGTTATCTGACTCATTGCCTCACCGAGGTTGAGGAAGCAGGCGAGCGATCTTTCGGTCTGGTCGAGGAGGTCGTCGTATCGCTTCTCGCCTGCGGCATTGTCTACGTCCGATGCGATGAATGGATAGGCGGACTTCGCGGCTGGCCAGCGGGCGTTCACGAAGCTAAAGCCGGCGTCGTTGGGGATAAGCATGATGTCGAGCGTCTTGAGATAGGCGTCGGACAGCTTTACGGGTACGAAGCCAGCCTGTTTGTACCCGTCGGCGGAGATGAGGACGGTGTAGTTGTCGCCGAAGTTGTCGAAGAAGGGGAGATCTGTGAATGTGATGTCGTTCGCTGTGTAGAAGTCCCAGATTTGTACCTTCTGATTGCCGTCTACGATGCGGACGAGGAACTTAGCGGGTGCGGCAAATGGCTGGCGCGTGCCGTCGAAGATACGAAGTCGTAGCTTGCTCATATTGTCCTCTGGGGTCGGGGCAAGAGTAACACTGTGGGGAATCGAGTCAAGCGGATTTCTGAAGAGATGTGTTTTTGTATGGATTCCAATCTGGGTCACGCCCTGCAACTTTGGCTGTAGTTCATGAGTTTGTTCTTGTATGGGTAACGTTTTGCGCGTAGGTTTGGGTGACTTCCAAAATTGTAAAAAAAAGGTCAAACACATGCGCCGTACCCTTGCGTCATCTCTTGTAGTGTTTCTTATTTTGGGCAATAGTGCTTTTGGACAGAAGGATAAGGCTCCGATGGTTCCGGCAGCTACTTCTGTTGCGACTCACGAGGCGAGTGGGGCACCCCCACCGAATACTTTGCAGGATGGCACCGCGATCAAGTTGCGGTTAGCGGAGAACCTGACCTCGGCGACAGCGAAGGCGGGGCAGCAGGTCTCGTTCGAGGCGGTCGAAGAGACCGATGTTCAGGGTGTGCCGATAATTGCCAAGGGCGCGCAGGCGCTGGCTACAATCACGTCGGCAGAGCCACGGAGGAGCATGGGCCGGGCGGGCAAGCTGGATGTGAATATCGATAGTGTCCGGCTTATTGATGGACAGAAGGCCGCATTGAGCGCCACTCAGAATGCCAAGGGTGGCGGACATACTGGCGCGATGACTGCTGGGATAGTGGGAACGGCGATTGTGTTCTTTCCGGCGGCTCCGCTGCTGTTGTTTATTCATGGCAAGGACATCACGATACCGAAGGGGACAGAGATTATGGCGTTTGTATCGGGCGATATGAAGCTCGATATGGCGAAGTTTGCTCCGGCGCCTGCGGGTGGCGCTATTGCTGCGAGTGCTCCGACTGCTGCCACGTCAGGGCTAACGGTAGAGGCTAGTGTGCTGAACTGCGACATCGAAGTGGATGGAAGTTTTGTGGGGAGTACGCCTTCGACGCTGAATCTTGCTCCGGGTAAACACGAGATTGTGGTGAAGAAGACCGGCTATCAGGATTGGACACGAAGCATGATGGTGGCGAGCGGGGCGATTCGGCTTAGCGCGGAGATGGTGGCGAAGTAGATTAATCCAGTTGCTTGTGCGAAATAACCAACGCGGAACAGAACGAAGTGCGAGAGTGAATTTCAGCTGTCGGGTTCGCGCCTCGGCGCGAATGCCCACCTTAGCGACGATGAGGCTGTCGCGAAGATGGGGCACCCGTGTCTTGAGGTTTCCGAATCTGTAGTTCTAGGGCGCGGGTTTGGGTGCTGACTTCATTGCCATTGTGGTTGGTTTGGGCTTCCAGAAGGCTGGGTCGGCTTTGATCCACTCGTCCCGTGGGTAGCTCATGCCGGGGGCGAAGGAGAAGATGTTGGTCTGGGCCGACGCTATGCAGGAGGCCGAGAGAGTCTCCAGCTTCTTCATGCCGTCTTCGCCCATCGCATCCATGAACTGCTTTGACTGAGGAAGGGCTCGGTCGATCTCGGCCATGGACTTGATGGGGTTGACGACGATGAAGACGCCTCCGTTGTCTGTGCCGTACAGGCTTTCAAAGGTGGCCCAGTGGGCGTCGGGTATGGCCTTCTCGTAGCCGCTGACGTAGAGCTTGCCGAGCTCTTCGAACTCCTTCATGTGACCGGGGCGCACGACGAACTGGGAGATTTCGAAGTAGCGCATGTGGGCGATGTCGACGGCCTGACGCAGGCTGAGGTCTTCGCGGAGGAGGAAGGTGTTGGACTCGTAGCTGCTGAGCAGATCGCCGTCGGCGGCGGCGGCGTGGTCGAGGGCGGCGGAGAGGGTGGGGTTGCTGGCGGTGGCGAGGTTGTCCTTCTCCCAGGCGCTGAAGGACTCGTAGCCGATGAAGAAGAGGGTGCGCGGTGCGCCGGAGAGGGAGTTCATGGCGAAGTAGTGGACGGGCCATTTGGCGGCTGTCATCGCACTGACGAAGGCGCTTTCGGTCTTTTGATGCGCGGCGCCGGATCGGCCGGGCTTGAGGAACTCGCGGGTGATGACGAGGACCTTGGGTGGACCCTGCATGCCGGGTGCGGTTTCCTGCGCGGTGAGAGTGCCGAGACTGCTGAAGAGAAGACACAGTCCGAGAGAGAGTGTGGGTGAAGTTTTCATGGATGTCAGCCTCCTGGGCTGGAGAGACCTGTTGCGATGCAGCGACTACCGGCGACAGAGATCGAATCCGCGAGACGCGCGAGGGCGTACTCGAGCGGTGAGAGCCGGTACTTCGATGAAAAGGGGACCCGGGCGGAAGTGTACGCCGATTTTTTGCCGATGGGACTTTATTTTGCGCTGTAGCTATGTATTGCCAGGCGGCAGAGCGGTGGTCCGGCGATGGTTCTCAAAGGTAGTTGGTGGCGTCTCGACTGGGGGTAGCGAAGCTGGTGGGTGGGCGTGGAGATCCACCTTAAGGTGGAAGACAGCGGAGATACGCTCCACTTAGATTGGGTGCGCTCCTACTACAGCGTTTTCGCAGGACCGTATTTTGCGAGGCCCAGTTTGCGTCAAGGACTACTCATGAAAAAGATGCAGAAGATGTTTTTGTCGGTTATGGTTACGTCGGCGAGCCTTGCCGGCGTGCGAGCGTTGGCACAGGGATGCGTTGCGGCGCACACGAATCAGCGCACGATGAGCGAGTTGGTGAAGATCTATGACGGAGGCTCCTTTGGCGGCTGGTCGATCCATAACCTGACGGTGGACATCGGCTATCGGATGTTCAATTCGAACAAGTATTTTGTAGGCGACCAGGAGCTGTCACGGGCGAATGTGATCCGGAACCATCAGAACATCTTCGATGTGGGAGTGGAGTACAGGTTTACGCCGCGCTGGAGCTTTATTGCCGATGTGCCGGTCTATAACGGCTCGCGCAACCAGCTGTATCCGCCGACGGGTGTGTTTCAGGTGAGTGGGCTGGGCGACATGACGGTGGGAGGGCAGGCGTGGATCTTCCGGCCACCTACGGAGAACGGCGGGAATATTGCCGTGAGCGCATCGCTGAAGATTCCGACGGGGATCAACGATGCGACGGGGACGGCTCTGTACAAGGGCCAGATGGTGAAGGTTACGGCGGACCAGTCGATGCAGCCAGGCGATGGCGGATGGGGGTTCTCACTGGGGACGCAGGGGTATAAGTCGATGTGGCACAGGGCGGATGCGTACTACCAGGCGCAGTACCTGTTCAGCCCGAGGAATACGAATGGCGTGGCGACGTTTCGGAGCCAGCCGGGGCAGAACGTGATGTCGGTGCCGGACCAGTACCTGTATCGCGTGGGGGTTACGCAGGGAGTGCCGAAGGTGCGTGGGCTGGCGTTCAGCCTTGGGATTCGTGGCGAGGGCGTGCCGGTGCGCGATCTGCTGGGGGCTAGCGATGGGTTCCGGCGGCCGGGATCGATTCTGTCGCTCGACCCGGGGTTGATGCTGAATGTGCGTAGGACCACGCTATCGGTGAATGGACCGTGGGCGCTGCGTCGGGATCGCCCGCCAAGTGTGCCGGAGATACAGAACAATACGAAGAATGGCGATGCGTTCTTTGCCGACTACACGGTGATTGTGAGTCTCTCCCACCATTTTTAGAGGCTTGGCCGTTGTCTCCACCTAATGATGGAGGCGAAAGCCGGCCTTTAGGGCCATGACAGCGGAGGCTGCGGACCCCTACTCTTGACTCGTTAACGTATTGCTCTCCAGGAGGTGCCCTTGGGCACCTCCCTTTTTTTGTGAACCTGAGTCTTCACGCGTGTGTAACGAAAACCGTAGAAACTGACGGTACGCTATGAATAGAACTTCGTGGATCGTCTCTCTCGCCCTTTCTTCCGCAGCCATGCTTCACGGTCAGGAGAGCAACCCTTACAACGGATTGATGCAGCAGGCTTGGGAGCATGCGAAGGCCCATGGTGTGGGGGTGCGGCCGGTGCTGTCGCCTGTGGATGGCACGGTCCTGAATCATGAGGTGCCCGTCGATGCGCTCCATGGGGCTGGCTTCCGAATCGTTCCTTGGACCACGAATGATGAGGAAAAAATCCGGGCGCAGATCAAGCTTGGAGTCGATGGGATCATTACCGACCGGCCCGATATTGTGCAGCAGGTGCTGAAGGAAGAGCGAGCGGCTGCTACGACGGCGGAGCAGCGAGAGAGGCTGGCTCACTTCGATGTGGCGGCGCACAGGGGCGGGCGGGGGTTGCGTCCGGAGAACACGCTGCCTTCGTTTGAGTCGGGACTGGATCAGTTGAGCACTACGCTCGAGACGGATACGGGTGTGACTACCGATGGGGTTTCGCTGATCTGGCACGATCAGTTCTTAAATCCGGAGTCGTGCCGCAAGGCAGATGGGTCCGCGTACACGATGGAGAACCGCGTTTACGTTCAGGACATCTCGAGCGTGGAGGCGCAGAAGACCTTTATCTGCGACAAGGTGCACTTTGGTCCGGATCAGAAGAATGACCTTGTGCTTTCGCCGGTGGCAGTGGCCTTTGCGAAGCAGGAGAAGCTGATTAGCCCCTATGTTCCAACTTATGCCGAGCAGCTCTTCCGCTTTGCAAAGTTCTATGCGGGCTACTATCGCAAGGGCGCGGGCAAGGGACAGCCCCGGGCGAAGGAGCGGGCTGCCAATGCGGATCGGGTGAGGTTCAATCTGGAGACGAAGATTCTTCCGGATCGGCTGCCTCCGGCGGTTACGGGAGGACAGACTGCGAAGGCCTCTGCCGAGCTTTATAAGAACCACTCCGTAGCGCCGCAGGTGTTTGTCAATACTTTGTGCGGGGCGATTGTCCGCAACCACATGGAGTCGCGCGCCGAGGTGCAGAGCTTTGATTTTCGTACGTTGATTCTGGTGGAGGAACAGCACCCCGGTATCCCGACGTACTACCTGACCGGTGGTAGCCGTACGCTCAGCAGTGAATTTGTACCCGACAGTTTGCGCCAGAAAGTTTCCGGTCAGGCAGTTTCGCAACCTTGATGGATTTATAGAGCTGAGGTTCTAGTCGAGGCATCTCCTGAAATCGTTTGTTCATCGTCCAGTAACAGTATGTAAATATTTCATCGCTAACTTACCACATATGTATAAATTTTCTGGAGCCCTCCTTGCGGTTATGCTGTGCCTGTTTCTGTTCCCGGCAGTCGTGCTTGCTCAGTTTGAAAACGGCAGCATCGTAGGAACGATTCATGATGGAACAGGAGCGGTTGTTTCCGGCGCTACGGTAGCGGTAACGAACATCGGCACGGGTGTTGTAAGTACGCGTACGACCAATGACAGCGGCGACTATGAGGTGCCGGCGCTGCGTGTGGGTCAGTACAACGTTAAGGTCACGCATGAGGGCTTTTCGCCGGCGAATGCAACGGACATTACGGTATCGGTCTCAAGCCGTCAGCGCATCGATCTGACGCTGAAGGTTGGCGATACCAATACGAC
>Ga0193716_1002182_pt1 | contig 11152 bp, 7 predicted proteins | sample U2c1metaG_FD_145901 | JGI IMG/M metagenome (GOLD analysis project Ga0193716, IMG submission 145901) | Soil microbial communities from a riparian zone of the East river system, Colorado, United States - U2c1 | ecosystem: Environmental > Terrestrial > Soil > Riparian zone | place: USA: East River...
GGCATGGTTAGCTCGCGTCCTCGAGCTTGCGGGCGTGCACGCTCAGATTGCCGTCCGTGGTTCGAAGCAGCGACTTGAGCTCGCTGAACGAGAGCGCATCGTTGGCCGCGAGCGCGCTAACCATGCCGAGCCGGAGGCGATGGTGAATGAGCTCGTCGAGCTCGCGCGAGCCTTTCGCGGCGTCCTTGCCCGCGGTGGCGTCCAGTGTGCGCGCGATGGGGGGCTCCGATCGACGGCGGGCTGCGGAGGACCTAGCCACCGTAGCGCCACGCGATGAGGGCGCCGAACACGATCGGAAGCGCGCCGAATCCGGCGGCGAGCAACGCCGAACTCCACGACACAGGAGCGATTACTGCGACGGCGCCGAGGGCCATGAAGCACAGACCCATTACGGGCACGGAGCGAACGGAAAACATTCCGCCCGTCATGATGCCGGCGCCATACAGCAGGAGCCACATGGCGGGCAGCAGGCCAAAGAGCCCGAGGCGTGCGAGATAGAAGGTGAGGACGACGCCGGCCGAGATGGGCGGGAAGAAGCCGAGCACGAACTTGCGCAGGGGCGCGAACATGAACGGCTCCTGCGCGCGACGACCCTTCCAGATGCTCGTCGTGACCCCGATCACAACGGCGACGGCCGCGGCGATGAGCCATTCGCCGAGCCACATGGGTCCGGGCTTGAGCTCGCGACTGGCGATTGCGGCGACGAAGGCTACGATGCCGGTGGCGATCTGCCCCCATCCGGAGACCGCGGTAAAGGCGGAGGCGCTCTCCATGGTCTCGCGGATGTACCGGAGGTCGTCGAGGGCGCGATTGTGGAGCGTGGAGGAGGACATGTTCCGCATCATGCGGTGCGGCGATGGTTTTTGCAAGTACTTTGCGTCACAAAGACGTCTACGTACATCCGCGAACAAAGATCAGGGGGTGTCGACGGCCTGGGACCGGTCCCGAACGCGATTGAGCATCTCCTCGAGTCGGGCCAGCTCGAAGGGTTTCTCGATGACGGGGCGCTCCGACTCGGCCAGGAAATGTGCGGCCTCCGAGGAGGCGACGTCACCCGTCGAAAAGACGAGGCGCTTCACGAGGTCCGGGCGTTTCCGCAGAAGCTCGCGGTGAAGCTCTGCGCCCGACAGGTGCGGCATGCGCAGATCACACATCACGACATCGTAGCGATTCGGATCGCACTCGAGGAGAATCTGAAGCGCGACTCGACCGTCTTCCGCCTCTTCCACTTCCCACCCGCGGCGCGTGAGAAATCGCCTGATGGCCGCACGAATGCTCGGCTCATCGTCGATAACGTAGAGTCGCGAGTGTGGAGGCTTCGTCGGCGTGTCATGCGGGGGACTTTCCATTATTGCTCCCGCGTGACGAAGGTCGTTTCCCCCGCACGCCGTGGTTCGCTTGAATTCAGACTAATTCTTCTTCGGCGCTGATCTCGATATAACGCAGATTATATACCGAACCTCATCGCCAAGTCAGACAATCACGCCGTCGGAAATCATTAGAAATCCCTCACGTTCTCTGCGGCGAAGGAAGGCGCAAGGTGAACGTACTTCCCTCCCCCAACTTCGAAGTCACCGTGAGCTCTCCATTCATCAGACGCGCGAGACGCCTCGACACACTCAGCCCCAGCCCGGTGCCGCCGACTTTTCGCGTCGACTTCTGCTCCACTTGCCAGAATGTGTCGAAGACCCGGTCGTGATCGGCGGGTGCGATGCCGATCCCGGTGTCGCGCACAATGATCTCGATGTGACCGTTGAGCGCTCTGCTCTCGAGCACGACGGAACCATGATCGGTGAACTTGATTGCGTTGGTGAGCAGATTGAGGAGTATCTGCCGCAACTTCGTGGCATCAGCCCACACCTCGTACTCGCTCGGCGCCCGCTCCACCTGCAACTCGAGTCCCTTCTCCGTCGCAAGCGGCTCCGTGATGACCGATGCTTCGTGCAGTGCCGCGAACACCGGGATGCGCTCGGGGTGCGTCACTTCGCGCCCCGCCTCCACGCGCGAGAGCGTGAGCACTTCGTCGATGAGACTGAGCAGGTGCGTCGCGCTCGCCTTGATGCGACCGAGCTGCGTGCGCTGTCCTTCATTGACGGGCCCCGTGATGCCGTCGAAGAGCAGCTCCTCGTAGCCGATGATCGCGGAGAGCGGCGTGCGAAGCTCGTGCGACATCACGGCGAGGAACTCGCTCTTCGCGCGACTCGCGGTCTCCGCCTCGAGGCGCGCGCTCTGCAGCTCCTGCTCGGCCTTGTGCTGCTCCGTCACATCCCAGAAGATCGCGACACCGGCATCAACGTTTCCCTCGGCGTCGCGCACCGGAGCACTGTTGATGCAGACGCGTCGCCGATCTCCATCGAGGCGATCGATTTCGATGATCTCGTTGATGACCACCTGTCCGCCGCTGATCGCACGCGCGAGCGGCCAGTCTTCGTCCGCGAGCCGAGTACCGTCGATGTGATAGCCCTTGAGCAGCGTCGTCGTTTCGTCGAGTGACGACGTGGCCGGCATGCCGAAAACCTTTTCGGCGGCGTGGTTCGAGAGGATCACCCGCCCCGACGGCGCCTCAACGATGGAGATGGCGAGCGGCGACTGCTCGACGACGGTGATCAGACGACTGTGCTCGGCCTGCGCGCGCTCGATCAGCTGCTCTCGCTCTACGCGCGCGCGCCGCTGCGCGGTGATGTCGCGAAAGAAGATCGCGAGGCCGTCGGCGGTGCCATTCATTCGAATGTCGAACCAGTAGTTCGGGGCCACCTCGAACTCGAACACATCGATCGTCTCGCCACGCATCGCCGCGCGCAGCTTTTCGTCGAGCTCCGGGGCGATCCACGGACCCCAAAGATCCCAGAGCACGCGTCCCAGGATGGACGCACCATTTCCCGTGGTGAGCCTCACGCCCTCGCGATTGAGTTGACGAATCGTCCAATCCCGATCGAACGAGATGAAGGCATCGCTCATCGTATCGAGCACGTTGAGGACGCGCTCACTCGCGCGCTCGGCGGTAGATGTCTGGCGAGCGAGATCGTCGCTGACCGTGCGCAGATCCTCGTTTGCCTGCTCGAGCTCCACGGTTTGCGCTTCCATCTCCGACGCCTGCTCGCCCAACTCGCGGTTCACGGCTTCGAGCTCCGTGAGCGCCTCCTGTCGGAGTTTGTCGGCGCTCTCGCGCGCCGTGAGAGCGCGCCCCAGCATCGTGTTGACGAGCATCGAGAGAAAACCCGCGAGCAGAATCGCCGCGAAGATGAGCGAGGTGGTGACCATCCTGAGCTGCGCCTCGCGCTCCTCGCGGCGAGCGAGACGCTCGCGCTCCTCGTCGACGATCTTCCCAATGAGCACGCGAGCGCGGCGCATGAGATCCTGTCCCCGATCCGATCGCACGATCGCCGCGGCGGCCGTGAGTCCGCCCGAGTCGTAGGTCGCTCGGGCGGCTTGCAGCTCCGCGAGCTTTTCGGCGATGACCGTGGAGAGCGTGTCGAGGCGCGTTTGCTCGGTGCTGTCCGTGATCAGGCGATGCGCGTGCGCCAGCTCACGATGCACATCCGCGGCGGCGCCAGTGCCGGGATCGAGATAGAGGCGCGAGCCCGTGAGCAAATAGCCGCGTTGCGATGTCTCGGCGTCGGTGAGTCGGGCGAGCACCGTTTGCAGCGACTCCGCGATGTCACGCGAGCGCGCGACCTCCGCGCGCGCGGTCGCGAGGCGACTGACGCCGACGAGCGCGAAGAGACCGATCGCGAGCGACACGAGTGCGGGCCCGACCGTCGCGGCAATGCGGAGAGAGCGGCGGGTGATCACGCTGAAAAAGCTATAGAGCCGCAACGCTCATCTGCTAGGTCGTCTGATACCGCGCGACGGCGCGGTGCAGAACGGCGAGCTGAGCGCGCAGTCGGCCGATCTGCGCGTCCTGCGATGTACGCGCGATCAGATCACTCGCTGGTGGAGGTGGCGCGAGGTCCAATGCGATCTCCGGTTGCAGTGGCGGAGCGGATCCTTCTAGCGATGCGATCATCGCGTCGAGCTCCGCGATGAGCTGCGCTGTCACTTCGGGCGCAATCGCGGGTGCGTGCAGCGCACGCGCCTCCGCGATCGCGATGAGCGTGGAGGCCATCCGCCGACCGTACGTCGTCACCGTCATCGAGGCCTCCACGCGCAGCGGATTCGCCGGGGCCTCGGTCATGAGGCGCTGCAACGTGGCCTCAGCGTTGGTGACGGCGAGACCGAAATGGCGTCGTGCCTCATCCACCACCCCACGCTCGCTGGGTGACGAGCCATTCGCGTCGCTCGTGACGACTGTGAGCAGCGTACGAAGCTCACGCAGAACGCCGGCGAGCTGCGTCGGATAGGTCGCGAACTCTTGCGCGGGCCAGAGCAGCTGCGATGCGGCGAACGCGATGATGCCGCCGAGGACCGTGTTCACGACGCGAAGTCCCGCGATCCCCCAGTCACCAGGATGCGGCTCGGCGAGCAGCACGAATACGGGAGTGAGCAATAACACGAAGACGCCGTAATTCAGCGGAAGCACCGCGACGGACGCCACTGTGAACGGCGCCATCACGCCGGCAATCGCGAGCTTCGTGCGCGCCACCACGGCGAGCGCGGCGGCGATGATGCCTCCGAGCACGCTGCCGGCCACTCGTTGGAGTGTCTTGTACAGCGTCGCGCCTGCATATGGCTGCAGCACGATCAACGTGGTGATCGTCGCCCAGTAGCCACGCGTGATATCGAGCGCGAACGAGAGCCCAACGGTCACGGCCGCCGCGACGCCCATGCGCAGACCATGGCGCAGCGGAATCGAGCGAATCGTCAGGGCCACGCGCAGGGGGCGAAGCCACGCGAACGCGTCGGATGTCGGTGCGACCGCGACTCGATGCTCGGACGTGTCAGGTACGACAGTCGAGGCGCGCACGTCGATGGTGGCGGCAGTGTCCAGCATCACCTGCACATCGCTTTCCATGCGAGTCAGCAGCGTGGCAGCGGCTCGAAGATGTACGTTCGACAAGTCCTCCTGCACCGTGAGCTCAGCGAGCGCCGGCTGTTGCGCGGGATCGAGTCGACGCGCCGCGACCGTATCGTCCACCGCGTTCGCGAGCAGTGCGAGCAGCTCGTTCAGACAGTCGAGCGCCCGCGCGAACGTATCGTCAGCAGTGGTCGCGGCGCTCTCGTACGCAGCCTCGAGCTCCGCCTCGATGGCCACGAGAGTGCCGAACAACTGCTCGGCCCCTTCGGTGAGGATCAGCAAGTGCTCGCCGCGAGGGCTGCGCCCGAGCTTGGGCTTGCGGACGTCGGCGAGCGCGAGTCGCGCATCCTCCAGCGCAAGGCGCACCTGCGCATGAAAGCCGCGCGCGCGATCAATCAGGGCGGACGTATCGGCGCTCCCGAGGGTCCTGGACACGGCCGCGAGCGCGTCCGCGAAATCGGCGAGTGTGCGATAACTCTTGGCGACCGCACGGCGCACAGGACGAAACGGGTGAAGCGGCCACAGAAGCAGCGAGAGCAGCATCGCCCACAGCGCTCCGCCGAAATACATCTCGGCGCGCAAGGTCGAGGTGTGCGCCACTGTGGAAGGGGAGCCAGCCGCCACAGCGAAGATGACCGCCATGAACAATCCGACGGTCGATCCCTCATCGCCATACACGCGCGCGAGCCCGGCGAGGACGCCGACGATGAACATCACGAGCAGCGCCAACACAACACTGTGCGCGGTCTCCGTGCCGACGAAGGCGCACGCGGCGCCAAGAACCGCGAGAGCGCCCATCGTCGCCGCGCGCGTGCGATACGAGCCGCCCTTGTCGGCGAGAGAGCCCAACCAGCCGCCGAGCGCTGCCCAGGAGAACAGCGGCTGATCGAGCACATCGCCGACGATGACCGGGATGAGCAGCGCGAACGCCGTGCGCACGCCGCGACTGATCGCGAGCTTCCCCGTTCCCATCACGAAGAGGCGGCGAACTCCGTCGTTAGCGCGCCGCGCGATCGTCATCCGAATTTTCTCCGGCGGATGTTAGCGAGTGGCGCCGATCTTCCGCGCCGGTCCGATCTGGTCGAGCAACGTCTTCACCGCCGCGTCGAGCTGCGAATCGCGCCCGGAGTAGCTCTCGCCCACCGGACGCGTGACTGTGACATCGACGGGGCGCGGATGCATCTCCATGTCCGTGTTGTCCGCGCCTCTGATGCGCACGAACGGAATGCGCACGGACGATCCGTCGAAGAGCACATCGTTCGAGGTGTAGATGATCCAGCCTGCGGTTGGCTCGCCGACGATCTTGCCCAGCTTCATCGTGCGATAGCCTTCGGAGAAGTCCTCGGCATCGCTGAGCGAATGCATGTTCGTCACGAGAACGGTCGGGAGCTCGAGCGAGCGCTGGCCGAGCAGCGTGCGCGCGGACGCGGTAGCCATCCCTCGGATCTGCATCGTGAGATAGGGCGCACGCGTGAGCACGTCGAGCGCATACGCGTTTACGAAGCCGCCGTTGTTGTTGCGAATGTCGATCACGACGCCGTCGTTCGCCTGGTTTTGAGAATCGAGGTCGGCGTACAGACGCTCGAGCGATTCCTCCGACATGTCCGGCATGTGCACGTAGCCGAGCCGCCCGCCGCTCACTTTCGCGACGTACGCGCGCGACTGTTCGACCCACGAGCGGTAGAGCAGTCCCTTCTCGGTGTTCGTGCTCACGGGGAGCGCGGTCACGGTGCGCGGCTTCGCCTCGGCGCTCGAGGCGACGCCGAGCGGCGTCTGCTTTCCGATGCGGTACGCGAGCAGCGCGTCGATGTTGTCGTGCGCGCCCACGGGCTTACCGTTCACGGACACGACGAGGTCGCCGACGGAAATCTTTCCGGAGAGCGCGGCAGGTCCGAGCGGAATGATCTCGGCCACGCGCAACTTGCCGGTGCGCTCGTACTCAGCTCCATCCCAGCGAACGCCGAGGCGTCCGGTGAACGGAGAGCCGGACGATGCGCCTCGTGCGCCCGAGTGGGACGCATTGAGCTCACCGACCATCTCGTTCATCAGCCGCATCAGCTCATCGGAAGTCTGGGCGCCCTGCGCCAGCGGAGCGTACTGCTCGTGCACCGCATTCCAGTCGACGCCGTTCATCTTCTCGTCGAAGAAGTTGTCGCGCAGCTCGCGCCACATGAGGGTGAAGATCTCGCCGCGGTCGGCGGCGAAGTCGACGTCCATCTCCGCACTCACGGCGACCGGGCGCACGGCGCGCGAAGCAACGTCGATCGCAGCGATGCGTCCCGACTCGACGTAGTAGATCTCCTTGCCATCGGGCGACCACTGCACGCTGCTCTTTGGTCCGGGCGTGGAGGTGAGCTGCTTCGCCACGGGCTCTTCCTTCGCCAGCTCATCGAGTGGGAAGAGGTAGAGATTCGCCTGCCCTGCGGCGACAGCGGTCACGGCGACGGATTTTCCGTCGGGCGCGAGCGCCTCGCTCACGACATCGAGACCGATGGGAAGGAACGAGAGTCGCGAGCGAAGTCCTTCGAAGACGACCGGCGTATGGCGCACTGCGTCGCGGTGCAAGGAATCCGCGGCGCGCGCGGTGCTGTCGGTGGCTGCTGGAGTCGTGTCGCGCTTGGCGGTGCTGTCGTGCGGCGCTGGCGCTCGCTCGCGGTTCTCGCGAGCGGGCGCGGGCTGCGTGCGAGGCTGCGTCTTTGGAGCGGGAGCGTCGGTGCTGAACAGATCGCGGAACTGATCCTCGCGAAAGCGCGGCGTGCGCGGCACGAGGTCAACGCGCGCGAGCACGCCGGGCTCGGTGCGCTGCGACGTGACGAGCAGCAGAAACGCGCCATCGGGGCTCCACGCGAGCGCGTCTGCGTTCGTGTTGGAGAGAAAGCTCACGGGATGCGAGTCGCCGCCGGCGGCGCTCACCATGTAGACGTTCGCGAACAGCTTACTCCCCTCGCGCGTGGCGTACGCGATCCACTTGCCGTCGGGCGACCACACGATCGCGCGCTCGGACAGGAATGGCGTGCGGTCGAGCGGCGCACGCGCGACGATGCGATCGGCTGGCAGATCGCCCTTCCCCGTTTTCGAATCCGGGATGACGACGTGCAGCTCGTTTCCACCGCGCACGTACGCGAGCGACTTTCCGTCCGGCGACCAGACCGCCGCGACATCGTTGTCGGTTCCCGACGTGAGCTTGCGCTCGTCGTGGCTCACGAAGTCGTAGATGTAGAGATTGTAGTGGCCATCGCGGTCGTCACCGTAGGCGAGGCGACGACTGTCTGGTGCCCACACGGGCTGCTGCTCCGTGAGCCCGGCGCTCGCGACGCGTTGCGCGTTGCCGCCATCCTTGCTCGACGCCGCGAAAATCTTGCCGCGCACGGTGAACGCGACCTTCTTGCCGTCGGGTGACAGCGCGAGCTCCTGCAGGCCGTTTGAGAGCGTGCGATGCTCAACGAGAGCGCCGGAGGCCGAGCCGCGCAGCTCGATCGCGATGGACTTGGCGGTACCCGATGCGATGTCGTAGCTCCAGATGCCGAAGTCGCGCTCGAAGGCGATTCCCTTGCCGTCGCTCGACATCGTGGGCCAGAGCACGCGCCCATCGGTGAACTTCGTGAGCTGCTGTTCCGCTCCACCGCTCGCTGCGCGCTGCCAGAGATTCGGCGCGCCGCTGCGGTCGCTGACGAAGTAGATGGTCTTGCCGTCGGCGGAGAACATGGGCCATTCACTCTTCGCTCCCGACGCGCTCACCTGCTCGTACTTGGGGGTGCCCTTCACGCCCGGCGCCACTCCGCGCACGAGCCAGATCTCGCTTTCGTCGATGTGGCTATGTCCCTTGCGCCACCACTGCGACTGACTGAGTCCGCGCGCCGTAATCGCGATCGTCGCTACGTCGGGGCCAGTCGCCGCCCAGTACTCCGCCGCATACCGGTCGGCCGCCACCGCGCTCGGCGTTCCGCCATCGGCGCTCACGCGATAGACATCGCTCATTCCGGAGATGTCGTTCGCCGTCGTGGAGAAGTAGATCCACTTGCCGTCGCGCGACCAGGAGTCGAGCTGATCGCCGCCGTCGCCGAAGGTCAGGCGGCGGAGCGCGCCCGTCGCGAAAGTGAGCACGTAAATGTTCGTGCCGCCGTTGCGATTCGACAGGAACGCGAGCTGTGATCCGTCCGGCGAGTAGAGCGGGCGCCGATCGTTCGATGCATCGGAGACGAGCAAGTGCGCGTCGCCGCCGGCTGCAGGCACGGACCAGATGTCGCCGCCGGACACAAAGGCGATCTCTCGACGATCGGGCGAGAAGTCGGGCTCGGAAAACGAGCGGCGCGCGGTGAGCGGCGGCGCATGCGGATGTGCCGCGCGCGGGACGACGACGGTTGCGGCCGCGACGAACGCCGCGGCGGCGGAGCGAAGGATCATCATGGTAGTGAAAGCTAGATGCGGGTGAAGCGCACTGCGAGCACCCGCGTCACTCGACCTGGCGCGTCTCCACGGTCACGGTCAAGCGCTCGTCCGCCTGCCCGCGGAAGGTGCCGCGCGTGGGCGGAACATCCGCGTAGTCCCTTCCGATCGCCATCTTGATGTGTGCCGTGCTCGCCACCAGATCGTTCGTCGGGTCGAAGCCGCGCCACCCGTGCAGCGGGGTGTACGCCTCCGCCCACGCATGCGACGCCTCGGTATCGGCAATCGCCCCGCCGGCCTCGCCCGCGCTGGTCGACACGGTGTAGCCGCTCACGTACCGCGCCGGGATGCCGATCGAGCGACAGAGCCCGATGAGCAGGTGCGCGAAGTCCTGGCACACGCCGGTGCGGTGGCGCAGCACCTCTTCCACGGTCGTGGCAACGGTGGTGACGTTCTTCGTGTAGGTGAACTCATCGTGCACGTACTTCGAGAGCAGGCGCACGGACTCGAACGCCGCGTCGGGCGACGCCGGCCGATACGGTTGCGCAATGCCTGCGAGCTCGGCGCTCACCGGCACGAGCGCCGAGGGCGACAGATAGTCGGCGACCTCCGACGGCGTGAGTGGCCGCGGCCGCTGCAATGGAGGAGAAAACGGATCGGCGAGCGACGTCACGACGTCGCAGCGGGTCACGACCTCGAGCATGCGATGCGGCTTCGCGACGGTGATGAGATGTGCACGATTCCCGAATCCGTCGGTGTAGCGCCGCACCGATCCGGACGGGCTCACGGCGATCGTGAACACGTCCCATCGCTGGTCCGCATCCGTGAACGGACCGAGTCGCACGTCCATGACTCCCTCGACGACATCGGTGTTGTAGTCGAGTCGCGTAATGTGCTCGAGGTGGACTTTCACTGTTGCTGCTGCTGTTGTTGCTGGTCGGCCATCAGCATCGCGGCACGAGCGACCGCGACCACGCGTCCGGGCTGCGGCTCGTCGCGCAAATACACGCGCGTCACCTGGTCGACCACGCGCACGATGTTCTTTTGTAATACCGCGAGATAGCTCTGCAGTCCGCTCTCGAGAATCTCATCGACGGCCGCGTGCTCGAGTTGCGCGCTCAGGAGTCCGAGCGAGCGCGTCGCGATGGTCACTCCCTCCCTCCCCGATTCCACTCGCTGCGAGCCGCTGAGCTGCTGCAGCGCGTGCCAGGCGTGACGAAGGCTGAAGCGCACGGTCTGCGGAAACGATGAGTTCAGCAACATGAACTCCACCACGCGAACAGGGTCGACGCGCAACGAGTAGAAGCGCGCGTACGCCTCCGCCGCGCCGCACGAGCGCAAGACGGAGAGCCACCGCACCTGATCGTCATCGTTGCGCTCGTGAAGGAGATGGGCCTGCAGCGTGATCATGTGGGCGACGTTGTCCGCGCGCTCGAGATACTTGCCCAGGCACGTGAAGTACCACGGATCGTCGTGCGACAGCGTCGCATCGGCGAGCCCCTGGATGTACTGCGTCTCGATCAGCACACGACGATAGAAGGGATGCGAGTCCTCCTCCATCGCGGCGTCGGCGCCACCCGCCGCAAGCCAGAGGTGCAGCGAGTTGATCGCCTCCCACATCTCGCTCGAGATGCTTTCACGCACGCGCCGCGCCGCACTGCGCCCACGCTGCACGCACGACACCAGCGAGCGCGGATTGCGCAGGTCGCGCGCGAGCCAGTTGCGCACCGCGAGCGGCTCGATGCCTCCACTCTCAGGCGTCAACGACTCGGGAAGCGCGCCGTCGCCAGATCGCGGCTGCACAGCCGCTGC
>Ga0193716_1002183_pt1 | contig 11149 bp, 9 predicted proteins | sample U2c1metaG_FD_145901 | JGI IMG/M metagenome (GOLD analysis project Ga0193716, IMG submission 145901) | Soil microbial communities from a riparian zone of the East river system, Colorado, United States - U2c1 | ecosystem: Environmental > Terrestrial > Soil > Riparian zone | place: USA: East River...
GCAGAAAGAGTGTGAAGGTAGTACCGTGGTGGTCACCGGACTGGCTGGAGCGTACGCGGATCGTGCCATTATGGCGCTCCATGATGTTTTGGCTGACCCAGAGTCCAAGCCCGGTCCCGGTAAGCCCCTTAGTGGTAAAAAAGGCGGTGAAGAGCTTGTTAAGTGTGTGTTGCGACATGCCCGCGCCGAAATCGGCGATAGTGATGGTGATGCCACGCTTACCGGTCGCCTGCTGAGTGGATTCTCGGCTGCGAAACTGGAGGCGGCCACCGTCGACGACAGCGTCAAGTGCGTTGCTTACGAGGTTAGAAATGACCTGACGGATCTCGCCGTCGAAACACAAGAGCTTTCTTTTGGCGGATAAGCGTTTCTCCACGACGACCTTCGCGTTCGTGATGCGAGCCTGGTAGATCGAGAGGACCTCGGCGACGAGGCTATTGAGATCAACCTCCTGCGGCCTGCTGGATTGCTTGTGGAAGCGCAGCGTGTTGGTGGTGATAGCGGAGACGCGGCGAAGCTCGACTTCCGCCAGTTCCATATAGCTCTGTGCTTCTTTGAGAGTTTCGGCGCGGCGTGCGAGATAGAGTAGGTTGGTGACTGCTTCGAGGGGATTGTTGATCTCGTGCGCGATCGAACTGGCGAGGCGTCCTACCACGGCAAGCTTTTCGCTCTGAATAAGGGCTTGCTCGGCCTTCTTTTGCGCGGTGATCTCCTGTGATGCCGCAGTAATGGCTTGCACCTCGCCGTCGGAGCCGTAGACGGGGAAATAGCTGACGGTCCAGTAGCGGTAGTTGGAGGGGTCTGTGACGAGTGTACCCTCGAGCGGATAGTTGATAACGGGCTTGCCGCCCGCGACCTGATCGAAAAGTTGGCGGAGCCCTTCGATCGGGGCCATCTGCGTAAGCGTCTTGCCGACAATATCTTCGGGTTTGAGACCGAAGAAGGCAGCCTGGCGATTGTTCAGTCGAAGATAGTGATAGTCGTCGAGATCGAAGAGCGCGAGGCCTATGGGAGCGGTGCCGTAGATGGTCAGCAGCTCGGCGTGCTGACGTTCGGCCTCTTCAGTCTTGCGCTGGAGGGCTTCGCGATCGTGGTGTTGCTGGGTGACGTCGCGGAAGACAATCATCATGCCGTTTTCTACCGCGTGGCTCTGAATGCGGAACCACCGATTAAGCGGCGCACCATAGAAAGCTTCGAAGTCGGAAGAAATGCCGCGCTCCATTGAATTGCGATAGGCCTCAGCGAAAGGAGCCCCTTGATCAAGTGCGGCGGGAAGAGCTCGTACATGTTGCGACCGACAAGGTCCGTACCGGCTGGCGCCAGTATTTCGCTTGCGTGGCGGTTCAGGAAGGTGAAGTTATAGTCGCGGTCCAGGAATAGTATTGCGTCTGTGGTGACGTGAAAGAACTGCTCCATCTGACGATCAAGCAGTTCGTCCGAGATATGTCGTTTGAAGTCACACACTTCACAGTTGTAATTTTATGCGGGTTCCTCTCTAAACGGTAACCGCCCTTCGGACGAAATTCCACGCAGGAACAGCTGCCATGACCTGAAGCGCAACAAGGGAAGTGAAAAAGTATTTGTGCATTTTCCAGTCGCTCTTTACGCATGAAAACCGATTTGCGCTGCCGAACATGGACATTTTTGCAGGGTTTGAGAGACTGATTGCTTCCTTAGTTGCGACTCACCTTCTTCACATTCCTGGCTGGCTCTGCTGTGGGTGTCCACTGTCCCTCACAGCAAAAAACGCTCCAATTTTGCTGCTGAGACATGTTGCGCATGTGTAGCTATGAAACAACCACGCCGTTTCCGCCTGGAAGAGAGCTTCACGAAAACAATCGAGATTGTTGGATGAACTCCGAATTTCTCTATATAGGTTCGTTTCCGCTTCCAATAACGCTGTTCGCTTCAGTGATGCATTGTGACAGTACGTTGGGGCCATTAGTTAGTAGATGGGATCAGGAAAGCCTGACTTGGTTGATGCATGCGGATAGTGCTCGCCCGGCCAAGGTAGTATGTTTTCCGAGATTGACTAACTAATCTGAACAAAGCCACGTTGTCAGCTCTCCTGCTGGAAGCTCCGGACTAAGACACATGGCCTGACCACACCACAACGGCGTGAAGTCCGTGGATTCGTACGGCTCCGATGCCTCGCGCAGCGGAGCAAGCGCAACTGCGGCAAGAGGGAACGGCGGCGCCTCTTTAGCTATCGGGCCGAGCTCTCGCACGATTCGCGTTTCTAAAGCACGAGCCGGCCGTCCGGTGAAAACATTTGTGATTACCGTTTGGTCGGGTGGCGCAGCCCTCAGCACCCTGCGGTACAAGGGAGGGATATTCGCCTCATTGCAAAACAATAAGGATGTGCCCACCTGCACAGCCGAAGCTCCCAATGCGAATGCAGCTGCAACTCCCCTGGGATCGCCAATGCCGCCCGCTGCTATGACCGGCACTCTAACTGCATCGTGGATCTGCGGCACAAGCGCCATTGTGCCGACCTGCGCATCGATGTCACGAAGAAACGTTCCTCGATGACCGCCGGCTTCGAACCCTTGAGCGATGATTGCATCACATCCCGCTGCTTCGAGCCAGGACGCCTCTTCGACTGTGGTCGCCGAGGACATGATCTTCGCGCCGCTCCTTCGCACGCGCTCAAGAAGATGTTTGGCGGGGACGCCAAAGTGGAAGCTAACGACCTCGGGCTGGATCTCTTCGATAAGAGCGCAATGAACACTTCCGAATATTTGGATGGGATTGTGTAGTGGAGACATCCCGGAATCGACGCCAAGCTCACCATAATATGGCTTTAGAGATTGCATCCAAGCCGCCTCGCGTGCCGGATTCCACTCGGCTGCCTCATGGCACAGAAAAATTTACATTGACGGGTTTGGATGTCTGTCGTCGTATCTCGGAAAATATACGCCGAGCCGCTTCCGGGCTCAGATGAGAAAGAGGAAGCGAGCCAAGCCCTCCCGCTTCGGCGACAGCAACAACCATCGAAGAGGTGGTAACACCCACCATCGGCGCCTGAATAACCGGCAATTCGATCCCAAACAGATCTAAAATGCGACGTGGATATGTGGTCATTTATCCCTCCCTTGTGAAGAGATGGAAAGATCGGAAATTGCGAAATGGTCACCAGCTCCCTGAATGGGCGCCACCATCAACGTGTAGGATCTCTCCAGTAACAAAAGTCGCTCTCTCGAGATAGAGAACAGCATCGACGATCTCCTGAATTTCACCGACGCGTCCCATGGGGTGCAGGGTCGCAAGGAAAGCATACGTATCCCTCGCATGCATAGGGGTGCGGATTGCCCCAGGAGCTACCGCATTTACCCGGATACCCTTGTCGACGTATTCGATAGCGAGAGATCGCGTTACTGCGTTGAGCCCGCCCTTTGTAATGGCGGTCAACGCTGCAGGAAGGGCCTTCAATGGCTGTTCTGCCACAAGACTGGACGTAATGTTGACTACATGCCCGCTCTCGCGACGGAGCATCTCAGCTATCGCCTTCTGCGAGATGTGAAAGAAACCCCCAAGGTTTACTTCTAGAAGTGTCGTAAATTCGTCCTCGGTGTACTCCGGAAAGGACTTGGGCAGGAAAGCACCTGCATTGTTAATCAGGGTGTCCACGCGCCCAAAGTGTTCCTTTGCCCTTTGGATAACCAAAGTGGCTGTTTCCGGCTCTGTGATATCGCCAGCAACTTCGACTAGATTCGGTTGGCCGGTGGCCGTGATGTTTCGTGAACATGCGACAACACCATAACCCTTAGCGAGGAATTGCCGGACGATTCCCGCGCCGATTCCTCGAGATGCACCTGTTACTACAGCAACTTTCTCTACTGAGCTCGTCATAAGTCTTCGCTGAAATCAGCTAAATCCAATTTAGTGATCTCTGCGAAACTATTCTTGGCCTTTTCGGACATCTGCTTCAACGTTCCGCGACGGAAGCTCCGTTGGACCAAGGGTGCTGGATTATGAGGTTCGCTTCATCCATCCCTCCTGCGCCCATGCGAAGTTCGTGCGTGAAGAATTCTGTCGGCGACTCCCCAACGATGTCGTGGAACTCCCTGACGAGGTGTGCCTGATCGGTTAGGCCACAGGCATAGGCGACCTGCGCCCACGACTGGCCGTACCGTCGTTCCGCAAGGATTTTTTGAAACCGCGCCAAGCGCGCGAATCGCTTCGGACTAATGCCGAAAGCAGCATTGAAAGCACGTGCAAGATGACGTGCGCTGCAACCCAGTTTTGCCGCAAGGGGATGTATTTGCATTGTCGGGTGTCTCCTGAGATGGAGCGCGGCGCGGTTCGCGAGGCAATCGTTATGCGGACGAAGCTGTCCTAGCAAAAAGGATTGGATACCAGCAATCCGTTCTTCGCTCGTCCGCGCTTCCGCCAGCATGTCGTCGCACATTGCCACTTCGCATTCTCGGAATAGGCTTCCAAGGTGAATAGTGGCGTCGGCGAACTCCCTGAGGGGAGCTTTGACTATGCGGCTCGCCGCGTCAGATCGAAGACAGACAATGACAATACCAAGTGCTCCAGCGGGGCGCAGAGTAACTGTATGCGACTGAATCTGGGTCGCGCACTTGGTCGGTAGGAGCCATGTGCCTTGACGCATTTCCGCCGGCGTTCGATATTGACCCATCAACCAAAGAGAGGTGCCTGGGGCGCATTTGATTGTAAGTGCCTTTGCGAAATCTCCATCCGGAATGTCGCAATCCCAAATTGCCTCGACGATATCCGAAAGCAACTCTGAACGGAAACATCTCAGGGTGCCAATACGCGCCGGTGCGTTCCACTGTGTGCAGATTGGATACTCGACCAAGTTCATGCCCTACAGTCAGTATAGCTTCGTCTGCACGCCCACGAAGCCCTCTCCATCGTCGGTAACGATATATGTCCTGTAGCCATTGGCATATTGATGCTTCATTACCTCTAACATCGTCTGGTAGACGAGAACAGAACTACGCTGAAATCCAGCGACATCGTCTTCATTGGCCCATCGGTGCAACAGCATCAACGCTCCTGACGGACCAGGAGAGATGGACATGGATCCTACCCATGGTGTGGGAAGAGCACTCTTTACAGCGATTGATCAGTTTCGCCACCTTTCACCTATTAAGCTCTCAGCGTAGCCGGGGAGTTGCCAGATTGATACGAACCGAACGAATCTGTATATCGATGATCCTCCTTGAACCTGCCAACACGATCATTCACTTCAACGTGGAGATCAAGCGGTGGACCATCTCGCTAATGGCGTTTTCCGAAACCAGACACCAGCTGCTGGTTCTTTACCGACCCGAACCACCCTCATTTAAGCGAATGACGAATAGCTTCATTGAAAGATCCGGTCTTCATCTGCGCAGGCAAAAACTTGTCAACCCATTGTTTCCAATCTGAATCACGAGGGAGAAGGTATGCTTTCTGCGCAAAAGTGAATGGATGATCTGGATGCACGCTACATAGCTCAGGATGAATCCGGTGTTGCAGCTTGGTTTCAATCGCATCAGTGATCATAAGGTCGGCACGGCCGGCTATTACTTCGTCGAAGATACGAGTGTTATCGGGAAACACGATTATGCTCGCCACGTGCAGGTGGGTACGATCGAACCCTTCATTGGTGCCTCCTGGAGGCGTGATTACACGCACTCCTGGTTTATCAATGTCGGCGAGGGTGGAGAACTTCGCCGTATTCTCACATCGCGTAATCGGTGTTTTCCCGTCGTCCAGAATCGCGGTCGAAAAAAATGCTACCTTTTGGCGTTCAGGTGTTATGGAAACTCCGCCAGCACCTACATCGAACTTGCCGGCAAACAAGTCTGACGTGAGGGCGGACCAGCTCGTCTGTACAATCTCAAGCTTTACACTCAGGGCTTTAGCCATCATGACGGCTTCATCAACGTCTAGCCCTTTCCACAGACCAGTTGCTTTGTCGCGTAGTCCGAACGGAGGATAGTCGCCCGGCATGCCAACGCGGAGGGTGCCACGCGCTCGTATCTCATCAAGCCTCGACCCCGGACTTATGGAGCCAGTGGCCTGTGCCTCGATCGGTGCAGAAAGCGGAAACATCATCGCGCCGGCAAGAAGAAGCGTTGAAACCGTATGACCGCCTTGTTTCAATCTAGCGGCGATTGTCAATTTGTCATTCTGTCCTTCCACGATGAGTTCCTGCTGCGATGGCTCTGCCATGATCTGCCTTCTTGACTGAAACATATTCCGCTCCCCTGTTCGAAAACTCGGATCTCTCGACCTGTCACTTCTTACATTCGATTGGGAAAGCATTTCCCTGAAAATAGAAACCCTTTAAATGCGTTTTTATTCCATTTAGCTGTAAGTCGGATATTTCATCTATGTTTACATTGGAAGGATGGGTCCGCTGCGATGCCGCGTGCAATCGTAAGCATCCGCGCTTTGCGCGGCACATGCTTTGACATCTGCTCCGCTTCGACCGTTCCCGGTTTGCCACCATCGCGTAGTCGGCGGCTTTCAGCGCCAGCGTGCCACCAGCAGCCGTGATCAAGAGCCTGCTTGTAAACGCGTAGCCCCAAAATCACAGTCACCGCGAAGGCCCGCTTTCGGAAAACAGGAACATCTTGTCCGAGATGTCGACTATTCGGCAAGTGCTCTGCCTTCCATGCCATTTCTCTCTCAGGCTGACCTATTTCGGCAACAGTCGACTTTCCTCCATGTGCAACGGCCTGGCATTGTTGGCTAAGCCAGGCAATGGCTCTTGCCGTTATGTGACTGAGGTCTCACCTCTCGTCGCGATGGCGCGGAGGCGTTCTCCTGTGGAGTGCAGAAGATGCGGTAGACGATTTCACGTTGTAGCAAGTGGCTGAGAAACATGTTCTTTTTCTTCCTCTCAATCATCGCCACGTTATCAATCACTGACCCGACAGGATGGGTTTGGGGAATAAATAAAATGCTGGCGTGTTTATTTAAGAGGATGAGAACTGCCTCCTTTATCCCGACATCTGAGCTGATAACACCTAAGAGAAATAACCTAATGTCCCAGGTCAACTCTCGCCAGCCGTTAGTAGATCGATTGTTTTTCTTCTGTGCTTGCTTGCTGATCGCTCAGACAAATTATGCACAGTCGTTTCGGCCAGTTCACGAAGTGAACGCAGAGGCACGTACCGCGCACGCCTTTGAAGAGGCGCGGAAGCAGGGGGCAATTGCTCTGCGAGCCTTCTTCTATCAGATGCCGAAGGGCGCCGATTTGCACGTGCATCTTACGGGAGCAGTCTATGCAGAGTCATTCCTGCGGGCTGCGGCTGAAGATGGCCTGTGCGTAGACACAACAAAGCTTGCGCTAATTAAACCCGATGGAAGCGCATGCGCAAGGAGAACAGTGCCTGCTGCCAGCATTTCGCGGAACCAGAAACTTTACGATGCATTAATCGATGCCTTTTCTATGCGAACCTTTGTGCCCGTCGCTGGCGAATCGCGCCATGATCATTTTTTCAATACTTTCGACAAGTTCGACGCCGTGGATCCGCGCCATACAAGCGAGTGGGTTGATGAAGTTGCTACGCGAGCGGCTGCACAGAATGAGCAATACCTCGAGCTGATGGATACACCCAACTTTGTGCCTGTCGCAACGCTGGCAGCGAAGATCGGCTATCACTCGAACTATGCGCAGTACCGCGAACTGATGCTGGCTCAAGGCTTGCGCAGCTATATTGCGGGAATGCAAGCTCACTTCGATCAGGCCGAAGCGGCACGCCGCGAGCGCGAACAGTGCGGACAGCCCGGTGCACAGGCTGCGTGCCACGTTGAAGTCCGGTTTATTTATCAGGTCCTGCGTGGACTACCGAAAGAAGCTGTTTTTGCTCAGATACTGCTCGGCTTTGAACTGGCTTCGGTCGATTCGCGCATTGTGGGCCTGAACCTGGTCCAGCCGGAAGATTGCTATACTTGCATGGCCAATTACCGCCTGCACATGCAAATGGTCGATGCGTTGCATACGCTCTATCCAAAGGTGCACATTACGCTGCATGCCGGTGAACTAGTACCAGGCATGGTGCCGCCAGATGGTCTTACCTTTCACATTCGATCGGCGGTCGAACAGGGACATGCAGAACGCATTGGCCATGGCGTGGATGTGATGTACGAAGACCGGCCCTATGGATTGCTGAAGGAGATGGCGGCGAAGCACGTCATGGTGGAGGTAAACCTCACCAGCAATGACGTCATCTTGAATAGCAAAGGCGACAATCACCCCTTCATGCTCTACCGCAAGTATGGTGTTCCGGTGGCGCTTTCCACCGACGATGAGGGGGTTTCGCGCATAGACCTCACGCACGAATATGTGTTTGCTACAGTTATATATCCGCTGAGTTACCGGGATTTCGTACTGATGGTGCGTACCAGTATCGAACATAGCTTTTTGCCCGGAGCGAGCCTGTGGCAGTCTTTCACGGCTGAAAAGCTTGACCAGCCGGTAGTGTCCTGTCGCGGACAGTTGGGCGGTGAGACACCGACCGGAGCATGTGCAAACTTGGTCCATTCGAGCGAAAAAGCGCAGCAAGAGTGGGAACTTGAACACAGATTTCATGTGTTTGAGGCGAGCTTCTAGTTGAGGAGAAATGCCCTTTCAACCTTTGGCACTTTTGGCGACGCCTATCCGTTGATCGGGACGTGTGGAGGATGGATTCATTCCTCCGGGCGCGCAACACAGGCTGATATTGAGGCGATGTACGATTTTGTTCAGTAGTATCGACGGGAGCAGAACGCTGGCGGGACACGCTTAGACGCTCGAAGCACGCCGGGGGACGCAGCCGAATGAACGGATATTTGCAATTGGAAGTCCTTCGAGGGTTTGCGCTTATCGGAATCCTGGGGGAAGCCCCTGGACACTGACGCTCGCTTACCTACTTGAAACGCCAGCCGATCTTGCTCCAGGAGACTCAAGGCTGAGTTTCACCCTTCGCTACGGCGTGCTTTCAGAAATAAACGCCCGTTTTCCCATTTAATTAGTCAGGACCCGGACATTGAAGACCCCTATCATCTCAGCTCTTGACCTTGTCGCGGTGCGGCAGGGGAAAACTCCCAGTGAAGCGATTGCTCGTTCAGTCGAACTGGCGCAACACGTCGAAAAACTTGGCTATCACCGATTTTGGGTTCCGGAGCACCATAACGTAGCTCTTTTTGCTTCCTGCGCTCCGGTGGTCCTAATAGGTTATATTGCCGGCGCCACACAATCGATTCGCGTAGGCGCGGGTGGAGTGATGCTCTTGAACCATGCGCCGCTCGTGGTTGCCGAGCAGTTTGGCACTTTGGAATCTATTTATCCCGGCCGTATTGATTTAGGTTTGGGACGGGCTGCCGGTTCCAGCTCTGCGCAGGAAGAGATGATGAAGAAGGTTTTGCGACGTGACCCGAAGGCTACGGGCGATAACTTTCCGGAGTGGCTGGCAGAGCTTCAGCGTTATCTGGGGCCCGCTCAGGAAAACCAAGAAGTGAAATCTGGTCCGGGACAAGGCACAAATGTGCCTGTGTATCTATTGAGTTCAAGTGGTTATAGTGCTCAATTAGCGGGTGAACTCGGTCTGCCGTTTGCTTTTGCGGCACACATCGCTTCGCGGAACCTAGAGTCATCGGTGAATCTCTATCGCCAGCATTTTCGTCCCTCAGAAACGCTGAAGCAGCCCTATGTGATGATTGCGACCTCTGCGTTTGCAGCGGAGACCACTGAGGAAGCACAGAAGTCGTTTACTTCCGTGCAGCAATTATATTTAGCGGCGGTGCGAAGCAGAGCAGATGGAGCTCAAAACCAAGACAGGCTTCTTCCACCGGTAGAGAGTATGGACGAACTCTGGTCCGAGAGTGAAAAGCAGACAATCGAGAAAAGTATGCAGTCAGCCATTGTGGGCGGTAGAAAAACAGTAGGCATAGCTATCCAATCCCTGGTTCAGCAGACCGGCGCCGATGAATTGATCTTCTGGTCAGAGACTTACAGCTACCCCGACCGGCTTCGTTCCTACACCATCCTCGCAGAAGTTGTGGAGTCCCTCAAGGAACCGCCCGAAACCGCTGTTGGGGCATAGCGCCTCGATCTCAGTTAATTCCATTTACGCCGACGTGTCGTTTTGCTAATTATTTGGCACAATCTTGTTCAGATTATCTGGCACACTATCCTGCTTGATGTGCCCTCGCTGATCCCGAGGAGCGTCTGAAGCCTAGAGTTTCTACAGGAATCTGCACGCCACACCCATTTTCATCCCCGATTCGGAGCGGTTGTGCCAATAATTAGCTCAGAGGTGTGCCAAATAATTAGGAAAGCAACATCATAACCGCAGTCGAGAACCGGGCAGAGAAACTTGTTTAAGGGTGCAGCTCCCCCGGAGCACGATGGCTCAGAGTGATGGACGTATGTTCACTCCAGCTTGGTGTCTGGTGAACCCAATATCGCAATGTATTTTTTCAGCGTTGTCGCTGAAGTCAAAAGAGCTTGCTTCTCCGATGTACTGAGTGGGATGGACACGACATGAGTCACGCCATCGCGGCCGATAATCGTTGGCAGAGACAAGGAAACCTCCCCTAGGTTCATCGACTCCGGTGCCAGGCTGGACACGGTCAGCACTGCATTTTCATCCCGCAAGATGGCATCGACGACGCGCGCCAGCGCCGCTCCGATACCGTAGTACGTTGCTCCTTTTGCGCGGATGATCTCCAGACCGGCAGCCCGCGTATCGTCGGCAATCTTCCTTAGCGCATCTTCGTCATAAGGCAGCCCCAGTTCCCGGCAAAAGCTCTTCAACGGCATGCCCGCAATGTTCGCTGAAGATATGACGGCTACCTGGCTGTCGCCGTGTTCCCCAATGATGTAGGCGTGCACATTGTCGGAGGCAACTCCATATCGCTCAGCGAGCCGCCTGCGGAAGCGAGATGTGTCCAGAGACGTGCCCGAACCGATGACACGGCTCGCCGGTAGCCCAGACCACTTCCATGCGGCATAAGTCAATACATCGACGGGATTCGATGCGATCAGCAGAATCCCGTGCGGGTTGTGACGTGCAACGTCATGAACCAGGCCCTTTACTATCGCTGCAGTCTCGTTCAGGCTGTCCAACCGCGAGGTGTGGCCCGCCTGGCTGACACCTGCTGCAATAATGATCACGTCGGCGGTGCAGCAGTCCCCGAATTC
>Ga0193716_1002185_pt1 | contig 11140 bp, 10 predicted proteins | sample U2c1metaG_FD_145901 | JGI IMG/M metagenome (GOLD analysis project Ga0193716, IMG submission 145901) | Soil microbial communities from a riparian zone of the East river system, Colorado, United States - U2c1 | ecosystem: Environmental > Terrestrial > Soil > Riparian zone | place: USA: East River...
AGATCATGGCCGCGTGCCGGGCGCTGCTGAAAACCCCGACCATGACCGACGACAGGTTGCTGAAACTCATCCCCGGCCCCGATTGGGGCTGCGGATCCACCGTGGTCGGCACGACCGGACTGCGCGAGTACATCACCACCGGCCGCGGTGCGTTCACCGTGCGCGGCACGGTGTCCGTCGACGGGAAGAACGTCATCGTCACCGAGCTGCCACCCGGCGTCGCGACTAATACCGTGCAAGAGAGGATCCGAGCACTGGTCGAGTCGGGCGAGATGTCCGGTGTGGCCGATATGTCCGATCTCACCGACCGGCGCAACGGGCTGCGGATCGTCGTCACCGCCAAACGCGGCCACAGTGCCGAGCAGATCCGCGAGCAGCTGCTCGCCCTCACACCGTTGGAGTCGACGTTCGCCGCCAGCCTGGTTGCGCTCGATGAGGACCGCGTACCGCGATGGTGGTCGGTGCGGGAACTGATCGCTGCATTCCTGCATCTGCGCGATTCGGTGGTGTTGCGCCGCAGCGAGTATCGACTGGAGAAGGTCACCGCGCGGCGCCATCTGGTGGCCGGGCTGATGCTGATCCACCTCGACATCGACGCCGCGGTGGCGGTCATCCGTGGATCGGACACCGTCGACGAGGCGCGTCAAGGGCTGCAGGAACGGTTCGGCATCGATACTGAACAAGCCGACTACGTTCTGGCTCTGCAGCTGCGTCGGCTGACGAAGCTCGACGTCATCGAGCTGCAGGCCGAAGCGGAGAAGCTGGACGCCGAGTTTCTCGAGCTCACCGACTTGGTGTCGAATCCTGAGGCGCGTCGGGTAGTGATCGACAGGGAGCTGGTGGAGACCGCAAAACTGTTCAAGGGTCCCGAGTTCGACCGCCGCACCGTGCTGGACTTCGACGCCACGCCCGTGGCGGCGAACCTCGACGAGGATGGCTCCCGCGAACGGAAGTCCAACGCCTCCTGGCGCCTTGATGACCGCGGTGTGTTCTCCGACAGCCACGGCGACCTGCTCACCTCAGGTCTGGGCTGGGCGGTGTGGACCGACGGCCGGGTGAAGTTCACCAACGGTGGCGGGCTGCCGTTCAAGACCCGTGACATCCCGGTGGCACCGGACATCACCGGGCTGCTGCGCTCAGGTGTGCTGGCGGAGGGTTCGCATCTGGCGCTGGTGACGCGGCGCGGCAAGGTACTGCGTATCGACCCGGCCGCGGTGAACCCGCAGGGCGCGGCCGGAAACGGCGTGGCCGGGGTGAAGCTGGCCGCCGATGACGACGAGGTCGTCGCCGCCTTGCCCCTGACGTGCGAGAACGGCGAGGCCATCCTGTCGATCTCCGAAAAGGGTTGGAAGGTCACCGAAGTCGCCGACATCCCGGTGAAGGGCCGCGGTGGCGCAGGCGTCGGCTTCCACCCGTTCGTCAACGCCGAGCGCGCCCTGCTCTCGGCGTCGGTCTCTGCGACCGGGTTCGTGCGCGGCAAGAGGGCCGTGCGGGCCGAGAATCGCGCGAAGGCTTCGATCAAGGGTTCCGGCGGTGACGTAACGCCTGCCGGCGAGTCCGTGTGACGGTCGGTGCCACCAGCGCGCCTAGCGTCGTGGCGTCGTGGTGATGTGCACGTGGTCGAAGTGTCCGTAACCCGATGCTTGCGGACCGGCCGGCGTGTAATACGTGCCACGCCAGATCACATCCTGTAACCCGAGTCGGGCCGCATTAGTCATCGCGAACGAAAGGATCTCATCTCCGAGCGCGACGCCCTCGGGACTTTCGGGGTTGGGAATCATGATGTCGATCGCCAGCCCGCTCGGATGCCACGGCTTCGAGTCCGGCCGGACCCCGTCGATTTCGCCGATCTGGGGAAACCGTGCGCTGACAGCCCGGGCAGCCACGATGGTGTTGGCCTGTAACCCGGCCTCGGACGCGACGCCGACGGGCAACGCCTCCGGGATGTCTGTGACGGCAGCTGCCAGCGACGGACCAGCGTCGACAGGAGGCTGGCCGGGCATCGCCACGATGGCCGGGTCTGCCGGAGCGGGCGCATTCGGCGGCGGGCCCGCGTTGTCGACCACCGCTTGCTGTTGCGGTGTCAACGCCGCGTACTGCGCCTCCGCGGCGGCGATCTGACGCAGCAGTTCACCCCACTTGGCCTGCAGTGCGGCGCGCTCTGCAGAGGCCCGCTCGGCCGCGGCACGGGCATCGGCGGCCGATCTCTCCGAGACCTGGGCAGCCGTGGCCGCACGCTCACGTGTCGATTGAAAAGCCTTCATCTGCTCTGCCGTCTCGGCGCCTACCACCCGCTGCAGCGACAGGTGGTCGATCAGTTGTTGCGGGGATGCTGCGGTCAGCACCGCCGCCATTTGACCGTTGCCGCCACTCATGTATGTCATTGCCGCCACCCGGTCGACCGCGGCTTGATAGGGCTGGAGCTGGATGTTCGCGACCTCGAGGGCCTCCAGGTCGGCGCGATGGCGGTCTTCGGCCGCGGTCTGGGCAGCCAGTCTGGCGTCGACATCGCGTTGGGCAGTTGTGACGGCCTCGCGACCCTGCACCGCCTGTTGGGACAACTCGTTGAGCCTGGACAGCGCGTCAGCCGCAGGGTCGGCCTTCACGTCGCCCATCGACATGGCGAGCACCACGACCACGGCCGCTGAACCGCACGCCGTTCGCCGAAGTGAATGGCGCACCCTGCTCGTTCGGATTGTCACGATCCTTCGCGTCGAGGACAGATCTTGGCCCGGTCATCCACTGTCTCGGACAGGCTACGAACTGGCATCGACGATGTCCACTCGTCCCTTGATGTGGTCGCCGACCTGCCGGCACCCACCAACAGCGAGCAGGCGACAGGTCTTCAGAATCCTAACGGTCGTCGTCGAGCCGACGTGCAGGCTGCGCGAGTGCGATACCGGCGATGACCGTGCCGACTGCGTAGGCGAGCAGATCGATCGGATCGAACACCGCCCCGAGCACGAACTCGCCGACCGCGGTGCCGTCCAATCCCGACCACACTGTCTGGCCGAGTTCGACAAGCGTGCACACTGCGAAACTCGTTGGTGCGAGCACACGCATTCGGAGTCGAGGCACTGCGAAGGTGAGAACCGCCAGCACGAACATCGCCGCTGCCACATCGCCCACGTGAGCGGCACTCGGGTGTTCGATGACGCAGCCGGTGGGCCTAACGCATTGCCCGTCCAGCAGATCCCAACATCTGCGCCGCTTCGACAATCCTTGCGGCCATCGCGCTCTCGGCCGGCTTGCCCCACGACCTCGGGTCGTAGGCCTTCTTGTTGCCGTAGGCACCGTCGATCTTGAGCACATCGTCGTACTTGCCGATCATGTGGCCGGCGATGGACCGGGTGAACGCGTACTGGGTGTCGGTGTCGATGTTCATCTTGACGACACCACTCGCGACGGCCGAGGCAATGTCCTCGGCGCTCGATCCCGATCCACCGTGGAAGACGAGATCGAACGGCTTGGCCGTGCCGGTTTCGCCGCCGACGACGGTCTGTATCTCCTCAAGGATCTCCGGGCGTAGATGAACCGAATCCGGGTGGTAGACACCGTGCACGTTGCCGAAGGTCAACGCGGTCAGGTACCGACCGCGGTCCCCCGTCCCGAGCGCCTCGATGGTGGCACGCGCGTCGTCGACGGTGGAGTACAGCTGTTCGTTGATCTCGTGGGATACGCCGTCTTCCTCGCCACCGATTACGCCGACCTCTATCTCGAGGAGCGTGTTAGCTTCCACCGACGACTCCAGCAATCCTCCTGCGATGCGCAGGTTTTCGTCGAGTGGGACAGCGGACCCGTCCCACATGTGTGATTGATACAACGGGTCCAGGCCGCGGCCGCGACGTTCTCTTGCGTCGGCGATCAACGGCCGGACCCAGTCGTCGAGGTTCTCGGCGGGACAGTGATCGGTGTGCAGGGCGACGGTCACCGGGTAGTGCGCTGCGACCTCGTGCGCGTAGAGCGCGAGCGCCCTCGACCCCGCGAAGCGGTTTTGAACCGTGTTGCCGGACAGATAGAGTGCCGTCCCCAGCGACACCTGGATGATGCCGTCGCTGTCCGCTTCGGCGAACCCCTGCAGGGCAGCGTTGAGTGTTTGGGAACTGGTCACGTTGATGGCCGGATATGCGAACCCGCACTCCTTGGCGCGATCGAGCATCGCAACGTAGTGATCGGGGGTCGCTATCGGCATGATCGGAGGTCCTATCGGTAAGCGTTACGTGCATCCGCACGAGTTGCGATGGTTGAGCGTCGTCGGCACGCGAATCCGTTGCGGCGCACCATCGTGTCCCCGAATACGGTCCAAGAGCAGTTGGACCGCGGTGGCGCCGATCGTCTCGACGTCCTGTGCCGCCGCGGTGAGCTTGGGTTCGAAGAGGTCCGACCATTCGAAGTCGTCGTAACACACGAATGCCACGTCGGCCGGAATCGTCAAACCAAGACTGCGAACGGCTTTGAGCGTCCCAATGGTCATGGCGTTGTTCAAGGACACCAGCGCGGTGGGCCGGTCCTCCCTCGACATCAGCGACTGCACTTCGCGTTCCGCCACGTCCGTGTTGGAGTCGCCTTCAAGGACCAGATCGGCGTCGACGGCGATACCGCGGTCTGCGAGCGCTGCGGAGTAACCATCGAATCGCTCAGTGGTGGAGGAGATCCCGGCAAGGCCGCGTACGACGGCGATCCGGCGATGTCCGAGGTCGAGCAGGTGCTCGGTCAACGACCGCGCCGACGAGAAGTTCTCCGGGCCGACCTGATCGCACTCGGCGTCGAGGCCGCGGTCGATCAGAACGAGAGGGGTTCCGGTGCGGGCGATTTCAGGGAGGGTGACCCGCTCCGACCTGGCCGCGGGTGCCACGATCATCCCGTCGACCTGCCGGTCCAGAAGCGAGCCGGTGACGCGTTTCTCCGAATCCACGTCGTCGTGGGAATCTCCGACGATCAGCACGTACCCGGCGTCCGACAGCGCCCGTTCCACGGCATGGACCAGGCTCCCGAAGTACGGGTTCGTCAGTGCGGAGATCGAAAGTCCGACCGTGTGCGTGCGCCCTGCCGCGAGTGATCGTGCGACGACGTTGCGCCGGTACCCGGTCTTCTCGATGGCCGCCTCGACGCGCAGGCGAGTGGCCTTGTCGACCTTGCGCGTGCCGTTGAGCACGTGCGAGACCGTGGACGCGGAGACGCCGGCGATGCGGGCGACGTCGACCATCGTGGTCATCGGAGTCGCACGATCCGGTCCGCGCGACCTGCGGTCGACTCGATCAGTTGGGCATTGCGCTCGTCGGAGCCGAAGGCCCAGAACGCCGCGTCCTCAGGAGACTTGCCGTGCGCCTCGTGTCGGCGCAGCAGCCGTGCGTGGCGAACGTCGTTGTCGGGGGCCAAGAACCACACCTCGTCGATGCAGGCCCGTGCCGCCGGCCATGCGTCGGATTCCAGCAGAAGGTAATTGCCCTCGGTGACGACCAGCGGCACCGTGGGCGGGACGGGAATGGACGAGCCGATCGACTCTTCGATCTCGCGCCGGAACCGGGGTGCGTACACGACTGGGTCGTCCACGCGTTGTGCTCGAAGGGCCGCGATCAGCCGCGCATACCCGCCGTCGTCGAACGTGTCGTGCGCACCCTTGCGATCCCGGCGCCCCAGGTCGATCAGGACTTCGTTGGCCAGATGAAAACCGTCCATGGGAACGAGCACTGCGGTATTCGAACCCAGAGCGGTGGCGAGTTGCTCTGCGACGGTCGACTTCCCGGCTCCCGGGGCTCCGGTGAGACCGAGGATGCGGCGTTCGCCGGGAACGACGAGCGCTCTGGCCGAGTCCAGCAATTGGTCCAGTGTGGCGTCCTGCACGTCGTGCTCGATGGTCACCGTTCTCGCTTTCGGGTCAGCTCCGTGGGGCGTTCGCTCAGCCATGCCCGAGGCCCGACCACCGAACACCGTAGTGCCGCCACGCGAGCTGAGCGATCGATGCGCTCGGCGACGCCGCTCTGGAGCCGGGTCGAGAAGTACGAATACGCACCGTGGAAGGCATCGCCCGCGCCAAGGGTGTCGACCACCACCACCGGTTCCACCGGTACGGACCCGGACTCGCCGTCCGACCACCACTCGACGGGATCGCCGCCGTGCGTGGAGACGACGGTGCGAACACCGCTACGGACCAGCGCCGCGGCGGTGGACCTCGAGTCGTCGGCGCCCGGGATTCGAAAGTCGTTGGAGCACACCATGTCCGTCGCGTACGGGATGATGTCGTCCATCACCGGTTTCCATCGGCCTGCGTCGACGACGAGTCTGACGCCCCGTGCAGCCGCCTGTCGAACGGCAGCACGGGCGATCAGGGGGTGGTGCCCGTCGACGAGCACCACGTCGGCATCCGCCACGAGGTCACCGAGGTCTCCCGGTGGCGGCGCGTCGGAATTCACGGCGTCGAGCGAGACGACCGATCGATCACCCGTCGACTCGACGACTGACACCGCGGAGACGGGCACCGCTCGGGTGGTGCCTGCCGCCGCATCCAGAACGCTGACGCCGTACGCGGCGAGGTCGGCTCGGATCAAATCAGCGACCGGATCGTCGCCGAGGGCGGTCACGAGGATCGCGTCGCCGCCCAGTGCCGCGAAGGTGACGGCCGCATTCGCTGCCGGTCCGCCCGCTGCGACGAACTGAGCGGTCGACGTGATCTTCTGGTTCACCGCAGGTGCTTTCGCGATGCGGTGAATCACGTCGAGAGTCGCCAACCCGACGAAGACCCCGACGGACGCCTTCTCAGAGACCGGCGCGTTCCTCATCGGTTGGCTCCTCTGCACCGGTCATGAGCGCGACTACCTCGGACATCGAGCGCTTCTTGGGATCGACGACGCCGGCACGTTGTCCGAGTCGATGGATGTGGATCCTGTCGGACACCTCGAACACATGCGGCATGTCGTGGCTGATGAGCACCACGGGAATACCGCGGTCGCGGATCGACCGGATCAAGTCGATGACCTGTCCCGACTCCCGAACGCCGAGAGCAGCGGTCGGCTCGTCCATGATGATCACGCCGCGGCCGAACGCGGCAGCACGCGCCACCGCGACACCCTGGCGCTGCCCACCGGACAACGTCTCCACGGCCTGGTTCACGGATTTGATGCCGATCTTGAGGTCCGCGAGGTGCTGCGACGCCTCCTGGCGCATTCGCGGCATGTCCAGTCGGCGGAACAGGCTGCCCGCGATACCTTTTCGTCGCACTTCGCGTCCGAGATACAGATTCGACGCGATGTCGAGCGCCGGTACCACCGCGAGATCCTGGTACACCGTCTCGATTCCGGCTGCCCTGGCGTCTCGGGTGTTCTTGAACGAAACGCGTGTTCCGTTCATCAGGATCTCACCCGAGTCCGGGATCACCGCACCTGCCAAAGCCTTGATGAGGCTGGACTTACCGGCGCCATTGTCGCCGATGACCGCGAGGACCTCGCCCTCGCGGAGCTCGAAGTCAGCTCCGTTGATGGCCGTCACACTGCCGTACTTCTTGACGAGGCCGCGCGCCTCGAGAACGGGTGCGCCGCTCGTCCCGATCGTCATTGTGATCTCCTGCGTGCGAATTGATCCACTGCCACCGCAACGATCACGAGAATGCCGGTCGCGATGTTCTGGTAGAGGTTGTCGACGCCGGCCTGAGTGAGACCGTTGCGAAGAACGCCGACTATCAACGTGCCCACCAGTGTGCCGCCGACGCCTCCGCGCCCACCGAACAAACTGGTTCCGCCGATGACCACCGCGGTGATGGTCTCGAGATTGGCGTTCTGATACGCGTTCGGGTCGGCATTCGGGATTCGACCGAGAGCAGCCCACGCGGCGATGGCGGCGATCACACCCGTCACGACGTAGACGGAGAACAGCACCCGCCCGGACTTGATGCCCGAGAGATTCGATGCCTGCGGATTACCACCGACAGCGTAAATGTGCTTGCCCCAGGAGGTTTGGGACAGCGCGTACCACATCACGAGGTAGACCAGCAGCATCGCCACGACGCCGAACGTGGTCGAGAACGACCCGATGCGAAAGGACGTGCCCAGGAAGGTGAGCGGTCCCTTCTCCACGCGGTAGGTCTCGGAGCCCGCGAGCAGGCGGGTGGCCGCCTGTATCGCGGTGAACGTTCCCAGCGTGACGATGAACGGTGGCAATCGCAGGGTCGTGACGAGCCCGCCGTTGACCGCACCGAAGACCACGCACACCAGGAGCGTCGACCCGAGCGCCACGACCGGCCCGTTGGCGCCCGCACTCTGCGCCATCACGATGGTTCCGAAGACGGCAACCGCGCCGATCGAGAGATCGATGCCGGAGGTGAGGATGATCAGCGTCTGGCCCACGGCGAGAATGCCGACGACCACCGACTGTTGAAGGATCAGCGACACGTTCTGCGGATTGAGGAACGAATCCGAGACCGCACTGAAGATGATGATCGCGATGACGAGCGCCACCAGCGGACCGAGCAACGGTTCACGCAGGATGCTCCCCACGTTGAATCGGCTCGACACCGATGGCGTCGCTGTAGCGGGTGCGCCAGTGGTCATTTGCTAGCTGTGCCCCAGCAGTTCTGTTCGCCCCATGCGGTGTCCTTGGAATCGAGTCCGGCAACGGGCTTGTCGGTGATCAGTTGCGAGCCGGTGTCGTTGAATCCGCTGGGCTTGGTGCCGTCCTTGGCGAACTTGACCACCGCCTGCACGCCGAGCTCGGCCATCTTCGCCGGGAACTGCATGACCGTGGCGCCGACCTTTCCGGCCTTCACGTCCGCAACACCGGTGCAGCTGCCGTCGATCGACCCGATGGTGATCTCGGCTTGGCGGTTGGCGGCCTGGATCGCCTGGTATGCGCCTGCGGCTGCCGGCTCGTTGATGGTGTAGAGCGCGTTGATGCCCGGAGCGCGCTGGAGGATGTTCTCCATCGCGGTCTGCGCCTTGGTCTGGTCGCCGTTGGTGTTCTCCTTGCCGACGATCTCCGGTGAGTCGTTCGTGATGCCGAAGCCCTCGAGGAATCCGTCGTGGCGGAAGGTGTCGACGGTGCCACCCGGGGTTCCGTCCAGCATCACGACCTGGGGCGGTGCGGCGCCGAGGGCGGCCTTGACCCACTTGCCCTGGGCGACGCCCGCGGCCTTGTTGTCGGTGGCGAAGGTGGCGTCGACCGCGTTTTCGGGGTCGGTCGCGGTGTCGAGAGCGATGACGACGACGCCGGCGTCACGCGCCTTCTTGATCGCGTCGAGCACACCGGTGGACGAGTTCGGGGTGATCAGGATGCCCTTCACGCCCTGGCCGACCATGTTCTCGATGGCCGCGACCTGGCCCTCGTTGTCACCGTCGAACGCACCCGCCAGCGCGATCAACTGGGCGCCGTCCTTGTCGGCCTGCGCCTGGGCGGCCTCACGCAACTTCACGAAGTACGGGTTCGAATCGGTCTTGGTGATCAGTCCGACCTTGACGCTGTCCGAACTCGATCCGCCGCAGGCGGTCAGACCGAGAATCAGCGAGCCTGCCATGAGAGCCGTCCCGACCACGTGCAAGTTTCTGTTGCGCTTTCCGAACATCTGGACTCCCTTGTCCCCGATGCGACGCCGATCGCGCCGCGTGTCGTGCAGGAGCCTAGGGGCTAGGCAAGCGCTTGCGCATGCGCTTTCGCGAAATGATTTCCGGCAATTTCAGCTCACGTGGCTTCCGCGACGATCACCGATGGCGTTGGTCCAGCCGTCCCCCCAAGGTGCGACTTTGCGCGCGCGGCCACCCATGCCCGCAGCGCTGCCGCATATCTCTCGGCTGCGTAGCATCGTCGAGGAGGACCACGGCACGCGAGTGATGGAAGGCGAGATGGTCTTGATCAACACCAACGGACGGCCTCTTGGAGTGCTTGGTGGCCTGATGATCCGTGCGTTCGTCGCAACTCTCATCGCTACGTGGGCACTGTTGGGCACCGCGGCCCCGCCCGCGCACGCGGAACCGTGCCCCGACGTCGAAGTGGTGTTCGCCCGCGGCACCGACGAGCCACCCGGCGTCGGCGGGATCGGGCAGGGCTTCGTTGATGCGTTGCGCTCGAAGACTGGTGCGCGGTCGGTGAACGCGTACGCCGTCAACTACGCGGCCAGCGACGACTTCGGCGACCCTCTGCAGTTCGCCCTGAGCGTCATCGACGGCATCAGGGATGCGAGCAACCACATCCAGTCAACGGCCGCGGACTGTCCCAGCACCAGGATCGTGCTGGGCGGGTTCTCGCAGGGCGCGGCGGTTGCGGGCTTTGTCACCTCGCCCGACGTGCCCCCGGGAGTTCCTGCCGCGTTCGTACCTCCGCCCATGCCGCCCGAGGTAGCCGACCACGTGGCCGCAGTCACCTTGTTCGGCAAACCGTCGAATCGGTTTCTGGGCGACTCCGGCGCCCCGCAGATCACCATTGGCCCGCTCTACGTCCCGAAGACCATCGACCAGTGCGCGCCTGGCGACACGATCTGCAATGGCGCTCCCCCTGGGCCACCCACCGGGGCTCACGGCTCGTATGTTGCAAACGGTATGGCGGCGCAAGCCGCGAGCTTCGTGGTCGGTCGACTGTAGCCGCTGCGTGCACGTCACAGCCCGGCCAAAGGGGCTGCGGCGGAGGCAGTTCGAGTTGTCGCCTAGCGCGTCGCCGAGCACGCACAGCGTGGCCGCAGGTCCGGTAGAGGTCGATCATCGAGTTGACGTGCCTCGCAGGATTGAACGTCCGGCGGTTCTGGCGTCGGCCACGCCGACTGCTTCCTGTGTGTCTCTATGTGAGAGCTGTGGCTTGCTGAGAATTCCGCCGGGAGGGTAGGCGTGCGTGACGGGACTGCGTAGATTTTAGTTGTGCTTAGTAATCGAGGCACGGATGCGTATCAGCCGGAGCCAACACGCATCTAAGCATCCGAAATCGCGCGGTCGCGAGCGACGCGACCACGGCCACCGGTCGTCGTCGAGGAGGTCGGCATGACGACTCTCAGTCCCCCACCCGCCCACGAGCACGCTATGCAGTCGGCCGGGCCTGCGTCGTGGTGGCGCAGGCTGATACCGCGCTCGCGCAAGGGCAAGACGGCCGTCGCCGGCGGATTGGCCATGTTGCTCGTCGTGGGTGTACTGGGCGTAACGTACGAAGACCCACCAGGCGGCGCACTGTG
>Ga0193716_1002187_pt1 | contig 11134 bp, 15 predicted proteins | sample U2c1metaG_FD_145901 | JGI IMG/M metagenome (GOLD analysis project Ga0193716, IMG submission 145901) | Soil microbial communities from a riparian zone of the East river system, Colorado, United States - U2c1 | ecosystem: Environmental > Terrestrial > Soil > Riparian zone | place: USA: East River...
AAACGAAGTTAGGGAAAAAACTGTTTCAATTTACCGAAAACCCGCCGTTTTGCTTAGCCGCTGTTACCGGCAGTTTACTGGAATTTTCCAATAAATCATCTACGACTGGTCGCCATATTTTTACTCTTTCTTCAGTAGAATATTCTCCTGAATATAGTTTATCTTCCATTAAATTTCGCTGTTTATATATTTCATCACCAATATTGCGTAAATCTTCAAATGTGGTATTCGGATTATTTCTAATCTTATCAATTTCAGCATTAAATCTTCGAGCATAAACTTCATTTAAATCAAAACGTAATTTTTGGAATTCTTTTACAGCTTGGACATCAAACTTGGTTGTATCTTTTACCCAGGATTGGTCTTTATCGAAATAAGCACGGACGGTTGCAGTTTGAATATCTTTTGCGAGAAGATAAAACCCATGAAAATGAGAAATATTTAATTCCGAATTATAATCAGGGTTTTCTTGATAATCAGAAAATTTTACTTCAACATTTTTTGACCAAAAAATTACGTGCTTTGAAAAAAAGTATTCATCAATTTGAGGCCTGAAAGAAAAGTAAATTATTATTGGTGAAATTATCACAGTTGTAAAGAATATAACCTTTCTTTTTCTCATTTTTGAAGATAATGTTTATTTAAATTGCTGGTAACGGTCCGCTAATAGGCGCTGGTGCGGCTTATGAAAATAGTTTTCTCCACAAACCGAAAACGAAGTTAAGAAAATAAACGTTCCCGAAACCGAAAACGTAGCACTGGCGATTATTAGCTGTTAGCCGTAGTTACTTTATTAAGTTCCCTTTTTCATCCCATTGTGTAAATGTTTTATTCTTACCATCTCGAATAAAGTTTACTTTTCCATTTTCAAAATAGCATTTGTAAAAAACTTCTTTTCCATTTTCATATTCTCCTTCATATTTCAATATTCCATTTCCATATGAACCATAGAATTTGCCAACATCTATTCCATCAATTAATTCTTCGTAATGCGAAATTTTTCCATTTTTAAAAAAGCAAATAATTTTACCACTGTATTTAATATTGTCTTTATAAAGAATGTTAGATTTATAACATCCTGAAAAAACATTTCCTCCGTTTTCATTAAAAAATTTCGCGAAATATTCGCCTTCTTTTACTGGATCATATTTGTCTAAAAAGTTTCCGTTAGTGTAATAAAAATATTGAAAACCTTTTTCTTTGAATTTCATTTTTGGTTTGCCATTTTCCCAATACTCAGTTGTTTCTTTTGCATCGTTGTCGTATGTCATTTTTAAATTCCCATTTTCTTGGTATTCAATATTTCTACCAATTTGATTCCCATAACTATATTCTCTTGTCCATTTGAGTTTTCCGTTCTCATACCAATCAATATATTTGTTATGGCATTGACCATTTTTAACTGGGCCAATAGATTTTTTCTTGCCTGATTCATAAAAAGTAACATCTACATATTCTGTGTTTGTTACAATTAATCTTAAAGCTTTTATTTTTTTATTTTCATAAAACGTCGTATCTATTAAACTGAAATTTCTCGGTTTAATTTCTAGAGTTTCTAATTCGCTATCTATAACAGTTTTTTTACTACATGAGGAAAATAAAAAAGTTAAGAAGATTAGAAGCGTAATATTTTTCATGTTCATAAATTTGATTGGTATTATTTCCCGGTTTCGCGAGGTAATTACGGCTAACGTTCGGCGCTAAACGCAGTTGCTGATGATAGCGGAAAGAGTTCTCTCTGCTAAGATAAACTTAATTCGTGAAAATGAACTTCCGGAAAGCATAAATCAGCAATTGCGATTAGTGGCTGTTAGCAGCAGTTTATTTTCTTCTATAAATACAAACCAGACTTCCCACGTTTTCATCTTTGGTATTTTGTTCTATGAGTTCTTGCCGTTTCTGGATATCAAAAATACCATTACTATCAAGGATTTTTTCTACCCACTTTATCTCCATTTCTTTATCATATTTTGATTTTTTACTTTGTTGCATATCTAAGAACAATACTCTTTCAAAATATTCCTCGTTAAAAAGATTAGTTAAGTCATTCTCTGAAAAAAAATGTTTAAAATAGGCTTTGATTCCAGCATCTGTAGGATCATTGTATGAATGCAGTTGTGAATGAACTATAACATAAACAAGAGAACCCTTTTGAGTTCTTGAAATTATTTGTTTGATAATTTTTTCGCATTCATTGATCGAAAAAAAATGCAAGAAATTCGATGCAATTACTAATGAAAATTTTTTGTCTGGAAGCTCTTTTTCCGGTATAGTGATATTTAATAAATGTATTTTGCCAGCACTTTTGCCAGCATAAGATTCGATTCTTTCTTTTAATTTATCAAGTTGAAAATCATCATTGTCTATAGCAAAAATTTCTCTTCCTGTTTTAGAAAACTCAACTAAAAAACTACTTTGTCCACTTCCTAATTCAAGTATCGGTCCATCTATAAAGTCATCTTCAAAATCTCTTAAGAAATTAAGATTTTTGTGAATCATTAATTCGTTTGAATAAAATTCACTGTACGTTTCCCAAAATAGGCGCATTGTTTCGTCCATAGTTCTAAATTATTACGGTTTAAATTGCTGCTAACGTGTCGCCGCTTTGCGCAGTTGCGGATAAAAGCGGACTGAGTTCTCTCTGCCGAAGATAATGTTTCTTCGTGAAATAAAAATTTCCGGAAACGAAATCTCCGCAATTGCGTAAAGCGGCTGTTAGGTGCTGCCCTGTTTCTGAATTATTCCGCATTTATTTTTAAGATTTCCATCTATCCAAACGCTTCATTCCTCTCGTAAATAACCAAGAAAAAAATTTTGAATGTCCGCCTTCCATCATTTTATGTTTACAATATTCTTGAAATTCTAAGACGTTATTGCCTTTATAAATAAATTCGCCATTTTCGTAGCAATAGGAACAATACTTTTTGCTAATGCTTTTGTCTGCATTTGTTCCACCTCCTTTTTCGTCTCTTTTTAGTGGCATTCCACAAGACTGACAGTTTTTAAATTCTTTATCCATTTTGAATGACTTTAGTTTTGACAAGTGTTCGTGTAGGGTTGCACCTAACGTTTCGCGCAACTACGCAGGAGCGGAAAAGCGAGCTGAGTTCTCTCTGCCGAAGATAAACTTTCTTCGTGAAATATGAACGTTCAATTTACCGAAAACCAGCTCTTGCTTAGTTGCGCTGTTGGCCGTCAGTGCATTTCTACCAATATTACGTTATGATCGGAAATTTGTGATTCAATTTCAATCATTTCTTGTTTTAATTTTTTGCCTTTCAAAATTTCCTTGCTTGCAATAATGTGTATTGCCGAATTCTCATTTCCGCTCGTAATGTTTTTGAGTGAGTTTAAATTGAAAAAATCATTCATTTCATAAATTACATCTTTACTTGGATATGGAAAACCTGAAAAAGAAATGTTTAAATCCCCAGAATAAATCACATTTTCATTCTCCGCTAGATCTTCAATTTCGTATTTCTGATTTTGTAAGTCGTTTTTGAAAAATTTATCTTTCCCGCCGAAGCTTCCGATTATACTTCCATATAAAGTCAAGTCGCCAATTTCAGAATTCACGCGACAACAAATCGCAGTATAAGAATCATAAGTTTCAATTATATTTTCTATCGGGAATTTGCTAAATATTGTTATTCTGTTTTCGCCAGGTTTGTAATTTTGGCCTTCATGAATTTCTGGTAAAACCATACTTTTATGGCAAAAATATTCTTTGAAATTAATAGATGAATTTGTCTCGGTTAAGAAAATTATTTCAGGATTAATTTTTTCAATCAAGTCAATAATGAATTTGTTCTTGATAGAATTATCATTATTGTTTGGTCTTTCCAAGTTCCAACTTAGGATTTTCATTAGGATGCGATTTTTTCAGCATTGCGGCCAACGTTAGGCCGCTAGGCGAAGTTGCGGTAAAGCGGGCTGAGTTCTCTCTGCCAAGATAAAGCTTTTTCGTGAAGAAAAAGCTCCGAGCCACCTACAAACCAGCAATTTTGGCTAGCGGCGGTTACCTGCTGTACACTTACTTCTGTTTTTCAATTTTCCATTTGCTATTAATACTTTCCCTTGTAGCGAAATAGCCTAATGGTAAGTCAGCTAAATCATATAGCGTATTGTCAATCTTGAGAATTTGTTCAAGTGAAATGATTTTGGCGACATCTTTAAAGCTTTCAAATTCATCATCACTGAAAAATTGCCAGGCTCCATCTTCTTCTTCATGGCTGACATAAGTAATTTCTTTTTTCTCATTAAGCACAAATTTGGTTGTAAAGACCGCAGTATTTAGCGGGTCACTAAATTTCTTTTGCGACTGTGCGCTACTTTTTCCAAAACCAAATATTGAAATCATAATGATTAATTGAAATGTCGTTTTCATGGGTTTCAAGTTCTTGTGTTTTATCGCGACACGGTGTATAGCAGGTAACGCTTGGCCGCTAAACGACTGGTTGCTGATTCAAGCGGACTGAGTTCTCTCTGCTAAGATAAACTTTCTTCGTGAAAACAAAACGTCCGGAAACCGTAAATCAGCAATCTCGTTTTAGCGGCGGTTAGCAGCAGCACATTTCTCTAACACAAAATTTCGGAAGTTTTGTACGTGCTCTTAATATTTAATGAGCTATTTATTACAATCAATTGTCTATTTAGATTGTAACCTAGACAATAGCCTGAAAACTCGCGGTAAAATGAAAGGTCAAAATTTTTGTAAAACTCAAAATTATCAGCCGCAATTTTTTTAGCTTCTTCAATGACTTCCGTTTTCATTTCACTTGTGTAAATTGAACACTCTTCTTCACTCATTATCGTATTTGGATAAAAAGTAATTCTGAGTGTTTCTGATAGATATCCGCTTTTAAATAGTGTAATATCTTCAGAATTGTCGCAATATCCAATTAAGAATTTTCCTTTTTGTTTTTCTAAAACTTTTTGCATTTTGTAGGTTATTTGGTTTGATACAAAGATACCTAAATTTTAGAGCGACTATTTTTTTGTGTAATGGAATATGGAAAAGTAATTAACAGGTAATGAACAGTTTATCAGCATTCTTTGATACGGTTGCTGCTGTGTTGCTGCTAACGTTTTGCGGCTACTGCGATGTTGCGGCGATAGAAGCAGAGTATTCTCTGCCACCCGAAAACGAAGTTATGGAAAAAACTGGTTCAATTTAAGAAAAACCAGCAATATCGCGGAGCCGCTGTTAGCGGCTGGCGCTTTATATCACAATGAGAATTTTAATAATTTAAATTTTGATTGGCTTTAGTATTGAACTTTTGTTTGAAATATATAAAGAAGAATTTTATTCCTTTAAATATAAATTTTATAAACTTAAAAAGTAACCCAATCAGAGCTATTATTAATGCTAATATAAAGAAGTCATCATTTTTTTATTTGATCTAGAATTTCGTCTGTCAAAAGATGACGAAACATGTGTTCCATCTTTTCTATAATAAGATTTTCTGTAAGCCATAAAATTGCTTTGTTGAAATTAAAAAATATTTCGATTGGTTTTATGCGCAATCTTGGCCGCGCTTGCCGCTAACGTTTCGCGGCTTAAGCGAGGTTGCGATTCAAGCGGACTGGGTTTTCTCTGCCAAGATAAAACATTCTTCGTGAAAACAACGCGTTCAATTACCGAAAACCCGGCAATTTCTTGAAACGGCTGTTGGCGGTAGTTTATATGTAACGTTTCCAGTTTGTAAATATATTGGTTGGAACAAAACCTAAATTTTGCATATTTTGCTCAATCAACTCTTTAATTTCTTTGTAATTTTTATGATTAAATTCAGAGACATGAATTAGACTCTTTCCTTCTTTCATTAAATATAAAACTTCATAACTGCCACCCCTGGAAGTTTCAATTGTTTTTTCGAAACCTAAAAATTCATTTAAATTGTATTCTTTCTTTGACTGAAAAAAGTTTTTGACAAATATTTTATTTTTATCCAAATTCAAAATAGTTACGCGCTTTCGAAGCAACCCAAGCACAAGCCAAGTCCAAGCAATAGCAATTAATAACAATAGCGGAATCAATATTGGTCTAAAATGGCCGTAAATATCATAAGAACTTTTATCCATTATCAACATGACTGGCAAAAATGAAAATGCTGCCGCAATGATTACAATTAGTATATTCCAAAATGTAAATTTCGATTTTATCATTTGTTTTTAATAGTTGATTCTCCCGGGATTTCTCTAAATTACCGCCAACGTTTCGCGCCTAGACGCGGTTGCGGTTGGTGGAAAGTTTACTTTCCACTACCGTGAACGAAGTTAAGAAAATAAACGTTTCTGAAACCGAAAACGAAGCAATTGCGTTTAGGCGCTGTTGGCGGCTGTGGTTTTCATTTTTACTTTAAAAGCTTTTCTGTTTTCGATAAAAAATTATCCATTGCCTCTTTAAGATCTATATCACTTCTGTTTGCTAACACGATTAACCACCAAACACTTTCGCCAAGTTTGTTTTCTAATTCGGATTGACTATTAGCTTTAGGCCAGCGTTGTTGTTGCGACATTATATTTCTGCCAACTAAGCCGGCATCGGTTAAAAATGCTAATGCATCTTCTTCTATTGTCCATTTGCTATCATGATGTTGAACTTCTAATTCATGATATTGTTTTCTTATTTCGAGGGAACGATTTATAATGTCGTCAAAGTTATTTTTGCTCATAATTATATTAAATCTGCTTCGACTGTTGCTATCTTATTATTCTTAAAAGTAAAGTCAAACATTCCACCAATTTTTCCTTCTGGAAATTCACCTGTAAACTCAACTTCCATATGAGCTTCATTATCATGGATATCTAATTTTACAAGTTTTGTTTGAGTTTTATAACCAATAAAATAACTTGTATAATAATTTCCAATGCCGACATGACCAACAAATTTTTTACCCACTGATGGATCATTTAGTTCTGCATCTTCAAGATATTTTGCCAAATACTTTTCAGTATTATAACTGTTACTTACTTCTAGCCAATCTAATAAAAATGCTCTTATGTCCATTATTTATGAATTTATGTATGTTCGTGCTGTACCATTGCCGCCAACGTTTCGCCGCTTTGCCTTGCTACGGAATAAAGCGAGCTGAGTTCTTTCCGCCAAGATAAAGATTTTTCGTGATGAAAATCACGAAGGAACCTGAAAACCGCGATTGGGCGAAACGGTTGTTGGCAGCAGTTAATTTTGCTTGGATTTCTTTTTAGACTCTTCAATCACTTGATCAATTTTTTCCTCTTTTTCCTCTGTTTCGGTTTGAGTAGCTCTTGACTTTTTATATTCTCTCAAATCATTACTAGGCCAAATTTTATCTAATTCGTTTTCAAGAATCTCAGTTAACTGCAAACATGCTTCATAGGATTGTAAAAAATATTGTATATCAACAGGAAGAAATGCACCATTTTTTACTCGTGCCATTGTTGCAGCTTTGGTAATATAAATATCGTTTGCAAAGCCATCATTATGGATGTGAATATCTCGTGTGGCTTTTAGTTCGATATACCTATGAAATACTGGAAATTCTAATAGATTTATTCCTGTATATTTTTGAAATTCTTCAGCATAATCTCGTGGAGATTTATAAGCCATCTCATTTAAAAGGGAGTCGATAATTGAAATTTTAATTTCTTCTAAAGATGTTGCGCTTAGCGCTTGTTCAACGTCCATCTTACGCTTGTTCGGAATTTTCCCCGGAAATTCAATAAGTATATCTCTAAGAATATAACTCAACAATATTTCGATAATAGTTACAAGTTTAAAAATTCCATCGATTGGTAATCTATTTAATCCTAAATGCTGAAATCTACCAATCAATTCTTCTTTTGTATAGTCAGTAATCGAATCAATTGATTTATTTTCTGCCGTAAATCCTACTGGATGTGAGATTGGAATCGTTTCTTTTTCTTCTTCATTAATATAGCTAATCATGCGCTCGTAGGCTATATAAGTTAAATTAGACATTTCACCTTGAGTAAAAAGTCTAGATCGACCATTTTGAACTAAATTATATAATTTATCACCAAAATTTTCCATAGTCTTGTTTTAATTGCTGCCAACGTTTCGCGGCTAGGCTAGGCTAAGTTGCTGATTGTTGCGAGCTGCGTTCTTTCGGTGAAGATAAAGTTTTTTCGTGAAAATATATTTTCGACAACCAAAATTTCAGCAATCTCGCATAGCCGCTGTTACTGGAGGTTTCGACACACAAGATTAGACACTATTTTGAAATGACAAGAATCCAAAAAGTGCAGCTTGTAATTTTCGGCTAACAGAACTGTCGTTTTTTAAAGTGAGAAAATATATATGAAGCTAATTCACAAAGTAAGTCGACAAAGAGCTTCAGGCTGCCGCACAGCGGCCAAAGACATAGATTAGTAAAGAGATAATCCAGCGCAATAAATCAAAGCAGATTTACACGAAAAAGACTCAAAACAATTACCGAAGATAAATATTAATAATTTTCACCGCGTCTCGCGAGCAATCTCCAGTAACGTTAGGCCGCTAACTGAAGTTGTTGATGCCAGCGGGCTGAGATTTCTCTGCCAAGATAAAACTTTCTTCGTGAATAGAAACTTTCTGTAACCTGAAAATCAACAATTGCGGTTAGCGTGTGTTGTGAGCAGTTGCAATTCCTTTAATTTATACTAATAGGCAATGAGAAACTTGTTCTAACATGTTTTCCATCGTGCTCACCGGGTAACCATTTAGGCATCATTTTTAAAACACGAATTGCTTCTTTGCCTATACCAAAACCTATATCTTTTACAACTCTGATATTGCTCAAACTTCCATCAGCTTCAACAACAAATGTTGTAAAAAGTTTGCCGTTTTGCACTTCTTTAGAATCAGGCATTTTAAAATTAGTACCAATAAAGCTATACAATTTAGCAATTCCTCCAGGAAATTCTGGCTTAACCTGAACCTCTTCATAACTGAAAATATAATCATCTGCTTTATTTGGAGATTCTACAGTTTGAGAATGAACATTTTGTGCAATACAAATCAAGATTAGAAGAATGAAGTTTTTCATATAAAAATTTTGTGTTAGTTAGGCTTTTCAGCAATTGCTCGCAACGTTAGGCCGCTTCACGAATTTGCCGATGAAAGCGAACTGAGTTCTCTCTGCCAAGATAGAACTTTCTTCGTGAAAACCGAACGTTCAACCTGGAAAAATCTAGCGCTTGCTTAACTGCGCTGTTAGCAGCCGTTACTGAACCAACTCTTCAAAATATTTCTCAACACTTTTTCTAACTTTATGAATAGAATCTTCCGAGTTTTTTAAATTCTCATCATTATTTAAGTTTACCAATCGAGCTTTAATTGAAACGACTTCATCATCTGGATTTCCATATATGATTTGCACATCATTAGTTTCTAAATTATCTTCCATAGATATTAAGCTACGCGTTTCTTCAGTTAATCGCCCGGATATTTTTCTCATAATCGTTTCAAATTCCTTAAAATCATTAATTAAGTTTGGCGGCATAAGAATTCTCTCTCTATGAATTAAATCTATAAATTTACTTCCTTCTTCATCCCAATCACTAATTCTTTTTTTTAAAGATTCATGTGTAAATATTGTAGAATTGAGTAACCTATGATTTGTATAGTGAAAGTTCACTATCTGGTCATAAATTGATTTTAACGCATCAATTTGCATATTCTGAAATCTTGAAAATTTTATTTCTGAACGTTTTAAATCATTTTTGAATTTTTCAATTTTTTTTGAAACAAAAATTGCTTGCCAAATTTGATAAGCTGCAACTATCAAAATAATTGCTATTAAGGCGTGCTTATGATATTCTTTGTAATCGGAAAAGTATTTTTCTAGAATTTGTTGTGTTGGTTCTTGCATAGGAAGATGTTCTTGATTAATGGCTGCTAACGTTCCGACGCCAGAAGCAGTCGCGGCTTGGCGACCGAGTTTTCTCCATTAGGAGAAAACGAAAATAGGAAAAAGAAACGAACAATGAACTGAAAACCAGCGATTGCTTTTGACGCCTGTTAGCAGTAGTCTTATTTTTTATTAATTTTTCGCAACTTATAAATATTGTATTTCTTGCTTAACTTCTCTTCATTCTTCTCAATATTTTTTAATCTATCATGATTTTGACTTTCTTGTCTCAACATTTTTCTCCACCAAATCGAAAAACATAAAATTATTACTCCAAGAATTAAAGTTCCGTTTGCATCTAAAACTCCATTTACTAAATTACCTCTTTTGGTAAAAAACCAACCATGAGATTCAGCCTTAAAGAATTTCATAATGTTCCAGAAATAATTAGAAATATTCCAATTATTACAGATACATTAAATAATATTTTTAAGGTTTTCATTTACGTATTCCTTTCAAGATTACTGCTAACGTTCCGGCGCCAGAAGCAGTCGCGGCTTGGCGACCGAGTTTTCTCCACCAGAGAAAACGAAAATAGGAAAAAGAAACGAACAATGAACCGAAACTAGCGATTGCTTTTGACGCCTGTTAGCAGGCGGTTTACTTAAATGATTTCATTTTTCTTTTATAAAATCAAAATGATTTTTAATTTCTTTTTCCATGACTAAAAGATTTTCTACACTCATATTTAGTGTTTCTGTAAAAGAGTGACGAACTAATTTTCCGTCAATGAAATGAAATTCATTTTCCTGTTTTGGCATTAATCTTTTTTGTTCCAATGAATATTTGGCATATACAATTTTTTCATCTCGATAATATATTTCTAGATTTTCAGAGCTATTGTATTCATTTTTGCTATATCTAATCCTACGATGTTTGTTTGGTTCATTTCTATTATACAAATAATATGCTTCCCAACCTCCATTTTTTCTGAATATGCTCTTATATACAATTGGTCCTTCGGCTATAGATTCACTAAAGTTTTTAGATGTTGCATCAATTGACTTAGTATAATTTTTTATTTCATTTATAAATGCATGTGTTTCTTGCCCGTAGGTAAATAACGAGTAAAATACGAATACAAATAATTTCAAATATTTCATTGGTTTATCAGGTTTCTAAAACTGACTGCTAACGCTTGGCCGCTAAACGACTGGTTGCTGATTCAAGCGGACTGAGTTCTCTCTGCTAAGATAAACTTTCTTCGTGAAAACAAAACGTCCGGAAACCGTAAATCA
>Ga0193716_1002189_pt1 | contig 11128 bp, 14 predicted proteins | sample U2c1metaG_FD_145901 | JGI IMG/M metagenome (GOLD analysis project Ga0193716, IMG submission 145901) | Soil microbial communities from a riparian zone of the East river system, Colorado, United States - U2c1 | ecosystem: Environmental > Terrestrial > Soil > Riparian zone | place: USA: East River...
TGTAATGCGAACCGCCGTTGAACAACCTGAACATTCTCAATCGAGAATTCGGCAATCAAAGTGCCTTTACTTTGCCGTGACGCGCTTTTCTCCAACTCATCCTTCATCCTCTTCAACCGCGCCTCATCCTTATCATCTTTGTTCTTCTCCTGCTTGATTAAATCCTCCAATTCGTCCTTCCACCACTTTTCAAATAGTGGCCCTACATCCGGATTGTTGTTGGTCCACCGAAGCACGCGTAGTGCGTCCGCATGCTTGAGCATCTCGAGGAAGCCGTAGCCTTTACTTCGGCCTTTGCCTGTGATCGGGTCTACTCTCTCATGCTGGCGCACGATTTTGGTCTGCTTCACACCGGTACCCCGCTCGCCTTTCTTGTGAGGTTTCTTCTTCTCTTTTTCACCTTCCTCCTCTTTAACTTGGGATTCGTCGCCACTCTCCCCGTCGACGACTTCAGTTAACTCGTCGGATGTGAGGCCCGCCCGGAGTCCCTTTTTGACTTCGGTTTCAAAAATACGAACAGCGTGAACGGCGAGGCGCTTGAGAACGCGCTCGGTGACGAATATGGGAATTTGTCGAATACTGAGCCGTGTCTTCGAGATAAACAACGACGGGTTCGATCGTAATAACGTACGCCGGGCATTAAACGAGTTCGTGCGCCTCTCGATCTCGGCTGGCGTGAGTGACTCTGCTGCAGGTGTATTGGGCAAGATGACTACGTAACATATGAACCATAAACGAATAGAAAGGAATCTGACGATTCGATAACGCACCTCCTTCACGAAGCAAATATAAGTTCCGTTTGTCTGCTTTTTCTCGGCGTTTCTCGCCTTCTTCTTTAAGTTTGCCGGCTTCGTCCCTTGTGACGGCACGAGCAACGTCAAGTGTCCGACCATGCAATACAAGGTTTTGGGCCAAAGTCGAAGAAGGGTCAGGCGTCAGAATGGAAGGCAACGTGAACGGGTTCTTCTTGGGTTGCTGGAAGGAGTCAATATTAATATCTAGAATTTGGCCTCAGTGGAGAAAGACGAACAGTCTCGCCACCCATCGATTCCGAACGCAGAAGATCACTCTGTTCGACCACTTTGTCCGCATCAGTTTTGTTCCAGAAACACGCGAAACCAGTGCCGCGCGAGCGTCCTGTGGCTGGGTCCAAAGTTATGCGAGCATACCGCAATGGGCCAAAGGCACGGAAACTGACCATCGATAAATCGTAAACTTCAGACATGAACAAAGGAGATACATACAGAGTTCGCAATTCGTCTTCTGTGGCTGCAAAGGGCACATTTCGCACAAAGAGCGTTGTGCCAGTCTCAGGTGGCGGTAATTGAGGTTTCACGGGCTTCTCGTCTCCAGGTTCGGCGGCTACGTTATCGTCTTCATCCGAGGTGTCCGGCTCCTCGCCGCTTTCTACATGTAGGCCCAGGTTTTCTTCGTCATCCCTATCTTCGTCGCTTCCGTTATCGCTGGCCTCTTCGCTCTTCACAGACGGCATATCAACGTCTCCCTCTTCGACCACGTCCATCTTCGCCCGCTCTTCCTGCCACTTCTCTTTACTGAGCGCCCAATCAACAGCGATAACCCTCTCCTCGATCGCCCTATCCTGATCCTCTTTTCCCTCTTCCTGATCATCTTCCACCTTGACAGCCTCCTTCCTCTTCTTCTCTTCCCTCCGCACCTTTTTCTTCTTTTGCTTGTCCATCGCCATTACCTCTGCCATCCCAGCCACCACCGCCATCCCATTACACTCCTCCAGCGCATTCTCTGCATCTTTCTTGCTCAACATCCACACAAACGCGAATCCTTTCGCCTTCCCCTTTCTGCCCTCGCCATCTCCTTCCCCTTTCGGAATATGGATTGAATGAACGGGACCGTATGGCAAGAAGATGGCTCGCAGGTCCTGTTCCGTTATGTCGAATGGGAGGTTGCGTACAATGAGTCGGCTAGCACGGTTTGGGGCTGATATTTTTGCTGAGGTGGAGGCTTGCTTCGATGGGGTTTTGGAGAGGCTGTCGAGTCGCTTTTTCAACGTGACTGACAGTAGAGAACCTTTAAAGACGTGCGCGTGGAGTTTGTTGACGGCTTCCTGTGCTGATGCAGAAGTGGTGAAGAGTACATGTGCTGAAACACAGTTAGATTCACCAAGGAAAGATAACAAGTAAATATGTCGTCACCTATACTCGAATCTTCATCCCCGTTCTCAGCCTTTGTTGGCCAGTCGATCGTTTCTGCACCTTCGTACTTGCGGATTTTCTTCCAAAGAGACTTAGAGTCAATCGAAGATGGCAAGCCCGATACAACAATAGTGCGAATGGCTTGTGGGTCGTGAACGTTTCGCGGGTGTGGGGTACGAGGTAGTGGACGGGCTTTGGACTCTCGTTTTACGACTTCGCCGTCTTTCGGCTGAGTTTTCGAGGGTGAAAACAAAAATCATGGGAGTTCATGGAATACACACCTTGGTATCTGCCCACTGCACCCTCAACTTCCTACTATCCAACACAATCCCTTCATTCGATATTGTACCGAATGCACTCTGTGCGTCTTCCTTGATAGCGAAAGAGACATATCCGACGCCCTTCGACACCCCCGTGCCATGTTCAAGGACCACAAAAGCTGATCTTACGGGCGCAATGTCAGAGAATAATGTTTGCAAATCAGTCGAGGTCGCTGTGTATGGAAGATTGGACACAAAAAGCGTAGACCTGTTCATTTTTCAACAAATAAAATCACAGAAAACGAGAGGAATTTGACTGGCCCATGTGTCTGTGATTCAGATGTTTCCTCTTCTCGATCTTTCCGTTTCCCGAGCTTAGAAGACATGAGTGAAGTTGGGGGTAAACAGATGCAAGTGATCGGCTCGAAAGTTTTTCAGGTAAAGGGTCCGTGTAATAAATACATAAATAGTATACGTGGCCGCTGAACACGGTGGATATAAAATGCACACATCTATTCTTTAGCGTATTTAAAATATTTAAATAAATATCCGTTCATATGTAAAATATGTCAATACATTTGTGTGTCAGAACAATTTATGTACTCCGCATATCCGTTTATGGCAGGCGGAAACGAATATGCAGAACAAAACTATCTTATGTAAATAGTTCTGACACGCAAATGTATTGATATATTTTACATATGCAGAAACATTTGCGGTCAATACATTTATTTAAATATTTTAAATATGCTGAAGAATAGCTAATACATATGTGTCCATTTTATATCCACCGCGGTCTGCCGTGGCTGTTTGCACAGCAGGAATTTCACTATATAGGGACTCTTTATACAAGAATTTATACTTGATCACAGTATTTTGTGTATAGGTAGATGTGTATTTATACGTTACGTACACATCTGGACAAGATGTGATCCGAATACACGATGGTAAATGTATGACAACAAATATACTTATTTTACATAAGTACGGATCCTCACAATACATCAAATATGGGCATAGCATATAGAAGATATTTATACGTCACGTGCAACATATAATCATTTATATATGTCACGTGATGTATAAATATCTTCTATATATTTGACGTTTTGTGACGAGGATCTGTACTTGAAATATAAATTGTTGTCATACATGTTACTATACATCGATTCTGATCACATCTTGTCCAGATGTGTACGTAACTTATAAATACACGTCTACCTATACACAAAATACTGTGATCAAGTATAAATTCCTGTATAAAGAGTCCTTATATAGTAAAATTCCCGTTGTGTTGGTAACTTCTACCTTGATTGTGTTCTACTACTGCAATATGACTGGCCCAGCGACCTACCGGGCACTTTCAAACTCGCCTGCAGTTAATATCCGTCGTCCATTGGTCCAGTCAATAGACTCCAGTTTAAATGGACCATTCAACACAATATTAATATATTCCTCTGCTGTCCAGCCAATGTGCAAAGCCGTGTACTTTTTCTCCTATCTGACATGACTGCATCTGACCTGATATTCTACGCTTCACATACTGGGTGCAGCTTACGAACTCTGAAGTACTGGTGAGGCTTGTATCGCACTGCAGAGAACACTGTCCGAGTCGTCGGACGACACCCTTATCTTCAGGGGATGGCATCCCAATGCCGACAATCCGGGACCCATCGGCATATACTCTGGTCCTGGAATCTCCGTCGAGACAACTTCTTCTAGACGTGGAATTATATATATATATCGCCGTGTGCCCTTGTTGATTGCCATGTCTTCCCCTTTGACCGCCTTGTCCCAAATTATTTCCTCCGGGATCAACACCATCGAAGCCACTTACGCGACTCATGGAGCTACTTTTCCTTCCATAGATGAACCATTCCAACCACCAGCTTTCAATGACCCAGCATTAGTGCATCCGACCAACCTCGTCATAGCCGCCGCTGCTCAACTTATTGCCTCGCTGACTCACCCTGCGTCGAGCATCCTTGACGGTGCCACCGCTGTGAGTTTAACTCGTACAACAATGGGGCATGATCTGCTGACACGGCACCTGGTCTGAGCTAGCATTACATATCTTCCTCCCTCGGCGTTGTGGCTGACGCAAATGTTGCTGAAGTACTACGTGAAGCTGGCCCTCAGGTACGTGTAATATTATTATCATGTTCTGTATCTGCTGAAGTCAATATTTGGTCTAGGGTCTACACATTCGTGACATAGGAAAAAGATGTGGCACTGATTCTTCCAAAATCGGTAGGGCTCCATATATTGGCACGGAGGTATTGTTTTTGAACAACACTTTATATTGGTTAGAACGAGTCCTTCGATTCCTTGCAACAATTCATATCTTCCGGGAGGTTTCTCCCGACGTGTTCGCAAATAATCGAATCTCTTCAGTCATTGACACTGGGAAGACCGTGGAGGATATTAAAGCTCGGTAGGATCTTGCTCTCAACAATTCTCATCTGTTATCCGACCGCGCTGTGTCAATAGGCCACTGGATAAATATGACGACACCCCCGGGATATCTGCGTTGGTTGGCCACTTGTACCTTTTTGCGCATCTCATATGAGGTATCCATCTGACATCTGCTGTTCAACCAGCACCGATGAAGGCATTAAAGCATCTAGCTACGTCGTTGATTCCTTCCGCGATCTAGATACCTTAAGCTCCCAAGACCCATTGGCCGCGCCATTCAATCGTGCCCTCAATGCACCGATGCATTTCTTTGAATGGTGCGAACTACCGGAAAATGAACTCCGATTCCGACGATTTGCAGCTGCGATGAAAGAGTCCATTAACACAGTCACTCCGGACACTGCTCTTGCTGGTGTGTTTCCTTTACACACAGTTCTCGTGCTATTGATTGTTCATTAAATTTAGGACTTGACTGGGCGTCGTTGGAAAAGGATTCTCTTGTCGTTGATGTTGGTGGTGGCATCGGGTCCACTACCAGGGTATTCGCGAAGGCTTTTCCACATCTGCGTTTTGTTGTGCAAGACCGCTTGGCTGTTGTAGCTGAAGGTATTCAGGTATGCTCTGCTCGGCATCAAATTAGTCGTTGTTTAATACGACCTTATCATGTAGCGCTGGGAGATGGAGTATCCGGAAGTAATAACTAATAAACGCGTGCAGTTTCAAGGTACTTTTTCCAATTAATTATTACGAGGAGCTGCTTTACTGTTTGCCACATCACAGAACACAACTTCTTTGAGACTCAACCAATTAAGGACGCATCGGTCTTCTTTATGCGCTTCATCACTCATGACTGGCCAACCGAATATGCGAAGAAGATCTTGAAGCATCTCGGAGATGCCGCCTTGCCAACTACGAAGCTCATGATCATGGACAATATCGTACCGTATTCGGTCCCGGCCAATACTAGTAATACCGATGCCTCTCCTGTTCCGTATCCTCTTCTTGCAAATTTGGGGAGAGCGAACTTCCATTCGGCACGGATTGACATGCATGTATGTGGACTTGATAATCTTATTTATCATTTCGTAACTATCTTCTCATGGACCTGCACCAGATGATGGCCTTGCACAACTCACAAGAACGGACTATCGGACAATTTCATGAGCTTGCCGAAGGTACCGGTTGGAAACTCGAGTCGATCAGCACAAGCACAGTCGGTGCCATGCCGTCGCTCGTCTTTTCGCACATCTCACAATAATTACGGCCAAATTCTCAATTCTTACTTTCCATGTAAAATGCCAACATTCTGCTGTGGCTTATCATTTTAACCTTTTCGAAAATATTTCGCTGTATCGTGTCACTGATTTCGGACAAAGTATGCTTCTGGCGTGCAGGTGTTCTACTACTTCTTCATAGGTTCTGAGCCATTCAACAGAATGGTGACATTGCACTGTCAGGGAAAATTATTTCAAATTTTGCGGACCTTGTGACAGTAAAAAAGTGTTGTTTCAAGCTTTGGAATATAGGAAACCCGGCGCGCACAAGAATCGCATTGAAACAAGGTACATACCAAATTTTGATGGCCATTTATTTGCCTCAATAGTTGTGTCGTCTCAATTGACTCCACGAGACTTTACACGACATAAAGGTACATCAAATTACATCAACGCAAATCATGAACTCCAAAATGACTGAGGTGTGAGATCGGGATTGACGAAAAAGGGAGCAGAGACCTCCGTAACAGGTCAATTCAGATCTTCATTTATCATTAAATTAATGATTTACGTAGACCGAACGACAAGGTTTGCAGTGTGCATTAAAATGCCACGGGACCAAAAACAAGCAAAACCCTGGCACTCTTAATATCGCGACCGATTGATTCTAGTTTCCAGCCCGTGCCGTCCACAAGGTTTATGAACTGCCCAATCGTACGTTCTTGTGCGTTGCCTATAACCATCATCTGTAAAGCAACCACATCAGCCGTCGCCAGATTGCCCAGGGACCCAGAGTTTCAAATAAATCGAGGAATACCTGCAAATCGTTCCTGACAGTTGGATTGCTGACAGGACCCAGGTTCCCCAGGAGCGGATAGGGTGCAGGAGGCACATCAGCACCCGGAATCTCCGAAAATAGGTTGCCGCTGGAGGCGGCGTAAGGCACTAGGAACTCGTTAAGGAAGAGCTTCGTATACGATTGAGCGGATGCACGAAGGTGTTTCAGAATCTTCTTCGCGTACGCATCGGGCCAGTCATGGATTACACCACGTAAGAAGAATATAGACGCCTCTTTGATGGGCTGAGGTTCAAAGAAATCGTGTCCTACATGAATGTTCACCCGTCAGCTATAATTTGTTTGGTGGCTGTCAGATTTCTTACCTTTGAGCTCTACTCTTCCACTTTTTAGAGCATGTGGGTCTTCATTTTCCCAAAACTTGTACGGTAAGAGCGATTATTCAGTGGGTATAATTTGTCTCGTTTTGACGCTAGACATACCTTGACGCCATCAGCAATGACTTTCGGTCGGTCTTGGATCACATAACGCAGGTGAGGATAAACCTTGATCAGATGCAGAGTTGATGACCCGACGCCACCCCCAACGTCTACTACCAGTGAATCTTGTTTTAGTGATTTCCAATCAAAACCTTCAAGTGAAACCATCCATCAGTATCTCTACTTCAGACGGCCTCAGGAAAGAATCACCGCTTAGCACTGCGCTTAGACCACCTAAAAAACTCGCGCCATGCATGGCCGCACCCATGCGTCGCAAGCGGTATTCATTTCCAGGCCTCTCCAAGTATTCGAACTCGTTTTCGCAGCCAAATGTACGGCTGAATGGACAGTCAATCGGTTCATAAGATGTGGACGTCTTGGGATTCAGGAGATTGTCTGCCAAATAGACCCCAGCTTTCATTGATTCGTCCGTGCTTTGAACGTTAAATGTAAGCTTGCTTGATCGAATTTATGTAATAGATTTACATATGACCGACAATCGCTGGAATCCCAGATGTGTTGTCGTGCTTGCTAACAGGACTGGAGAAGGTTCAGCTACGTGTGCGACCATCGACTGTGCACTGAACCTACTCAGTCTTGAGGGTCACAACAGATTTTCCAGTATCCAAGACCGAGGATACGCGATTATTTGCAAAAACATCCGGAGATACCTCTCTAAAAATGTAATTGGCGGCGAGGTGTCGAAGAATACGGCCTGGAAGATAGGTTAGACATCGGAACCATGCAATTTGATGGGTCACTCGCCAATTTTATGAGGATCAGAGCCGCACTTGTCGCCTATATCCTTAATGTGAAGGCCCTTAAGTCATAGTAAATGAACGTGAGGCATGGCACTGGTGTCTCTTGCAACAGAATGCGCACTTGTGGGCCTGCTTCACGTAATATTTCAGGTAAATTGGCCGATACAGCCACCTCAAGGCTCGCCGAGAGGTAAAACTTGGCCGATACATCAGCAAAAAAAACTGCCCATCAACATATGTGGGCTTACCGAGGATGCAGTATCAACTGCAATGAATGGGGCCGGCTTCACTAGTGCGATGAGCTGGGAAGCAGCCGCGATGACATGGTCAATTGTTTGATGGAGCGCTTCGTCTTCAAATGGAGCTGGCTGGAAGGGTTCATCCATAGATTGAAAAGTAATGCCATGCTTTGCATATGTTGACTCGATGGTCGCAATTCCAGAGGAAAGGAGGTTAGACAGGGCACTGAGCGGAGTAGACATGGTGATTTGTCTCAGTTCAACTTGATGATTGGCTTGGGTGCAGTCCATTTATGTATCAGCCGCTGCGAGATAACGGCTGTATCATCATTAACTAGGTAACTTTGGACCATCGCGAATTATATCGCCTTAATCGGATGAAGTTGACGAACCATGAGGCTGTGTATTTTCCGATGGCACGCGCGTTCTGTGCGTCACGAGCGGTCCTTCCAAGGCGATCGGTCCTTCATAATATGCATAGCTGAAAGATAAGGGAAGCATTTACAATTCTGGAGCCTCTGCCCGTGAGTTACCTTTCGAGCTCGTGAGTTCATTGTTCAAACGGGATATTCGGTGTACCTGCATGTTGCTGTGATATTGAATAAAAAATATCAGCTGGCACACTTCAAGATATAACAGACCAAAGATAGATGGGGCAGTCCTATGGACATCATCGCGGTGACCAAGGACACTAAGCTTGCATAAAGATACCAAGATCCCCCAGATAATGACGTGACAATTGCAAGTCGGGGGCAATTCCGTTGCCAATATATTGAATACATGCGCGTCACAGGACTCTGGGGATCAGGCGCCCGCGCGCCAGGATGACTGAAAGGGTGGACACACCAATTTTATCCCCTTGTGACTGTCCTTCGATTCATCGTCCCCGTCTAATTTGACCACTATCCCGTTGATTTATTGAGAAATCTAGCCCATGTACCCGTATTGCGTCTTAACAATTTCGTATGACGGGGTAGGTCGGAAACTTGCTCGGGAGCGACCGACAGTAGGGAGATCGGGAAGTCGAAAAGACTGGAGTTAGGTTGCTGTAATGCATATATATTCGCCTATCTTGATATGTGCGAACTCACCCGAAAAGTAGATCGTTTAGACGCAGGCAAGCCTCGATAATTATCAGCTACTTGATCCTTCGTCCAGGCAGTCCCTGTACAAAATTTCATCTCGGCTCTTCAGTCCAAGTGGGAAGTAAACGATTGACGGGGGTCCTTGATACACTTAGGATCATAGCGTCCAAAAACCCGGGCGAGCCGACGACTCGAGCACAAAAGGTATCGCCTGCCATGTACTAGATCGAGAGATACATACGTAGACGGGCGACTCGGCTTTCAAATAAAGTTTCGAAAATTCCAAATGTGAAAGGGATACATGCAACTCAGCACGGAGACAATCAAGAGAGCAACGTGGTTGCTCTCTTCTTCCCTGGTATCGATCAATCCTGCAGATGGGACACAACTGCACTCACATGCTCTACGAGATGTCTGAGAGACCCTCGTTCTTCTCAGTATCTTTAAAAACGGTTTAGGACTGTCGTCCAACCATTGGACCTCCCTTGCATCCTTCCGACTGGCTTGACAATAGTTCCCTCCGCATCACATTCATCATGTATATGCCGTCTTTGAAAAACTCGTGGAAAGAGTGCGTTTCCCTTTGGTTTCTGGCCTGTTCCCGAGGAATATCAGTTTGGCGTCTTACTCCGCTTTCTGCGTTTTACTCAGGAAATTTTATCTACTGCCGAACGACCCGGAGCTCCACACTGGTGGTAGGGCTTTGACGAGGCGTAAAAAATGTAATGTCAATTCTCTGTTACTACGTAGTGTTTCCTCCATCCCATCGACCATACTCGGTTTTGAGCCAACTCGTTCATATCTATCTTCTCTCCTAGTTGTTCTTCTTGCCTTGGTCATATTTCTGGTCGTCTCAGGCGCTTTGATCGGCGGTCTTGTCGGTATACTGAACAAGAGGCACGAGGATACCAATCCCCCTCCTTCCGTGCCTAACAACTCTGGATGTGGATCTGTTTCGGCTTGGAAATTTGACGACACCAACCATAGCAATGTATCGATGGGCGACCGTTCCTTCTTGGTTCACATCCCACCTTCTTACGATATAAACACATATTATCCCACCGTCTTTAGCTTTCATGGATACGGGGACAACGAGACTCTTCAAGAACTTATCACTGGACTCTCAGAGCCGAACGTGCAGATCAATGGCCAGGTGAGATAGAGAAAGCGGCGTTGTCGGCTGACTGAATTATGACCTTGACTTTGCTTCAGGATATCATTGCTGTGTATCCAGCTGGAGCATTTGGACCTGGGAAGGATTTCATCCACCCTGCTCGAGCATGGCAAGGTGCTCCTTATTCACCAGTAAGTACTCTTACAGTTATTTTATTTTGAAACTATAAAATGCTAACGAGACAACCTTCGGTTTATGCAGTATGGTGTCGACGATGTGCGTTCCTGTTTGTTTGTTTTATATACTGATGATTAATCATTGTACACACAGGTTGCGTATACAGAGCGTGTTATTCAAGAGCTTCAGTCCAATTTATGCATCAACAACAACAGATTATACGCCTCGGGAAAGAGCAATGTACCATTTCGACGCATTTGAGCTCAGTTGCCCGCTCTGATCTTTTTTTTTCAGGGTGGCGGATTTGTATGTGTTGAAATACCACACCCACCAGTCAAAGCCTCATTGATGTTGAATCCAGACCAACGTCTTAGCCTGTACGAGATCTACGGCAGCAAAATTTGCGGCGTTCGCCCT
>Ga0193716_1002190_pt1 | contig 11126 bp, 16 predicted proteins | sample U2c1metaG_FD_145901 | JGI IMG/M metagenome (GOLD analysis project Ga0193716, IMG submission 145901) | Soil microbial communities from a riparian zone of the East river system, Colorado, United States - U2c1 | ecosystem: Environmental > Terrestrial > Soil > Riparian zone | place: USA: East River...
AGCAACAGGTTGATGGCAATGTCGTCTTCGCGGTTGCGTGCCAGCCGGTCGATCTTGTGCACGATGACGAAGTCGGGCTTGTGCGTCTTGATGTCTTTGAGCATCTCTTGCAACTGCTCGCGGTCGGCTGAGCGCGCCGACTCGCCGGCGTCGACGTACTCCCGCTCAACTACCGCTCCAAGCTGCGCGGCCTTGGCCAAGCACGCGACGCGCTGAGCTGGGAGGGAGTAGCCCTCGGCTCCGCCTCCGGTGCGGGCTTGCTCTTTGGTGCTGACGCGCAGGTAGGCAAACCCCATAGGGACGTCGCGGCTACTTGGCAGCTCGGTCGTCGTGCGCCCGCGACGGGTTGGGCGGCTTTGGGCGGCCTCGAGCGCGGCTTGGCTTGCTGCGTTGTCGCTGGATGGGCTACTCGACATCATTCAGACCTCCCCTCGTCCGGCGATTGCATGCGGCCGATTTCCTGTGCGCTGATAAACCGTGCGGCGGCTTCGACACCGGTAATGGTGGCCACCTCGGCGCCAGCCGACCGAATGAGCCCGATGATCGCCTCCAACTGTGTCATGTCTCGCGCCAGTCGGGCGTAGTCCCACACCACGACAAAGGCGGCGTCGCGTCGCTGGTCCAACTCCGTCAGCAGGCGGCGCAAGTCGTATTGCTGACCCAAGTGGGCGGGCTGGCCGTAGTCAATGTATTCCCGCATTATCGTTAGGCCGTACTTCTCGGCGATGCGCTGACAGTCCGTGCGTTGGCGGTCGATAGAGCTGCGGTCGTCGGGGTGGTCGGAAGCGACACGTAGATACAAGACGGCACGGTGAGCGGGGGTTGATTCGTCTGGCATTGCATTCTCCTTTAGCTTCGTAGAGCCGTTATTATCAAATTCCTCCTGTATTTTTTCAGCATTTCTTGATGGTGCCAAGAAAGGATATCCTGTCCTCTTTTGTATCGCGTGGCGGAGAAACTATTTACGGTGGAAGTGATAAGGCGGCGGATGTAGCAATAACTGCACCCGCCGCCATCTCGAAGTGGTGTTCCGAAAGGGTTACCCTTCAGAACTGGCCTTACGACTGCGGGAGGTCGCCGGTTTGGCCGGTGTGACGTCCTGCTCCACACTCGGGTCGGGGGCAGCGCCGAACAGCCCTTCGATAGCGGCCCGCCGGGCAGCGGCTTCGCGCTCAATCTCCTCCAGCGCAGCGGCGGCCCGGGCGGTGAAGTCCGGCTCGGTGCGCTTGGCCTCGACGTAGAACTCGACCGCTCGCAGAACGGCATCGGACAGGCTCAGGTTGTCGAGCTGCGCCACAAGCGCGAACTGCGAATGCAGATCCCCGGGCAGTCGTATGCCCAGCGTTTTGACGCCGTTTCGGGCGTCCTTCGGATCGGTCATCCCGTGTTCCTCCTCGGTGTGGTGTGGCCGCCCATGTCCGCAGGTTGCGGGCTTGGATGAGCGGCCACAGGCCACCGGTGAGGGGCCGGGACTCACGCAGCAACACCGCCGTGATCGGTACGCCATCGGGCGATCCGGGTGCGCGCCAGCTCCGCGTAGGCGGGATTTAACTCGATCCCCAACCAGTCGCGCCCGTACGTCTCGGCCGCGATCGCGACCGTGCCGGACCCTATGAATGGGTCGAGCACGATCCCCGGCCGCCAGTCAGCGTGACCGCAGGCAGCCCGCAGCGGCCCGGTGGCCAACCTGCGCCCGTCAATGATCTGCGGTGCTTGTCGCCACGGCGTGCCGCAGACGGTGCACACGCGTTCCGGGCATGTAGCGACCAGTGATCTACGGACAAGATCAACGGGAAAAGTAGCAAAATGTGCTCCCCGGTAACTCGCTGTAGCTACCTGCCAGGAGTCGCCTGGGTTCTTTCCGAGGGGATGACTGTCCCGCCCGGCCGCCTTCATCCCGGCCAGACCGTGGTTGAGGTCAACGCGGGGGGCTGTGCCGTTGCCGAGTGACGGGACAGCTTCCCGAGGTGGGTAGGCCGCCCGCACCGGCCGTCGTTTGGGCGGCGCGGTGGTCTTGGTGGGCTCACGGATCGCATTGAGGTCGAAGTAGTAGTGGGTGGACTGGCGGGTGAAGAAGTAGACAAATTCATGCGTGTTCGTGAGCCGGTCGCCAACGCTCGACGGCATCGGGTTCTTCTTGATCCACACCACGTGGTTGCGTAAGAGCCAACCCGACTGGACCAGTCGCAACGCGACGCGAGACGGACCGAGGAGCAGGCTTTTCCTGCTTGCACCGTCATCTGGATGCCGGGCGTACGAGTCGCCGAGATTGATCCACAGCGATCCAGTCCGCTTGAGCACGCGGCCGAGTTCCTCGCACACGGCTGCGATCTCGGCGGCCCAGGCTTCGACGTCTGCTTCTGCCCCGATCTGTCCACTGTGGCCGTAGTCCCTGAGATTCCAGTACGGCGGCGAAGTGATCACACAGTCCACGGAGGCGTCCGGTAGTTCGGTCAGCCGCTGGCGGACATCGCCGATCAGGATTTGGTTGCGGGGGAGTCGGTTGCTGGCGTTCATTGGGCACCTCCTTCAGTTGGGGCTTGAGTGAGTTGGTCGGCGGCCTCGGATAGGAGGCAAACGGTGAATAGTTGATGGGCTTCCGCTGGCAGGCGGCGGATCGTGCGGGTGATGGCCTCAAGCCGTGGGGTGTCAGGCACCAGCCACCACGTCTTGGGGAACACGCCGAAGCGCTGCTGCTCGGTTCCTGAGTTCCAGTACGCGCGGTAGACACCGAGCTTCCGGGCGATGGTTGGTGCGCTCTCGGAGTCAAGATCGATTTCGAGAAAGGCGCTCACCTCGTACTCGCCGACGCCGAGCCGTACAAAGGCATCCGGCTTGAGTGTGATGACCTGCCCGGCCATGCCGGAGAACCGGCGCCAGCAACGTGGTTCGCTGGTGAAGTCGAGGATCTCGGCTCGGCCCGCCCGGGCCCGTTCGACGAGTTGCACGAAGGTTTCCGATACGGCCAGCGTGTGATCTTGAAAGGCAGGCTTCGTGTTACTGACCCGGCGGTGTCGTCGGGTGGTGTCCTGGCCGAAGTCAAGTACTGCCTGCCCCAGGCCGGACAGGCCGTAGATCAACCCGTTGCTCCCAGCCCGCACCCCGCCGATGCGCCGCCGAAGCCGCACCACCAGTTCCAAGGTCGTCAGCCGTTGCAAGGTCGCTCGGGTCTTGCGGGCGTGGGTCGTGGATTGGTCGCCCTCGATATGGAGCCGGCCGAGCTGCGCACCACTCATGAGGCGCAGAGCCTGGAGCGACCGGAGGATGGCCAGGTCACGAGCACTGAGCCGGTCGGCCAGACGGCGGGCGTGTCCTCGGCCGCTCATTGGAGACCTCCAAGAGCGCCAGAGTGCCGGGGGTAGCTATCCGCCCTTTGCGCATGTCGGGGCGTTGTCAGCTCGACGCGACCGGTAGGGCGAGCAGCAGTCTGCTTACTGCTGTGTAGCCGCCTCACACGCCGGTCCTCCGCAGGCCGACGGGCGTGGTCGGCGGGTCACCGCCTTGCCAACGCTTGAGGATGGCCGCATCCAAGGTTGCCGGTTCGACGCCGTAGCGTTCGGCGCTGGCTCGGCGCATCGCGTCGGGGTCACTCAAGGCATCCGGGAGCGGCGGGGTAGCTACTTCAAACGTCCGGCTTGGCGTGCCGTTCACCAGTACGCGGGCAGCAGCGTGGTAGGCCGGGAGCTGTTCGAGGTCTTCGGGCTTGACCGGTTCACCCAGAACCCGGGCCAGAACCCGACTGTCGCCTTCGGCCGGGCGAAATACCACCCGCGCGCCGACGTTGGCCAGTACTGCCGCTTGCAGGTCAGAGCTGAGCTGGCCGAGGTGCTGGTGGGCCAGAGTCCACGACACGTTGGCACCCCGACTACGGGCCAGCACATCGGCGAAGTCAACGCCAGCCGTGAAGCTTTGCCACTCGTCGACGGTCACCGACACCGGGCGGCGTTGGGCAGCGGGTAGCGTGGTCTGCCGCTGGATCGCCTCCCACAGCTGCGACAAGATCAAACTTCCGAGGAGGGCGGCTGTTTCCGGGCCGATGGCCCCTACGTTCAGATTGACCAGCAGGATGGTCGGTCGCGCAAACACCGAGGCGAGATCGAATTTTGGGTGAGCCTGGCCCAAGAGTCGGCGGATGGCCGGACGCGCCGTCCACGGCCGCAACTTGTTTGCCACTGGCTGGACGACCTGAGCGCGTTCGGCCTCCGACAGGTTGTCGAACCAGGCCAGCCACGGCTGGATCGTCAGCGGGTCACCGACCTTGTGCGCCACCCAGCGACGAAATGTCGGGTTGGTGAGAATCGGTAACGCGTCCGTCAGTGCGCCGTCTTCGAGCCGCGCCGCCAAGATCAGGGCGTGCAGGAGCACATCGGCGCTGCGTGCTCCGATGGCCGTGCCGAATTGCGCCCGCAGCAAGCCGAGGATGCTGTCGGCTCGGCGCTCCGCATCTTCCCGCGGACCGCCCAAGGGGTTGAAGCCGGTGACCGGCCCGTTCGCCCCGGGGTCGATCACCACCACATCCAGGTGCCGGTGTTTGGGTAGCCGCGCCAGCACGTCAGTTATCAGATCGCCTTTTGGCTCGATGACGACCAGGCTGCCGCCGGCGGCAGCCTCAGCCGAAACCCAATGAGCTAGCAAGGTCGACTTGCCCGCGTTGCTTGGCGCGATCAGGTGGCTGTGGACGGAAAAACTGGCGCGGGGAGCCACACGGCCGCACCCTTGGCCGTCGGATGAGGGCTGACGCCCAGCGGACGCGCCACTGACTGCGGTGAACCAGACTCCCGGGGCCGCAACAAGCTTGCTGGCGGTGCGGCGAAGCCGCCAGGCCCGCCTGGAACGTCCAGGCCACCGAGGGCCCAGCCCATGAGGACGGCCAACTCGCTGGCATTGGCGATCCCCGACCAGGTACGAAGCCAGCCCATGACACCCGCCAGCAGTTCGGCCGTGCGGCTCGACGGTGGAGATGCGTAGACCCGCGCGTGCGGCCCGCTCGCCAAGCCCAAGGCCGAAACGGTCGGGCGCAAGAGTTCAGCCGCCCGGCGCGAGTCAGGGGCAACGCTGCCCACCCGCGCCCGCACGCCGAAAATCGGCTCGTTCAACTTGGATTTCCAGCCTCGCTGGTCGTCGCCGTCCGGCTTATAGGACGTGGTGAAGCCCAGCAAGTCGAGAGGCATTTCCGGCACTGGGACGCGCGTGGACGTATGGCTGGGTCCGACCATCCACTGCACGACGACGCTCTCGCCGGAGTGCAACGCTTCCCGCACCCGCGCCAACCCGGCCATGACCCCATGGGCAGTGTCGAGTCGGAGCGGGTGAATCATGCTGGTCAGACGAACCTCACGAGCGATGACCGGCATGGGTCGTCGCGGTGTGGCCGTCGGTAACAGCACCAGGCCGGGCAGTTGGGCCTCGAGCTCCGCAGGCAAGGTGCGGGCGATGCGGAGTTCAACACCGAGCAGCCACCGCAACCGATCCGCGTGTATCCACAGTTCGAAGACCACCAGCGGTTGCAACCGCCGCAGGCCGTAGTGAGGCCGCCCGGCCAGCACACGCACTATGCCGGTCAGGTCGGCCGGTGTCGCGTCACGCGGCGGAAAGGCTTCCCACCATGCCAGCTCAATCATGCGCCTGCTCCGGCCTCGCCAATGGCACGTCGCCCGCTGGTGTCGGCGCTGCCTGGCCGACCCTGAGCCGCGCAAGCGCTAGCATGGCCCGCGCCAGCTTGGCAATCGCCGGATGCGCCCGTTCCTCCGCTGTAACAATGACTGGCTGATCCGAAACTGGCTCGGACATAAGAAACCCTCCTCTCGATAGGTCTCGAAACGAGGGAATAGCGTGCATCTCTAATACGTCCTGACGTGCTTGACACTGCCGCAGGTGAGGCCATAAATTAGACGCACACAGCTCCCTTGTTCCAAGGGTTGTTGTGTGAAACACCTGAACGATGTCGCCAGCGCAAAGCATGCAGAGAAGAACTTCCTAGGGACTCTCCATATGTCGCGCCTGGCGGCGCGTCCAGGACTTTCTATTATTCCCGAGCCTTTGCAAGGCGATCAAGCCGCTTTTCCACAGGCGCGAGAGCGAACGGCTGGGCTTTATTACAGGGAAACGCCAGACGAAAGTTTCGTCAAAATCATGTAAATACCACAAATACGATATGATTGCTTGAACTGATATTTAAGATTAGGTGGGGTGCACGCTTCGCGCGCGAGGCATGCCGGACTGAGGCAGGCCTCGACAGGCGACTGCACGCCACTGCCGGTTGAGGTCGCGAGTCCAGGTGCGGTACTCCTCCTCGCGCTCCCAGTTCTCCGTGTTCTCGACCGCCTTGCCAACCAGCTGCTTTCTCGATTTTCTGGGCACTGACATCGGTCCTCCTTCAGGTTTGGGTTATCTCCTCTCTGTGTTCGGGCATAGCTCCGCCCGAACACAGAGAGGAGATAGGAATTAAATGTGCTGCTCGGTGGCGCGAGCTGTCGCTACCGGCGTAACCAGCGGGATAGCGTCAGTCGCAGCAGCCAGATTGCTGAAAGCACGCCCGCCGCGTAGATCAAAGGCAAGATCATTTGATGGGCAACCCCGAGCAAGAAAGCGACCAAAAACAGGCTTCCGACCGTGTTCCGTATCTGGGCTTTCGCCTTGTCGAACTCCGACTTACTCATCAATACCGCCGTCGCTGATGAACCTGCTGCGTTGTCACACTCTCCTCAGCAATGCCGGAGCCACGACGCATGTAGCGGCGTGTGCGCTCGTTGATTTCTTCCTTAACCACCGCACTCCACCCCATGAGCCGAGCCTGCGTCAGAGGGTAATCAGCCTCGGCGATGGCACGATCCAGGTTGTTATATAGCGCGGTCACCTGCATGAGCCTGCGCTCAAGGGCGAGCATCACGGTATCTTCCCGCGCTTGCGCGTCAAGTTCCTCGGTGAAGGCACCCGACGTCCCAAACCTCGTAACGTGACTTTCAGCCTTGCGTGCCACCGGCCCAGCTGCACAAGCATCGTGCTGACGTGGTTCACCTAACCCGTTGGTCTCTCTGTAGAACTTGTCCCAGTCACGGAGACTGTCCATAACTCACTGCTCCTTTGAGTTGTACTAGATCTGCGCTTGCCCGTGCGGCGGCCTCAAGATCTCCAATCCGCTCGGCCATTCCGAGGCTGCCACACGTAATGGAGTCATGTCACGAGTAATGGGTGAAAGTCGCAGCAGTGTCTCAATGAAGCGATCAGCGAGGACACTGCGACACCGCTGCGACACGACTACACGATAAGCGCCCGCCTCCCCAAAAAAGAGAGACGGGCGCTGGCGACGAAGACCGGTGTCCCTCGTCGCCAATGGGTCAAGACTTGGGACCTCGTTCCTCGCCGTACTTGCGGCGAAAGACAAAAAGGTCCCAGTAGCCCGGGTCCATGCAGATCGGCAGTTTATCGTCAGCGTCGACGAAGGCAACAAACTTCCCGATTTGGTCCCCGTGTCCACGGAAATCTTCAGGCTGGTTGACGAGCCGATCAGCGATGAGCAGCGCGACGCACAGAAACCGCGCGTGGTCGCCGCCGACCAATTCGATGGCGTTGCCCCATTTGATCCATTCATCCAGATATTCTGTCAGATGGTCTGTCAGTTGATCGTTCTCGTCCTTCCGAGTGGCTAGAAAATCAATGAAATCATCCACGAGTTCCTGCACGTATTCCATGCTCATGCCCACCTTGCAAGAGGTTGTCGGATAGCGATCTTGGGCTGAAATTATTTTGCGGGCTTGCCACCGACATGGCAAGCATTAGTAATTCGACAGCTACCTACCTCAGGTATACTCCTTCCTTGCAACGAGGGAGCACTGCCCTATGGAACCAAATAATCCGCTCAACGATCAGAAAGCCAAACTCAAGAATGACCCAGAGATTCGCGACCTTGAACGGCTAACTACGACCAAAGAAGATGTACTGCCACACCCGGGAGCTCAAACAATGTGGCGCACTCCTTGGTCATCTTCGCCGCAGGCTTCTACCGTTGAACATGGGCGGCGTCGAAGAAGAGCAGCTAACCATCCTCCTGATAGAACGCCTAGCCAAGATCTTGACCGAATTAGCTCATACAGCTCGCAAGCAGGTGTTAGGCGATCCTATGCCAGTGCCCGTTGCCCAGGCCCATGAAACAGCGGTGGCGGGCGAGCTTCTTGGCCTGACTGATGAGGGCGACTTTGCCAAGCGACTTGAGCAATGTGAGGCTCGAATGCGCGCAAGGGTCTACGAGGGTCTCAAGGACAATCTCGCAAAGGCGGAGTCGCCAAAAAGAGAGCGCCAAGTCCGATCTGTCGTTTGGCTGAGCCGTCCGAAAATCTCTGGGCGCACGTCCGGGCGGGCCGAGTCCAAATTTCTTGAGGTCATGCGGGATGCATTCCATCACCATCTGACAAGACCTGAGGTAATCGCTACCCTCCGTGCGACCGTGGAAGAGCAACTTGAACAGGACGTGGCCGCGCTTGCGCTTCAAGGTAGCCCAGTTCGCCTTGAAGAACCACGAGAAGGGGAGGAGGTTGAGAAGTTCATTCGGGTAAGAGGCAGCGGGAATGCACCCGTGGATCGCCAGCTGTACGTTTTTGTCTACCGGCTTAAGCTGTACTGGCCATGGGGCAAACCGAGGATTTTGCCCGATCTCGCTGAATGGCGCCTCAATGAGGTGCAACTCGGCGAGGATGAACTACCCGACGACCTCGGCCCTTACACCGTTTGCGCGGTTCTAGCTGACAGCCAAGCCGAGGCCAAGATCGAGGCCAACTGGAACCGGCCAGGAGGCGCAAGAGGAGAGCGGAAATTGCCCCGAGGAGCAGAGATAGTAGACTGTATAACCGTGATAAGAGTCGAGTAAGGAGAGCGCCGTGCCCGCGATCAACCCCTACCGACCGCTCTCCGCCCCCAACCCCAACCACCCCAACCGCGCCGCCACCACCAGCCGCGTCACCGGGACGCGCAGCACACTGCCGTCCTTGGAGTCGCGCACCGCGTCAAGGGTGTGCGCCAGCTCCACGCAGTCCGTCTGCTCCGCGCTGGCGCGGGCCTTCTTCCAACGAGTGTCGCTCACGGTGACTCCATTTCGCTCATCAACTGGGCAATCAGCCCGGATGACTCCTCGGGGCTCAGCGCCAACCCGCGCAAGCGCCCAGCTGCCTCCACGAAGGCCGCCACGTCGTCATCGTCAAACACGAACGCCGACGCCCGGTGGTGCTCCAAGTGCACAATCGGCTTGGCCTTCGGAAACTCCATCACCACGAACGGACCAGCCAGCCCCGGGTGATACCCCGACCGCGACGGCATGATCTGGACCGTCACGTTGGGCAGATCCGCCGTCTGCTTGAGATGGTCGAGCTGGGCGGCCATCACCTCCGGCTCGGCGATACCCTCCCGCAGCACCCCTTCGCCAATCACCGCCGTGAACTGGACCGGGTTGCGGCGCGTCAGGATGTCTCGGCGGCCCAGCCGCATCGCCACTCGCGTGTCCGCTGTTGGTGCCGCGCCCATGATCGCCCGAGCGTAGTCGCCGGTCTGGAGCAGCCCAGGGACGAGCAGCGGTGCCCACGCCACGATCTCCCGGGCCGTCTTCTCGAACTCCATCAGCGCGCCCAGCTCGGCCGCGATGCCCGGCACCCCGGCTAGCAACCAGTTGGGCTGCTCAGCCTGACGCGCCATCTCCAGCAGACGCTCCAGCTCATCGCCGGTGACCTCAATGGCCGTCAGGTAGCGCGCCACGTCTTCCGTCTTCGGGATCTTCTTCCCGTTCTCCCAGAAGCTGACCTTGGCGTGCCCGATGCCCAGCCGTCGCGCCAGTTCCCGCACCGAGACATCCGCCTTCGTGCGTGCGTCTCTCAGCTCGGCTCCCAGGAACCGGGCGCGAGGTGTCTGACCGGCCGCCATGGGGGTGAGCGTACTGGGAACCAAACGCGGAGGGTGACACCACCGCCCCCTGGACACCGCCTTGCGTAATGGTTCCGAACCACACATACTGGTTCGGAACCACCGGGCACGGTTCCGGTACACCACGGTAATCCAGGGGCGGGACATGGACGAACACCGCCTCCGGCGCACGGTCGAATGCCGTGACGCCGGAGGGCGTAGCAAGGCCCTGCGGGTGCTCGCTGAACCCGGCCGGGTCTACCTCCTGGCGCCACCCGGCGAAGTGGCTGAACTCGACCCGCTGTCCATCGCGAGACTCAAGGCCGCGCTTGACGAGGCCCTGGTGGCCGCTGTTCGGGGCGAGTTGCCGTGAGCGCCATCTGGCCGTTTGTGGCGCTCGCCGTCGTCGCCCTCATCCTGGTCGCCATCGTGTGGCTTGGCCTCCGGAGCCGGCCATGACCAACCACCCACCAGCCCCCGGACGGGCGCGGTTGAGCCCTTTGAAGTCCTCCCGTGCGCTCCCGCGTCCGTCCGGTTCCCAGCCCCACCCGTCACGAGGAGTTCACCCATGGGCACACGGCTGTACCGCACCAATCAGGGACAGGCCATGGACGAGCTAGACGCGCTGCTCGAACGCCTCGGCAAGAGCGGGTTCCTGCTGCACGCCTTCCACGTCGACCACCACGGGCCGGACATCCTGGCCGCCGTCCGCGACTACCACGGGCTGGCCGACGTCGTCGTCCTGTTCGACGAGAGCACCGCCTGCGCCTACCGCACCCCCACCGGCGACGGCCTCGATCTGTATAACCCGCAAACGGTGTACTGGTGGTACGGAACCAACCCCATTCACACCTTGCGCGCCGTGCTCACCCTGGCACCTCCCGGGCACCCTGACGCACCCGTCACGCTGACGGAAGCGCCCCGCGGCTACGGCCTGCCCCGCGCCGCCCGTACCCCGGTTCAGGTCCGGGTGCCTCGCTGGCATAGGCCGTGAGCCACATGCCAGGGACGTCTTTGCGCGTGCAGGGCAGCTAACTACCGCTTCGCGGCTCCGGTGACTTTGATCGTGACCGCTCGAAAGTGCGCGATGGACTTGTCCAGCTCTCGGCTCGCCTTGATGTACGTGCGCTTGTCGCCGAACTGCGTGAGGAGTGAAGCAACAGCTTTACGCAGTTCGTCTGCTGCCAGCCTCAAGTCCTCGCTGCCGCACAGCGAAACTTGCGTCAGGGCTGCCGACCACC
>Ga0193716_1002191_pt1 | contig 11125 bp, 9 predicted proteins | sample U2c1metaG_FD_145901 | JGI IMG/M metagenome (GOLD analysis project Ga0193716, IMG submission 145901) | Soil microbial communities from a riparian zone of the East river system, Colorado, United States - U2c1 | ecosystem: Environmental > Terrestrial > Soil > Riparian zone | place: USA: East River...
AGTTCTGGTTATCGGCGACCGGTGCGCCCGACGAGGTGGTGATAGTTGGCGATTTATCCGTAAGCATTCTCGTTCTCGAAGTTGTAGAGACTCAATCCCACCTAGTTTTTGCGGGTCGCTGGAGATTTGATGATCCTCGTGAAGTCAGGCTTGCGCTTCTCCAGGAAAGCCGTGAACGCTTCTTTTGCGTCTTCAGAGCGGACTTGCGCACTGAACTCCTCGTTCTCGGCCTTCATCGCGGCCTTGAGTTGCTCGCGGAATGGCTGCCTTATGAGCCGCTTGCTGGCTTGTAGCGCGGCTGCCGGCTTCGCTGCCAACTTCTCAGCCGTTTCGCGCGCTCTCACCACGACGTCCTTGTCGGATATGACCTGGTTAATCAGCCCCAACTCCGCGGCGCGCTTGGCATCGAAGGGAACTCCCAACAAAATCAGTTCCGCCGCACGGACGTGGCCGATTCGCGCCGGCAAGGAGCAGCTCGATCCGAATTCCGGCACGACAGCAAGGTTGATGAAGGGCATCTGGAATTTCGTGCTCTCGCCCGCGTAGATGAAGTCGCAGTGCGTCAGCATGGTGGTGCCGCCACCGATCGCGGCGCCGTGGACCGCGGCAACGATCGGCTTGTCAAAACTGACCAGGGCCTCCATCAATCGGGCCTGCGGAGATTCTCCCGGCCCCGGAGGATTCTTCAGAAAATCTTCGATATCGTTACCCGCGCAGAACGAATCTCCCGCGCCATGCCAGAGCACGACACGGGTGTTCTCGTCATTCGCCGCCTCGTTGAAGATTCTTGCGAGCGCCACGTACATGGCTGACGTCATCGCATTTCGCTTGGTCGGGCGGTTCAATTGGACGCGCAGGATGCTTCCAGAGTGTTCGGTAACAATATCATCCATTGTCTTAGTCCTGGTACCTTTGGTGAATTTCACGGCAATCGAGGTTCGCGGCGGCTCTCGCCGCCGCAGACGGTGTGGTCGCGCTAAGCCGCATGTTCTTTTGCTTTGGGAATGGCACCGCTTTCATGCAGACCATCGATTTCGGCCGCGCTGAATCCGAGCTGCCGGAGAACCTCCTCGTTGTGTTCTCCAATCTTTGGAGCGCGTTTCGCGGGCACCTTGGCGACGCCATGCACCTGAAGAGGGCTGCTGATTGTGGACGTCAGCTTGCCGCCGACACCGTCGAGCGGAACGATGATGTCATTCGCCCGGAGCTGCGGGTCGTTGATAACCTCTTCTGGTCCACGCACAGCTCCGAACGTCACGTGAACGCCGTTGAACACCGTGTACCAATGCGCCATCGGCTCGGCACAGAAGGTCTTGTCGAGGATCGACGTGAGCTCCGTCATGTTCGCCATCAGCTTCGCCCGGTCGGAAAATCGCGGATCGGTCAGAAGGTCAGGGCGGCCGATTGCCTTCACCACGGCCTCCAGCTTGTCGGGCGTGACGATGAGAACGAACCAGATGCCATCCTTGGCGCGATACACATTCATTGCTGCATTTGCGGGGTGCATACGATCGTGCAACCCGAAGAATTTCGCCTCGCACAACGCAGCCTGAATCGAGACGCTGGCGGACCACACGCCCTCGGCGAGCAACGAGGTCGTGACATGCGCCCCCTCGCTGGTGCGCTCGCGACGATAAAGCGCAGTGACGATAGCCGAATAGAGTCCGACAGCGGTCGCATTGTCACCGCTGCCAGCCACCGGCCAGGTCGGCGGCGCGCCGGCGTCGCGTGTCATCGACAGCAATCCGCTGCGTGCCCAGTACGACGTGATGTCAAAGCCGGGAAGATTCGCATCCGGTCCCTTGTCGCCGAAGCCTGAGATGTCGGCGTAGATCAGGCGCGGATTCCACCGCACCACATCTTCATATTCAAGCTTCAGTCGCGCGCGTGCCGGGTGCGGGGTATTGACGATGAGCACATCAGCCCATTTGACGAGTTTTTCGAGAACTTGTTGGGCGCTCGGAGACTTCAGATCCAGCGCGATGCCGCGCTTGTTGCGATTGGCGAGATGCCAGGGGTAAGCATCCTCGGCGACCGGCTGCGGTGGCAGGTGGTTCGCAATTCGCCATAGGTCGCCGCTCGGCGGCTCTACCTTAATGACGTCGGCGCCGAAGTCCGACAGGATCACCGCAGCGCTCGGGCCTGCGATAAAGCTCGCGAGATCTACCACCTTGAGTCCAGAAAAGATGTTGTCGTTCGGCATGTTTGTCTCCTTAGTGTTGAAGTTCGGACGCGATTGAAACGCGACGGTCATCGTCGTTCAGTTTTTCCAGTGTCTGGGAAATCCAGCCGAGCAGGCGGGTTTGGACCTGGCGTCGGTTGATCTCGTTCAGCATCTCGTGTCGACCGCCCGGATAGAAATCGAAGGCGATGTCGCGCAACCCGGCATCGCGGTAGCGGCCGATCAGCGTGTGGAGTCCCCGCAGTTGCTGTCCGACAGGGTCTTCGCTTCCGGAGAACAAATAAATCGGCAGATCGCCGCGGATCTTGCGAAGTGCGACCGGATCGTACAGTCGCGGCGCGGTGCCGAGGAAGGAAACAAGAGAGTCTGGGTGAAGGTCTTCAAAGCAGAGGGGATCAGCCATGAACGCATCGACGATCGCCTGATCGCGGCACAGCCAGTCGAAGGGCGTGCGTGCCGGCTCGAATGCGGCGTTGAGGAGGTTGCTGCCCGCGGTCTCCGGAAGCGCGGCCCGGGCCAAGCCTTCAAGCGCTCCCGATCCCGAGAGGATCACACCATCAATCTCGTGGCTGTGATCGATAACGTATCTCTGCGCGGCAAAGGATCCCATGTCGTGCCCCAAGAGGAACAACGGGAGGTCGGGATTTTTCTCTCTGACGATCTCGCTCAGGCGGACCATGTCTTGGACGAGAAGTTCGAAGCCGCCCCTGCCCAATTCTCCCAATTGCGAGTGAGCCGAGAGGCCGTGCCCGCGATGATCGTTGGCGTAGACGGTGAGACCTGCCGCAACGAGCGCATCGATGGTGTCGGCGTAGCGCCCCATGTGTTCGCCCATCCCGTGGGCGATCTGAACAACGGCGCGGGCTGGGCCGCGGCCGTCCCAGCGGGCGCACGCGATGCACAGTCCGTCGGAGCTGGTCAGTAGGAAACGCTTTGTCGGAACTGGGGTGGGAGAAGGCGTTGCCATGGCAAATGTCCGGTCTCGCTCGCGCTCGAAATTCAGCGTCCGTGAAACTGCGGCGCGCGTTTTTCGAGGAAGGCAGAGGTGCCTTCCTTCTTGTCTTCGGTGGCAGCGCAAATGCCGAAGTAGGACGCTTCGAGCGCAAACCCCTCGGCCTGGCTGGTGTCCATCCCCTTGTTGGCCGCCTCCAGCGAGAACTTCACAGCAATCGGCGCGTTAGCGGAGATCTGCTTCAGGATCGTCTCGGCGCGAGCGATGAGATTGGCCGCGGGGACAACTTCGTTGACGAGGCCGATGCGAAAGGCCTCCTGGGCAGAGATCGTTTCGCCGGTGAGGATCAGCTGCAGCGCACGGCCCTTGCCCACCAGCCGCGGCAGGCGTTGCGTGCCGCCGCCGCCGGGCAACAGCCCAAGCTTCACCTCGGGCTGCCCGAACTTGGCATGTTCCGCCGCGATCCTCATCGTGCAAGCCATCGCCGTCTCGCAGCCGCCGCCAAGCGCAAAGCCATTGATCGCCGCGATCACCGGCTTGCCGAGATTTTCAATCAGATCGAGCACACCCTGCCCGAACCGGCTGGACTCCTCCGCATCGTAGGCGTCGACATTCGCGAGTTCACTGATATCGGCGCCGGCGATGAAGGCCTTGTCGCCCGCGCCGGTCAGGATCACGCCGTGCACCGACCCGTCCGCCTTTGCATCCTCGAATGCGGTCTTCAAATCGGTCCAGGTCGGCGTGTTGAGCGCGTTGAGCACCTTGGGCCGATTGACCGTCACGTAGGCGATCGAACCCTTTTTCTCGTACTGGACATTCGCAAGCGCCAATGCCGCTCTGGGCAAGGAGCTGGGTGTTGTTGCAGGCGAAGGGGTGAACGGTGCGGCCGAAACCATAGTCATATCTCCTTGATGGGGGGCGGCCGGCCTCCGGGCGCCGGCCGCTGGAATGTCAAATGAAGGCGCCGTGACCGGTGATGGCTTTGCCGACGATCAGATTTTGCATCTGATAGGTACCTTCGTAGGAATACAGCGCCTCCGCATCGGAGAAGAAGCGCGCGAGGTTGTAGTCGGCGACAATGCCGTTACCGCCCAGGATCTCGCGGCCCCATGCGACCGTCTCGCGCGATTTCGCCGTACAGAACGACTTCGCCAGCGCGGCATGATGGTCGTCAAGCTTGCCTTCGTCATCAAGCTGCGCCAGACGGAGCATCAGGCATTGGCACGCGGTCAGATTGCCAAGCATCTTGGCCAATAGATCCTGAATCAGCTGGAACGAAGCGATCGGCTTGCCGAATTGCTGCCGTTCCTGCGCATATTTAAGGGTGGCTTCGAATGCACCCATCTGGATGCCGGTTGACGCCCAACCCACCATGTATCGCGTCATCCGCAGCACGCGCGCGGTATCGCGGAACGAATTGCCGCCCTGCAGGCGGTTCGCTTCGGGCACACGTACGTCCTTGAGGGTGATCTGGCCGTTCTGGACCACCTTGAGCGCTATCTTGTGCTCGATCTTCTCGACGCTAAAGCCCGGCGTCGACTTGTTCTCGACGATGAAACCCTTGACCTGGTTGTCCGCCAGATCCCGCGCCCAGATGATCGAAACGTCACACCAAGTCGAGTTGCCGATCCACCGCTTCTGGCCATTGAGAATCCAGGTGTCGCCCTCGCGCTTGGCGGTCGTGGTCAACCCGCCGCTCGCTCCCGAACCAACCAGCGGCTCGGTCAACCCGAAACACCCGATCTTTTCGTAGCGGGCCATTTGCGGCAGCCATTTCTGCTTCTGCTCCTCGGATCCATCGAGATAGATCGAGCCCATCGCCAGGCCGCTGTGGACGCCCCAGAACGTACAGATCGACGCGTCGACGCGCGCGATCTCCATCGTGACGAAGCCGTACAGCTTCTGGCTGCCGCCGGCGCAACCGTAACCCTCATAGCCGAGCCCGCCGATGCCGATTTCCTTGAACGAAGGCAGCAGCTCGAACGGAAACGCGTCATCGGACCAGTACTTGTTGATGATCGGCTGGACCTTGGCCTGCATATAGGTCCGCACCTTTGTGACGACCGCTTTCTCCTCGGGTGTGAGCAGTTCGATCAGCTGATAGAAGTCGCCGTTCGGTACGGGCATCGGCTTCGGCGCGGCGGTCTTGCTTGCTGTGGTTGCGGTGGGCATTTGGCACTCCTGATGCTGCGGCTTGAACGCCGGAATAAAGTTGAAGGACGTATGATCGATCTCGCCAGCGACACTTGATCTGAGGCGGCCGATTCCGTCGATTTCGTTTAGCCTGGCTTGGCAACCTTTTTGCGTAGCTCAATCAGGCCGAGCAGGACTTCGTCGCGCTCCGCCTCCAGTTCCTTGATGCTGCGCGATCCGACGTCGGCATGGACGCTCTCGATGAGCTTCTTTTGCACTTCCGGAGTCAGCACCGGCGAGCCGAGGGTCTTCCACCAAGCCGACATCGGGCCGGCGAACTGCTGGAAGAAGTGCTCGATGCCGCCCGGGCCGCCGCCGAGGTGATTGAGCATCATGTTGCCCATGATGCCCCAGCGCAGGCCAGGACCCCAGCACAAGGCGGTGTCGGCGTCGGCGGCGCTCACGACGCCCTCGGAAACGAGGTAATAGACCTCACGCGCCAACGCGGCCTGGAGGCGGTTGGCGACGTGGCCCGGCATTTCCTTGTTGACGCGCACCGTACGCTGCCCGATCGACGTATAGAATTCCGCAGCGCGCTGAATCGTCGCTTCCGAGGTCTTTGCCCCGCCGACAATCTCGACCAGCGGGATCAAGTGCGGCGGATTGAACGGATGGGCGATGACGCAGCGCTCGGGATGGGACGCGGCGCCCTTCTGGATTTCGCTCATGGTGAGCCCCGACGAGCTCGACGCGATGATCACGTTGGGCGGCAGCAGTTCGTCCAACTGCCCATAGAGCTTCTGCTTGAAATCGATCCGCTCGGGCCCGTTCTCCTGGACCAGATCGACGCCGGCGAGCGCCTGCGCGACATCAGCCGTGAACTTGAGGTTCGACTGCGACGCTCCGGGCGACAGGCCCAATCGCGTGAGCGCCGGCCAGGCGGCCTCGACAAACTTCCTCAGCGCGACCTCCGCGTTCGGCGCGATATCCGTCGCAACGACCTGCAGTCCCTTGGCGAGAAACAGCGCGGTCCAGCTCGCGCCGATCACGCCAGTGCCAATGATGGCGATGCGGCGAATGGGCTTGGTGTCGGTCATTTTTTGTCTCCGATGCGTTTGTCAGATTTCGGCGTAGGCGATGCCGGTGAGGTTGCCCTGTGCGTAGAGGAAATTTCGTTCCTCGGATCCATCGAGCCGCGCGGAGTAAATCGAGCCGGCGAAATCGGTCACGAACATGCGCTCGTTTGGAACGTCGAGCGCGATACCGATCCCCTCCATCAGATGGGTCACCACGATCTCCGGCTCGGAAGGCTTGTTGTCGATCGAGGCCCGGTTCACGGTGTTGCCGCGCGGAGGGTCGCCGCGGTCGGTCCAGTAGAGAACACGGCTCTTTTGATCGAGCTCGAGATCAATCGGCTCCGGCAGACTGTCGAAGAAGATCTCGATGTCGGACCTGGTCGCTGCAGTATGGCCGGCGGGAATCTCGAGATTGGCGCGGGAGATGCGGCCGAGCCCGGCATTGTCTGGGCCTTTTTGGCTCCAGTAGAGGTGCCCGAATTTCGGATCGATCGTCAGCCCGACGCACCATCGCGTCGCATCCCGGCTATCGGCTTCGCCGCGCCCCGTCTCGATGAGCGTCTCCAGCTTCGAGCCGTCGAGATTGCAGCGCATGACGCGCATACCCTCGCGGTCGCACCAATAGAGCTTGCCGCCTTTCTTATCGAGGATGACCTGCTTCGGAGTGTGGGTGGCGCCCTTCGCGACGATTACCTTGCGGTTCTTGCCGTCGATGTCGGCACGCTCGACGGACCCGTCATTCAGGTTCGGGATGCCCATGTTGGTCCAGTAGATATGGCCGTCCTCGGCATCAACGACGATGCCGTCAGGCAAGTGGCAGTCCGACACGATGGTCTTGCGGTCGGAACCGTCCGTATTCATGGAGTGAATGCGGCCGGCGTTAATCTCAAGGACAAAAAGACGAGGGGCGATGGCGCTAACGCTTCGATTGTTCTTCTTGACGGCTTCAGACATCTGGCACCTTTATTGCGATCTGACGCGATATTGGTCAGCGATTGATCGCCACTGTGCCGCGAATACTTGCCACGATATTGAACGAGACGATCGTCGCTGGAATGGTTGTGCTTCTTCATCGCTGTCGCACGACGCGGCTCATCCCCTTGCTGCTCACCTATACTTTTCGCACGCGAAGGATACACGACATGCTATAATCGCTTCGTTCGTTGGCGGAGGGCTGGCGTCTGGGACCAGATCACGGGTGCACTGACCGCAGCTCACGATGCCGTAGTGCAGATGATCGATACATCTGTCGTGCGAGTCCATCAGCATGGAGCTTGCGTCGCGGACAACAAACAACAGCACACGGGCGGGCCACGAGGAGGGCTGACAAGCAAGATCGCGCTGTGGTCGACGCCAATGGCTTTCCCGAACAATTGGGCCTTACACCCGCCGGGACTCACGACAACCAACTCTGCACTGAGCTACTGATGGGGTTGTAAGCGAAAATCTATATTACTTGCGGATCGCGGCTATGACGCAGATTGATCTCAGGGCACTCGTTAACAGCAAGGTGCGTGGGCCAACATGCCGCTGAAACGCACCCGATCTGCTTTAGTCCTTACCTTTACCGCGCGCGCAACCTCGTCGAACGATTCTTCAACAAGATCAAGCACAGTGTCGGCGTGTCGCTACCCGATATGACAAGCTCGCAGCCAACTATCTCGCCAACATCCATTAAACTCGCGTCAATCCGAATTTAGCTGCGTGCTAACGAGCCCACGCCCTAGAAAATAGGCAGTTCGCTCGAAACAAGCCGATCGCAGCACATTTTGACAAGCTCTCTGATCTGAAATCTCCCATAAATCCGATTTAACGCATCTGCACTCCGACTGACACTGATTCTGCGTGGTGGCGGTGCCTGCGACGAGAAACGTAATACGAGCCTCTTAACGCGGCTATCGTTCCGTGTTGGAAGAGACCGATGTGTCACCGGTGCGGCAGACAATGTCACTCACCGTTGTGGATGGCGTCATCCGAACAGTCGGCGGAACTGTGCAACTGCGAGAGCGAACTACCGAGAGAGTTGACTGATGTCGAAAACAAGACTCGCCCTACTTGTGATTTTGTCGGCCTGGGTGCTCGGTTCATTGGGCGCGGCTGCCAAATCGAGTGAAACTCAGCACGCGCTAGACGGGCAGAATTCCGAACTTGAAGAGACTATTGGTCGCGAGCTGGAGCTGTTCCGGAGCGCGCAATTATCCCTACAGCAGGCATTACTGATTGCCGAAAGATTACACACCGGATCTAGAGTTGTAGATATCAGCTTCGATGGCGAGTCAAACCCACCGGTCTATAGAGTGAAGAACATTCAAAAGAACCAAATTTGGGAGAATGCTATCGATGCAAGGACAGGGAGCAGCAACACAGACGGCAAACACGCGCTGTCTGTTAAAGATCTTGAAGCTGAGGATCGGCGTAACTTATTAGCGCTAAGAGCCGTTCGGAAAACGATGTCCGACGCCGTCGTCGTCGCGGAGCGATCAACGCGCGGAAAGGCAATTAGCGGAGGTTTAAAGAGTGAGGATGGGACACTGTTTTTTGTAGTTGTTGTGGATACCGCCGATGGTCTAAAGCAAGTACTTCTAGAGCCTCCTCAAGTTGGAGGCCGATGACCGCCGCGCCCGATCAATCTCCGTACCGAAAATTTCTACTGGATGTAGGCCATCCCGCGCCTTCGCCTGTTATTCATCGAGGATCGTCTACGCCGATCGCACGGCAGGTCTTTCATCCAAATGGAATTTGAGAGGCCATGCTTCGTGCCGTTTTACGGTCCTTGGTGACCACACCCAAATTGCCGTGAGCGCAAATCGACCCGCGCCTGCGAGGTGGCCATCATCCAATGTCAGACGGCTTCGCCTCGCATCGATGACTGGGCACGATTGGCGGCCCAGCACGAGCCAATGTGCAGCAAGTGATTGTAAGTGCTGCCAGCGCAAGACCCGTGGCATTACGAGCGACCAGAGCCCGAGGCGCGTTTTACACCAGGCGCCGAGGCACGATCCGACAACGAAGTCAACAATCGCTAGTCCGATGCACCGTGCCCAGGCTCCGACCGATGTTTCGCTTGCGTCCCGAGGCCTGGGGAACTGCGCAAGACCCCATCCAAGGAATGAGTGGGCACAAACGCCGGGATCATGACCATCAAACTCAGCGCCGAGCAACGAAATCGCCGACGTCGATATTGCAAGCTGAATGAAGGCCAATCCAGAATGCGCACAATTATACAATACGGCAGTTATCGGGCATCTATGCTCAGAGCGGCGAATGCCGGGGGCAGGCTCTAGGCGCCGTAAACGGCGGGTGCTGCGCAGGCAAGCGGTCGGCGGAAGATGCCGCATATGCTACAATTTCGGTGCATTAACGATGACGATTCTCGCTACGCTCCCGGTGAAAGGCCGAGATCTCCGACTCGACCTATTTCGAGGTGTGGCGAATTGGGGAATCTTCCTGGACCATATCCCCAACAACATCGTGAACTGGGTGACAACACGGAACTACGGCTTCAGCGATGCGGCGGATCTCTTCATCTTCATCTCCGGCTACACAGTCGCCTTTGTCTTTGCGCGGATGATGCTCGAACGTGGGTTTATCATCGGCGCGTCGAGGCTTCTGAAGCGCGTCTGGCAGATCTATGTCGCCCACGTCTTCCTTTTCGTGCTTTACCTCGCCGAAATCGGATATGTCGCGCAGAGGTCTGGTAACTCCAGTTTCACCGATGACTTTAACATCCGGGGCTTCTTGGCAAATCCGGCGCAGTTCTTGTTCGAGGGGCTGATACTTCGCTTCAAGCCGGTGAACATGGATGTGCTGCCGCTTTACATCGTGCTGATGGGTGTTTTCCCGCCGATACTCTGGCTGATGCTGCGCAGGCCCAATATGACCCTGGCCGCTTCGGGGGTGCTCTATTTGATGGCCAGGCACTTCGGCTGGAACGTTTCGGCCTATCCAACTGGCGTCTGGTATTTCAATCCATTCACATGGCAATTTCTGTTCACGTTCGGGGCCTGGTTTGCGCTTGGCGGATCGGCACAGGCGATGCCATTCATTCAATCGCGTACCGCGTTGGTGCTTGGCTCCGCCTATCTTCTGTTCGCTCTGATCCTGACGATGGCGACCCGGTTTGACGAACTGCGGTCACTGATCCCACCGGAGATCTACGGCGCCTTCAATCCGAACGACAAAACCAACCTCGCGCCGTATCGCTTGCTACACTTTGTTGTGTTCGCTTTCTTTGTCGTTCGTCTGCTGCCACGCGATTGGCCTGGGCTAGAATGGCGGATCTTTCGGCCCGCAATCAAATGCGGTCAGCAGTCGCTTGAGGTGTTTTGCGCCGGGATATTCCTATCCTTTGCTGCACATTTCGTGTTGGTCGAGATTTCCGGCGCTATCTGGATGCAGATCGTGGTCAGCATTCTCGGTATCTTGGTGATGACCGCGCTGGCGTACTACCGGTCTTGGTCGAAGAACGCTGACAAAGCACCGACGAAGATTAAGCCAATTGTCGCCGCGCCATGTTAAGAGGTGCCTGGGCGGCAGCTTTGGACAGACCGGCTTCGGCCGGCGGCCTTGTTCTAAGTCTCGTCTCCTTGGGTTTAGCCAATGATCCTCTGGCGTGGAGAGCGGAATGTGTTGCAACGATCAATTGAACTCGCCGCCAGAACCGGACGTCCGGTAGACGATGCTTTTGACCCACAGCTGAACTCGCGGTCGGCTTGCCTGTTCTTTAGGACGGGCTCACGAGTGCACATCACGACGCAGTGTTTGCGATCGCCGGCAGGGCAA
>Ga0193716_1002192_pt1 | contig 11122 bp, 12 predicted proteins | sample U2c1metaG_FD_145901 | JGI IMG/M metagenome (GOLD analysis project Ga0193716, IMG submission 145901) | Soil microbial communities from a riparian zone of the East river system, Colorado, United States - U2c1 | ecosystem: Environmental > Terrestrial > Soil > Riparian zone | place: USA: East River...
CTGCGTCAGGACGCGACGACTGGGAAATGGACAGGTTCAAGGTGGTCCAGGCCGCAAGCGCCCGTGCCCCTTCGACGAAGGAGCGGGCATGCAACAGCATCTTTTTCACATCGGGATGCACGATCTCCAGGTCGGCCGGCTTGTCAGGCTCCTTGGGGCCGGTCAGGGCACGGCCAACCCTGCGCTCATGGGCATAGGCATAGCCGTTCTGATAGGCGACTTCGCCCAAGCCAATGCCCTGGATGCCCACGCCCAGTCGCGCGGCGTTCATCATGCCGAACATGCCGGCCATGCCGGCGCTGGAGGAGCGTTTCTCGCCGGGCTTGGCAGGCGCCGGCTTGGGCCCCAGCCGCCAGGCGATGGCGTCGTCGAAATTCAGTACGCAGGTGGCCTGGCCCTTGATGCCCATCTTGTGCTCGATGCCGCCGGTGTTGACGCCGTTGCGCGGCCCCGGCCCGCCGTCTTCCTTGACGATGAATTTCGGCACCATGAAGAAATTCACCGTCGCAAGATCGTCATGGATCTGGCCGTTCTCGTCGGGAATCTTGGCGATCACCATGTGAATGATGTTGTCGGTCAGGTCCTGGTCGCCGCCGGAGATGAATATCTTGGTGCCGTTCATCTTGTAGGTACCGTCTGGCTGCTCCACCGCCTTGGTCTTCATCAGCCGGAGGTCGGTGCCGCAGCCCGGCTCGGTCAGCGCCATGGTGCCGGCCCATTCGCCCGACACCATTTTCGGCGCGATATGCTGTTTCATCCAGTCCGCGCCGGTCGCCAGCAGCGCGCCATAGGCGCCTGCCGTCAGCATGGGATACATGGCCAGGCTCTGGTTGGCGCTCATGCCCATTTCGCTGACTGTCATGGTCACAATGGGGGGCAGTCCCGCGCCGCCTGCGCTTTCCGGCGCCCCCAGCCCGCCCCAGCCAGCCTCGCAATAGGCCTTGTAGGCCTCCTTGAATCCCTTGGGCGTGCTGACCACGCCATTCTCGAACTTGCAGCCTTCCTCGTCACCGGACTGGTTCAGTGGCTGCAACACCTCTTCGCAAAATTTTCCCGCATTGGCGAGGATATCGTCCAGCAGGTCGGGTGACAGGTCGGCAAAACCGGGCAGGTCGCGGTGTTTTTCCAGCTCCAGCACTTCGTTGAACAGGAAGCGGAAATCTTCGACCGGGGCGCGATAGATGGGCATGAGCAAATCCGTGTGGGGACAAGCGACTCTTACCCCGCGTCACGCCACCTGACCATTGTGCAGGCGCAAACAAAAAAGGCCGGGCCCATGGCCCCGCCTTTTTGCTTCATGGAATTGTCTTACTGGACCGTGGTCGAAGCCGCGCCACTGACGCTGGTCGAACCCTGCTGGTTCAACTGACGGGTGGTTTCGGTTTCCGCCGCATTGGCGTTGGCCTGGGCCTTGCGGGTCATGTGGCGCGCCGGGGTCTGGGCAGCGGTGCTCACGCTGCCTGCATTGTTGCCGGCGGTCGAAGTGTTGAGGTCGCCGCTGGTGGTCATGCCGCCCACGCTGGTGCTGGCGCCGGCCGTATTGGAAGCGGTGGTACTGGGCGTGCCCGTTCCCGCCGCGGCATTGGCGTTGGCCGCCGCGTTGGAGTTCATCGCGCCCGCCGGGGTGGTGACCGCGCCGGTGGTGTTCACGCCGGTACCGACCGAGGTGCCGGCCGTGCCGGTGGTGGCGCCGGCGCCAACGCCGACACCGCCGCCAACACCAGCCGCAAAGGAGGGAACGGCAACAAGAACGGCGCCGCAAAGCAGCGCGGAGAGGCAGGCATTATTCAGGGTGCTTTTCATGTTGGTCTCCTGGGCGGGACCGCATGCGATCCCTGTGGTTGGGCTCAAAGCCCCCTTCGCAGGACAGAACGGACGGGAGCCCAGCTTGTTCCGAAGGAACCCGGTCTGGAATTATGGCGGCAAATGGGGCAGAAGTTCCGCGAGCGACCCCGTAGCTCAGCAGGATAGAGCGGCGGTTTCCTAAACCGTAGGCCGGTGGTTCGAGTCCCCCCGGGGTCACCATTTTCTCGGACTTATGGCGCAGTCGCCACAAGTAAAAGGTTCCCGCCGCACTTAGATTCTGGGGATGAGCGGCGACACCTTTGTAATCTCCGGACTTCGTGAGCGGCGGTCAGCCGTGGCTGGCCAGATCGTGGACCTTCGGCGGCAGGTGGATCGGCTACAAGCCGACCTGCTGCACCTGGACGCGGTCCTGAAGCTGTACGGGCTGGAGGCCGCCGAGATACCCAACAAGGGTCGGATGCCTGTCAGGTCCGCCTACTTTGGCCGTAACGAGATCAACCGCCGTTGCCGGGACATGCTCAGGGAACGCGGCACCGTGAAGGCCGATGACGTTGCGGTGTTGGCGATGCGGGAAAAGGGTCTGGACCCGGAGGCCGACCGCAAGACCAGGAGCGACTTCATCAGGCGCATTCTAGTTTCGCTCCACGACCTGCGGAAGACCAATATGGTGGAGAAGGTCGGGCATGGTCGTGGGGTGATCTGGCGGCTGAAAGAAGCAGCTCGCTCCAGCGCCTAGGGCACGTGCGATACATTCAGTCAAAATCGTTCATCGGCGCAATCCTAAGTATGAGGGTCATTAAGTCAAGCTACCAATTAATACAGTAAACAAAGCCAATTCTTGGGCGAGAAATGCTCCATTCGATGGCGCATTCCGCTGGGCTTGAGGCAACTTTGTCTTCAAACATCGGGATATCAGAGCTTGATCCCATGTAAATGCTGCGCTGAAACGTTTTTGATTGGGCAGTTTCAATCATCACTCTGAGGGATACTCGACCAACATCTTCTGTGATGGTGCTCGAGAGAAATGGCCGCGCCGTGCCAGCCGTGTCAGTCATTTCGAACGTGTATTCGATGGTCTTTTCTTCGCCCTTTTTTAAAGGTCGATCGAACGTTATCCGCAATTGCTTTCGAACTGATTTATCGTGGTCTGTTATTGCCCCGGACATCGCAGGGTCACCCACGCGAAGATCAATATTTCCAGTGCCAGACCACGAAAATCGATGGTTAAAATGTTGGACGCCGTCATGGCGTGCCTTGAAGGTAATGACCCTGAAATGCCGGTATCGGTTTTCTGGGAGAACTTTAAGAGTGGTGGCCGCCGAGAGCAATTTAAGCGCAGGATTGGCCGCGCGATATCGCCTCTTAATGCCGACAACGTACAGGATGATGCCGCCAATGATGGCGATCACAGAAAGGGCAAGGCCGAGCGCGGCGACCACATATTTTTGATAAAAGATCAGGGTGAGATTGCCGACCAACCCGGCGATACCAACCCAAAGCACGATTTCTCGAAGATAGTAAATGAAGGCTAGGTAGTAATAGAGATGCGCGGTCTTGCTAATCCAAGACGCTGATTTCTTGTCACTCATGGCAGTCCCCCGACCCCTGTAGCCACCTTACCAAGTTAAAAGCCTTTTCCAAGGTGCCTTTGCCAATACCCGCTGAAATCAACGGATTTCCCACGATGTAAAGCGTGCCCTGCAACCCGGCGCACTTGATCGCCGTTGCTCACGCGGCGATTATCTTCCCTCCACGCGGCCTCTTGCGCGAAGCGCAGCAGGTACGGCCCGGCGATATGATGGCTGTGTCCGGCCTCGCCACGACGAAGTCGCGCGAAATATGACTCCGCCCAATTGGTGCAAGCGCCGTCCAACGAATACGCCTCTTGGTGATTGATCCGCTTGACCTCAAACCGATCCGCAAGGCTGTTCCATGAGCTGGCTTCATCGGCATTCAGGGCTGTGCCCTTTACGACCCGAGACTTGATCCATGACAGAGCCGCGCCTTCCGACGCGAACACGCCCGGCAGCGTTTCGCCGCCATGCTCGCGGATCACGACAACAACTTTGCGCTTGCCGTTCTGATTCCTCCAAAGACGGCGGTCAACGCGATGTTCGCGGATATTGGCCGGGCGTACATGGCCGCCGAAATACGCGCCGTCCACCGAAGCCTCATTGTGGTCATCGCCGATCATGCGCCCCTTCATTTCTTCCGCCATTGCTTCGCGCATTTTGTGGCAAAGAACGAAAGCCGACTTGTACGCCAGCCCCAGGTCGCGGCTCATGGCAACCATGCTCTTGCCCTTCACTTCGTTGCAGAACACGGCGATTGCGGCGAGATACATGCGGAGCGGCAGCTTGTGGTTATCGAACAGCGTCCCGCTGGTGATCGAGAAATCGGCCTTACAGGCTTTGCAGCGGAAGCGCAGAGCGCCGGACGGGCGGCGGCACTCGTAAGCGTCCAGACCGCCACACTTGGGGCAAACTGGAGCGCCGTTAGTAGCGTCCCAACGGACTTGGCGAAACATGGCCTCAGCTTCCGCGTCAGAAAGCCGAAACACCTGAGCGAGGCTCAGTGTCTTTGCTTTGCTGGAGAGGAGAAAGTGCTGGGCCACAGGTGTCAGTTCCAATCTACAGGAGTCATATACGACACCTATAGGGCGCTTGCAACACCTTAACCGGCCATATACACTCCAAAAGTGTCGTTTGTAACACTTTGTGATAGGAGGCTATATGGCAGGGTTTGCCAAGAATGAGGCTGAAATAGCCGACCGGGTATCGCGATACATCAAGGCCGAGCTGAAGCGGGCGGACGTAACATATGACGGCCTCGCCCAGAGGCTCTCCAAGCACGGCCTGAAGGGGGAGACGGTGGACTCCATCAAGGCCAAGCTGAAGCGCGGCACGTTCGCAGCGACGTTCCTGATCGCTGTGCTGGCTTCTTTGGAAATGGAGGGCGTTCGGCTGGAAGATATTTGAGCGCGATGCGTTGATTATTTTTCGGCAACGATTCAATTCTTCAAGGAAGATGCTAGAATCGCTTACATGAAGGCGATGCGCCACACATTGGGAAATTGGATTGTGCCGATAGCCGCCGCAGCTATCACGCTCGCTCTGTTGAACGGCGTTGAGCGCAAGGTCGGCTTTGGGTTGGCCAGCGTAATTGGTTTCGCGATACTGCTATTCGTTTCCATCGCCTTTTGGCGGGGGAGACGGAAGGTTTAGTACTTGTTGCGACGGCGCCGGGCGCACGCCATGGACCTTCAAGATATTGTAGGCAACGGGTACCCATACGCCGCCCTGCTTTTCCTCAATCGCTTGCAGGTCCACATCCATTTCGATTCCAGCGCCCATCTGCACAGGAACCTTACCTGCCACAAGATTCTGAAGGAACTCATCATCAAGCACGGGAGCGCCAAACTCACCATGGCGACCCGAAAATCGCCAACGCCGATTTCCGGTAAGTAATACAGGCCTTATAAGCACCAGCGTCTGTCTAGTAACGGGTTCCCGGTGCGTCGTGACGATTTCCGGTATCACAACGAGGGCAGTGCCGCTGCGCGCTGGAAATTCACTTCGCGGTATGATTGTTTCTGGGCGTTTTTCTGGAACCCTTGTTGCGCCAACGCCAGTAATGGACGGGTCCGCCTCAAGTTCACGATAGACCTGTTGAACATGTTCTTGAGCGATGTGCCCAGTTATTGCCTTGTCCACCATTCCTTGCAGAGACTTCATATCCTCCGGGGCAAGGTGCAATTCGACCTGGGCCGGCTCTGGCTTCCCCGTCGCGATGTCCATTACTTTGTCGAAAGTCCAATCGAGGACGTGGTTTCCGAACCAGAACAAGACAATGCTGCCAACAGCCGCAAGCGTGATATCTTTTCCGTCAGCGGTCTTTATGGATTTTAATATCGAGTTGAGCGAAAGGCTCCCCTCTGTTCCGCTGGCAAGCTCAATTCTGATCTCGATTGACGGGTCTAGGAACAGAGGGGAGCCTTTTATCGCCTGCGCGAACGCGATGGACGCCCGCGCCACGACCTCAAGGTCGGCTTTTTCGCCGGGCTTCAAATCCAAATACAGTGAGACGGGGGCGCTCGACATCAAGGTCCGGGCTGCGGGAATGGCAGCGAACCGTGCCCGAATAGTTCCCTGTCCACAACGGCAGCGATTTCCCGGTATTGCGGTCTTTCTACCCTGACTGGCTGTCAGGCAGCCTTACCTACCGGCTGTCGGTGGCAAGTGCGCCATAAGTCCGCATTTTCTCAGACAGCAATAGTCCTAAGGCGCCGTGCCCGTCGGGGCCTGGGTCGTCGGGGTGGGGCTGGCGCCGTTGCCGCTGCCGGAGACAGCCAAACCGATGCCGACGCCGACCAAGGTCACGCCTGCGATGACCAGCATGGTGTGGCCGTTTTCTTGTTGGGCTTGCCGCACGCCGGCGGGCTTGCCCGGCGCAAGCGCACCATCAGACGCTGCCAGCGCGCTGGACGCGAAAAGAGCCGTGATCAAGACGACGGTGCCGATATCGCGCATGCGCATGGAACACTCCTGAGGACTTACAGTCCCCTAAGTCCTGACGGGCTGAAACGTTCCCCATCGAGAAGTTCCGTACAGGGACGTTTTGCGCGCATGGCCCGAAAAAGAAAACGGGCGGGGAGTTACTCCGCCCGCTTGCCGGCCGATGAAGGGGCTAGGGGCATAACATCAGCCCGGCGTGCTCAGTATGCCTGACGCTGCCGACGTGTCTGAGCAGAACAGCACAGTTTGGTACAGTTCCACGATTGGCAATGATGCGCGTCACTTCCGTTCATGAAGGGTTCATGCGGCAAACCGCACAACGGATTTCAACCAATCGGGAGCCGCGCATATCGCGGGCAGTCAATGGCCAGTTACGAATTCCGTTACGCCAATCAATCCGGCGCCGCCATCCGCACCACGGTCATGCAGTGCGAGGCGGATGAAGAGGCGATCCGCAAGGCGCGCGATACCATGAAGGCCCCTTACGCCTGGCTCGAAATCTTCGATGGCGACCGCCCCGTATACAACAAGCGCGAGGACTGAATTTTCCGGCGAAACCCCAGGTGGCGGTGAGAATGCCGATCGGGATAAGATCGGCCGCGACACGCAACAAGGGTCCCGCATGGTGCAGAAACAAATTCCCGCGCTCGCAGTCGGGGCACTGGCCCTGGGCGCCTTCGCTGTTGGTGCGCTGGCCATCGGCTATCTCGCCGTCGGAAAGCTCGCCATCAAGCGGGCGCGGATCGGGCGGTTGGAGGTCGACGAGCTGGTGGTCCGCCGCCTGCAGCGGCCGCTCTAGCTGGCTTACTTTATCCAGAGCCAGCGGCTGCGGTTGAAATCGCGAGCATTGGGGACATAGCCGCCGACCCGCGGGCCCACCGCCTCGCTTTGCGATAGGAAACGGATGGGCAGCCAAGGCATGTCGGCCAAGGCGATCCGCTCCGCCCCTTGCAGCAAGGCGGCGCGTTTGCCGGCATCGGCTTCCCGCTCCGCGGCCGCCATCGCGGCATCGAATTTGGAATTTTTGTAGCCGGCATAGTTGCCGGCGCTGCCAGAGCGCAGCAGGTCGAGGAAATTGGACGCATCGCTGAAGTCCGCCAGCCATGTGGCATAGCCCAGTTGATACTGGCCCAGGCGCAGGGACCGCAAAACCAGGGCATAATCCGACACGGTGATCCGCACATCGACGTAGATCTGCCGCGCCATCGCCTGGAACACGGCGGCCAGCCGCTTGCTATCCGGATTGCCGCTGGTGGCGTAGGTCAGGGTCAGCTTGTTGAAGGGGCCGAAGCCGGCGTCCTGCATCAGCCGGCGGGCCAGCGCCAGCCGCGCCGGATAAGGCATCGGCTTGAAGTCCAGTTGCGGACCGCTGCGGTAATTCTCCATCCCGGGCGGCACATAGGCATAGGCGGGAATTTCGCCCAGCTTCATCACTTTACCGGCCACGGCTTCGCGGTCATAGACGAGATTGAGGGCACGGCGCACGCGAAGGTCGGCCAGGGCGGGATCGCGCAGGTTGATCGCCAGATAGGCCAGCGCCAGCGACGGCATGATGTGCAGCGCGCCCGGCATGTTCGCCTTGATCCAGGGGAGTTGGGCGCTAGGCAGCGGCGTCTGCATGTCCAGCTCGCCGGCGCGCAGCCGCCGCAGCGCCGCCTGGGTGTCGGCGGTGGGAAAATAATTGACCGTGTCGATCTTCACCGCGCTCGCGTCGTAGAAGCGCGGGTTTTTTGTGAGTGTGACATGGTCGTTGGGCGCCCAGGCCTTCAGCAGATAGGGACCGTTGGAAATATACGCGCCGGGCTTGAAGGACGGTTTGGGCGGCAGGGGCAGGGCGCTCTGCAGGGTGAGCAGTTCCGGCAGGTAAGGCGCGGGATGTTCCAGCGTGATCTTCAGGGTCGAAGGATTCGGTGCGGCGACACCCAGCGCGGCCGGGGGCATCGTGCCGGTGGTGATGGCATGCGCATTCTTGACGACCCAGAGATTGGGGGCGCCACGCGAGGCGGTCTTCGGGTCCAGCAGGCGCCGCCAGGCGAAGACGAAATTGTCCGCCGTCACCGTTGTCCCGTCCGACCAGCGCGCCTTGCGCAGGTGGAAGGTCCAGGTCAGGCCGTCGGGCGAAGTCTCCCAGCGTTCTGCCATGCCGGGGATCGGCTTTGCCGCGGCATCCAAGGTGGTGAGTCCGACCATCAGGTCGCCCAATATGTTGGCTTCCATCACGCTGCCGGCAAAGGCAGGGTCCAGCGATTCCGGCTCCGCGCCATTGCCGCGGTTGAGCACGCTTTCGGCCTGCGCGGGAAGCGCGGCCAGCAGCAGGAATGCAACCAGCCGCAACCTTTTCATGACGGCTGGATGCCGCGGTCCAGCGACAGGTAACGGCTGCGGTTGAAATTCGCCACATTGGGAATCCAGCCCCGGACCTGCGGCGAGACCATGTCGCGGGTCACGTCATGCAACAGCGGGATCACGCCGCAATCGTCCAGCAACTGCTGCTCGGCCTGGGCGATCACTTCCAGCCGTGCGCCCGCATCGCGAATGGTGTCGGACTGCGCCACCAGCCGGTCATAGCGGGCGTTGCTGTAGCTGCCATAGTTCAGATCGGTGGTGGAGGTCTGGAACAGGAAGAGGAAATTCTTGGGATCGCGATAATCGGCCACCCAGCCCGCCGAGGACAGGTCGAAATCCTTTTTGCGCAGGTAGTCGTAGAGGATCTGGGAATCCAGCGGCACGATGTGCATATCAACGCCGATGCTGCGCCACATATATTGCAGCACCACCGACCAGTGCCGCCATTCCTTGGTGTTGTAGATGGAGAAATTGAAGCGCAGCGGATTTTGGGGGCCGAAGCCGGCTTCGGCCAGCAGCGATCGGGCCTTTTCCAGCCGCGCCGCCATCGGCAGCGACGCGAATCCCGATCGTGCCGCATAAGAATAGCCGGGCATGCCTGGAGGCACCACATTGTAGGCCGGAATCTGGCCGATGCGGACCACCTTGTTGGCCAGGGTCTCTCGGTCCAGCGCCATCGACAGCGCGGTGCGCACGCGCACGTCGTTAAAGGGTCTGCGCGTCTGGTTGACTGCAATGAACGGGTTGATCTTGACCTGGTCCGGAATACTCTTGCGTAGGATCACCACCTGGTCCGGCGGCGGGCAACGGTTGGCGATATCCAGCTCGCCGGCGCGGAAGCGCTTCAGCGCGGCGGAGACGTCCTGGGTGGGGAAATAAATAATCTCGTTGAGTTTCACATCGGCGGCGCCGAAGAAGCGGGGGTTTTTCACGACCCTGATATGGTCGTTGGGGATCCAGGCCTTGAGCAGGAAGGGGCCGTTGCAGACGAAATTTTCCGGTTTCAGCCAGGCGTCGCCATGCTTCTCCACCACATGGCGGGGCACCGCGTAAGTGGTCTGATGCATCAGCAGCTGGTTGATATAGGGCGTCTGGTACAGCATCTCGATCTGCAGGGTGCGGCTGTCCAGGGCTTTGACGCCGATCTCTTCCGGCTTGACCTTGCCTTCGGCGGCGAGCCGCATATTGCGGATGGGATAGAGGATCGAGACGTATTGCGCTGCTGTTTTGGGGTCGGCGATGCGGCGGAAGGAAAAGACGTAATCGTCCGCCGTGACCGGCACGCCGTCCGACCAGACATGCTCGCGCAACTTGATGGTAAAGGTAAGGCCATCATCGGAAACGGTGACGCTTTCGCAGGCCTGCGGCACCGGATCAGCCTTGGCATTCTGGTGCATCAGGCCGACGAACATGTCGCCCATGATCCAGTCTTCCCAGATTGTGGTGGCCTTGTGCGGGTCCAGGGTGGTGGGCTCGGCGGAATTGCCGCGCACCAGGATGTGCGGGTCGGCGTGGGAGAGGTTAAAGCCGTGGCCGCCGCCGCGCTTTGGCAGGGCGAGATAGCCGGTCCCCGCCGCCAGCGCCGCCCCGCCTGCCAGGGCAAGACGCCGGTTCCATGCCTTGCCCGATGCCATGCAGACCTTCTATCATGCGTCCAAGCCGACATTTGCCGGGTTTGCGGCAGACTATTCAATGGGTTCAGTGGGGTAAGCGATGCGTAAGGTGATTTTGGCGGCGGTTGTCGCGGGCGGCGCGCTGGCGCCAGGTCTGGCCTTGGCGGATGCCCGCCAGGACGTGGTCTCGGGCATCGCGCGCTGCGCGGGCTTGGGCGACGACCGGCAATGGCTGGATTGTTATTACGGCGCGGCCCAACCGATGCGCGCCTGGCTGGGCCTGTCGCCCGTGCCGCAGTCGCAGCTCAAGCTGCAGCAGTCGGGACAGCCCCAGCCTTACCAGCCCCAGCCCTACCAAGCCCCGGTGCAGGCGCGGCCGGTGCCGGTCATGCCCGCGGCCGTCGCCGTCGCGCCGGTGCGCAGCGGCCCGCCGCCCAAACCCAAGGCGTCGGGCATTTTTGATATGTTCGGCGGTTCGGACATCGTGAACAACGCACCGGTCCGTTCCTATGACGTGAAGAAAGAGGGATTCACGATCACCTTGCAGGATGGGCAGGTCTGGCAGCAGACCGAGGCCGACGCGGACAAGAATCCGGTCCGCTGGCGCGAGCCCGCCGAAAGCATGCGGGTGACCATCGCCCAAGGCGCGATGCACAGCTTCAACCTGGTGGTCAATGACGAGAACCTGCACCACAAGGTGACGCGCATCCGCTGAAGGAGCGCCCGTTCAGGGACCCGGGTTCAGCGTCCGGTGGGAAGCTGGCCGTCTGCGACGATGGTGTGGGTCGTTGGATTCCAGGCCGTCTCATAGACGTAGACGGCGAGGGCCGCCATCGCCGTCTA
>Ga0193716_1002193_pt1 | contig 11116 bp, 9 predicted proteins | sample U2c1metaG_FD_145901 | JGI IMG/M metagenome (GOLD analysis project Ga0193716, IMG submission 145901) | Soil microbial communities from a riparian zone of the East river system, Colorado, United States - U2c1 | ecosystem: Environmental > Terrestrial > Soil > Riparian zone | place: USA: East River...
ATCCGCGTGGCGAACGGCCGCCGGCCGCGGTGGCCAGCGACAGGCCCGGTTGCGGCAGGTTGAGCGCTTGTCCCGGTGCTTCCGGGCGCAACCACCAGCGCAGCAGCCAGGGCAGCGGCAACACCGCTGCAAGCCAGGGCCATGCGATCAGGGGAAGATGCAGCTCAGGCACGGTGCCTCCGGCGCGCAGGTAGCGCCACCCGCAGCCACGCATCCGCACTGCGGTGGACGGCGTCGACATCCAGCGTGGCCGATGGGCGATACAGGGCCGTCTCCAGGCCCGCCAGGGGCATCACATCGACTTTCGGCGCCAGGGCCTGCAGCGATTCCGACCAGGCACGGCCCTGCAGGACCACCACGCCGGCATCAAGCCTGCGGGCGACACGGCGCAGCAACTGGGAAACCTCACGGGCGTAGGCAGGCAAGTCGCCATCGTCGCTGTAGCGATGGCGTGCACGGTCGAGTTCGGCAAGCACCACGGCATGTCGACGGCGTTCGAGCGTGCGCCTGCGCCACCACCACGCCACCACGCCAATCAGCAGCAGGCATGCGGCGATCAGGATCCACCAGCCCGCTGCCAGTGGCCACCAGCCAGGCGGGGGCGGCAAATGGATGTCGCGCAATTGCAGGCCAGGTTGGTTCATCGCGGGCCGCCCTTGCCCAGCAGGTGGGCGATGCCATCGAGTGGATCGGCGGCGGTATCGATGATGCGATGGCGCAGGCCAAGTTCCGTGGCCAGCGACTGCAGGCGGCGATGCCCCTCGCCCATGGCCAGGGCAAAGGCCTCGCGCTGGGCCTGGCCATGAAGTTCTACCTCGAAACGCTCGCCGTTGTGCGCGAAGGGATAACGCCCGGCGGGAGGAACGTTCAACTCCAACGCGTCGGACACGCCCAGCAGAAGCACTTCGGCGCGGCGGGCCACGCCCAGCAGGCTGCCGCGCGTGGCGTCGTCGCAACTGAAACCGTCGGTGACCACCAGCACGCGCCGGGCGCCATGCGCGGCGCGGCCGGTGCGTTGCAGGGCGGCGGCGAGGGTTTCGTCCCCGTGCACCGGCCCGATGGCATCCCAGCGCGCCAGTGCACCGGCGATCGCCAGCGCGCCGCGTTGGGCGCCCTGGGCGCGCAACTGGCCGCGCTGGCCGCCGAAGGCGATCAGGCCGACCTTGTCACCGCCGCGCATCGCATACCACGTGGCCAGCGCCACCGCACGCGCCGCCTGCACCGACTTGAATCGCGCGCGCGTGCCGAAGCGCATGCCGGCATTGGTGTCCACCACCACCAGCAGCCTTCCTTCGCGCTCTTCCTCGAACAGCTTCGTATGCAGGCGTCCGCTGCGCGCGGTCAGGCGCCAGTCGAGCCGGCGGACATCGTCGCCCGGCTGATAGGCGCGCGATTCGGCGTAATCCATGCCACGCCCGTGCAGGCGGCTGGACTGCTGCCCGTGGCGGGCCGTATGCACGCGTTCGGGTGGCAGCTTCACCCGCGCCACGCGTGCGCGCAGGGCGATCAGTTCGGCGAGGCTGACACGGGTGCGACCGTCGCCATCGATGCTGGCGTCGACGGCGGTGTTCACGGCAACGGCACGAGGTCCAGCAGGCGGTCGATGATGCGGTCGGGGCGGATGCCCTCGGCCTCGGCTTCGTAGCTGGGCAGGATGCGGTGGCGAAGTACTTCGTGGGCCACGAAGTGGACGTCTTCGGGAAGCGCGTAGTCGCGCCCGGCAAGCCAGGCTCGGGCGCGGGCGCAGCGATCGAGCGCAATGGAGGCACGAGGACTGGCGCCCCAGGCGATCCAGCGTGCCAGTTCCGGGCCGTAGCGCCCGGCATCGCGCGAGGCCAGCACCAACTGGGCCAGGTAGTTTTCCAGTGCGGGCGAGACATGCACGTTCAGCACGGCATCGCGCGCGGCGAAGACGTCGGCCGGCGTGAGCGCCGGCTTCACCGCCACCGGCGCGTGCATCGACTGCCGCGCCTGCTCGCGCGCCAGGCGCAGGATGGCCAGTTCCGCATCTGCGTCGGGATATCCGATGGTCACGTGCATGGTGAAGCGGTCGAGCTGGGCTTCGGGCAGGGCAAACGTGCCCTCCTGCTCGATCGGGTTCTGCGTGGCCATCACCATGAAGAGGTCGGGCAAGGGCCAGGTGCGGCGGCCGATGGTGATCTGCCGCTCGGCCATGGCTTCGAGCAGCGCGGACTGCACCTTGGCCGGCGCGCGGTTGATTTCGTCGGCCAGCACGATGTTATGGAATAGCGGGCCGCGCTCGAACTCGAAGGTGCCCGCCTGCGGCCGGAAGATGTCCGTGCCGGTAAGGTCGGCGGGCAGGAGGTCGGGGGTGAACTGCACGCGGTGGAAATCCGCATCGATGCGTTGCGCCAGTGCCTTGATGGCGGTGGTCTTGGCCAGGCCCGGCGCGCCCTCCACCAGCAGGTGGCCATCGGCCAGCAGGGCGATAAGCAGGCATTCCACCAGGTGTGGCTGGCCGATGATGCTGCGGGAGAGATCCTCGCGCAGCGCGGCGAATGCGGCCTGCAGCGGATGGGCGGGCGAAGGTGCGGGTGCGGGCGGTGCTGGCGTCATCATGGGGATTCAGACCGTCGGGGAAGCCATAAGTTTACTTAACCGGCGGCCCGACGGCTTGTGCCTAAAGGCTCGTGTCTAGCCAAGAAAAAGGGCCCCGAAAGGGCCCTTTTTCCCGCTCTTTCAATGACTCGCGTTACTGTAGCGAGTCTGAAAGGATCCGCGGGGTGACGAAGATCAGCAGTTCCGCCTTGTCGTTCTGGCGGGACGTGCGGCGGAACAGCACGCCGATGCCGGGGATGTCGCCCAGGCCCGGGATCTTGTCGATGGTGTTGGACTTGGTGACTTCGTAGATGCCACCGAGCACCACCGTCTGGCCGTTGTCCACCAGCACCGAGGTATTGATCTCGCGGGTGTCGATCTGCGGCACCGAACCGCCGCCGGGGCTGTTGACGAATTGGTTCAGTGCGTCCTTGGTGACGTTGATCTTCAGGTAGACGCGGCTGTCGGCGGTGATCGTGGGCGTGACACGGAGTTCGAGCACTGCATCCTTGAACTGCACGGTGGCGTTCTGCGCGCCGCCGCCGCTGGCGCTGGCCTGGTAGGTGACGTAGCCGATCTCCTGGCCCTGCTTGATCACCGCTTCCTGCTGGTTGGCGGTGATGACGCGCGGGCTGGAGATCACTTCGCTGCGGCCTTCGGTTTGCGCGGCGGAGAGTTCCAGGTCGACCAGGTAGCTCGAGCCGATGATGCCCAGCGCAATGGAACCGGTCGGGTTGGCCACCGGCAGGTTCACGTTGTAGCCGCCCGGAAGGGTCAGGCTGGGATTGGTGACCGTGCCGTTGGCCACGCCGACATCGTTGTTGTGGACCTGGGTGATCAGGCTGCTGGCGCCGGCGCCGGTGCTCGCGCCGCTACCACCCGTGGTGGTGCTGGTGAGGTCGGGCGTGGTGCCCAGCACGTTACGGCCGCCCGGGCTGTGCTGGAAGGCCTGCACACCCCAGCGCACGCCGAGGTCGCGGCTGAAGCTGTCCGACGCCACCACGATGCGCGATTCGATCAGCACCTGCTGCACCGGGCGATCGAGCACGCCGATCAGGTCGCGCAGTTCACGCACCTTCTCGGGGGAATCGTTGATCAGCAGCGTGTTGGTGCGCTCGTCGAAGGAGACGCTGCCGCGCGTCGACAGGAAACCGCGCTGGGTGTTGCTGGAGCTGCCACCGCTGTTGCTCTGCATGCTGCCCGACGTGAGGAGCTTGGCGATATCCGCAGCCTTGCCATAGCTGATGGGCACGTAGTCGGAAACGAGCTCCGCATTGTCCTGCGCCTTCTGGCGGGCATCGGCGAGGTTCTGCTCGTAGGTGGCCAGTTCCGCCTGCGGGGCGATCCACATCACGTTGCCGTTGCGGCGCTTGTCCAGGCCCTTGGCACGCAGCACGACGTCCAGTGCCTGGTCCCAGGGCACGTTCACCAGTCGCAGGGTGACGCTGCCGCCGACGGAGTCGGAGGCCACCATGTTCAGGCCCGAGAGATCGGCGATCAGCTGCAGCGCCGAGCGAACGGGGATGTCCTGGAAGTTGAAGGTGACACGATTGCCGCTGTAGACCGGGTCGGCGCCCTTGAGCAATTTTGGATCGGTTGGGGCGGCCTTCTTCGGAGCTACTTCCACCACGTATTCGTCGGCCGACTGGTAGGCGGAGGTTTCGACCTCGCCCTTCACGCGGATCTCCATGCGCGCGCCACCGGCTACCGAAGTGGTATTGATCGACTGCACGGGCGTGGCGAAATCGAGCGTGTCCAGGCGCTGGGCGAGTTTTTCCGGCAGCGTGGCATGGCCGAGGCTGACGATGACGCGGCCGTTGTCCTTGTGCATTTCCGGCGTGATGCCGCTGCCGGCCAGGCTGACGATGATCCGGCCTTCGCCATTGGGGCCACGGCGGAAATCGATGTTGGAGATCGCAGGGCCACCGGAGGCGGACGGTGCGACCTTGGTCGGGTCGGAGACGACGCTGGTGCTGGTGGTGGCCCCGGTGGGGCCATTGCTGACTTCCATCACCAGCGTGTTGCCTTCCACGTGCGTGGCGTAGGCCGATTCGCGGTAGAGCTCGACGACGACGCGAGTGCGGCCACCAGCACCGACCACCGAGACACCAGCCGTGGCGCCCTTGTTGACGTCGACGTGGCGGGTGCTGAAGCCATTGGTGGTATCGGCGAAGTCCACGGCGATGCGCGGCGGGTTGCCGGTGGTGAAGACCTTCGGCGCAGGCGGCGGCGTGTCGAAGGTCATGCGAAGTTCGACCTTGCCCCCGGGCTGGGCGTCGTAGCTGACGTCCTTGAGGGTGCTTGCGGCCAGCGCGGACTGCGCGAAGACCAGCGCGCCGCCACAGGCAAGCAGCGCCACGGCCCGGCGTACCAGGCGCGGCGAGCGACCGCGAAGATGAGTGTTGGAGGTAGTCATGTTCATCGTCCCCGATCGATGCTTATTTTTCGCCGAGCGCGATGCTGGCCTGGCGTTCCATCCAGCCACCGGTACCGTTCGGAACCAGTTCGACCAGGTCGATGTGATCATCGGCAACGCCCGTGACGCGGCCATAGCTCTGCCCCATGTATTCGTTCATATGCACGCGGTGGATAACGCCGCCAGGATCCTTGACCAATGCTTCGGTGGATTTACCAGCACCAACCGTGCCAACCATCTTCAGGCTGTCCAGCGAGAACATTTCCAGCGGCTGCTTCGGACGGTTCTCGTCCGGCCGCGGGCCCGATGCGGTGCTCGACTGCTGCATCTCGGCCGTGCTCGGGCTGAACGGATCGCGCTTGGCCTGGTCGTTGTAGGCGAAGGTCTCAAAGGTCTGGATCACCGGCAACGGCGGGATCGGCGCGCCCTTCTTGGCCTTCTCGGCAGCCACCCAGTCGCGAAGATCCGAGGTGCCGCCGGTGCAACCGGCAAGCGTGGCCACGGTACCCATCACGAGCAGGCAACGGCGGGCGGGAGTCATGAAGCGGCTCATGGCTTGGCCCCCTTGGCGGCGGCGCCCTGCGGGTGCGTATCGGTGTTGGCCGCCTCGTCATCTTCAAGGTAGCGATAGGTCTTGACCGTGCCCTGCAGTACCAGCAGGCCGCCCGGTACCGGGTCGCCTCCCTTGACTGCGGCGGATTTCGGACTCAGGGAAACGTCATGCAGCGTCAGGATAACGACGCGCGGAAGGGAGGCCACGCCGCTGATGAACGCACCGAACTGGTGATAGGTACCCACCATGCGCAGGGTGATCGGCTTCTCGGCGTAGAAGTCCTTCGGCGTTTCGGCACCGGGCTGGAACAGCTCGTTCTCGATGCCGGCGGCCAGCGCCGTCTGCGAGATGTCCACCAGCAGCTCGGGCATTTCGGTCTTGCTGGGCAGCTGGCGCAGCAACTGGCGCAGCATGTCCTGCATCTCGTTGAGCTGCTGCTGCAGCGCCTCGAGGTTGGCGGCCTTGGCCTGCTTGGCGGAGAACTCGCTCTTGAGCGAAACTTCCTGGTTGCGCGCGGTTTCCAGGTCGTCCTGCTGGGTGGAGACGAAGAAGTACCAGCCGGCCACCACGATCACGATGAAGACGATGGCGGTGAAGAACAGCTTGATCGCCTTCGGCCAGCCGCCAACGTTGTGGCGGTCGAGGTTGCGCAGATCGTCAAAGAACTTCATTTGCGTGCCCCCCCGGCAGTGGCGGGACGGGCCGGGGCGGGCGCCGTGCTGACGGCGGCAACCGGCGGCGGTACGCCTGCGGGCGCTGCTGCGGGTGCGGCCGCGGGCGGCGTGCCCGCGGAGGCAGCCGGCGACGGCAGTGCGGACAGGGCGGCATTGGCCAGGGGTGCCGGCACGGCCGGGGCGGCGCCGGGAGCCGAGGCTGCGGCAGGCGATGCCGCGGCGTCCGCACTGTCACCGGTGGGCCGGGAAAGCTTCACGTCCAGGCCGAACGAATAAGGCATGCGCGAGGCGTCATGGCTGTTTTCTGTCTTGCGCAGGTCCACATGGCCCATCCAGGGCGAGGACTCGATGTTGCGCATGTACTCGGCCACCGAGGCATTGGACTGGGCCACGCCGTCGAGCGAGAGCGAATCGCCGGTCTGCTTCATGTTGGAAAGGCGGGCTGAGACGGGGATGGTCTTCACCATCTCGTCGAACAGATGGACCATCTGCGAGCGGTTGGCCTGCAACTGCTCGATGATCTGCTTGCGCTGGAGCAGGCGCGAGCGGGTTTTTTCCAGGTCCTGGATTTTCGCGATGCGTTCGTCCAGCTGGGTGATCTCGCCCTTCAAGTAGGTGTTGCGATCGTTCTGGTTGTCGATGCGCATGTCCATCCACAGCACCCAGGCGAACGCCACGACCACGCCAACGAGCGCTGCCACGCCCAGCTGCATGTAGAACTCACGCTCTCGCTGCTTGCGGCGCTCGGCGCGCCACGGCAATAGATTGATCCGTGCCATCAGTCGAAGCTCCTCATGGCCAGGCCGACCGCGATCATCAGCGCGGGAGCGTCCTGGGCCAGTGCCTGCGGCTGCACGCGGCTGGACAGCGCCATGCGCGCCAGCGGGTTGGCCACCACGCACGGGATGCCCAACTGGGCTTCGAGCAATTCGCTGATGCCCTCGATCGAGGCGCAGCCGCCGGCCAGGACCACCTGGTCGACGCGGCTGTACTCGGAACCGGCGAAGAAGAACTGCAGCAGGCGGCTGACCTGCTGGACCAGGGCTTCCTTGAAGGGCTCCAGGGCTTCCGCTTCGTACGATTCGGGCAGGCCGCCCTTGCGCTTGGCCCGGCCGGCTTCCTCATAGGAAAGGCCGTAACGGCGCATGATTTCGTCGGTGAGCTGCTTGCCACCGAAGACCTGCTCGCGGGAATAGATGGTGCGCTGGTTCTTCAGCACCGCCAGGGTGGTCATGGTGGCGCCGATGTCCACCACTGCCACCAGGGCGTCGCGCGGCACGGAGAGCTGGTCGGCCACCATGCCGAAGGCGTTCTCCATGGCGAAGGCCTCGACGTCCACCACGCGGGCGGACAGGCCCCCCAGGTCGAGCGCGGCGATGCGCATGTCCACGTTCTCCGTGCGGGAAGCCGCAAGGAGCACGTTATTCATTTCGGGGTTGTCCTTGACCGGGCCCAGCACCTCGAAGTCGAGCGAGACTTCCTCGATGGGATAGGGGATGTACTGGTTGGCCTCGATCTGGATCTGGCTTTCCAGGTCGTCCTCGGCCAGGTCCGCGGACATCGGGATCAGCCGGGCGATGACCGCCGAGCCCGCCACGGCGGCAGCGCCGTGCTTGAGCTTGGAGCCGGAACGGGACAGGGCGCGCCGGATGGCCTCGCCGACGGCCTCGACCTCGACGATGTTCTTCTCGACGACGGCATTGGGCGGCAGCGGCTCAACGGCGTAGTGCTCAACGCGGTACCGCCCGCCAGCCTGACTTAACTGGAGAAGCTTTACGGCAGTCGAACTGATGTCGACGCCGATTAACGGCGGCGCCTTCGGTGTGAAAAGCCCCACGATGTCCCCCTTCCCCTGCGTCCCGTTAGGTTTTTGTTTGGACGCCAGGGCATTAGATCGAAAACTTAATGCTTTAGCAATGGGTCGCAACCCTTTGGTTCGGAACTAAATCACAAGTTCGTCATTCCGAGCCATAAGCCCCTGTCCCGGGGACGGGTAAGCCCCCGCCGCTAGGGCGGAATCTCGCGACCCCCTATACTCGGCGCCACTTTCGCGCCCACGTATCCCTAACGACCATTCATGGCAATACTTAAGCGTTTGCTGCGCTATGCGCTGATCCTGGCCCTGGTGGGCGTCCTGCTGGTGGTGGCGGCGGTCGGGGTGGCCTACTGGCTCCTGGCGCCCCGGCTGCCGGCGGTGGCCGTGCTGCGGGATGTCCACATGCAGGTGCCCCTGCGCATCGAGACGGCCGATGGCAAGCTGATCGCCACCTTCGGCGAAACCCGGCGCGTCCCCGTGCGCATCGCCGACGTACCGGCGAAGATGAAGAACGCCGTGCTCTCGGCCGAGGATGCCGATTTCTACAGCCATCCCGGGGTCGACTGGCATGGCATTGCCCGCGCGGGCATCCATGTGATCACGTCCGGCGGCGACAAGGGGCCCGGCGGTTCCACCATCACCCAGCAGGTCGCCCGCAACTTCTTCCTGAGTCCCGAGAAGCTCTATTCCCGCAAGCTCACCGAGATCTTCATCGCCCTGCGCATGGAGAACGAGCTCACGAAGGATGAAATCCTCGAGCTGTACATCAACAAGATGTTCCTCGGCCACCGTACCTACGGCCTGGGTGCGGCGGCGAGCTTCTACTACGGCAAGACGCTCGACCAGCTCACCGTGGCGCAGTCGGCGATGCTGGCATCGACCTTCCAGCTCCCCTCAGTGGTCAATCCGCTCAATAACCCCAAGCGCGCTATTGGCCGCCGCAACTGGGTGCTGGGCCAGATGCTGTCCAACCGCTTCATCACCAAGGCCGAGTACGACCAGGCGATCGCCGAGCCCAACGATGCGTATCCGCACGAGCAGCCGATCGAGGTGGATGCGCCGTACCTGGCCGAGATGGCACGCCTGCAGGCGATCGAGAAACTCGGCAACGACGCCCTGGTGGAAGGCTATACCGTCAAGACCACGGTCACCTCCGCGCGCCAGGATGCGGCCAACACCGCGCTGCGCGAGAAGCTCTCCAGCTACGACCGCCGCCACGGCTACCGCGGTCCCGAAGGCCACGACGAACTGCCGGCGGGTGCCGGCACCGAGGAACTGGACCGGGTGCTGGCCGGCTACATGGCGGCCGGCGGCATGCAGCCGGGCATCGTCACCGAATCCACCGCCAAGCAGGCCACGGTGTACCTGTCCAGCAAGGAATCGATCACCCTGGACATGGACGCGGTGGCCTGGGCCCGGCGCTATGTCAACGAAACCAGCGCCGGCAGCGTGCCCAAGAGCGTGGACGCGGTGGTCAAGCGTGGCGACCTCGTCCGCGTGCAGCGCAACGAGCAAGGCCAGTGGGAACTCACGCAGATTCCCTCCGTGCAGGCGGCGCTGGTGTCGCTCGATCCCGAGGATGGCTCCGTGCAGGCGCTGGTGGGTGGATTCAATTTCCAGCGTTCGAAGTTCAACCGCGCGGTGATGAGCGCGCGCCAGCCAGGCTCGAGCTTCAAGCCGTTCCTGTATTCGGCGGCTTTCGAGCGCGGGTTTACCCCCGCATCGATCGTCAACGATGCACCGGTGGTATTCCCCGATCCGTCGCGGCCCGACGGCATCTGGGCCCCGTCCAACGACGACGGCAAGTTCGACGGCCCGATCCGCCTGCGCGAGGCGCTGGTGAAGTCGAAGAACCTGGTGTCGGTGCGCCTGCTCGACGCCATCGGCGTGCGCTACGTCCGCGATTACGCCACCCGCTTCGGCTTCACGCCCGATGCCATCCCGCAGAACCTGTCGCTTGCCCTGGGCACGGCCTCGGTGTCGCCCATGAGCATGGCCCGCGGCTATGCGGTATTCGCCAACGGCGGCTTCCTGGTCACCCCGTATTTCATCTCGCAGATCAATGACCGCAACGGCCAGGCCGTCTATGTGGCCAATCCGGCGCGGGCCTGCGTGGATTGCCAGGAGCGCCTGCTCGATACCACGCCGCCCGGCCCGCCCCCGCCCTCCACGCCTTCAGGCCCCGCCAACGCACCAGCCACCAGCTCCACGGCCGCCGTGATCGGCGATGCGAAACTGCCCGATGACGCACACACCACCGGCCCGCATCCGCCGCACCTGGCCCCGCGCGTCATCGACGTGCGCAACGACTACCTGGTGACGTCGATGATGATGGACGTGATCCGCCGCGGTACGGGTTCCGCCGCGATGGAATTGAAGCGCGACGACCTGGCCGGCAAGACAGGCTCCACCAACGACCACCGCGACGCCTGGTTTGTCGGCTTCAACGGCAAGGTCGTGGCCTCGGTATGGGTGGGCTTCGACGATTTCACTTCGCTGGGCAAGGGTGAATTCGGCGCCAAAGCGGCACTTCCCATCTGGCAGGACTACATGGGCGCGGTGCTGAAGGACACGCCATCGGCCACGCTGCCGATGCCGCCGGGCATCAGCACGGTGCAGATCAACCGCAGTTCCGGCATGCCCACCAGCGCCGGCGACCCGGACGCGATGAGCGAGATCATGAAGGTCGAAGACGTCGACCGCCTGCGCCAGCAAGCCCAGCAGCAGCAACAGCAGGACGAGACCGACCAGCATTCCTACGATATTTTCTAGATCGACAACGGTTGGGGGTCAGAGTCATGACCCTGACCCCTTTACCCCGTTACTTCGCCGTCACGCCAAAACCTGTCAAAACATGTAATCTCACCCCACGTCCTGCACACGGGGTCATACGCTCATGTCACGAGGCGAACACCACCGCATCCACGCCCAGGACCGCAGCCAGCGCAGCCGGCTACGCATCGCCCAGGAAGCCGCCCGGCTGATGAGCGAACACGGCATACGCGACTTCCACCATGCCAAGCTGAAGGCCGCTGAGCGCCTGGGCATCATCGACGACCAGGCGCTGCCGCGGAACAACGAGATCGAAGAAGCCTTGT
>Ga0193716_1002194_pt1 | contig 11115 bp, 12 predicted proteins | sample U2c1metaG_FD_145901 | JGI IMG/M metagenome (GOLD analysis project Ga0193716, IMG submission 145901) | Soil microbial communities from a riparian zone of the East river system, Colorado, United States - U2c1 | ecosystem: Environmental > Terrestrial > Soil > Riparian zone | place: USA: East River...
TGACGTGTGCCTCCATGATCTGGAACCGAAGTCCTGCCCATCTCCTCCCGGACGCACTTCCCCGGCGCCCGGACGGCCATCCCGGAGGCTCGTTTGCCCGACCGCATCCGGCTGTTGCTGGTCGACGACCAGATCCTCAGCCGAGGCGTCCTCAGAAGCGGTCTGGAACGCGAACGAGACCTGGAGGTCGTCGCCGAACTCAAGCGCACCGACGACGTGGTGGCCGCCGCCAAGCGGCACCGGGCCAACGTCGCGCTGCTGGACGCGGGCGGACCGGGCTACGACAGCATCAACGTGACCACCGAACTGCGGACCCTGATGCCGGAGTGCCGCGTCGTCATGCTCACCACCTACGGCCGCCCCGGCCATCTCCGTCGCGGCCTGGAAGCCGGCGCCAAAGGCTTCGCCCTGAAAGGCGGCCCCGCCCCCCAGCTCGCCGACGCCGTACGCCGGGTCCACCTCGGACTCCGGGTCGTCGACGCCAACCTGGCCGCGGAGACCCTGCTGTATGTCGACACCCCTCTGACCACTGGCGAAACGGACACCCTCCGAGCCGCCCGCGACGGTGGTTCGGTCGCCACCATGGCCCAGAAGCTGGCCGTCTCCGAACGCCTGGTCCGAACCCGCCTCTGGTCAGCCATCGGCAAAACCGGCGCTCGCACCCGAGCCGATGCCATCACCATCGCCGAACGCAACGGCTGGCTCTACGACTGACCGCGCGCGGTCAGTCGGGCTATTCGTCGAGGTAGTTCCAGAGCCAGCGGGGGCCGACGGTCCGGGCGCCGTGCTCCTCGACCCGATCGCGGAGACCACGGTCGGCGGTGACAACGGTGATGGTCCGGTGCGAATCAGCAGCCACAGCCTCGGCAACCACCGCGACAATCGCGTCATCCCCCGACCCACTAGCCGCCACCACCCGAAGATCACCAAGCTCCGGATCCACCTCCCCTCCACCCGAACCCGCTGCCGACCCCGAGCCCCCGCGCGCGCCCGAAGCCGAGCCCGTGCCCGCTGCCGACCCCGCATCGAGCGCCGCGCGGGCCGCGCCCTCCAGGACGACCACCACCTCGGCTGGTTCGTCGAGCCGGAACTCGAGCTTGGTCAGCTTCACAAGCAGCCGGCGTGCAGCCCCGGCACGATCACGCCACCACCCATCAGGCCGCGACCCGACCACGTTGGCCGCATCCACCACGATCAACTGAACCCCGTCATCCGTCACCCACCCAGTCTCCACCTCCCCGCTCTCCACCTGTTTCACCTGTTCCGGCCCGCATGTCGATCGGTCCGGCACGTGCTTCGACCGTTGCTGCGGGCGAGCCGATTGCGCCCAGCTCAAGCCGCACTGCCACCGTCACTGAGACGAGCTCGCCTTCAACCGCGCACTCTCGGAGCTCGACCTGCTGGTCCGCCGCGACGCGACGGGCCGACGCGCAGGGGTCGAATGCTCCTGCCTGGACGGCTTGGGCCGCGCTGAGGGCAGCCAGGTCTGCGGCCGACGTCGCCCGATGGCTGCCCAACGACACCGCTGCCCACAAAGCACCGACCAGCCCCGCGCCCAGCAGTAGAAGTGCCACCCCGACCGCCAGCAAACTAGCGCTCCCACGCTCGTCGCTACTCATGGCGCTTGGGTTTCGGCGGGTTCGGCCTGGACGGTTGCGTGGCAGGTGATCGGGACCGTAGGAAAGCCGCCGAAGACAGCAGACTTCGGGTCGACCTTCGCACTCACGACCACTCTGACGTCCGAGCCGTCGTGGCTGATCTCGATGGCAGCTGCCGGCGGCGCCGCACGCAGCCCGAGTTGTTGAGCTGTCTCCGCGGACTCCCCTCTCGCTACTGCGCGCGCTGCATCGCGGGCTCCGTCGACGCAGCGGATGTTCGAGATCACGAGGCCGACCGCCCAGAGCCCGGCGACGATCGTTGCCATCAGCACCGGAAGGACCATCGCCAGTTCAACCGTGACCGTCCCACCCTCGCACCGGCAGCTTCGTCGACGTAGTGATGAGAGCTTCATCGCTCCACCTCCTTTGCTGGGAGAGGCCCGGCCGAGGCCTGAGGGGTTGCCGCGGCCGGGCCTGCTCCGGCCGGGTCAGACCTGGATACCGTCCACGCCGGCGGCCTTCAGGGCGAAGTTGATGATCGCCTTCAACACGTTCATCATCACGTCGGACTGCAGCAGGGCAGCGAGAATGCCGGCGAAACCACAGGCGCCGACGATGCTGACGGCGTACTCGGCGGTCGCCGCACCGCGCTCGGTGCGCTTGCGGATGCGGGTGTGGCGGGGCTTGAAGCCGGGAAAGGGGCGCGCGGGCACCAGCATCTTGGACATGTCGAACCTCCTGGTCTGCCGCACGGCTTCTCCGAGCGACTCACTGACAAGGTGCCGTCGTCAGAGCCCTTGTACAGAAGGAGTTTTCAACCTGGGGACAACTCTCGCCCCAGCTCGCTTTCAGCCGATAGCGGCCAGTCGTGCGAACTGAGATTCGGACAACCGGAGCCCCGCCGCCTCCGCGTTCTCGACCAAGTGCTGCTCCGAACTCGTCCCGGGAATCGGAACCACCACAGGTGATCTGTGCAGCAACCACGCCAGCGACACCTGCGCCGCCGTACCTCCGACCTCGGCCGCGATCGCTGCCAGCACCGGAGAATTGGCGTGGTCGCCACTGGCGATGGGAAGCCAAGGAATGAAGGCGATTCCTTCCTCGGCACAGTGGTCGAGAACGCCTTCGTGCTCTCGATCGGTGAGGTTGTAGCGGTTCTGCACGCTGACCACGTCGATCTGCCTGCGAGCCTCCTGCAACTGCGCGACCGTCACCTCCGACAGTCCAAGGTGCCGGACCTTCCCCTCGTCCTGCAGTTGCGCCAGCGCACCCAGCTGATCCGCCAACGGAACGGCTTTGTCGATGCGATGCAACTGGAGCAGATCGATCCGCTCAACCTTCAGTCGTCGCAAGCTCAGTTCAGTTGCCTGCCGCAGATACTCGGGCCTTCCCAGCGGAATCCACTCGCCCGGTGAAGGACGGGTATGCCCGATCTTGGTCGCGATCACCAACTCGTCGGCGTACGGGTGAAGAGCTTCGGCGAGCAACTCCTCGTTGGCGCCGATGCCATAGGCGTCCGCGGTATCGATGAAGTCGATGCCCAGCTCAACGGCCCGCCGCGCGACCCTCAGCGCCTCGGCTCGATCGGCTTGCGGCCGATAGCCGGTCAACCGCATCGCGCCGAAGCCCAGCCTGTGCACTTCCAGTTCGCCGATCTTCAGTGTCGATCGATAGTCCATCCTGACCGTTCCTCTCATCGGAACGGCCATCGTGCAGAGGACGGACCGCCGATCTGAAATGATTCAGGCTGAGCTAAATCGACGAGGACAGGCAGATGCTGACGATCACCTTCACAGTCGAGGACCTGGCCAGGACGCGGCTGGCGGTGTCGCCGCTGTGGGAGATCGTCGCGAGCATCCGGCTGCTGAGGACGCCACGCTCGCAGACGTTCCATCAGGAATGGGCACAGTTGACCAAGGCGCGGATCGACCGGGCCGGCGTCGACCTCGGCCTGCTCTTCGACCTGGTCGATCCACAGGTCTGGTACATGGCCGACTTCCTCACCCCACCCCCACGGAGCCCACTCCCCGATCTAACGGCGGATCTCAGCGCCCTACGCCGGGTCTCGGCAAGCCAGCTCCGCACCGACCTCGACGTACTGAGCTACGCGCGCAAGCACCCCATCGGCTCCCTGGCAGAGGCCTCGCTACCGCGGCGCCTTCGACCAGCCAGACCCGAGGACCTACCGTCCGCAGCCGTCGCCGACCTGTACTCCGATCCCGAAGCCGGCCTCGAACGTCTCGCCGAGCAACTGCAGACCTACTGGGAACTGGCGATCGCTCCACACTGGGGACGGATCCGCGCCCTGCTGGAAAGCGATCTGCTGTACCGCGGACGCCGGTTGGGGCAGGCGGGTCACACCGGGCTCTTCGAGGACCTCGCCGAGTCGGTGAAATGGCGGAACGGGTCCTTGTCCATCAAGCACCGCCGGTTCCACGGCGTCCGGAATCTGGCCGGCGAGGGGTTGCTGATGACGCCGTCCGCGTTCGTCTGGCCGACGGTCTTCTCGAGCACGATTCCGCCCTGGCAGCCCACGCTCACCTATCCCGCTCGTGGAGTCGCCACGCTGTGGGCCAACTCCTCGCGAACTGCCTCAGCCGGCATCGCCGGAGTACTGGGGCGGTCGCGGGCTGAACTGCTTGCCCAGCTGGATACACCGCGCTCCACCACAGAGCTGGCAACGCGCACCGGGATGTCCGCCGGTGGCGTATCGCAGCACCTGGGCACCCTCCGATCGGGAGGACTCGTCACTCCTCATCGGGTCGGCCGATCGGTTCTCTATGCCCGCACCGCCGTAGCGGAGGCACTCCTGGAAGCTGCGGATCGGCCCGAGGACGACCCGGCCCTCAGGTGAACTGATCGAGGAGGCCGGTCAGAGAACTGGCGATGGTCGGGATCACCCCCAGCAGGATGAAGGCCGGCAGGAAGCAGATGCCGAGGGGTAGGACCGAGGTGGTCTCTATGGTTCGGGCCTGTTCCTCGGCGCTCCAGCGACGAGCTAGGCGGGCGTCGCCGGCCAAGTGCTCGAGAGTTCTTGCGAGCGGTGTCCCCGAGCGGAGTGCTCGCTGAACGGCACGTGCCAGGCTCGCGCAGGCCGGTTCGGCAAGGACACCGGACCAGGCGTCGATCGGGTCAGCGCCCAGGTTCAGCCGATGCTCCACTTCGGCGAGTAGCTCGGCAAGAGGTCCGCTCAACGCTCTACTGACAGTGCCAACCGCGGCTTGTGGTGGGCGACCGGCGCGCAAGCAGGCCGCGAGCAGGTCAACCGCAAGCGGGAGATCCGCGACTATGCGCTCCGATCGCCTGCGGACCGCTGCCGGTTCGAGCCGACTCAAGACGACGGGGATTCCGAAGTACGCCAAGCCGCCAAGGCCCAACCCCCAGGGGAGGCCGAGCAAGAGGAGGCAGGCGACGGCTACGACTATGGCCGCCCTTCGGTGCAGTCGGCGTGCGGCCGGCGGCACCGGCTTGGCTTTGAGGCCGTCGGGAAGAGCCCATCGGCCCGCGATGAATCCACGGCGGCTGACCAAACGGCGCGGCCCTGGCCGACCGGGTAGCACGAACGCAACGGCCAGCGCAGCCGTCAAAGCCGACACGAGCGCGGAGGCCGCCGCAGACTGGTCAGTCATTGGGCGTGGACGCTAGGCGGTCGGTCCAGAGGAGGCCGGCAATCGCCAGCGACAGGCCCAGGAAGAGGCAGAGCCAACCGGGTGGGGTGGAGGTGAGGAAGGCGAGAGGGTCCGCGCCCAGGGCGTAGCCGAGTCCTGTGCCGAAGAGTGGAAGCACGGCCAGCAGACGTGCGGTCGCACGAGTGCTGGCGAGGTTCGTCGAGATCTGACGGCGGACTGACTCTTCCGCGCGGAGTGCCTCGGCCAGTCGTTCCACGATCGCGGCGAAGGCGGCGCCTGACTCATCGGCCACGCGCCAGGCTGCTGCCAGGGCTCGCAATCCCTCGGCTCCCGGTGGTTCGGTGGCGAGCTCCAGAACAGCCGGTACGTCGCCGCCGAGCCGTGCCGCGGCCGAGGCCACCTGCAACTCCGGACAGATCGTGGCGGCGCCCTCCAAAGCATCTCGCGGAGGACGGCCCGCAGCTAGTTCGGCTGCGAGAACATCGCAGGCCTCGATGATTCGCGAGCGCCGGGAGGCGGCATCGCGACGACGCCGAGACCTCACGCGCTGATGGACGACGACAGCGACGATCAACCCAACGGCCAGCACGGAGACAACCAACTGCGGACTGAGCGACAGCGCGACAACCACGGCGACGATCACGAGCGAAGCGAGCATCGCCAGCCGCCGCCCGGCGGATCGCGCTAGGTCCCCAGCACCACTGGACGGCAGTCGCCCGGCGGATCGCGCGAGTGCTGCATCAGCACCCGCCGTTCGTCGCGAGCCAGAGCGCACAAGCGTCGTGCGGCGGCGTGCATCGCCTGCCGCGGCGGCCAGGCGGTGGAGGCCTCGGCCGCGGCGCGGCAGTAGTGCGACGGCGACGACGAAGATCATCAGACCCGCGATCAGAGCCGGTGCCTCGCTTCCGGCGATCAGGGGTGGGGTGTCGCCTCCGGCGAAGACAGACTTCATGCGGCACCTGCGAGCAGCTTGGTGAAGCGGGTGGCGTTGTCTGTCAGTTCGACTTTGCCTCCAGGAGCGAAGCGCACGGCAGGCAACGTCACTACCAGCCCGTCCACCGCCCGTCCGACCACCCGGATCTCCGCGACCCGCCGCACTCCGTCCGGCCCGCGGACTAGGTGGATCACCGCATGCAACGCCGACGACAACTGACTGTGCAGCGCGTCTCGGCCCAACCCCGCAAGAGAACCCAGCGCCTCAAGCCGCGCCGGTACGTCGGACGCCGAGTTCGCGTGGACCGTCCCGCAGCCGCCCTCGTGCCCCGTGTTCAGTGCACTCAGCAGATCCACCACCTCAGCTCCCCGGACCTCTCCGACCACCAGCCGATCCGGCCGCATCCGCAACGCCTGCCGGACCAGCTCCCTCAACGTGATCTCGCCGGTTCCCTCCACGTTCGGCGGCCGCGCCTCCAAGCGGACGACATGCGGGTGGTCCGGCCGGAGCTCGCTAGCGTCCTCGACGACGACCATCCGCTCGGACCCGTCCACCAGGGACAGCAACGAATTCAGCAACGTCGTCTTCCCAGTACCGGTACCTCCGCTGATCAGGAAGGCCAGCCGGGCATCCAGCAGATCGCGTAGCACCGGGACCCCAGCAGCGGGCAGCGAACCGGCCGCCACCAGATCCTCCAACCCGAAGACCTTGCGCGACGGCACCCGCAACGACAGACAGGTCCCAGGCGCGGCGACCGGAGACAGCACGGCGTGAAAGCGAGTCCCATCAGGCAACCGGACATCGACATACGGGGTCGCGTCATCCAAACGACGACCTGCCGCAGCGGCGAGCCGAGTAGCCAACCGCCGTACTGCGGATTCGTCGCCGGTGCGCAACGTGATCCGCTCGAGGCCCGAACCGCGATCGACATAGACCTCGTTCGGTCCGTTCACCAGGATGTCGGTGATGCCTGGTTCCGAGAGCAATCCGTCCAGTGGTCCCGCGCCCAGCGCCTCCCGGCGGAGAGCGGCAACCACCGCCAGCACAGTCGAATCGCCGAAGACGCCGCCATCCGCACGCAGCGCGGCCGCGACCCGGGCAGGTGTCGGCTCGGATCCCTGGGAGGCAAGGGTCCCCCGGACCCGTTCGAGGAGCTCGGCCGGGACGTTCATGCCGCCAGCGATTCGGACAGGCCGAACAAGTCCAGCAGGTCGGTCGCGGTCCGCCCGAGTGCTCCTCGCGGCCGCGGATCGAAGCGCCCCTGGTCCATCAGCCCCGGGAGGTCGTCATCGAACGCCAACTTCGCCGCCAGCGGCAACTTCAGATGATCCGCCACGTCAACCGCCGACAGCCCACTGAGACCAGGCTCCCGAGCCACCACCCTCAGATCACCGGCAACCTGGCGCAGCGGGCCGACCAGTCGCGCGGCGGCGGCGCAGGACCGAACATCCCGTGGCACCACCACCAGCGTGGCGGTCGCCCGGACAAAGGCCTCCTCAGCCGCGGGATCGGCGCGCCGAGGGAGATCGACGACCACCAGATCACTGCTGCGTTGAGCGGCCCCGAGCACGGAGCGCATCGCCTCGGGCGGTAGCGAGGTCACCTCGGAGCGATCCCAGGACAGCACGGCAAGCCCTTCGACCAAGGGCAGCGCAGAACGCAAGGCGGCCGCGCTGACCCGCCCGGCCGCGTTCAGCAGTTCCGGCCATCGCGATCCCCGATCAGTTTCGTTGCCGAGGGCAAGGTCGATACCACCGCCCAGTGGATCGCCGTCGATCAACATCGTCCGGAGTCCCCGTCTACTGCCGGTCACCGCCACCGCCGCGGCCAGCGTGGTCGCCCCCGCGCCACCACACCCGCCGACGAAGGCCAGGGTGGTCGCGGCACGAACTCCACCGTCCAGCGTGTCGGCGAACTTGTCCCCGAGCGCCGCCTCTTCCCCGGGGAGCAGGAAGACACCCTCGGCGCCGATCGCCAGTGCGCGGCGGTAAAGCCCGGCGTCCTCGGCATCCACACCGGCCACGACGACCCCTGGGCGGCGTACGGGCTGGGTGCGGGCGAGAGGGTCGATGAAGTCCTGGCCGACCACCACCAGGGTGGCGGACTGCCAGCAGCGGCGCAGGCCGAGCAGGTCCCGCTCCACTCGCGGGGTCACCTCGGCGGCCGCGGCGAGGCGGAGCAGGTCGTCGAGCAGCATCTCGTCGGCCGTGGCCAGCAGCACTGGCGACGCCGGCAGCAAAGAAACGTTGTCCATGCCCTAGAAGGTGCCGTGCTTTCCGGGCCTGCCCGGAATGAGTCGAAACCCTGTGGACAAAGGGATCTGTCGGCTTTCCGTCAGCAGCGGTAATCCGCCAGTACGACCCCGCGACCAATCGGCGGCGACCGGCTACGGTTCCTTTCGAAGCGTCTTTAACTAAGTTTCACGCAGAACGCTTCGCGCTGGACACCCGTGCACTGATTCAGCCCCCGGAGGACCGCCCATGAGTCGACTGCGCACCCTCGCCACCCCGGCCATCGTCGCCGCCACCGCCCTCCTCGCCGCCGCCGGCCTGATCGCGACGGCCGGGCCGCCCCAACAGGCACAAGCGGCCACCAGCGGTGGCGTCAAGACGGCCTACTTCACCCAGTGGGGCATCTACGCGAACGCCTTCTATCCCAAGAACCTGATCACCACCGGCGCCGCCGGCAAGCTGGACTTCCTCAACTACGCGTTCGCCAACATCCACCCGACCAGTCACACCTGCTTCATGGCGAACCAGGCCGCCTCGCAGGACGAGAACAACCCGAACGCCGGCGACGGTGCGGGTGACGCGTTCGCCGACTACGGCAAGTCGTACGGCGCCGACATCAGCGTCGACGGTGTCGGTGACGTCTGGAACCAGCCGATCCAGGGCAACTTCAACCAGCTGAAGAAGCTGAAGGCGCAGCAGCCGAACCTGAAGATCCTGATCTCGATCGGCGGCTGGACCTACTCGAAGTACTTCTCCGACGCGGCCTCCACCGACGCCAAGCGCAAGGCCTTCGTCAGCTCCTGCGTGAACATGTTCCTCAAGGGCGACCTGCCGATGGTCGACGGCTTCGGCGGCCCAGGAAGCGCAGCCGGCATCTTCGACGGCATCGACATCGACTGGGAGTATCCCGGCTCGCCCAACGGCCACGTCGGCAATCACTACAGCGCAGCGGACAAGCAGAACTTCACCCTGCTGCTCGCCGAGCTCCGCGCCCAACTCAATGCCTATGGCAACCAGACCGGCAAGCGTTACTACCTCACCGCGGCGACCCCTGCCGGTCAGGACAAGATCGCCACCATCGAGACGGACAAGATCGGCCAGTACCTCGACTACAACAACGTGATGACGTACGACATGCACGGCGGGTTCGAGCCGACCGGGCCGACCAACTTCCAGGACCCGCTCTACCAGGCGCCGAACGACCCGAGCAACCCGATCCCGCCGGGCACGGCCAAGTACTCCGTCGATGGTGCCGTCAAGGCATGGACCACCGGCGACCCGGCGTACGGGATCCCCGGCGGCTTCCCGGCGAACAAGCTGACCATCGGCTATCCCTTCTACTACAGGGGATGGAAGGGTGTGCCGGCCACGGCCAACGGCAAGTACCAGACGGCCACGGCCCCGGCCGACGGCCACGCACTGAGCGGCAACGTGCCGGGCGTCTCCTTCTACAAGGAACTCACCGGCTTCGTCGACAACCCGTCCATGACGTACTTCGACGATGCCAGCAAGTCGTCCTGGTTCTACAGCAACGGCACCTTCTGGACCGGCGACAACGCCAGGTCGATCAAGGAGAAGGCCGACTACGGCCACTGCCAGGGGCTGGCCGGCGCGATGATGTACAGCCTCGAGGCACTCGACCCGGGCGTCACGCTGTTCAACTCCGTGGTCAACTCCGTCAACGCGGACACCCCGGGCTGCAGCGGCCCCCCGCCCACCACGCCGCCGACAACACCCCCCACAACGCCACCGACCACGCCACCCACGACACCGCCGACGACCCCTCCCACCACGCCGCCGACCACCCCTCCGACGGCAACCCCGTGGGCGCCGAACACGGCGTACGCGACAGGCTCGCTGGTGTCCTACAACGGCATCACCTACCGGTGCATCCAGGGCCACACCTCGCTGACCGGCTGGGAACCGCCGAACGTCCCCGCGCTCTGGGGACGGGTCTGATCACGTACCGCCCACTGATCGGAGCATCATGAAACGCAAACACCTGTCCGTAGCAATAGCCGCGATAGCCGCCGTGGTGATGTCCGTGCTGGTCATCCCCGCAGCACAGGCCGCACCGGTGAGCGCCGCCTTCACCAAGGTCTCCGACTGGGGTAGCGGATTCGAGGGCAAGGTCACAGTCACCAACGGCACCACCAGTTCGATCAGTACCTGGTCGATCGCCCTGGACTTCCCGTCCGGCTACTCGATCAGCAGTTCCTGGGACGCGACCCGCGCCAGCAGTGGCCAGACGCACACCTTCACCCCGCCCAGCTGGGCCGGACCGCTCGCGCCCGGCGCCAGCGTCACCTTCGGCTTCAACGGCAGCCCGGGCAACTTCCCCGGTATCGCGGCCTGCCGGCTCAACGGTGGTTCCTGCACTGGCGGTGGCGGCGGAACAGTTCCCGGCGCACCCAGCGGACTCACCGGTACTTCGACCGCGTCGTCCGTCAGCTTGTCCTGGTCCGCCGCTAGCGGGGCGACCAGCTACAACGTCTACCGCAACGGTACGAAGGTGGGTACGCCGACCGGTACGTCGTACACGGACTCCGGGCTGGCCGCCAACACGGCGTACAGCTACCAGGTCAGTGGTTCCAACAGTGCAGGTGAAGGCGCCAAGAGCGGCTCCATCTCCGTCACGACCAAGACAGGCGGCACCGATCCCGTCGGCACCCGCCGGGCCGCGCCCTACCTCTACATGGGCTGGGGCAACCCGCCGAGCCCAA
>Ga0193716_1002195_pt1 | contig 11114 bp, 12 predicted proteins | sample U2c1metaG_FD_145901 | JGI IMG/M metagenome (GOLD analysis project Ga0193716, IMG submission 145901) | Soil microbial communities from a riparian zone of the East river system, Colorado, United States - U2c1 | ecosystem: Environmental > Terrestrial > Soil > Riparian zone | place: USA: East River...
CCTGATCAACCTCTTTCCCGGTTATCAGGTACTGTTCGATGCAGGCAGTGGCGAAGAATGTATCCGGCAGCTGCAGGCCGGCCACGTACCCGACATCCTGCTGATGGACATCGTGATGCCCGGCATGGAGGGATATGCCGCTACAGTCTGGGTGCGCGATAATTATCCGGAGGTCCGGGTGCTGGCGCTGAGCACGATGGACGCAGAAACAGCCATCATCGGGATGATCCGCAGCGGTGCAAAAGGGTATCTCCTGAAGGACGCCGATCCGGTCGAACTAAAAAGAGCTTTCGACGAGGTCATGAACCTGGGCCATTATTACAACGATCTCGTATCGCGAAAGATCATCCGCTCTGTACAGCTTCCTGCCGAAAGCAAAAATGAACCCGGTCTGCAAAGCCGGCTGTCAGCCCGCGAGTCCGCATTCCTGCAATTTATCTGCAGCGAAAAGACCTATGCAGACATCGCCAGGGAGATGTTCGTCAGCGAGCGAACAGTGGACGGATACCGCGACGCGCTGTTCAAAAAGCTGAACGTTGGGTCAAGAGTAGGACTGGTAATATATGCTATAAAGAATCACCTGGTTACTATTTAAGAAGCTGTCCCTTATTCCGGAGCCGTAATCCAGATCGGAGCGGTATATATCTTATCTCCATCTGCCTGCGTAATCTCAGCAAAATAATAGAAGTTATCCTCATTCTCCAGGACATGCTTAAAAGTCAGCGAACTCTTATTGAGAGAGGAAGCAAGTTCTATTGCCAGTTCGCCCGAGCCGGGTTGTCCAAAGAATAGTTTTATGGAAGCCACTTTGTCGCCCGCATCAGGATCAGTTACGGTAATTTTGATCGTAGCATCAGAACTGATTTCTACCGTGCTGCCCATCGGATGGCCATTCACGGTAAAATTGACTTTTGCATTCCAGTCATCGCTGGCATAAAACCGCATAGCCCTGTAGGCCGCAATGATGCTATCCCTGCTTAGTTCCTGTGACAGCACGACGGTCCGGCCCATCGTACTGCGGCCAAATACGGTATTGTGCGTATCATGATCAACCGTGGGCCCGACCTTATAGCCCGCTGCAAGCATTTCACGGAAATACTTATAGTAAGTAGCTTTGGGCCTGTCACTGTCATCTGTCTTTTCCGAAAAGGCAGGTCCGCTCTTTACAGCAACTCCGCGAATGACACTGTCGGCTGTTTCATTAAAGGGGTGATGCAAAAGATCGCTGAAATCCCTTTCCTTCGGATGCGCCAGCGTTACAAAGATATTCGGCTTTTTCACCAGCATATTCCAGAGAGAGACATAGTCGGACTTCTTAACGAAAATATCAAAATTCCCCGCTTCCCAGCCGACAAGGCTATCGACACCATAAATCACGACATGACCGCCCTTACTGATGACCCCAAACTCCATTCCATAAAGACAGACGAACTTCCCGTCTACGTTTGCCTGGTTCGCCTGGTCCAGACCCTGCTTATAACTCGCCAGGTGCATTCCTGCCTGGCTATGGTTGTGCTCGGAAATGCCCAGGAAGTCAAAATGTTTACTTTTTTTCGCAAACGCATATGAATCCTCAGGCGTTGCTGCATCATGGTCTTTATTCCCATCGGAAAAAGCCGTGTGGGCGTGGATATTTCCGAAATAGTATTTGTAGGTCTGCCCTTGCAGGAAAAGGGGAAATAAGAGGAGAAGGAATAGATATACCTTCCTGCCGAATGGTTGGTGTTTCATTGCTGGTGTTTGAACTCAAAGGTTGAAATTTTTGAATTCATTTTATAGAGTAAAATCACCCATTTTGTTCCCTGCTCCTTAATAGCAGGCGGCTTAATAATGCCCATATCCAAAATACCGTGTTTATACCCTACCGCAGATTCCCCGCATCTATTATATTACACCATTACTAAACCATCCAAATAAACCATTCATGAAACAATTCATCCTTGCAGGCAGCCTCCTGCTCCTCGGATTCGTCTACGTCTCCTGGCGAAACAACGGCAACGCCGGCGCGCTCCGGGCCGAAAAAGACCTCAAACTCGAGATCCTCGAGAACGTTCTTGGCGGCGGCAGCCCCCGCACCGGGAGCGCCCGCCCCAACTCCCCTACCGGTACCGGCCATATGATCCCACGCGCGGATTATCAGCCCTGTATCGACTCCTTCACCGCCGTCATGGGCCGTTATGGCATCACCCCCAACATGCCACCCGTACCCATCAGGTCCATGCCCGCAATGACCTATCCCATCACTACCTCGGAAAGCCTCCAGGGCTCGGGACTTCTCGCCTTCATCACCGCCGTCGTTGCAAAATATGACCCCGACGGAAAAGGAGCGAATCTCGACTTTCAGTTAAAATCCGGCATTTGCAATGCTAAATTTGTAGCGGCCTATGGAGAGCCCGCTTCCCGGATCGGCCGGATCTCGAGCTTTATCGTACCCGCCTACCGCGATACGGATGCGGCAAAGGCCCAGAAGGCAAAGATGAAGGCGGTAACGGACGATGACCCCGGCACCAACGGTTATGAGTTAGGAGGTGTATCTCCATAGGCAATTGCGTGCCCGACCATCAGCACCGTATCAATCAGACCAAATAGACCTATGTCCATAACCTGGTATCAATACTTTGAAATGTTCAGCCTCCTGTGCGCATTCTTTTGCCTCAGGGGGCTGAATACTTATTCTCTCGGGATCATGATCCCTATCCTCATACTGGATAACGTCGCCGAGTTCATAGGCACAAATTATCATTTCTTCAACTGGAAGGATAATTACCTTGCATATAACCTCTACCTCTTACTTTCTACCCCATTATTTCTCTATCTCTTTTCGATCCTCCTCAACCTGCGACCCCGGCAGAAAATCTACTATTTTATCGGAGCCTTCCTGCTGGAAGCGCTTGTCGTCGGTAACTTTTTCATTTTACAGGGTCCCTGGGAATTCAACACCTATGGCAATCTGCTGATCCAAGCAACCTATATCATCCTTTCCTGTCTCGCCCTCGCCCGGCTGACCATCGGCAAGGACGACGATGCCGGTATCCTCCAGGACCCCCGATTCTGTATCAATGCGATGATCCTCCTTTTCAGCATAGTCACGATGATCGTCCTTGGTTCACAGAAATATATTAGAGTGCATCATATTGAAATTCACCACAAAGTGTTGTATTTTGCTGTAATGCCAATTGCCAATGCCGTACTTTATACGGGTTACAGTTGCGCCTTTTTCTTATGTCGGATGCAAATGAGCAAATAACGTCAACTATCGTCGCAGTGCTTTTTATACTGCTCTTCTTTGGCGTCTTATTCCTGGTGATGTTGGTCTACTACAACTACCGCCGACGGCAGACAGCCGTAGAGAAGAAGGAGATGAAGGCACAGTTCGACCAGCAGCTGATGCTGGCCCGTCTCGAAATGCAGGAGCAGGCCTTTACACATATCAGCGAAGAGATCCATGACAATGTCGGTCAGCTCCTCAGCCTGGCCAAGATCCAGCTCAGCAGCATCGGCGAGTCCGACCCTGTCGACCATGAGACTATTTCGGCCGCAAAAGACAATGTCGCGCGCGCCATCCGCGACCTGCGCAATCTCGCCAAAAGCCTCCACACCGAACATATCCGCACCCTTGGCATCTGCCAGGCCGTCGAAGAAGAAGGTCAGCGGCTCTCCAGGGCCGGCACCCTTTCCGTCTCCGTCACCTCGGAAGGGTCTGAACACAAGATCCCCGAAGACAAACAACTCATCCTCTTCCGCATCATCCAGGAGTGTCTTCAGAATTGCCTCAAACACGCCGAAGCCACTTTTGTAAATATAGGTTTTACCTGGTATCCCGACCAGCTACGGGTGCGTGTTCGCGACGATGGGAAAGGATTTGATCCGGAAGCGACGTTCCAGTCCCGCACGGGCGGCCTCGGCCTTCAGAATATCCGCAATCGCGCCCGCCTTACCGGCGGGTCGGGGATCATTTCCAGCACCCCCGGAGAGGGGACGACGGTCACGGTGATGATGCCCTATGATTAAGAATAGGTAACTTAACCGGCGCTTAACAACAAATGATAAAAAGTCTCGTTCTAATTGCAGATCTTTAAATGACTGATGTTCCTGGACGTTTGGAACCATCAGATCTCAGACAGGCTCTATACCACCAGCACAGGACATTGCTTCGAAGAACATAGCTCCCCCGATCATCTTTACGGGAATTTCAGCATTACTTATCCATACTTTTTTGAAGCTAACCAATATGTATTTATCCGCCCTCCAAACCCGAGTGCACCACCGCGTCCTGAAAGCCTGTTGTCCACTGATCGCCGGCCTGCTTTTTTTCTGTCTCCGGACTACGGCACAGCCCTTCTCCCTTCCCCACGCCTACGCTCACAATGACTATTGGCACAAGCGCCCGCTGCTGGATGCCCTCGATAATGGCTTTACCCATGTGGAAGCCGACGTGTACCTGCGGAATTCCCGGCTGGTCGTTTCACATAATCCTCCTTTTTTCAGAAGGAGACCTACGCTCGATGAGCTCTACTTCCGTCCCCTGCTGCAGCGATTCATGCAGGACAGCGCACGCCAGCAGTCCCCGATGGATACCATCGTGCTAATGATAGACATCAAATCCAAAAGCGGCAGGACCATAAGAGCGCTGAATCGACTTCTCGACAAATACAAGCCAGTTTTGTCAACCTATGAGGACGGCAAAGTCACCATTCGAAACCTGACACTTGTCATAACCGGTCATCGCGGGCTGTGCAGCCCGGATAACAATGGCCCGAAATACCTGTTCTTCGATGCCGATCTCAAAAAGCTGGATCATCAACAGGAACCCTCCGATCTTTACCTCACCGCCAGCTGCAAGTATTCCAGTCTCATCAGCTGGAAAGGAAGGGGCCAGATACTTCCGCTCCAACAGCATCGACTAAAGAGCCTCATCGAACGGGCTCACTCCATCGGCGCGAAGGTTCGGCTCTGGGGCTCGCCTGATAATACGCCTGTCTGGAACTTTCTGATGCGCTGTGGAGTAGACCTTATCAATACAGACAAGTTGGTCGACCTGAGAGACTATTTTGTCAATAACGGAGTCAATGAGCAGTTACACAATAACTGATCTCCGACTCCGCCAGTCTAAGATCACATCTTGAGTCGGCGAAATCCGGGTTACTGACCTTTAAAGATAAAACTTCCATCCCTGTTTATCAGCATCCTGACACCAATTCCTACATCTGTCAGTGGCACAGATATACTGTAACCCACTTTAATAGTATTATTTCCATATTCAGCTCTCGTCGATGTACCTGTCGTCCACTTACTCTAATCATTAACTCGTAAATTATTTATACTATTCTTCCACCGAATAATACCAAAAATCATCTAGTTTTTTCATTGATTCTATATATTTACGCCATTCGACTCCTTTCACATCTTCCATATTAGGCGCGTATACGATCACTCCTTCTCCTTTCAGATATATCTTTAGACTTACCCCTTTCTTTATAAAGTCACTGCTAACGTCTGTAATGTGCAACGAATCCATTTTCGAAAGAAGCGATTTAACCAATTCTTTTAGTTGAGGCACATAATTTTTATTTTCTCGATTGTTTTCAATCATTAGAATAGAATCTGGAGCAAATGAGATGCTATCTCTGAAAAGAAACAATTCTCCGTCTCTTCTATCAAAAACATATTGATTCCGTTGATTATTTGTGTTATAGGTATAAACGAAGATCGTGTGGCCGTCTCGGTCTCTAAAAATACTTTTGTTCAAAAATAAAAATAAAATGTCTTTTCGCGAGTTGTAAACTCCCTTAATTCTACCTACGTTAGAAGTACAACCTAAAATGCAAAAGCACATTAAACTTAAAAAGATTTTCATAGATCAGTTTTGATTAGGATGCCAGCCTTTCATATAAGAATCAATTTGATCCCATGTGCGATTTTGACGTTGCTTTTCCCGAGGGCTGCTACTATAACCATTAAAAATGGCCCGTTGATCGGTTTCCGCGTCGAACCAGCCAGGGTTATTTGGATCAAATGTGCCGGGGCCGAGGTCAAAAATCGGCGCGGCATCATGGCTTCTAAATCTATTATTAAATATGTGATTATACTGAGCTCCAATGACCGTAGTATTATAACTTACTCCCAAGTCTGCCATACCTCTCCCGAACAAAAAATTTCCAAAATCTGCTATGTCGTAACCTATATCTCCGGTGACGTATAAAGTGTTCTGGTTTAAATCAGCAGCTCTTGCTCCGGCAATCGCATAATCCATGAGACCACCAGCGGCTCCTTGCCAAGCATATGATATGGGAGAGTTTTGAGCCTCAGGAGATTCAACCCCACTTCTATCAAGTTGTTTTTGAATCTTTTCATTGGATATGAATTCGACTCGGTTCATAACCCCATTCTTAACCGCCTGTGCAGCCAGGCTTGGATCATTTAGCTTAAAGTTTCTATAGTGTATTTTTGCGGATATAGCAGGGGCCCCACCTTCCATGGATACTTTTGAGCTCACACCTGTTATTGCCTTACCCGAAAATCCCTGTCTTCCATCATTCTGAAACCTAAGGAAATTGCCGTTCGCACCAAAAATAATCGCCGTATCACCTCCGAAATCACTATGCAGTATCGGATTGTTCCCCATCGCGGCGAACGGACTCTCTACGTCGTTCGGCTTTGAGTCTATCCCCCACCATCGCCCGAGCTACGGATCAAGGCTTCGTAAAGGCGTCTCATATAGCTCCAGCCCACTACCATCTGCAAATTCCTTATTCTGTAATTCAGTTCCGTCGTTATATCTATATTTATTCTCAACATAATTGCTCTTGATTGCCTTATCAGATATACCAGCCATACTAAGCCCGAACGGATAATACCTACCAACCCCTTTTTTATCCGAACCCACTTTCCCTGGCGCTCGGATAAATGTATATTCAAAGAACTGCTTAGCCCTCCAAGATAGCGGATTTTCTTTTTTCAATTGAAAGAAAAAAATCCCATCCCGGAGCCGTGCCCAGGAAAGGATTCGACCCTGAACAGGATTTATCTGGCCCTGCCCGGCTTTTACATAATGTGGTATTATCGGTGCGCTTCGCACCTTCGGTCCGATAATGACATTATGTAAAGCAGCAAAGCTGCCGCCGGGCAGGGAGGACTCCTGACGAACAGCTTCCGGCAGCAACTCTCCTGACGAAGGACAAACATACAGGCTGCCGCCGGCGATCAGCAGTGGAACATCATCCGGCCATACCAACGCCGTTGCCTGCGCCGGCAGAAGGTATAAAAGCACGGCAGCAGCAGTATTCCTTTTCAGCCATCAATATGCTTTTTATACCTTCCGCCAGCGTGCCGCTGCTTGCATGCCCGTTAATAAAAAAACCTCCCTATTGAGGAGGTTCGATGATGACCGGCGACTTTCCGAACTGGATCAGCACGTCCTGGATGCTGTCCCCGCTGAACAGTACCATCCCGCCGTACTGTTCCTGGAAGGCTTCTTCCAGTTCCGGCTTCACCTGGATGATCTTCAACTCGTCTTTTTCTTTTACAATGTAAGTCTTCATGTTCTTGTCTTTTAAAATGTTTTGAAAAAAGCGAGTCCCCTCTCACCCCAAAAAAGAGGGGTTACTTTTTTCATTTTAAAAGACCCATGAACAGTCTGGTAAAAGAAAAAACGAGGGAAGATAAAAGATGCCGGCTACGGTTCATTAGCGCCGTTTTACGGCTGTATCTGCCGAAGGGAAGCAAACACTCCGGCTGACGCTATAAAAGCCCCTGATCGGCTTATAACCCGCAAGGAACGGCCGGGCTTTTATGGCGGCGGACGGAGTTGCCAACGGCGGTACTGCTGCCTGGCTCTATTCTACCGTCCATCGCCGGCGGCTGCTTGTTCATTTGTCTGCCCGCTTGCATTTGTGGCAGCGCCGCCTTCGGGAGAGAGGAACGAACGGACGAAGGCAAGCGACCGCCACCACCGCCATGTGGCCGGCCGTGTGGCACGGAGATAGGCCGCAGGCCACCGGGCCACTACCCGCGGTCGACGGTAGTCGTTATGCCATAGCAACAGCGGAGGCAAAATAATTGGATAAAGCGGCCGGCCACCGGCAGGTGGCGGACAAATATGAGGCAGCGGGTGGATGCGAAGCAGACACGGACAGCTGCCCGAACGAAGGCCCGGTGAAGCTGCAAGGGACGTGACAGGTGCGGAGCACCTGGCGCGGCGATTGCCGAGCCGGCCGCAGTGAGACCTTTTTCCCTGTCAAGATCTTTCGGGTTCAGGTTTTGAGCGGATTCGAACCTGGCATTCTGTTATCCCATCGGATGATGTCTCTGCAACTCACTTTGCCAGTCTTCGCTGCCGAGTACCTGGTAGCGCTGCGTGCTGGTGACGTATTTATGCCCAGCCATGTACTGCACCTGCCGCAAGTGGTATCGCTGTAGCCAAAAGGTGATGACACTGTTACGGATCTGATTGGCATTAATGATCTTCGGGTTGAGCTTTTGCAGTTGCACGATCATGTGCCGCATCCGGTTACTGATGTTTCTTGCGCTGGCATCGGCTCGTACCGGCCTGGCTAAAAAAACACCTTCTTTAAAGCGGTTGGCCTGCAGGTAGTGCTGTAGCTCTACCACCTGCTGCGCCTGCAACGGCAACCACCGCTCATTGCTGTAAGACGTTCCTTTGATAAAAAGTTTGCCTTCCCTTAGCTGGACATGCGCCGGCTCCAGCCGGGTAATCTCTTCGGTCTGCAGGCCCTGGTAAACAAGCAGGCCCAGCATGATCTTTTTAGCCGGATCTACGTTCAACTGTAACTGATAGCATCGGTACAGTTCTTCCAGCTCGTCCATAGGTAACAGATTGTTGGGCAGCTTCCGCACTATGCCCCGCACGTACAGCCCAGCAGCCGGATTATCCTCCCGACGGCCTTCGCTGATCAGGTAATTAAAATAATGCCGGATGATATTGAGTTGTCCGTGGATCGTCTTTTTGCTTTTACCCTTCTCGTGCATGTGGCGCATAAAGGACACCACATCATTGTACGTCGCTTGTTCGCCGCTCAGTTGCTCCTGCGATAGCCAGTTGGTAAATAATTCGCAATAAGGCACATAACCCCCGATCGTGCCTGGGCTATACCGCTTGGTTTGTAAGTACTCTTCAAAGTTCATGGCTTTGTTGTTTACGTGGTTCATTGATCAGATGCGTATAAATCTGTGTGCTGTCGAGCGCGGCATGTCCTAAAAAATCCTTGATCCGTTCCAGGGGCAGGCCGCTTTGCAGCAGGTGGGTTGCAATACTGTGTCGCAGGCTGTGCGTTCCTACCTCCTTGGGGATGCCGGCCTTTCGCACCAGCCCTTTGATCCGAACGTACAGGCTTTGTTTGGTGATTGGCCGGCCCTTGTTCGCATCGATAAAAAGAGCGGCGCAAGGCCGCTGCAATAACTCCGGCCGGGCCTGTTCGATATAGACCTGGATATCCTGGTAGGGTTTGGCTGCGACCGGTACATACCTTTCTTTATACCCCTTTCCCCGGCGCACATACAGCATTTTCCTGTCGTGTAATACATCGCTGCATTCCAGGCTCGCCCCTTCCTGCAAGCGTAACCCGCAGCCGTAAAACACCGATAGCATGGCCCTGTCCCGTAGCCCTAACACATCGGCTTCAGTCACGCCGTACAACCGGCGGATCTCCGTTCGAGTAAGCCAGACAGGTAGAGCGCTATTTTCTTCCAACCACTCCAGCGTAAAGCCGACGCCGCTTTTTCCCGTCTGTCGGATGTAGCGGCTAAAGAGCTGCAAGGCCTGGATATACTTATTGATATGAGCAGCGCTAAAGCCTCGTCCGGTGCGGATACCCCTCCGGGTCTGCTGCCGCTCGATAAAGGCCGTCGCATCGCCAGCGGTAAGCTGCTGCAGACTATATTTTCCGCAGGCCTCCTGGTCCTGTAGGAACTCCACCAGGTGCCGGGGCAGACTCACCACGCTCGTCGGGGCATATCCCAACACTTCCAGCCACTCGGCAAAGCCTTGTCGGAGTAATTGATGTTCGTCACTATGGAGAAGATAACGTTGAGGCATGGTAAAACTTTTTTACTAGTACTACACTTTTCCGGGCCAGTGGGCCAACAGGTGTAAAAAATTGATGGAGAGGGAGATAAGTGGTCCACTAACACTAGTGGGCCAGTAATGGTCCAGTGGACTAGTTAGGGGCCTTTATGTTGTCCAGAATGGCCTGTAAATGCTGCTGGATGGAGGATTTCAGCTGGTCATATTCCGTGTAGCTGGCAATAGTATATTCAAATTTGCCCTGCCGTCCGCCGCGGTTGACTTTTAGATAGCCGTAGCGTTCCAACTCGGAGAGATAGCGTTTCAGGGTCGTGGGCGCCAGACGCAGCTGCTGGCGGATCTCCCGCGCCAGAAAGCTCGTTTTGTCCTGCTGCTGCAAAAGCACTTTGAGTCCTTCTAAAAAACTTCGGCTCGCTTTGGTGAGTTCATCGCTCTTGGTGAAGAGGACATCGGTTAACAGTGTGAACGCGGCTTCAACGTCCGCTATCGTGCTTTCTATATACGGATGGCCCTGGGCATCGCGCTTCAGCGGCCGCTGGTACTGATGATAGAACGTGACCGCCTCGATAAAGGCCAGCAGCAAGGTCATTGTCCGGCGTGGCTTGAACACCTGCTGCGGGAGGTGGATATATTTCGCAAAGGGGTTGATCACCTGAACCGGCACCAGTACCCGCTGTACCTGCTGCAACTGCTGCCGGGTATGCTGTTCCGCCTCCCGGTTGATCTCGCCGCCGGCAGCCCTCGTCTGGTAGTCCAGTATTCGCCCGTCCTGTTCTTTACTGCCATCGATGTACAGCAGCAGGCAGCGGTTGGCGTTATCCTCATAGACTTTCTCTCGTGTCGTGCAGCCGCTCACGCTCACCGGGCCTTCCACCGTTAACGTAATCGTTTTTAAATTACCCTTGCTGTCTTTCAGCGTCACCGTCTTGCTGATCCTTCGCTTGCTCTGCAGCTCCCGGAGCGGATAGAGCGCCGACTCCGCCCCGTCCAGGTCCTCGATCAACAGCAGCCTGTTCTTTAATTCGTCCTGCTTAAAGTAATAGAAGGCATTCTCGGTGATCTGTGTGATCTC
>Ga0193716_1002196_pt1 | contig 11103 bp, 8 predicted proteins | sample U2c1metaG_FD_145901 | JGI IMG/M metagenome (GOLD analysis project Ga0193716, IMG submission 145901) | Soil microbial communities from a riparian zone of the East river system, Colorado, United States - U2c1 | ecosystem: Environmental > Terrestrial > Soil > Riparian zone | place: USA: East River...
GCGAGCTGTTGGCGAAGGCGATTCGATATACGCACAGCGACGAGTCGGTGAGCTCGCTGTTCGAGTAGGCGCGGCAAAGAGTTGGTTCAAGCGTTGGTTCAAGCGTTGGTTCAAGCGTTGGTTCAAGCGTTGGTTCAAGCGTTGGTTCAACTGTCTATTACGCTTTCGAGAGAATCGATATGGCAACCGAAGTCCTCATCGCGCATCCCCGCTCGGAAACCGGAAAGGGCGCCGCGCGAAAGCTCCGCGCCGCGAAGCAGGTTCCCGGCGTCGTGTATGGTCACAAGCGCGATCCGCAGGCGCTCACGCTCGACGCGCGCGATCTGCAGAAGATGCTCGATCGCGTGAGTGCCGACACGACGGTGTTCGAGCTCAAGATCGATGGCGGCACGTCGCGCACGTTGATCCGCGACATCCAGCGGCACCCGTTCCGCCGCGAGATCCTGCACATCGATTTCCAGGAGCTCGTTGCCGGTGAGCTGGTGACCGTCGACATCCCAATCGTGCTCGTCGGCACGCCGCTGGGCGTCCGCCTCTCGGGCGGCATGCTCGACGTCGTGCTCCGCACGATCAGCGTCGAAGTCGATCCGGCGAACATCCCGAATCACATCGACGTCGACGTCACGAACCTCGATCTGCACCAGTCGATTCACGTGCGCGACCTGACGCTCCCCGCGGGCGTCGAGGTTCTCGAGAACCAGGACGAGACGATCTGCGTCGTCGCACCGCCGCGCGCCGAAGTCGAAGTCGTGGCACCGGTCGAGGGCGAAGAGGTGAGTGCGGAGCCCGAAGTCATTCGCGCGAAGAAGGAAGAGGAAGACGCGGAGGCTGCGAAGAAGTAAGTCCGTGGTGTGCGGCGCGTCGCCTCGTGCGACGCGTCGCTCGCTGCTGACCATCGAGCACGCCGATGAAGATCATTCTCGGGCTCGGCAATCCGGGCAAACAATACGACCGCACGCGGCACAACGTCGGCTGGTGGGTTCTCGATCACCTCGCCGACGTTTGGCATCTCGGGACGTGGAAGTCCGAGGGCCAGGCGCAGGTCGTGAATGGACTCGTGGGCAACGTGAAGGTGCGTCTGGTGAAGCCGCAGACGTTCATGAACTTGAGCGGTTCGGTGCTCGCGACGTATCTCAAGCGACCCTTTTGGTCCCCGAAGACGGATCTGCTCGTGGTCGTCGACGATGTCGCGCTGCCGGTGGGTACGTTCCGGCTGCGGCCGCAGGGGAGCGCGGGCGGCCACAATGGACTCAAGAGCGTCGAGCATCACGTGGGGCATCGCGACTATGCGCGGTTGCGCATCGGTATTCAGCCCGCAGATGCGGAACGACGGATCGGCGATCTCGCCGACTACGTGTTGAGCCCTTTTGGAAAAACGGAGCGTGAGGAAGTTCTCGCGCTGATGCCACGACTCACGGATGCAGCGGAAATCTGGCTTCGCGACGGCATCGTGGCCGCAATGAACGCGCACAATGGGAATGCATGCTGAAGCTTGGAATCGTTGGGCTGCCGAACGTCGGGAAGTCAACGCTCTTCAACGCGCTGACATCGGCGCAGGCGGAGGCGGCCAACTATCCGTTCTGCACCGTCGAGCCGAACGTGGGCATCGTCGAGGTGCCGGATACGCGGCTTGCGGGACTCGCGAAGATCGTCAATCCGAAGCGCATCGTGCCGGCGGTCGTGGAATTCGTCGACATCGCTGGACTCGTGAAAGGCGCGGCGAGCGGCGAAGGACTCGGCAACAAGTTTCTCGCGAACATCCGCGAGACCGACGCGATCATCCACGTGGTGCGCTGCTTTCAGGATCCCGACGTACTGCACGTGATGGGCGCGATCGATCCGGTGCGCGACCGCGAGGTGATCGAGATCGAGCTCGCGCTCGCCGATCTCGCGACCGTGGAGAAGCGCCTCGACAAGGTGCGGCGCGCGGCCAAGTCGCACGACAAGGAAGCGCTCGCGGAGCTGCCGGCGATCGAGGCGGCGTACGCGACGTTGGCCGCACCTAAGGGACTGTGGGAAGCGAAGCTGACAGACCAGCAACGCGAGGTGCTCGCGCCACTCACGCTGCTCACGGCGAAGCCGGTGCTCTACGCGGCGAACGTGAGCGACTCGGAGCTCACTGGCGAAGAGGGCGCGCCGCTCAAGGCGTTGCGCGAAGCCGTGAAGAAGAGCGGCGAGCGCGCGCAGGTCGTGCCCTTCTCCGCCAAGATCGAGGCGGAGCTTGCCGAGTTGCCGCCTGCGGAGCGCGGAGATTTTCTCGAGTCGCTCGGGCTCACGAGCGCGGGACTCGATCGGCTGATTCGCGCAGGCTACGAGCTGCTCGGTCTGCGCACGTATTTCACGGCGGGCGAGCAGGAAGTGCGCGCGTGGACGATTCACGCTGGCGACACGGCGCCCAAGGCGGCGGGCGTGATCCACACGGACTTCGAGCGAGGGTTCATCCGCGCCGAGACGATGTCGTACGACGCGTTCGTGGGGATGGGTGGCTGGAAGGGTGGGAAGGAAAAGGGCGTGGTGCGAAGCGAGGGAAAGGAGTACGTCGTTGCCGATGGGGATGTGATGCTGTTCCGGTTTAACGTCTGAGCATCGCGCAATCGGATTAGCTCGCTCGTCACACGGGGCGGAGGGTCAAGATGCCCGTAAATCGGGCATTTTCACTTCCCGACTCCGGTCTCGCGGAGTCAAATCGGGGTCACAAGTTTTTATTTGTGCGAGTGCGCGCAGAGCAGGCGAGCGGGCTCTTGCTTAGGTCCTAGCCGCCTGGCATCATGTGCCGCCGCTACGAGCGTCAGTCTTGCGCGGCCCGCGATTTGGGGCGGCTGCGACGTACTCGAGGGGAGCGCTGAGCCTGACATCGGCGGGAAAATCATTCTAGTTCCGAATCGTTTGCGAAGGCTATTCGCTGGCGCAGTCGCCGCGGGCCTGATGTTCGGCTGCGGCGGCGATTCCACTGCGCCCCCACATCAATCTGGGCTCCAGATCGATGCCGGTGCGAATGTCACCGATACCATCGGCGCGGTCCTCTCGCAGGCCCTGGTCGTCGAGGTTCGCAAACCCAGCGGTGCGCTGGCTAGCGGCGCCGTGACGCGATTCACGGCGCTGTCAAACGACTCCTTGCCATACGCGAGCGCGATCGCAGTCGCCAATCTAAACTCCCAATACTTCTCCAATTTCGCCAGCGACTCCACGGACGCGCAGGGCCGCACGGCGATTCTCGTCGAGCTCGGGAGCGTGACAGGCAAGGTCGGCATCGTGATCACCGTACCGGAGCTGGGATTGACCGACACGGCCTGGTACACGGTGAAAGCCGGACGGCCGGCGCACCTGGCACCGAGCGTCCTCGACACCGTGGTGATGCGGGGGGCCGCGTGGGACATCGGGGTCCATGTCACGGACCGCTACGGGAACCCGCTGACATCGGATTCCGTGACATACGCCTCACTCAACTCCGGTGCGACGGTCACGACGTCGGGGCGCGTCACCGCTGTCAGTGAGGGCCGCGCAGAGATCGAAGTGCGGTACGGCACAGCTCGCGACACCTCGCGGGCGAGTGTCGTTCCCCCGGGTCAGCTGGTTGCGGTTCGCCCGGGAAACGGTGTGTACCTCATGAACCTCGATGGTACAGGCCTCAAGACGCTGGCCACGACCAACGATTTCTCGCTCTTCCCGCAGTGGTCGCCTGATCGCACACGGATCACGATCTACGAAGGAGATCCGTACTCCACTACGCACATCTCCGCTTTATCTCTCGACGGCACGCGCACACCCGTGGTCCCGACGCCCAGTACGCTACTCGCTGGCGCGGCATGGGTGCATCCGGACATGAACGGCCTCCTGTACTTCTCGGGCCCGCGGTCCGACAACCATGTCATGGCGGTCTGGCGCATGAATGCCGACGGAAGCGGACTCGTCGAGCTCGGCGATCCGACCGATTACATCGACTTTACTCATCCCGCACCGTCGCCGGATGGGAAGACGGTGCTGTATGACGTCGACCCGCAGGGTATCATGGCACTCGATGTCGCCACCAAGACCGTGCACCCCCTCGGCTTGCACGGATCGTTTCCTGTGTACTCTCCTGATGGCACCCATATCGCCTACCTGAGCGGCGCGTCGCTCATGATTGCGAACAGCGATGGAACTGGAGCACGCATGCTCTGGGACCAATCCAATGTCGATGTGACGGCCCCGAGCTGGTCCTCCGACGGCAAATGGATCCTCGCGCAGCACGGCGGTGGGGGCGCTGACCTGGTCCGCGTCTCTGGGACCAATCCAATGTCGATGTGACGGCCCCGAGCTGGTCCTCCGACGGCAAATGGATCCTCGCGCAGCACGGCGGTGGGGGCGCTGACCTGGTCCGCGTCTCTGACGGGGTTGCCATGCCGCTCCCGTTCGCGTTTGGCTATTACCAGTTCGCGATTCACTAATACTGAGGCGGAGGAACCGGCGATCGCGAGCGCGTTGCGGTGCGCCGAGCACATGACCGGCTCCAAACGTCCGACCGCGCGGCGCGGGCGACTCAGCGCCCGCGGCTCCGCTCGAACAAGTCCCATCGATTTCCGTATAGATCCTCGAACACGGCGACCGTTCCATACGACTCCGTCTTCGGAGGACGTACGAACGTGACGCCCGCTTCCTCGAGCCGCCGATAGTCGCGCCCGAAGTCGTCGGTCTCGAGAAAGAGAAATACGCGACCCGCTGCCTGCTTTCCGACCACGGCCGTCTGCTCCGGAGTCACCGCTCGCGCGAGCAGCAGCGCCGTGCCCGTTGAACCGGGTGGCGAAACGAGAACCCACCGCTTGTCCTGTTCCGGCTGGTAGCTGTCTTCGACGAGGGTGAATCCCAGCTTGTCGACATAGAAGCGAATCGCCTCATCGTACTCGCGAACGACGATGGCTACGTGGATGATCGATTGTCTCACGTTCGGCGCGGTTGGGAAGACATTATTTTTCGCAAATTATCCATAATGGGCCTCACGGGCGTCGCGGCATCTTGCGGCGCCCGTTGTACATCGGCGTACCGATGACTAGGCTGCGAGTATGGCATGTATGACTCCGAACGGAGCGATTCATGCCTAGTGAGAAGCAGCGTCTCCGTTGTTAGTGACGCAAAGCCACGTCGGCACCGCGCTGGCGCGTCCACTGGCAAAATAAGGCGACCATCTTGAACGTACCCGGCGCGACCGAAGTACCGCCAACCAAGGCGCCGAGTACCGAGGAGCTCGCTCGCCAGTTGGTCGCTCGTGTCTCTCGAGGCAGCTCGACGAACGGCAGCACCGCTCTCATGGTCTTTTCCGCCACCGAGCTCACCTACCGCGCCCTCGCCCGAAGTATCGGCGTCGCTGGCGCACACGCGCTCTTCATACGCGCGAGATCGCAAACGGTGAAGAGCCATCCGTTGCTGCGCGAGATTCGCATCGACAACGGCGAAGACGACGATCGCGCCGGCATCAATGCGGTCATCGAAAAACACGGAAACGCCGCATCCGCGGCCGCGCTCGAGGCGGTGCTCGAGGCTTTGCTCACCCTCCTCGGGCATTTCGTCGGAATCGACCTGGTGGTGCGCCTCGTGGCGCAGGGAGCGACGATCGGTACGAAGGAACACGAGGACATGCCATGACGACGAAAAAATCGCGCGCCAAACATCTCATTCGGCCGGCGGACAACGGAATTCCCAATATGTGCACGGGAGTTCCGGGATTGGACGCAGTCATTGGCGGCGGCGTGCCCGAGTTTTCCATGAATCTCATCACGGGCAGCCCCGGCGCCGGAAAGACGACGCTCGCGCAGCAGATCATGTTCGCGAACGCGACCGATGCGACTCCCGCCCTCTACTTCACGGTGCTGGGCGAGCCCACGCTCAAAATGCTTCGCTATCAGAAGGAGTTCGGGTTCTTCGATCCCGCGCTCGTCGGATCGGCGGTGCAGTACGTCAACCTCAGCAATGAAGCGGTCGACTACGATTGGAGCGTCGTGCTCGAACGGATGATCGAGGAGATCGAGCGCGTACATCCAGCGGTCGTGGTCGTCGACTCGTTTCGTATTGCCATGGGCGGTGGCGGAGCGCCGAGCGCCCCCGGAAAAATGAGTCTCGATGCCTTCATCCAGCTACTCGCAGTGGAGATGACCTCGTCGGAGATCACATCGTTCATCATCGGAAACTCGAACAGGCGGGAGCAGCAGAGCCCGATGTACACGGTTGCCGACGCGGTAATCAGCCTCTCGCAGGTCGCGGATCGCAACTCGGTCGTACGTAAACTCCAGGTGCTGAAGGTGCGCGGACGCGCGACGATGCCGGGGCTGCACACCTTTCGCATCACGAAGGATGGGTTGCAGGTCTTTCCGCGCATTCCGGAACAGCAGTTCGAACGGCGCCCGATGTCGAAGCTTCGCCTGTCCAGCGGCATACCGGGACTCGACGAAGCGATGGGCGGCGGCATTCCCGCCGGCGACGCCGTGATGCTCGGCGGCCCAGCCGGTAGCGGCAAAACCACCTTTGCCACGCAGTTCGCGGCAGAGGGGCTGCGACTCGGCGAGGCCGTAGTCATCGTCGTCTTCGAAGAATATCCCGAGGAATATCTCGCGCGCGCCAAGGCGAGAAATCAAGACATCTCGGCGATGATCGAGACGGGAAACTTCCGCCTCATCTACTTGCGACCGCTGGACCTCTCGGTCGACGAGACGCTTGCCGAAATTCTCGAAGCCGTGTCGGAGATCGGCGCGTCGCGCGTGGTCATCGACTCGCTCTCCGGCTTTCAGATCGCGCTGGCGCCCGCTTTTCGCGAGGATTTTCGCGAGTCGCTCTATCGCCTGGTGGGCGCGCTCACGGCGACCGGCGTCACGATCTTCATGACCACCGAGATCGCCGGAGGCTATCCCAAAGCTGCGTTCACGACGGAACGCGTGTCGTTCATCACGGACGACATCATCGTGCAGCGCTTTGTCGAGATCGACGGGGTGCTCAAAACCGTGCTCGCGATTCACAAGATGCGTGGAAGCGCGCACAGTCACGATTTTCTCACATACGAAGTGAGTGCGCTGGGTGCCGTCGTTGGAGGGCCGCTTCGCAACTATCGCGGAATTCTCACCGGAGTTCCCGAGCTGCAACCACAGTTGGTCCGTGAAGGCCATAGTGGGCTCACCGAACGCGAGTCGTCGGTGCTCGACACACTCGTACGACTGGGTAGCTCCTCACTCATCGTGCTCGCCGAGCATGTGGGCGTCACGCCGAAGGAGCTTGCGGAGACGATCGAACGGCTCGAGTTGCTTGGCTACCTGCGATCCACGGGGACGAATGGCAAGGAGACACTCCATGCCATCGCCCAGAACGGCAGCTGATCAATCGAGGGTATCTCAAGTCGATCGAGCGGATCGAGTGATCGCGCCGACGGAGGCGAGGTTCAGCGCCGCGGGCTCCTTCGAGCGGTTGATGGAGCATCTCCCCGCTGCATTCGCAGTGACGAACGGGATGCAACACACGCTCGTGTACGCCAACGCGGCGTTTCGAAAGCTGCTCACGCTCGACGGTGACATGCGCATGGGCGTGCCCATCGAATCCGTATTCGCCGACAACGAGCGCGCCGAGATGCTCGCGCTGCTCGATCGAGCCTTTCGCAGCGGTCTCGTCTCGCGCAATCGAACCATCGAGCCCGAGCATGAGAACGACTTACTGCTTCGGTGCACGGTCTGGCCGGATCTGACCGCGGCAGGAAAGACAGACAATCTTCTCATCGAGCTTCGAGCGGCGACGCAGGATGAGCAGCGCCTCGGTCTGCACAGACGCGTAGCCGAGCGGTTGTTGTTGAGCGCGATGCGCGAAGAAGAGGCGGCAGCGGTCTCGCACGCATCGCAGCTCGTCGCACAGTTTCTGGAGGCGGAAGGCGGGCGGCTCTCAGCGTCGCTCGACGAGGACGAGACGCTGGAGGCGATGAGCCATATGTCGCTGCCGCACTTCGGCGCGTGGTGCTTCGTGGACGTGCTCGAGGCCGATAACACGGCAACGCGCCATTCCATCGTGCATCCGGATCCGGCGAAGCAGAAGCTGCTCGATTCGCTCGGGGAGCGCTGGGTGCCCACTGCCAACGACGACTTCGGGATTTTCGCCGTGCTGCGCGCGGACGCCAAGTCGACGGTCATTGCCAGTGAAGATTTCGTGCTCGACGCGTCTTCGCTCGACCCCATCGTCTTGAAGGCGCTTCAGACGATTGGCGTGGGCGCGATGCTGACGGTGCCGCTGCACGTCGGCGGAGCGATCGCGGGGGCGATCACGTTCGTCGGCGAAGGCGATCGACATCGCGCGTCGGCGGAGGAGGTCTCGCTCGCGCACGAGCTGGCGAATCGCGCGGAGATGGCCATCGAGCGCGCACGCCTGCACGGACAGGCGATCGCCGCGATGGATCGAGCGGAATCGGCGAATCGCGCGAAGAGCGAGTTCCTCGGCATGATGAGCCACGAGCTGCGCACGCCGCTCAATGCCATCGGCGGCTACGTGGATCTCATTGCAATGGAGCTGCGTGGACCGGTGACGGACGCCCAGCGCAAAGATCTGGATCGCATCCGATCGAGTCAGCGCTATCTACTGGGACTCATCAACGACCTGCTAAATCTGACGAAGATCGGCAACGAGAGCGTCGCCTACGAGATTGCCAATCTGGATGCGTGCGAGGTGCTCCAGGCGAGCGTGACGATGCTGGAGCCGCTGTTCGGACAGAAAGGGTTGATCTTCGATGGCGTCTTCTGCAGCAACACGATCAACGCGCGAGGTGACCGGGAGAGGGTGATTCAGATCCTGGTGAACCTTCTGTCGAACAGCATGAAATTCACGACGGCCAACGGTCACATCCGGGTCGATGGGGAAGAGTCGCGCGACAGAGTGATGTTCCGAGTGACGGATACCGGGATCGGGATGGCGGCCGACAAGCTGGGAACGATCTTCGATCCCTTCGTGCAGTTGAGCGACTCACTCACGGGAAAATACGCGGGCATGGGCTTGGGCCTCGCCATTAGTCGGGATCTTGCGCGCGCGATGGGCGGAGACTTGACGGTGCGGAGTGCGCCGGGTGAGGGATCGACGTTCACGCTGACGCTTCCTCGCACCTCCGTCGCGCAACTTCCGGGACGAGACGCGTCCGAGCGTCGACAGAACTGGTCGAACGAGCGCGGGCCGGGCGGCGAGTCGTTGTCGCTCTAGGGCTGGGATGTCGATGAGTGAATGGCGCTGCCGCCAACTCGTGTTCGATTACTAGCTCCTCGCCCGTCCTCAGCTGTCCCCCGCCCCCGCCTCAGCGAACTCGCGGTCCCGTTCGTAAATAATTCGGGCGTCGCATGACTTGCGCGCCTCGCATGAGCTCGCTCTCTCTGTTTTTCCGAGCCCCGACTCCCCGTTCCTCACAGGTACGCCGTGTTCTCACGCATTCCGTACGCCCTGCAATCCCTCGCGTTCGCCGCGCTTCTCGTCGGCACGACCGCATCCGCCGCCCACGCGCAACAAACGCTTTCGAGCGGCATCGACACCACCACCTTCGATCACGCCGTCCGTCCGCAGGACGACTTCTTCCGATACGTCAACGGCGCATGGCTCAAGAAAACGGAAATTCCTGCTGACGCCTCGAGCTGGGGCGCATTCCAGGAGCTTCGCGAGAACAGTCGCAACGCCGAGCACGAGCTGTTCGAAAGCGCGAGCAAGGCCAACGCTGCGTCGGGGACGCCGAGTCGCAAGGTCGGCGACCTGTACGCGAGCTACATGGACACCGCCCGCGTCGAGAAGCTCGGCACCGCGCCACTCGCGCCAGAGCTGAAATCCATTTCGGATCTCAAGGTGAGCTCGCAGCTCCCCGCCGTACTCGCGCACTTCGCGCGCCTCGGCGTACGCGGACCGGCTGGCGTCGGCGTCGGCGCCGACCCAAAGCACTCCACGCAGAACATCGTGCAGGTGTCGCAGTCCGGCCTCGGCATGCCCGATCGCGATTACTATCTCAAGCAGGATCCGAAGATGGTGTCGACGCGCGCGGCGTACGTCGCCTACATCACGCAGATGCTCACCCTCGCGAAGCAGCCCGATCCCGCCGGCGCCGCGAATCGCATTCTCGCGCTCGAGACGCAGATCGCCACACCGCAGTGGGAGCGCGCACGCAATCGTGACCGCGATGCCACGTATAACAAGATGACGGTGACCGAGCTGGCGGCGATGACGCCGTCGTACAACTGGAACCGCTACCTGAGTGAGGCTGGACTCGCGAAGGCGACCGACGTCGTCGTGCGCCAGCCCGACTACATCAAGGCGCTCGATCCGATTTTCGCGAGCACGCCCGTCTCGACGTGGCGCGAGTATCTCACGTTCAAAGTGCTCGACGAGTTCGCGCCCGTGCTCCCCGCGGCGTTCGTGCAGGCGAACTTCGAGTTCCGCGGCAAGACGCTCTCCGGTGCGCAGGAGCTTCCCGTCCGCTGGAAGCAGGCCGTCGACGGCACCAACGGCACGCTCGGCGAGGCCGCCGGCGTGTTGTACATCGACAAGTACTTCAAGCCCGAGGCGAAGGCGCGCATGGACGCGCTCGTGAAAAACCTGATCAACGCCTACAAGGTCGGGATCGACAGCCTCGAGTGGATGAGCCCCGAGACCAAGGCGCAGGCCAAGGACAAGCTCGCGCACTTCAAGGTGAAGATCGGCGCGCCCGACAAGCCGCGCGACTACTCGGCGCTCGTCATCAAGCGCGACGATCTCTTCGGGAACGAAGTTCGCGACCGCGAGTTCGAGTACGCGGACATGGTCGGCCGACTCGGCAAGCCCGTCGACAACTCGCGCTGGGGCATGAATGCGCCAACGGTGAACGCGCAATACAACCCGTCGGCGAACGACATCACCTTCCCCGCCGGAATTTTGCAGCCGCCCTTCTTCAACGTGAACGCCGATGACGCGGTGAATTACGGCGCGATCGGCGCCGTGATCGGGCACGAGATCGGGCACGGGTTCGACGATCAAGGGCGCAAGTCCGACGGCGAAGGAAATCTGCGCGACTGGTGGACCGCTGCGGACGCGAAGTCGTACGAGGCGCGCACCACGAAGTTCGGCGCACAGTACGATGCGATCAATCCGATCGACAATCTG
>Ga0193716_1002200_pt1 | contig 11093 bp, 5 predicted proteins | sample U2c1metaG_FD_145901 | JGI IMG/M metagenome (GOLD analysis project Ga0193716, IMG submission 145901) | Soil microbial communities from a riparian zone of the East river system, Colorado, United States - U2c1 | ecosystem: Environmental > Terrestrial > Soil > Riparian zone | place: USA: East River...
AATCGCATTCCGCTTTGAAGAATACTTTATTCCCGGTCAACGGAACACTTTGCAGTTCCACCACCTTGCCCGATGCTGCGCTGATGATCACGATCGACCGGCGCCCGCTGTCACATCGCACGCCAACCAGCCCATATTTTTTTTGCAGCAGCGCCAGCCCGGCAAAATCGCCGTCTTTCATACCCGAAACATCAACCGACGTCACCCCCGAACAGACCGGCCCGATCGTACGCTGCGTCAGCGTGTTCCTCGCGAGAACAAACGACGTATCCAGCCTTCCCGTCCGCAAACGCAAATAACCCTTCCTATCCCGGACCGACCACAAACCATTGTCGGGATTATGATTCCATTGCCAAACCAGCGGCAACATACGCTCACCCTTACGACGCGAAAATTCATCCGACGCGACGATACCCGGGATCAATCCCCTGCTCGCCGGAAGGTCCAGCGTCTCCGGCACCCTACCGCCCATCTCCCGCACTTTACCACTTGTTGCCGACACGCTGATCCCAATTTCTGTTGCCCGCTCACTCGTCCCCAGCACCGGCCATCCATCTTCCCACTTCACCGGCACCAGGTAAGGAATTCGCCCCACAGCGCCATTATCCCGGAACAGATAAGCATACCAGCTGCTGTCACCCGCCTGTATCAATCCACCCTGCGCCACACCCCTGTCCTGCAACCCCACCCTCCCCTCATACGGCCCCGTGATCTTATCCGCCCGGTGAATGACCACCGTCCTCATCCCACCCTTCGGCCACGTGATATTGAAGAGATAATATTTTCCGTTGATCTTAAACAGCTGCGAACCCTCCGCAGGAAGCCCCCCATTTCCAGAAGGCGTGCCGGCATTTTCTATCACCACTTCATTGAGACCATCCGGCTTTACTCCCGATGCATCGGCATTCAATTCGATCAGCCGCAGCTTTCCCGCGCCGGTGATGAGATACACTCTTCCATCGTCATCAAAGAACAGGGAGTGATCGTGATAGGACGGTTTGAAAGAGGTACATTTCCACGGCCCTTTTTCAATATCGGTTGTCGAATATACGTATGTTCTTCCCGTCGTCTGCGCAAACGTGCTCACATAAAAAGTCCCGTCGTGATAGCGCAGGCTGCTTGCCCATGAGCCCCTCCCATACGTGCTCTTGCCGTTAGTAAGATCCAGTTCGTCCATATGCGCCAGCGTATCATAGGCATAGCTCACCAGCTCCCAGTTCACCAGGTCTTTCGATTTCATGATCGGCAGCCCGGGACTCAGGTGCATCGTCGTGCTGCTCATGTAATAAGTGTCCCCAACCCGGATCATCGACATATCCGGAACATCGGAATAAATGATGGGATTCCGCGCATCACCCCGGATAACCGGATCTTGCGCCCGGCACCGTTCCCCCGCCAACACGATCAGAACTCCAAACAGAAAGCAAACTTTCAATACCCTACGGATTACTCTTCTTTTCATAGTCGTACAAATGAATTACATCGCCGTTTCGATCACTTTATAAAAAGCTGGTTTGGGCTTCAGCTGCCTGTCAAAAAGAAGCGGATAATTGGTTCGGCCCCGGACAGGAAAACCATTCAGCCAGGACTGCCCGTCATCCACCCCCCAGAACGTCACACGCCCTATCTTATCCCTGTATTTCATAAACAGCCGGAACAGCTGCGCATAGCTATCCGCTAACACATTCTGAACGGAGTCCGGCAGACCTTTGACATACGGATTCAACGTTTCGGCATAGTCCGCCTTATCCCCGACATCCGCCGTATTGTGGTTGCGGGGAGACGGCAGCACTGAAAGGTCCAGTTCGGTGAACATGACCTTTACTCCCAGGGCGGAGAATTCGAGGATACTCTTCTCGATGTCCTGAAACGGAACATGTCCCGCAGTCCAATGCCCCTGTATCCCCACTCCATCGATACGTACACCCGCCGCCTGGATCTTTTTCACCAGTGCCACAACGCCCTCTCTCTTTTTTTCGTGTTCGATATTGTAGTCATTATAGTATAGCTGGGTATGAGGAGCGGCTTTCTGCGCAAGACGAAAGGCCTCCACGATATAGTCATCACCCAGGTATCTCTCAAATATGGATTTGCGCATCGTCCCATCCTCATTCAGCGCTTCGTTGACCACATCCCAGGAATATACTTTGCCGTCGTATCTGCTGGCAACGGTCGTGATATGATCCGTGAAGTAATGCCTCACAGAGTCCGCATCCTGCATCCCCGCCATAAACGAAGGCAGCTGACTATGCCAGATCAGGCAATGTGCATTGATCTTCATATTGTATTTCGCGGCAAAACGGACCATCTCGTCGGCCTGTTCGAAATTGTAACGGTCCCAGCCGGGTTGGATCAGCGCCCCCTTCATATTGTTCTCCGGGGTAAACGTGCTGAACTGCTTTGAGATCAGCGCAGAAACGACCGGATCTCTTTCTTCCACCTGCGACATGTTTAGCGCTGTACCTATGAGGAAATCATCCCGGAAAGCCTCCTTCAGCGACTGAACAGGGTCGTAAGCCGGACCCCTACTATTACCCGTTTGCGCCTGCAGGCGACAGGAAAATGACACAAGAAAAGTGACGATCACAATTGCTATCTTATACCGGTTGTTCATAAAGTGCCGTTTTGAAATTAAGAATCTTCAGGTTACATGGCCGTCCTGCGCTAAAATACCACAGGCGCAAACGTCTCGAACTTGATACCGCGGTCCCGCACCACCAGCGTATCTGTAAAGCTATGCGTATCCGTCCCGAAATTGACGGTATATTTCAGATGCAGAACGTCCCGTGGCTGGTTACCCCAGGAATCACCACCCTTTACGAACTCACCACTGCCGGTCAGCGAATAAGCCGCCGCAGGAGGATTGGTGATAGTACACTTCCCATTGTTGTCGAAGGTCAGCCGAAGCTGGAAGGGAAGATCCACATTCGTTCTGGATTTCCCATTCAGCAATAAGGAATCTGTCGAGAGGGACAATGTTCCCGTGCTGACAACCTGGTCTGTCTCCACGAAGGAGGTGTGATAGATAATTGTCGTATCGCCCGTATTGTCGTGAATCTTTTCCGCTCCCCTTCTCAGGTAATTCCCGTGCCACGGATTGATGTATTTTATTGCATACAGGACATAATTCTTGGGTGCAGTAGTCCAGTCACCCACTATCCGTGGATCGGGTGCGCTGAGATCGCTTTTTCCCACAAGGATGGAATCCGCATTTTTTACCGAGGTCATCCGCAGGGGAATGACAAAAGTAGTGGTGATCGACCGGGGATCCGCAAAAAAGGCATCCGTCAGCTGCACCTCCAGTCCTCCCTCGACACTGCCTGAAGGAATGTTGATCGTCAGATCCTTGGGAAGTGTATAATACCCCGCGGGCATAGGGATCACAGGGGCTCCGCCCTGGCTGAACAGAAGACCATTGCAAAGTGTGGTGTCGACCGATACGCCAATGGAAATATCCTTGGTATTTGAATAGACGCCGCCCATGGTCGCCTCGATCGTACACTTATGCGCATTGTCGAGAGAATTGTCGAAAATATCATCCCCCAGGTCCAGGGTTCTCACCGGCGACTGGTAGGCAAAATATACCGTAGTATACTTGTAGTCGGGAAAAGTCAGATGTTTATTCGAACAGGAAGAAAAGGCCGCCAATAAAACGCACGATGCCATTAAATAATTTTTCATTTTATTTGTTTTACAAATTGTCAACAAACATTACCATCCTTTATTTTGAACTAAATTCTCCTTCAACACATCATTATAAGGTAAAGGTCCATAATACATAAAGTCGCTGTATAACCTGTTCTCGACAGGTCCCGCGGTATAGGTATTATTATTTATCGTCAGGCCATTAGCGGGCAACGTCAGGTTGCCTTTCCATCTCCGCAGGTCCCAGAACCGGAATCCCTCGAAACACAGCTCCAGGCGTCTTTCATTCTGGATCACGGTCCTCATATCTTCCGGCGTATTGATGGAAGAAAGATAAGCGTCAGGTTGAGCGATCCCGGCTCTCTTGCGTATAGCGGTAATAACATCCCGCGCCGAATAGGCGTGAGACCCCTTGCCGTCCGGCCCCCAGGCTTCATTGGCAGCCTCGGCATAGGTCAGGAACAATTCAGTGTAACGGATATAAGGGATGTAATGCCTTTGCGTATTGGTGCTGGCCGGGTTGACATTCACGTCCTCCCGAAGCAGCTTACGCATATAATAGCTGGTACGGGTCGAAAAAGGAGTGGCATTCAACCCATCATTGGAGGCCCCGACCTTCGTATAAACAGTCGATCCGTTCGGTCCCTCCTTACTCCCGTTCACAACAATATAAAGAGCCAGCCGTGGATCCCGGTTGTTGTAAGGATTATTGGCATCGTACCCGCTGGCTGGATCGGTGACCGGATAACCATTGGCCATAGGAAACGCGTCGACCAGGTTTTGCGTAGGATTAACCTTCCCGTTGCCATATAATGTCGGAGGATAATTATCCTTTTCCAGGTTATTGCCATCTCCCACATTGCCCCTCCAAAGGATCTCAGCAGGATTTACTCCCGAAGCGACGCCGTTGATCTCGCCCGAATTTTTGCTTGCATACCAGTACCCGCCATTAGCAGCCATCCCGGACAAGCCCCCGTTCAGGTCCAGCACCGCGGCAGCATCATCGGCGGCTTTTGTCCACGTAACAGTCGTTCCCGCAGCGAAAGCGGGACTCGCGGCCAGCAGAGAGACTCTGGCGCGTACCCCCTTTACGATACGCGCAGTCATACGCTGACGGTCAAAGGCGCCGAATACACGATTGTAATCCGCGACAGTCGTCTTGCCGGCATATTTTGCCGGGAGTTGATTAGCCAGGGAGATATTCTCAAAATCCAGTGGCAGATAGCTCTCCGCGGAATCAAGGTCCTTGTAGATTTGCTGCAGACAATCGCTGAACGTATTGCGCGGCACCTTGAAATTAGAATTTCCGTCCTGCGGCGCGGTCAAAATAGGAAACCCTAATAACTTTCCATCCGCCGACCAGCCGCCATGCGCCTGTAATAAATAGAACATGAACAGGCCCCGCAATCCAAAGGTTTCTCCTTTTATCCGGTCATTGAACATCTCATCGGTATACTGTCCCGTAGTTGCCCAGGTCACCTTGTCGGCCTGCGTCAGCATCAGGTTCAGATACTGTATGGCAGCGAATGACTCCGTCCACTGGTCCATCGGATTATTAATGGAAGACCAGTTACCGTTAGCCATCAACCGGTAAGCATTGTTGGGATCGTTAGATACCGCATCGTCCGTAGCGACATCATTGAATGAATAACCTCCCGTCGGCAGGCGGGCATACCCGTTCAGCATCAGCCCCTCGGCAAACGCTGCATTATCATATATATCGCTAAGTTGACGGTTGTTCTCATCGGCCGGAGACAATATTTTCCTGCAACCGGAAAGTATCAACACCATGGCCAGTATATAAGCCAGCTCCTTTTTCATATTAATCTCAGTTGTATTATAGTTAACATTAAAACTCACCCTTGATGCCAAAATTATAGAAACGCGTCTGCGGCACAGAACCTACATTCAGCTCCATCAGCGCCCTGTTCCTGCCCATCGTCAGCAGATCGTTTCCGCTCACATATACTTTCAGTCCTTTTGCAAATGAATTTTTCAGCATTTTTTCGGAGAACGTATAGGTCAGCTGTACCTTGGAGATATTGAAACGATCGGTACTGTAGGTCCAGTAGTCGGAATTCCGGAAATTATTGGCCGAGCTCGAAGTCGTCAGACGGGGATAAGTAGCTGTATTCTTTGTATTTTCCGTCCAGCTGTTGCGCACGACATCCGAATATTTTACGGAACCCGACACCCAGTAGTAGTTCCCGCTCCGCATCCCTGTCCCTCCGAACGAGCCCGTTGCCAGCACGAACAGCGTGAAGTCTTTCCATTGAGCAGTCACATTCACACCACCGATCAGCGGGCTGCCCGAACGCCCCATGTACACTTCATCCCGCTCGTCTATTACTCCATCGCCATTCTGGTCTTTGTATTTTATATCCCCGGGTTTTACGGTGCCGAATTTTTGTGCGGCATGGCCATCGATATCATGCTGGTCTGCGAATAAGCCTTCGCTTTTCAGCCCGAACAATGCATCGACAGGTTTCCCCGCCCGGTTACGATAGGTATCCACATACAGCTCATCCCGTTTAAGCGCCCTGGTTTTCACGTAGGTAAGCCCCGAACCGAGCGTCAGTCTCACCTTCCCGATATTCTGATGGTAATTCAGCTGGAGGTCGAATCCCTGGTATCGGTCGGCCTGGAAATTGGTAAACGGCACAAACGACGTCGGCGGATAAGGGTAACCGGTCAAAAAGTAACTGGGGTACTGACTGTAAACCTGCACAGGAATGCCCTCCTTCTGGATCAGGAACACCGTAGCCAGCAGATCCAGCTTCTTTTGAAAAAATGAACCCTCTACGCCCAGGTTGACTTCCTTTCGTTTAGGGAAGGTCAGATTTGGATTTGCGCCGCGCGATATAGTAGTGGCCTGGTTGACATAAGTTCCGTCAGACCATGAATAATAAGCCGTAGGAGAATACACCGCCTGGTACAGATAATAATTGTTGCTGTCAATGTCCGTCCTGACGATGCCCGCGGATGCAGACAGCTTTAACCGGTCGACCCAGCTGACCCCTTTCAGGAACTGCTCCTCGCTCAAAACCCAACCCACGCTTGCCGTGGGTGAAAAACCCACCCGCTTTCCGGGTGGAAGCTTTGTCGAATTAACCACCGCCCCGCTGAGATCCAGGTAATAGGTATGATCATAATTGTAATTCAGCTGCAGACCCAGGTTGGCGTTGGTCCGGTTCTGGAAGTCCAGCGTATGCCGGCGGCGAAGACCGTCGGCAACCAATATGGCCGATACGTTGTGCTTCTGAGCGAAAGTATTCACATAGTCGACATGCGCGCTGAAGTCGATCATCTGGTCGCTGTACGTATTTCTCAGGTTCTGGGTGCCGGGCTTACTGTCCTTGCTATACTTTGTCAACTGTGTAATAGAATCGGAAGACCCGCTGCTCGCCCACGTAGGAGCATACACCGCATAGCTGTTATTCAGCGTTTCATCATATGTATTCGAATAATCGATCGTCACCTGCGTATGAAAAGACAAACCATTCAACGCGTTCCTAAGGTCTACGTCGACCCCGTTGCTGTATTGGAACTGGCGGCTGGTGAAATTATCATACCCCGCGGCATAGACATCCGCGATCGGATTCGAAAGATATTGCTGCGCGCCTCCTAATAAATATCGTCCCCCGATCGTATTCCGGTTCCCGGTCACTGCCGCCTGCGCGCTCGCTGAATTCCCCGAAACAAGATCGATCGGGATCAGCGGGCTGAACAGCTGCGGCTGCAGACTGTCCGACCGGCTCCAGTAATTTCCCAATGCATGCCGATTGTTCGAGAACACGGTGGATACATTGGCATAGGTGCTGATGAAACTGTTTAATTTAAGATCGATGTTCCCCCGTAAATTCAACCGGGTATTCTTTTCATTCTTGCCCTCCCCGAAATCCAGCAGCGAATTCTGGGTTTGAAAGCCGGCTAGCGCATAGAACCGGGCGCGATCCGTTCCGCTCGTGAACTCCGCATTGGCGGAATAAGTATTATACAGCTTGCGCAGATAGGCCGATGAGAAATAGTTCACATCCGGGTAACGGTACGGGTTGGAGTGAGAAGCATAATGCCTGATCGTGGAGTCCGCATATAAAGGCGGCAAACCGTCATTCAGCGAAGCCTGGTTGTAATAGGACATATAATCGGCCGCTCCTAAAAAAGACGGGTAGGACTTCGGTACGCTGACACCGGAATTGACCCGGATGCTGCTGCCATGAACCCCCGCCCTGCCGCGTTTTGTCGTGATCAGGATGACCCCGTTCGCCCCCCTGACGCCGTACAGCACAACCGCATTAGCGCCTTTTAAAAAAGTGATCTGCTCTATCTCATTCGTCGTAACGTCGGCCAAAGCCCGGGGCTCTCCATCCACCAGTATCAGCCCGGCCCCGATATTCCATAGATTGCCGCCGCCGATAAAAGCATCAGTACCTTCCAGGGGATAGGTTCCGTAATGTTTATCGAGGTATTGCGGCGGATTCAAAACCGAAACGGCGCCAGGCAGATCTTTCCTCTGGATGGTGCGATAAGCAATATGTACCGTAGAATCGCTTCCCAGGCTGGTCGCATTGTCCGGAGAAATTGTTTGTGCCTCAACAAACGATCCGACCCCACAGCATAACCAGAAAGAAAGTATTGATCTTATTATATTTCTTTTCATTATTTTCTCTTTTAGCTTTAAAAGAATGCCTCTAGTAGCCCGGATTCTGATTCAGGGTCACGTAAAGATTCACGTCACTTATTTTCAGCGGTAGCCAGTAATCTTTATCTTCGAATTTTCGCGTTACAAGAACGCTTTCCCTTATGTTGATGGGTTTATTGTTTGCGTCCCTGTCAAAATCAATGGCTGTCTTTAGTCGGTAACTTGCCTGTCCCGCCAGCAACCAGCGACGCAGGTCGTTATACCGGATCTCTTCCTCGAATCCCAGCTCCATAGCACGCTCCCGGATGATCTCTCCCATGAACTTATCTTTATCCGCAACATAAGCAGCACCGACCTCTCCGGCCCCGCACCTGTCCCTTACAACATTCAGCGCTTTTTCCGCCGTGATATAGTTGGGGCCTGCGCTGGTGGCCGAGCCATATCCCTGCAGGACAGCTTCTGCGTACATCAGGTATACGTCCGCCAGTCGCATATAGGACAAATGCATGTAATTATTGGGATAGTTGTCGATATTATTGGCCGTCATGGGCGTAAGCTTCTTCAACAGATATCCCGTTCGTCCTATTGAAGTATTATCACGGCTATACCCGGTATTGGACAGGTTCGCATACCGGTATTTTTCCTTATCTGCCGGCGCTGAACCCTTGATCTGCTGGTCCCCGTCGATGAGGATGTCGTGGTAAAAGCGTGGATCCCGGTTCACCCAGGGATTGGCCGGGTCATAACCCGAAGCCGGATCATCGATAGGCAATCCATTGGCCATCCCGTAATTCTTTACGAAGCTGGCATTCGGTGAGGCATAACCCGCCCCTATATTTTCGTCTCCGAAGATGGAGCTGGGGCCGTACGGAGAACCCGCGAACCACGAGCTATATACAGGGTTCTGGAAAATGGCCTCGGGGTATCCGGGAATAAAGCTTCCTCCATTCGTGTAGAACAGATCGCTATAGTGAGAAAAGGGGACCAGTTTGACCCAGGTCTCGCCATTGTCCACCATCTTCAGCAATTCCGCAAAGGCATCGGCCGCTTTCTTACAATAGTCTGCGCTGAAAGTCGCATTTCCCGTCGAAGACCGGTTCATCAGGGGACTGCCGGCATATAAATAATTTTTCCCGAGATATCCCAGCGCAGCCACCTTTGTCAGCCTCAGCTGATTTTTGCCGAGTGTCGCCTGACCGGCAGTAGTATTGTCCCAATTCACCGGCAGCAGATCAGCCGCCGCCCTGAAATCCTTAGCCGCAAGGTCTGCCATCGCCTGGTAGCTGAGACGGGGCAATTGTAATTTTCCACTTGAGGACAGGACCGTATCGATATAAGGCAAGCCCCCCCAATACGTCATCAGCTCGAAATGGAACCATCCGCGGAAGAAGAGCAGCTGCCCTTTGATCAGGTCTTTCTCTTCCTGGGTGCCATTGAGCTTGTCCAGGTTCGCCAATCCCAGATTGGCTTTATGGATCCCATACCAGGCATTAGGCCACAACCCTTTCCCAAAGCCCGTCGTTGGATCCGTAACATAAGTCTGACCGTCCAGCCAGGAGATCCACTCTGCAGTGGTCCAGGACCAACTGTCCCCGTTGTCGAATTGCTCATTCAGCCAGGTCACACCGGTCTTATGAATGATCTCGTCACCCAGGATCCAGTCGCAGGCCCATACCTTGCTGGTGTATTCAGGTATCGCGCTGTACAGCTCTTCGGTGAAACCCTGGAAATTGGTAAAATTGATATAGGCATCGGTAGGTGAGACATCAGCGCCGGGCGCCCTGTCGAGATACTTCTTACAGGCAGTCAGCTGCAGCATCGTAAAAAGGATGAAGCAACCGGTTATTATTTGAAAATGCTTTTGCATAAATTAATGATTTAAAAGGTCACGTTACAGCCCATGTTGACGCGTCGGATAGTGGGATATGCTGTAGCATTCCCCATGCTAACTTCCCGGTCATCGGGCATTTTCGTCCATAAGAGTAAATTGTCTCCGTTCAGATAAACCCTGAGCCCGTTGATGCCTATCCGCTTCAGCTCATGCGGTTTGAACGTATAGGCAATCTCCGCATTCTTCAACCGCACATACGACCCATCATACAAATAGGTCGTTCCGTAATAAGGCATTACGCTGGCATAACGCGGCACCGGCACACTCCCGTTGGGGTTGGAAGGAGACCAGTAGCTTCCCTGCTTGTAGACATTGTCGTAGTGATATTGCCCTCCGAAGCTGACCAGCTGTAGCGACCGGTTGGTATTGTTCACAGCATAGAACTGTACAAATACGCTGAAGCCTTTCCAGTCTACGCCGATAGTGGCATTATAGGTATCCTGGGGCCGTTCAGGATACCCGGCAGGCACTATATCCTTATTATCGATCACTCCATCGCCGTTGTAGTCGATCATATTCAGATTACCAGGCAGCTTTTGATTGTCATAGGTATTCAATTGGGTACTGCCATATACCTGGTCCCAGTTATTGTAATAACCGCTGCTGACATAAGAATAAGCCTGCCCGATCTGTTTTCCCGCCTTCTTCAGATAATCATCCAGCAGCTGCGGGTCGTCGGCTTCTATGATCTTGTCCTTGGCATGGGTCATGTTCAGATTGGCCCACACCCGGAGATTTTTGGATAGAACCTTATTGATCTTTAATTCCACTTCATACCCCTTATTACGCACCTTGCCCAGGTTGGCCGTAGCAGGCTGGACACCAAAATAGGAGGGCACAGCCCGGCTCGACCCATCGAGTAAGATATTCGTCCGGTAGTCACTGAAAAGATCTACACTGCCGGAAATCAAATTA
>Ga0193716_1002201_pt1 | contig 11092 bp, 9 predicted proteins | sample U2c1metaG_FD_145901 | JGI IMG/M metagenome (GOLD analysis project Ga0193716, IMG submission 145901) | Soil microbial communities from a riparian zone of the East river system, Colorado, United States - U2c1 | ecosystem: Environmental > Terrestrial > Soil > Riparian zone | place: USA: East River...
GCGCTATTTGAACGCCAAGTACGGCAACGGCAAACTACTGCCGACGAGTCCCGAAGGTATGGCTAACGCCAATCGTTGGATGGATTGGCAGCTGTCTGTTTTTAATGGCAACATCGTGCCGCTGTTTTTTGCCACCGTGCGAACGCCGCCGGAAAAACGCGATCCGCAAGCGGTCCAAGCCGCGCTCGAGAAGGCCGCAAAAGCATGGCAAACCGTCGAAGACCAGTTAGCGAAGGAACCCTATCTGGGCGGCGAGGAATTTTCGCTCGGCGATATTCCGTTGGGCGTCTGGGCTTATCGGTGGTTCAATCTGCCGATTCAACGGCCTAAGCTACCGAACATTGAGAATTGGTATGAGAAACTGAAGCAGCGCAAACCCTACCAAACCCACATCATGATCCCGCTAACGTAAATGCCGAGCGTAACGCGGCAAAAATATTTCGTATACTGATGCCAGGTTTAGCAACAGCAGCGGCAGACTTACATCTGTCGATCCATCGACGTAGCGCCATCGGATGAGTCGCTCACTCGCGGCGTCTCGCATATCGCATCCGACTTTGTACAAGGCAGCGTAAGATTGATTGTGGTACCCACGGTTGCGGTCTCGGAAAGGGCAATAGTTCCGCCATTTCTCTCGACGAACTTTTTCGCCAGCGGCAGACCGATCCCGGTGCCATGCGGCTTTGTGGTGAAAAACGGTTCAAAAACTCGCTCGCGATTTTCAACCGGGATTCCTTCTCCCGTGTCCTCGATTGAAACTGCCACCGCATGAATGTTGCCGTTATTAGCGAGGACCTTTGTACGCACCGTAATCCGTCCGCCTCTAGAAGTCGCTTCGATCGCATTGGTAATCAGCCCCATGAAAACTTGCTCCATTTGATTGGCATCGAGGTAAAGCTTGGGCAGGTCCTCACCAAGCTGTAAGATAGCGTTTACATCCGCATTGCTGAAGCGCGTACTTAGGGTTTCGACGACGTCGCGCACCAACGAATTGATTTCAACCTGCGTAGCGTGAGGCTCCATGGGTTTGGCAAAGTTCAAAAGGCCCTGCATGCGCTTTTGCACTCGATCGACCTGCTGCAGGATGCTTTGCAAAGTTTTTTGCATCCCGCCGTTGGCCGGAGCATCCATTTCCGTATTACTCTCCAGCATCGCTACCTGAGCGGCCGCGCGGATGGACGACAGCGGATTGCCGATTCCATGCGCCACCGCAGCCGCCATCTCGCCCACTGCCGCCATGCGCTGCGAGGCGATAAGCTCCGACTGCATCTTCAGAAGATTGCGTTGTTGTTCGTCAAGCTTTCGCGCCGCCTGGCGGACGATTACAAACAGCGCTAGGTACAAAAGCAAGCCGCCGCCGAGAGCACCCGCGAGGACGACCAGCCGGGCGTCCCGCACGTCGCGCTGGATGGCGTCAGCGCGCTTGAAGGTTTCAAACACACCCAAAATGTTGCGTCCATCGTCGGCGAAAATCGGCACGTAAACTTCGATCACGTCGCCGGAACTTTTCGCTTCGACACTCTGTGGCTTCGGCTCAATCGAAGCACTCCGAGCTGCGACCACTTTACCGCGCAACGCCTGTTGGAGTTGGGGATTCTCGCTGAAAGATCTTCCCACCAGCCGTTTGTCGTCCGCCCACAGCACGACTGCTGTCGGGCTGTAGACCTTGAAGCGAACGATATCGGGCGCTAGTCGCATATGCTCCGAGAGCGCGGCAAATTTAGGACCGACTGCCTTGCGGTCCTGAGCTTTGAAGTCATAGGCCTCGAGAAATTTTCTGACGTCGGCGCGCACGATCCGCGCAGTCGACTGCCATTCGTGTTCGAGAATTTGGTTGATGAGGTAGTTGGAAACGAGAAACCAAAGCGCCACCGTCATGGCGCCAATACAAAGGAAGCTATAAAGCGCGAAACGGGTGGTAAGACTCGCGGAGGCGAGCGCGCCCGCGACGGGTGGATTTACGCTCTTCATAGATCATCCAACGATCAATTTCGGCGTCACGCTACCACCACACCCGAGCGGCGGTCAATCCTAGGCCACGACAAATCAGAGCAGATTCGCAGGAGTGAACTTTATGTCCGGCAAACGACGCTTCGTATGGATGAGTTCCGTCAGTTGGTCCAAGTCAAATATTTTCATGCAATCTTTCCGCCTTCCGCCAACCGCATCACCGCTTCGACGACTTGATCGACGTCGGGAATCATCGCATCCACCAGCGGCGGGCTATGCGGCGGCGGGATCGGTTGCGCCGCGATACGCACCACGGGGCCTTTTAAGTCGGAAAATAAATTTTCTTGGATCATTGCCGCAATTTCGGCCGAGATGCCGCCGATCATCGGTCCTTCGTCGAGAACAATTGCGCGTTTGGTTTTGCTCACGGAATTGAGAATGGTTTCTTTATCCAACGGAGCCAGAGAGCGGAGATCGACGATTTCAATGGCAATTCCTTTTTCTTTGACTTGGTCGGCCGCGGCGTCCGCTTTTAGCACCATGCCGCCGCACGTGACGATGGTTAAGTCCTTGCCTTCGCGCCGGACTGTCGCTTTGCCAATTGGCACCGTATGGTCGCCTTCAGGCACTGGGCCGCGAATGCCGTAAAGATGATGACTTTCAAAGCACAGCACCGGATTGGGATCGCGGATCGCCGCCAACAAGAGCCCTTTGGCGTCGGCCGGCGTCGTCGGCATGATAATTTTCAATCCCGGAAAGTGAATGAAGGCGCCGTGATTGCAGCTCGAATGGCTCGGCCCGCCGCCGGCGCGCGTCGCAAACTTGTTGCGCACGACCATCGGAACATTGACCCGCCCACCGGTCATATAATGATAGCGCGCCGCGTGACTGGCGAGTTGGTCCATCGCTAGCGGCAATAGATCGGAAAATTGAATTTCGACCACCGGGCGCATGCCGTTGATCGCGGCTCCGACGGCAAGACCTACCAAAGCTGATTCCGAGATCGGGGTATCCAACACTCGCCGCTCTCCGAATTCTTGCATCAGACCACGCGTCACTCCGTAGGCGCCACCAAAAAGCGCCACGTCCTCGCCCATGACGAAAACCCGTTCGTCGCGCGCCATCTCATAGCGCAGGGCTTCGCGCAACGCCTCTTGAACGCGCATTTCCTTGGTCGGACTTTGCGTTGCGGCAGCGGAATTAACCATGGCTCACCTCCGTTGGCGCATAGATACTGCTCAAGTCCACCGCCTTTTTTGGCAGCGGCGCCGCCTCCGCACGTTTCGCCACTTCGTCGAGCTCGGCATAGACCGTGTCGGACATTTTCTGAAACTCCGGCTCACTTAGCTGGCCTTCTCGAATAAGGTTTTCTTTGAGCCGCTTGATCGGACATTTCTGTTTCCACGCCTCGATTTCTTCTTTCGGCCGATAACCGGTGCCTGGATCCCCGCCAAAGTGGCCGTCCCAGCGGTAAGTGACGCATTCAAGAAAAGTCGCGCCGCCATCACTCCGCCCTTTTGCAGCGGCTTGCTCAGCGGCTTCATGGACCGCTTCGACATCGTTGCCATCAATCGTCTTTCCTTCGAAACCATACGCTGCGCCGCGCTCGGACAAATGTTTGATCGCAACGCTCTTCGCCAAACTAACGGTCATCGCATATTGATTGTTTTCACAGACATAGATCACCGGAAGCTTCCATACGCCGGCAAGATTCATCGACTCGTGGACAACTCCCTGATTGGCCGCACCGTCGCCAAAAAAACTCACCACGACTTCCTTGGAGCCGCGGATCTTCGCCGCAAGCGCCGCGCCCGTGGCCGTCGGCACGGTGCCACCGACGGTACCGGTGTTGCCGATAAAGCCGAAGCCCATATCGCCCATATGCATCTTGCCGCCGCGCCCCTTGGAGTAGCCGTCCTCGCGTCCCATGCATTCACACAAGAGCGTATAAAGGTCGGCGCCCTTCGCGATCAAATGGCCCGTGCCGCGATGATAGCTGGCGATCAAATCCTTCGGTTGCAAAGCCGAGCAGACGCCCACGGCAATCGCTTCTTGACCGCGATAAGAGTGCGTACTGCCAAACATCGCTTTGCGCTGGTAGAGCTCTTCGAGTTTTTCTTCGAAAGCACGCACCAAAACCATCTGGCGCAGCATCTCTTTTCTTCTTGCGGTATCCAGCATCGGGCCTCCTTCGAGATCGCAATCAAAAATTTCGTGTTAGGTCTCACTTTTTAGTTAGTTGGATGGCCCCAACTTGTCAAGGCAGACAGCAGAATTTGACAGAGGCGTCGCGATTGATTTCGAGCGCGATAAGCGTGCCAGGACCGACACAACATGCTCTACTTCGAAATCCTGCTAACCGGTCAGGGAGCGCGGGTCTATTTGATGAAGAAACTCAGCGACTGCTGACTGAACTTGAGAAGCGGCGCGAAGTAAATACCGAATACCAACGTGAGCACGGTAAGCGGAATCAACAGGGTGAAGTCATTCGACGCCATCGTTACGGCTTTAGCCTCCGGATCGGGCATGTCGAGGAACATCGTCTTGATAATCTTTGCATAATAATAGAGTGAAACCACGCTGTTCATGACTGCCACCAGAGCCAGAATGACGAATACTCCGCCGACCTTGAGCACCGCCGCAAATAGAAAAAACTTGCCGATGAATCCCGCAAACGGCGGCAAGCCGGTTAGGGAAAGCAGAAAAATCGCCAGGCAGCTCGCCGGAATCACCGCGCCGCGCCAGGCGAGGCCGCGGTAGTCTTCGATATCCTCGTCGCCGGTTACATTGGCGATCAAACCGATGACCAGAAATGCGCCGATGTTCATGATCAAATAAACCACGATGTAAAAGAGAATCGCCGACAGCCCGTCGTTGCTCAACACCGCCAAGCCCATCATCATATAACCCGCGTGAGCGATCCCCGAGTAAGCGAGCATTCGTTTGAGATTGCGCTGATTCAACGCGCAGAGATTGCCGATTGTCATCGTAATCATGCTGAGAAACAGCAAAACCTGCGGCCATTCGACTCCTGACACGACCGTCCAATCGCCGCCCGGCACCATCCGTGACATGACCGGGAAAAAGAAACGAATCAGGATCGCCAGACCCGCCGCATTGGAGGCAACGGACAAGAACGCGGTGAAAGGCGTCGGCGCGCCCTGATAAACGTCGGGCGACCACATATGAAACGGTACGAAGACGATCTTGTAGCCAAACCCTGCCAGGATGAAGACCAGCGCCATGAACAACGCCGTCTTGTTGACTGCAATTTGAGCGAGGCTGGTTTGAATCGCGCCGTAATCCAAACTGCCGGTCATACCGAAGATCCAGCTCATGCCGTAGATCATCGTGCCCGAGGCGACCCCGCCGTAGATCAAATACTTCAGCGCCGCCTCGCTGGAACGGCGGTTATGCGGTAAAAATCCCGTAAGCACGTAGGAGGTGAGGCTGACGAGTTCCAAGGACAGATACGCCATCAGCAAGTTGCTCGAAGAAGCCATGAACGACATGCCGAGCGTACAAGTTAACAACAGCGTGTAATATTCGCCCTGGTGAACTTGTTTGATTTCGTTGCTGCCGAGCGACATCCAAATGCATAGAATCGTTGCCGCCAGCGCAAATATTTTGAAAAAAAGACTGAAGTTATCCAGGACCATCATCCGGTGGAACATCCAGCCGGGTTGAGCGCTGTAAAGATCGAATGTAGCGATCAGCGCAGCGACGCAACCAATGAGCGCAACCAAAGACAAAATGCGCCGGTTCCGGGTCAGCAGATCTAAGACGATGACGAGGAGAATAGTTACCGAGAGAACGATCTCCGGGTAAAAAAAACTCAGGCTGCCGATGTTTTTGAGATCCATGGCCTAGCTGTGAAGATGCGGCAAAACAATCTGGTTGATTTGATCCAAGGTCGCGCGCAACATATCTAGCACCACGGCCGGATAGATACCGACAATGATGACGATCACCCCCAACGGCACCAGAGTGAAAATTTCCCGCCCGTTGATGTCTGGTATTTTAAGATATTTTTCATTGGTTGGGCCAAGGTAAACCCGCTGAATTGTCCACAGCAAATAGCCCGCAGTTAGAATAACCCCGCTGGCGCCGAGAATCGTCAGCACCGGATATTTTTGCCAGGTGCCAAGCAACACCAAGATTTCAGAGATGAATCCGGAAAGCCCGGGAAGACCCATCGAAGCGAAAAAGGCTAAAGCGGTAATTCCGGTGTAAACCGGCATGACTGCGGCCAAGCCGCCGAAGCCCTCGATCTCGCGGTGGTGCGCACGGTCATAGACCACGCCGACCAAAAGGAACAGCATACCGGTGATCGTGCCGTGGTTGAACATCTGCAGCACCGCGCCGTTGATTCCCTGGGTCGTCATGCTCGCCATACCGAGCATCACGTAGCCCATGTGGCTGACGCTCGAATAGGCGACCAATTTTTTTAAATCCTTTTGCGCCATGGCGCAAAGCGCGCCGTAGATAATGTTAAATGCACCCAGCGCGCCGAGAAACCAGAAGGCCAGATCCGCTGTGGCGACGGGCAGCATCGGAAAGTTGATGCGGAGGATTCCGTAGGTACCCATTTTCAACAGCACCCCGGCAAGAATCACCGAGATCGCCGTTGGCGCTTCGACGTGAGCATCGGGAAGCCACGTGTGAAACGGAAACGCGGGAATCTTGATCGCGAAGCCGATGAATAGCGCCATCCAGATCGCGTGTTGAAAGCCCCAGCCGAGCTGCTTGAAAGGCCACATCGGCAACACCTCGGTGCCGAACTTGCTGGCCTGGGCCATGAGTACGGTCATGTCGAAGGTATGCGGTTCGCTGCTAAAATAGAGTGCGAGAATCGCGATCAGCATGAAACCACTGCCGAACAACGTGTAGAGGAAGAATTTAATCGCGGCATATTCGCGCCGCGGACCGCCCCAGATGCCAATCAAGAAGTACATCGGCAACAGCATCACTTCCCAGAAAACAAAAAACAGAAAAAAATCGAGGGCGCAAAACACGCCCATCATGCCGGCGTCGAGCATTAGGAACAGCGCAAAATAACCCTTGACTGCTTTATCGATGCCGAACGAAGCGAAGATGCAGAGAAAACTCAAAAGCGCGGTTAACAAGATCATCGAGATACTGAGGCCGTCGGCGCCCATGTAGTAGCTAATATTGTACGTCGGGATCCACTGATATTTTTCGACGAACTGGAAGCCCGCCTTGGTGCGGTCGAAATGGTTGAACAACCAGATCGATAAGTAGAGCGGCGGCACGGTCGCCGCCGCGGCGACCCAGCGAATCAGCTTGGCGTTGTTGGGCAACACCAGCACAAGGGCGGCCCCCGCGAGCGGGACAAACGTCATATAAGTAAGCACATTTTCCATCTTCCAGTGTCTCCCTAACGATCAGCTCCAGTAGCGGTACTTGACGATGACCGCAATCGCGATCGCGATCAGAATGCCGTAGAGGTAGCTATTGATGCTGCCGGTTTGCACGCGGCGAAGCTTGTTGCCGATCCAGAATGTGATATCGGCGACGGCGTTGACGATCCCATCGATGACATATTGATCGAACAAACCGTTGAGCCAGGAAAGAAACCGCACTAACGTCGCGGCGCCATTAACGATGCCGTCGACGACGTATTTGTCGAAGGCGGAAAGAATATTCGCCAATAGCAGTGTACCGTTGACGAAGAGCACCTGGTAAATTTCGTCAAGATACCACTTGTTGTTAAACAAGCGGTAAACCCCTCCGCCGGCCAGATTGGCAAAAATATCCGGTGAAAGCGCTTCGCGCCGATACATCAGATAAGCCAAGAAACAGCCCGCGCCTGCCACCGAAACCGACAGCGCCATCAGTCCCCATTCGAGAGCGTGGGATGCGTGCTCCGCTTCGTGCGCATGGATTACCGGTTCGAGCCATTGGGCAAACTGGCTTCCACCCAAGACTCCGGGCAATCCGAGGAATCCGGCGAATACCGCGCCGATCGCCAAAATCACCAGCGGCATGGTCATAACGCCGGGTGATTCGTGCAGATGATCCCGGGTGTGATGATCGCCGCGGAACTTGCCATAGAACGTCATGAACAGCTGGCGGAACATATAAAAAGCGGTCATGCCGGCGCCGCAAATGGCAAAAAACCAGATGCCCCAGTGCTCGTTCGAGGCCGCCAACCAGAGGATTTCGTCTTTCGAGAAAAATCCGGCAAAAGGCGGAAAGCCCGCAATCGCCAGCACCGAAATAAAAAACGTGATGAACGTCAGCGGCATCCATTGCTTGAGCCCGCCCATCTTGCGCATGTCCTGCTCGTGGTGCATGGCATGGATCACGCTGCCGGCACCGAGGAATAAACAGGCCTTGAAGAACGCATGGGTCATCAGATGGAACACCGCTGCGGCATAACCGCCGACGCCGATGCCGATAAACATGTAACCCAGCTGGCTGACGGTCGAGTAAGCGAGAACTTTTTTTATGTCGTATTGGGTCAGGGCGATGGTGGCGGCGACCAGCGCCGTGGCGACGCCGATCACGGCGATCACGTTGAGAGTCAGAGGTGCCATCGAGAAAAACACATTCATGCGCGCCGTCATGTAAACGCCGGCGGTAACCATGGTCGCGGCATGGATCAACGCGCTCACCGGCGTCGGCCCTGCCATGGCGTCCGGCAGCCAGACGAATAGCGGAATTTGCGCCGACTTTCCGGTCGCCCCGACGAAAAGGAATAGGGTAGCGAGGGTGACCACGGGAACACCCCAGATCATCTGGCTTTGCAGCGTCGCAGCCCATTTGACCATTTCCCGGATAGTCAGCGTGCCATGGCCCTGGGCATCGAGCGACCAGAAAAGCAAAAACATCCCGAGGACAAAACCGAAGTCGCCGATCCGGTTGACGATAAAAGCTTTGTTGCCGGCCCGTGCATTGGCGTGATCTTGGTACCAAAAACCGATTAACGCGTAAGAACACAAGCCCACGCCCTCCCATCCAACAAAGAGCAACAATAAGCTGTCGCCCAAAACCAGGATGAGCATCGCCGCGGTGAAAAGATTGAGATACGCGAAGAAACGCCAAAACGCGTTATCGTCGTGCATGTAGCCGGTCGCGTAAATATGAATGAGCCCGCCGATGCCTGTGACGACGAGAATCATCACAGCGGAAAGCGGGTCGATCATGAAAGCCATGTCAACTTTCAAAGAGCCGAGTTGGATCCACGGGTAAAGATTATCGATGAGAAACCGTTTTTCGGGCTCAAGTCCTTTGAGCGTGAAAAGAGCAGTTACGGCAAGGCCAAAGGCAACCACAACCGGAGCGCAGGCAATCACGGCGATCGCCCCTTTACCCAGGCTCTTTTGAATTCTTGCGCCTAACAAACCGTTGATGATCGCGCCGATCAGCGGCAGAAAAACGATCCAACGAATAAAATCTGTCTGTATCGGTTGATCCATCGACTTCTTTGACCCTATTGAACGCTTAAACGATTGGCCCGTCGAACTATTCTTTCAGCGTTTCCACCGCCTCGAGATCGATAGTGTGGAAGAGCTGGAAAATCGCCAAGACGATAGCCAGGCCTACGGCGGCCTCGGCGGCAGCCAGCATGATCACGAAGATAGCGTAAATCTGGCCGTCGACATTACCGCTACCGAAGTGCGAGAACGCGACGTAATTGATGTTGGCGCTGTTAAGGATGAGTTCGACGCCCATGAGCACGCTGATGGCATTGCGGCGCGTGAGCACGGTAAAAAGTCCGAGAGCAAAAAGAATCGCACCGATGATGAGGTAGGAAGACAGCTCGGTGGGCGACATGATTACTCTTTGATCTCCTTACGCGAAATAACCACGGCACCGATCATCGCGGCGAGCAACACGATTGAAGCCAGCTCAAAAGGCAGCAAATACGTATCTAGAAAGAGATCGCCGATCCTCGCAGTTGTGGGAGCATAGACGATTTCCTTGGCCTTGACCCACGGCGTTTCCAGGATCGTCTTGATCAAAAAATAAACGAACACACCGACGATGATGAGCGCTGGAATTCTCCCGGCTGAACGATTGGTGATCGCGACATCGGTTATCCGATGGGTCAGCATGACCGCGAAAAGAATCAGCACCAGGATACCGCCGACGTAGATCAACACCTGAACTGCCGCGACGAAGTCGGCGGCGAGAAAAACGTACAGACCGGCGACGCCCATAAACGTCCCCAATAACGAGAACGCCGAATAGATAATGTTGCGAGAGAACGCCACCATCGCGGCGGAAACCACCGTGATAAGCGCGATTAGATAAAAAACCGCCGTCGAAACGTCCATAGCGTTGTTGGCTTTTGAAGAACTGAGAAAGTTGAAAACTTTCTCGCTCAAATACCGGAAGATCAGGCTGGGATCAAGGGGCGCAGAAATTGATTTCGTTCGCTACCCCGGCTCAACAGCTACTCTTCCCCCGCTCCTCCACCATCCGGGGTAGCAAACTCGTCGAGATATTTTAGTCCAATATCGACTTTCGTGATCAGTTTAGGTTCGGTCTCGCCGCCCTTTTTCGGTTTGTACAGATTTGCCGGCTGCGGCGCGAAGTGGCGCACCAAGCCTGCCGGATTATAACTGGCGCCCTCGAATTCCTGTGAGTGACGGATCGCCCCGGTCGGACAAGCCTCGGAGCACAGGCCGCAATACATGCACTTGCAAACGTCGATATCGAAGTGTTTGAACTGGCGCTGTTTCGTCTCTTTATCCATCTCAATGCCGATGGTGATACAAGTGATCGGGCAGTCCCGCTCACAAGCCAAGCAGCCGGTGCAGATATCGAGATCGACTTCGAGTATGCCGCGATAGCGAAGCGGCAGAGTTTCTTGGATGGGCACCGGAATCTTGTCCGGATATTGGATCGTCATCGGCCGGCGCATCAAATGCGAAAAGGTGATCGACATGCCTTCGAAAGTCGATGCCACCACGGCCCAGATATCCTTCGCGTAATTTACTACGGCACGCATAAGTCCTCGCAATCAAATTTGCGGTTTAAAATAAAGCTCCGGTTTGGCCGCGCGGATCTGGAACACCACGCGGCGGAAAAAATTTATCATCGTCGCGAGCGCAAAGCCGAACGTTATGATGCCGAAGATGCGCCGGCATCATAACGTTCGGCTTTGCGCTCG
>Ga0193716_1002203_pt1 | contig 11087 bp, 14 predicted proteins | sample U2c1metaG_FD_145901 | JGI IMG/M metagenome (GOLD analysis project Ga0193716, IMG submission 145901) | Soil microbial communities from a riparian zone of the East river system, Colorado, United States - U2c1 | ecosystem: Environmental > Terrestrial > Soil > Riparian zone | place: USA: East River...
AGGCCGGCGCCGATCACGTCATCGTCGACGCCGAGGGCCGCTTCGCCGAGGAGGCGCTCCGCCTGACAGACGGCGAGGGCGTGCATGTCGTCTATGACGGGTCCGGGCCGAAGACCTTCCAGGGGTCGCTCGACGTGCTGCGCCGATCAGGCGTCTTCTGCTGGTATGGCCCCGTCCTCGGCGGTCCCGGGCCGCTCAACATCATGAGCCTGCCGAAAAGTATCAAGATCGGCTACGCGGTCTTCCTCGACCACATCCATAAGCCGGAACTGCTGCGCGCCCGCTCAGCGCAGCTGTTTGACTGGATCACGGAAGGGAAGCTCAGAGTCCGGATTGGTGGCGAATATCGACTGGCGGATGCGGCCAGGGCCCATGCCGACATGGAGAGCCGCAAGACTACGGGCAAGCTGCTGCTCGTCCCATGACGCCCGACTATTTCAGCGGCAGTGAGGCGCGTGTCTGCTTCAGAATTTCTTTCGACAGCCGCTCGTCGTCGACAAGACGCGCCAGCACCATCGCGCCGACCATGGCCGACCAGGCGGCAATCGCTGCGCGTCGCTTTTCGTGAGGGGTGTCGCCATCCGCCTCGACACTGAGATGATTGATCCGGCTGCGGACGGCCTCTGTCATGCTGTGCCGGAGATCGGCCGAGCCGCGCGCGGCTTCCGTGCCGAGGCTGGAAAACAGACAGGAAGTGGCCTTGTTGTCGCGATGCCGGAGGCTGAGATAGCCGTCGGCATAATCCGCCGCCGCGCGGCGCGGGCTGGCTTTATCGGGAGCCGGGGGCAGGGCTTGCCCGACCGCCTCCGCGATCAGCGCCTCCTTGGACGGAAAGTACCCGTAAAAAGCGCCGTGCGTCAGACCGGCTTCCTTCATCACGTCAGCCACGGTGACGTCGTCGAAGCCGCGCAGCCGGAACAGCCGCGCGGCGGCGTCCAGAATTCGGGCCCGGTGCTCGGCAACCTGCTCCCTGCTCACTTTCACGTGCGTGCCTCCAAATCGATTGACTTTTATACAGGATGTATATCATGAATGTAATCATGATGAGTATCATTAATAGGAGCGATGTTATGAATAGCCAGCCTGCGACGGTGCGTCAGCCGAAACGATCCACGCGAGGTCTTTGGGCCGTGACCGCGGTGCTCGCTGTCCTCATGATGGCTGTAGCGGGCGGGCAGGCATCCGCCGCCGCGGATGAAACCGAGGCGCGGGCGTTCTTCACCAAATTCGTCGCCGCGCAGAATGCGCATGATGTGAACGGCGTGAAATCCATGCTCTGGGATTCGCCTGATATGCTCTGGTTCGGACGAAACGTCGAGAACAGAGGGCGGGATGCGGTCGCCGATCGCTTCAGGGAGTATTATCAGGGCACCTGGCATCTCGAACCCGACATGTCGCAATTTCATGTCGCGGTGATCTCAAACGACGTGATGCAGATTCTGGTCCCCATCGTTTTCACGCGGGGCCTGCCGGGCCAGCCATCGCAGGACAACAAGTTCCTGATCAGCCAGACATTCGTTCACGACGCGAACGGCTGGCACGTCGCGTCGATCATGCCGATCGCGAATACGCAATTGAAATAGTCGCGGGAGTGACGTGGAGCGGGAAAGAGGGCGTATTCCGCGAAATCGACCTCAACCCCGCGACACCTTCTCGAAGCGCTTGATCAGCCGCTCGCGCTTGAGGCGGGACAATCGCTGGATCCAGAACAGGCCGTTGAGCTGATCGATTTCATGCTGGTGGCAGACCGCGCGCAGGCCTTCGGATTCTTCGATCTGCAGGTTGCCGTTGATGTCGTGATAGCTGATCCGGACGCGCTTATGACGCTTGATGTCGTCATTGATACCGGGCATCGAGACGCTGCCTTCCTGATGCATCATCATCTCGGGCGATGCCCAGATGATCTCCGGATTGACATAGGTCCGCGCGCCATCGATCGGATCGAGGTCGAGCACCACGACCCGCAGCGAAATGCCGATATGCGGCGCGGTGATCCCGATACCGGGTGCGGCGTGCATGGTCTCGAGCAGGTCGCTGGCGAGCTCGCGCAGCGCGCCGTCAAACGCGATGACGGGCTGCGCCGGCAGCGCAAGGCGAGGGTCGGGGTATCTGATAATGGTGCGGATGGGCATGAACTCTGTCGTATGGGAGACCGGAAATGGCCCATTCTAGCCAACGATGGGCGATCGTCGCGTGCGGGCCTTGTCGCCGGCGTTTGAGCGCGCTTTGACGTGATCGATGAAGGCGCGCAACTTCGGCATCAGTTGCCGGTGGCCGGGATAATAGAGAAACACACCAGGCCCCATCGGCGCGAACGGCGCCAGCACCTGCACGAGTTTTCCCGCTTTCACCAGGCCAGTGGCGATCGGGGCAGGCACCTGCGCAAGGCCGACGCCTTCGACCGCTGCGCCGAGCATGGTGGGAAAGTCGTTGGCGATGAGCGGGCCCGAGACCGCAATCTCGATGGCGCGGTTGTTGTCGTTGAGCGACCATAGCGCGATGGCGCCGTTGGATCGCCGCAATCTCAGGCATGCATGTTGGCGCAAATCGTCCGGGCGTTCGGGTTTGCCGCTGCGGGCGAGGTAGGCGGGGCTGCCGACAATAATGAAACGAAACGGCGGGGTCAGCCGCACCGCGACCATGTCGGCGGCGATGAACTGGCCCATCCGGACACCGGCGTCAAACCCGCTTGCTGCGAGGTCGACCATCGCTTCGCTTGCGGCGATCTCCACCTCGACCTCGGGATAATCAGCGCAGAACGATGCGACCAGCGGCTCCAGCACGATCGGCACCACCGCACGTGGCACCGCGAGGCGCAACAGTCCGGCCGGCCGCTGTCCGAGGTCACGCGCAACCTCGCTTGCGGCGACGAGTTCCTCGAACGCGGGCTTGGCCCGCGACAGGAAGCGGTCGCCGGCTTCGGTCAGGCCGACACTGCGCGTGGTGCGGATGAAGAGCGCCGCGCCGACGCGCGCCTCAAGCGTGCGTATCGCTTGGCTCATGGCCGAGGGCGTTACTCCGAGTTGCGCGGCCGCCTTGCGAAAACTGCGGTGCTCGGCAACGCTCAGGAACGCTTCCACGCCGTCGAGCGCGCCTTGCCTGACTGTGAAGTTCTGCTTCATGACCCATCGACATTATCGCAACTAGTCCTCAGCCGGAAGCGGCCGTAGATCTGGCCGGCACATTAGAGGCGCGCGGTCGGCCACGGTATTGAAGGCCGCGTCCATCAAGGCCTGACAGGAGATCATATGTCGCCGGAAACCCTGTTCCAAATCCATCTCGTGTTCGGCTATGTCGCGTGGCTGCTTTGCTTCGGCGTGTATGTCTGGCCCAGGCTTAGATCGATGGACCGGATTGAGGCGCATCGCGCCATCGCCACCTTGCACAGCTTCCGCTTCTTCGGGCTCGTCTTCATCCTTCCCGGCGTGGTCGGCGCCAAGTTGCCGGAGGGTTTTGCCACCTTTTCGGCTTACACCGACTTCGCCACCGGAATACTGGCCATGCTGGCGCTGCTCACCGTCAGGATACGTCCGTTGTTTTGGCTGTTCGTGCTGGCCTTCAATCTCGTGGGCGCGGTCGACATCATGATCGACTATTACCACGCCATCCAGCTTGATCTTCCAGCGCTGGCCGGGGAGTTCGGTGCCGCCTACGCGATCCCGATCATCTATGTGCCGCTGCTGATGATCACGCATGCCGCCGCATTCTATTTGCTGCTGCGTCCTCAATCGAAAGCGGTTCCGGCTTTCGCCGCCGGCGCGACCGTGTCTTAGCCCGGACTTGGCTTGCGATGGTCAGCAGAGACTGCCGATATCGCGGTCGAAAAAAATCACTGGCCCGTCTATATTTGTGTCGGCTGCAGCCCCGCCCGTTCGTCTTCCACCCAGAGAGCGTTATTTGGGAGACCAGGAATGACCAATTCTTACTATCGCTGGGTGATTGTCGCGGCTGGCGGCGTGTTGGGCTGTGTCGCGATCGGCGGCATGTTCTCGCTGCCGGTGTTCCTGCAGCCGATCGCGCGGGAGACCGGCTGGTCGGTCACCGGCGTATCCAGCGCCATGACGATCGGCTTTCTTGCGATGGCGTTCACCAGCATGATCTGGGGCACCTTGTCCGACCGGTTCGGGCCGCTGCCGGTGGTGCTGACCGGGTCGATTGTGCTGCCGGCAAGCCTGGCGCTTGCCAGCCACGCGTCGTCGCTGCTCTCGTTTCAGATCATGTTCGGACTGATGGTCGGCGGCTCGATCTCCGCGATCTTTGCTCCGATGATGGCTTGCGTCACGGGCTGGTTCGACACCCATCGCAGCCTCGCGGTCTCGCTGGTGTCGGCCGGCATGGGGATGGCGCCGTTGATCATGTCGCCGCTCGCCGCCTGGCTGGTCTCGAACCATGACTGGCGAATCTCCATGCAGGTTGTGGCCGCCGTGGTCGCCGCTGTCATGATCCCGGTCGCGCTGCTGGTGCGCCGCCCGCCGGCGGTCGAGCAATCCGTCCCGGCCGGCGATGACGCGCCGCCGGCGGAAATGTCGCTGGCGCAGGCGCTGCGCTCGCCGCAATTCATCATCCTGCTCGCGACCAATTTCCTGTGCTGCGCCACGCATTCGGGTCCGATCATCCACACCGTGAGTTATGCGGTCACCTGCGGCATTCCGATGATGGCGGCCGTCACGATCTACAGCGTCGAAGGGCTGGCCGGGATGGGCGGCCGGATCGCGTTCGGCCTGCTCGGCGACCGCTTCGGCGCCAAGCGTGTGCTGGTCGCGGGCTTGCTCGCACAGGCGTTCGGCGCGCTCGGTTACGTCTTCGTGCGCGAGCTTTCCGCGTTCTACGCCGTGGCGGCGCTGTTCGGCTTCATCTATGCCGGCACCATGCCGCTTTACTCGGTGCTGGCGCGCGAGAATTTTCCGATGCGGATGATGGGCACCGTGATCGGCGGCAGCGCGATGGCCGGCAGCCTCGGCATGGCGACCGGGCCGGTCGCCGGCGGTTTGATCTACGACACTTTTGCGAGCTACGCTTGGCTCTATATCGGTTCCTTCGCCGTTGGACTTGGCGCGTTCCTGATCGCGTTGACCTTCAGGCCGTTTCCCAAGGCTGAGACGCAGCCTACGCCGATGCTGGCGTAATGTGGACAGATGTGCCCGCACGCGAACTGATTGCCTCGTCGGCACAGCGATAAATCAATGTCCAGCTCGTCCCGCGCTGTGACTCCTTTCGGGTGCCTCGACCGTCCTAGTTACAGTCAGCCACTGGAGCAGAGTACATGAGCCTCAAGGATAAGAATGTCGTCGTCACCGGCGGAAGCCGCGGACTTGGCCTCGGGCTGGTCGAGGCGCTTGTGGGTCAGGGCGTCCGGGTGACGGTGGTCGCGCGCCAATCGGATGCGCTCGAGGCCGTCCGGACCCGACTGGGCGTTTCCACGATCGCTACGGACGTCCGGGACGAGACCGCCGCGCACCGAATCCTCGCCGAGGTCCGCCCGGATATCCTCGTACTGAACGCCGGGGCGAAGCCGCCGATGGGGCGATTGGACCAGATCAGTTGGGCGGATTTCACCGCGCCCTGGGAACACGACGTCAAAGCTGGGCTCCATTGGCTGCAGGGCGCGCTGAACCTGCCGCTCAAGCCCGGGAGCCGCGTGCTGGTGGTGTCGAGCGGCGCGGCGGTGGACGGGTCGCCGATGTCTGGCGGCTATGGCGGCGCCAAGCGCATGCTCTGGTTCATGGCCAAGTACGCCAATCGCGTTTCGGAACAAAGGCAGTTGGGCATCTGCTTCCAAACTATTCTCCCGCGGCAGATGATTCTGGGCACCGGGATTGGCGACACGGCTGCCGGCGCCTATGCACGGGCCATGAACATCGAGCCCGAGGCGTTCGTCGCCCGCTTCGGGGCGCCGATGCCGCCGAGGGACTTCGGCGAGAACGTGGTGACCGTGCTGGACGACCCCACGCATGCCAAGGGCTTTGCTTTCGGGTTGTCGGGCGACACGGGCGTCACCATGATGGAGCGGCTGGCGGATTGAAGCCACGCACCGCCAAATCCGGGAATTCGGTCATGAAACCCAATCATCTACCCGGCGTGCCCGCGCTCGCGGCCAATATTGTAGGCGGCGGAGAAGCGGACCGCCGGGCTCGGCTCCTTGCCTTGGCCGGCGAGTTGCGGCCCGAGTTGCACCGCTACTGCGCGCGCTTGATGGGATCGGTCATCGACGGCGAGGACGTCGTGCAGGATACGTTTGCGCGGGCCTTCCTCGCCTTGGACGAGTTGGACGAGGCGCCGTCGCTTCGACCTTGGCTGTTCCGGATCGCGCACAACCGTGCGCTGGATCTGTTGCGAAGCCGGGCGATCCGCGCGGCCGAGCCGATCGAGGCGGCCCACGACGTCGTCGACCAGGCCACCCTTGATCCCGTGGAGATGCTGATGCGCCAGGAAGCGGTCAAGACCGCGGTATCGCGCTTTACGGAGCTTCCGATCCTCCAGCGCAGCGTTGTTATTATGAAGGACGTGCTCGACGAGCCGTTGGCCGAGATCGGTGCGCTGCTCGACCTCACCGTCGATGCCGTGAAGGGTCACCTGGCTCGGGGACGAGCGCGGCTCCGGGAGATCAATGCGCGCGATAACCGGCTTCCGAACGCGCGGCCGGCGTCCGCCGCGGTGGCGCGCTATGTGGCGCTCTTCAACCAGCAGGATTGGGCCGGGCTGCGGGCGCTGCTGGCCGACGACGTCAAACTCAACCAGGCCACACATCCGCTTCGGATCGGCCGCACTGACGTCGGAATGTTCTTCAGCATCTACGCCAGGATGGATGGTGTGTGGCTTGCCCCAGCCTGGCTTGATGACCAGGAGGTGATCGCCGTCTTCGAGAGCCGCGATGATCCAAAGCCGAGCTATCTGATGTGGCTCGAATGGGGCGATGGGCTGATCAGCTTTATCCGCGACTATCGCTATGTTCGTTATGTCGCCGCTGAAGCAGATCTGGTGTTGGCGCTCGGCGCCAGGCCCGCCACGGCATAAAACGCGCCGGTTGCCATCCATCCACTCAGTACTGATCGTGCCGGCGCACCCACGCCATCGAGAACTTCAGGTCGTCTTCGTCGCGGCCCTTCGGCACCCAGGTCGAGGTAATGATAGGCGCCATTGAGCATGTCGACGCCTCGTGAGTAGCAGGAATAGGTGTGGAACATTTCGCCGCGCTCGTCTCTGGCGAAAACGCTGATGCCAACCTGGTCCGACACGGTGTTCGGTTGAATGCGATAGTTGTAGTACGCTTGGCCTTTGGCGAGTTGTTCCGGCGCGAACGACGCCTGGTAGTCGAAATTGAAATCGCTTCCCTCCGACGAGACCCACGGAAAACTCCAGCCCATCCGCTTTTTGTAAGCGTTGATCTTGGCGAGCGGCGCGCGCGAGGCGGCGGTAAATGTCACGTCGCGATGGTTCAGATGAACAGGGATATTGCTGAAATTGTCGGCCCAGAACGAGCATGACTTGCAGGCTTCGTCCCAGTCGGGGGCGAACATGAAGTGATAGACGATCAACTGCGAGCGTCCGTCGAAGAGATCGGCGAGCGACAGCGCGCCCTTCGGCCCCTCGAACCGGTAGACCTTCTCGACGCGCTCCCACGGCATGGCCATTCGGCGGCGCGTCAGCGCGTCACGCTGGCGCGTGAATTCCTTTTCGGCCTCCAGCAGGTCGAGCCGGGCCGCGAGCCACTGCTCGCGGGTTGCGATGGCGTGGTCGTTCATCATCGTTCTCCTTTGGCTGGAGCAACGTCATTCCCAACTGTCGATCTTGATGTCGTTGGGGTAGGGCGCGCCTTTGCCGGTTTCGAGCAGCGATTTCAGGCTGACCAGAAAGGTGCCCCATTTGGTGCTGCAATGGTGCATGAACTCCACTGGCTCCTTCCAGCCCTGGTGCTTGAAGAAGACCAGGGTCCAGTCACCTTCCTGTCTGAGTTCCCAATCGACTTTCGTGCCAATCCATTCCTCGGGGCCTTCGACGACTTGCCAGAGCACGCGGCGGTCGGGATCGAGCTCGAGGACCTTCATGTCGAACCCGCCACGATCGCCAAAGCGAAATTGCAACGCGCCGCCGGCTTTGTCTTCCGCCTGCGTGCTGGTTGTCCACCAGTCGGACAGTCCTTCGCGCGTGGTCAATGCCTTGTAGACGTCATGGGTGGACGATTTGATTCCGACCTTGTGCAAAATATCCAACATCGCAGCACCTCCCTGTGTTCCGTACAAACTTCGAAACAACGCGCGATGAGAATTCCCGGCAATGATCTTGCCGTCGCGTCAATGCGGCTCGCCGGCGAGGGCGCCGATCCGTGGCACGACCTTCTTCCAGCCGCCGCCCATGTTGGTGAAAGCGATCTCGTTCTGCGGCAGCACGAAGCCGGAATGGACCAGGCGAAGCCGCGTTCCGTTTTCCGTCTTGGAAAGCGTGAACGTCACGACCGTATCCAGCCGCGAGCCGTATCCGGCGTTGGCTTCGTGTCCGCCTCTCCACGAATAGGCGAGGCGTTGGTTCGGGATCACCTCCAGCACCTCGCAGTGAATGACGCCGTCCCATGCGCCGGCCGCCGTGGTCTGATAGGTGAAGCGCTTGCCTTTCACCGGCTCGAACCCGGTCGGCGCCATTCCCAGCCAGCGGCCCATCAGCTCGCCGTTCGTGAGCGTTTTCCAGATCGTCTCCGGCGCGTGCGGGAACACGTCGTCGACCACGATCTGTTGGGTGTGGGACTTCAATGCGGTCTCGTTCATGGATCGATCTCCTTCAACAGGGTTCGCAGGTTGCCGAACCGCTCGCGCCAGAACACGCCGTAATGGCTCATCCAGTCGAACAAGGGGGCGAGCCCCTCTGGCTCGCAGCGATAGAAGACGTTGCGGCCCTGCGCGCGATCGGTGATCAGGCCGGCCTGCTTCAGCAGGCGCAGATGTTGCGAGATCGCCGACTGCGTCACGCCGCTGCCGCGCGTCAGCTCGGCCACGCTGATCTCCTCGGACAGTGTGATCCGCTCAAACACCGCGCGCCGGGTGGGATCGGCGAGCGTGCGCAGGACGGTATCGACGGCGGTTGCTTCAATCATGAGAGATCAATTAGCAATTGCTAATGTATTAGTCAAGGCTAATGTATTGATTTTTTCATCCTGAGAAGGCGGGCATCTCTCGCAATCTCGTCCGGCCTTGTGCGCAATTGTGGCAACGGCAGAAAAGACGAAGCGAGGGCAACTTGACGTCAGTGCCGCCCGGGACGATGGAAAGAGCCGACCACTCTCCCTCAAACGAACAACAACATGGAGAACCCGATGGCACGCGTGCGCTGTATTACCGAGATGGGCATGGGCGTTGATGTCCACGGCCGCGATGCGACCAAGGCCGCGAAACGCGCGGTGTCGGACGCGATCCGCCATTCCAGCCTCGGGTTCTTTCGCATGGTGTGGGCAAGACATCGAAGGACATGTTTGTCGATGTCACCATCGCCGTGCCGAATCCTGAAGCGGTCGACACGGCAGCGGTCGCGAAGGAGCTGCCTTATGGAACGGTGACGGTGACCGCGGTCAAAGGCGGGCTCGAGATCCCGGCCGAGCAGGGCAGCGACTCCATCGTCATCGCTAACGCCGCTGTCATCGTCAGCCTGGAGGACAACTAGCCCGACCAATTTGAGTCGTGGGTGAAAAACCGGTTGCAGAAAGTTACGTAGAGGGGGACGGAATCCAGTAACGGCGCACCGGCGTTAAAGATGCGACTTTGCCAGCAGCATATGAATCCCCTTGTTGCCATCGACGAGTTGAGTGACCCGCAGATTGCCGGCCAGCGAACATAACATATAGGCCTCGTTGCGCGTCAGGTTGGTGCGCGCGCAGAGATGTTTGACCATTTCGCGCACCGCCTGCTTGGCGGCATCATCAAGGTCTTCATCGAGGCCGATCGACATGAAGTGGGTGGCATTTTCGGCGAACGGCCAAGTCAATTCCATATCCTTGCGCACGGTCAGCCGGAACGTTCCGGTCACGCCGGTTTCCAGCGCCGTGATGCAAACCTCGCCGTCGCCCTGTACGGCGTGGCCGTCGCCGGCGAAGAACAGCGCGCCTTCGTTGAAAACCGGCAGATACAGCGTCGTGCCGGCGCGAAGTTCCTTGTTGTCCATGTTGCCGCCGAACGCCCGCGGCACCGGCGATCCGCAGCGTCCCCAACTCGGCGGTGGCGCCGTCGCGATGATGCCGAAGAACGGAGCGAGAGGAAGTTCGCTTCCCCAGGGCATCACGCAAACATTGCGGGCGCGATCGATCACCGGATGGATCGTCTCGTAATCGGTGAATTCGTCCGGCAGCGTACCGAGCAGCGGCAAGATGGAAACAAAACCCCAATCCTGCCGCACTTTCACATCGATGATGTCGATCTGCAGCGCATCGCCGGGCTGCGCTCCGTGAATATACACCGGTCCGGTGATGAAATGCGGACCGGGTCCCGGGACAAGCGTTTCCAGCGCGTGCAAGTAATCGGTCGGCACCCGCGTCAAGTCTTCCGGCAGCGTTTCCTTGCCGCCAGCCGGAAAGCTGTGCAGCGTGACCGTGTCGCCGGAATTGATGGAGAGCACCGGGCGAGTTTGGCCGTCAAGGTATCCCCATACCATGTTTTCCGGCGTGGCGGGAATTTCGTGGTGGCGGGCCATGGGTTTCTCCGGGGTGGGACAGGCAACCAAACCAGACGGTTTGGCCCGAAACAAGTTGCCTCCACGCTGACAACCAGCGGCAAGCTTGCGCATGACTTTTGGCGGCATGAGGATATGCTGGCGGTCGTCGGCGTCAGGAATTGGGGACCATCGTGACCCAAACCAGCGCAGGCGCCGGAATCCAGTGGGGTCAATCCGATGCGACGATCGCGATTTACCGAGAGCGAAATTCTTCATCTGCTGTATGAGGCGAGCACCGGGATCGCGGTTGCCGAAATCTGTGCGACTGCCGGGGTGTCGCTCCGCACCTTCTATCGCTGGCGTAGGCGGTTTGGCGGTCTCAATGCGCCGGCGGTCATGCAACTGGAGCATCTGGCAGTCGAGAACGTGCGTTTGCGGGTATTGGTCAGCAATCT
>Ga0193716_1002205_pt1 | contig 11080 bp, 23 predicted proteins | sample U2c1metaG_FD_145901 | JGI IMG/M metagenome (GOLD analysis project Ga0193716, IMG submission 145901) | Soil microbial communities from a riparian zone of the East river system, Colorado, United States - U2c1 | ecosystem: Environmental > Terrestrial > Soil > Riparian zone | place: USA: East River...
ATGCTGCGATACGATCGGAACGTAGACGAGAGCATTTCCGCGACCTTACGGTCTTGCCTCCGATACAGTGAAACAAACATTGCCTCCTCCCGGCTGGCATCCTCCCTCCCACATTCTGCGCTGTCCCCTAACCCCTGCATACAGGGCACACAAGGCAGCGCCGAATGGGCCGGGAGAGCTGCCACAGCGGTGCCGGATTGTTGACACAGTGGGCAACCATCGCGGAGGCGCCGCGTTGACCGTGCATCGGCCTTACCGCCGATAAGCGTACCCTGAGTACTCGGCGCGCCCGCCCGTCTCCCCCGACTGGGCGGGCGCTTTATTCAGATGCACCAGAATCCCATGGTCAAGCCGAGCCCACCGCCCACTGTCGGGACGACAGCGCCCAGCGAGGCGTTTCCCAGGACATGTTAACATTTCCGTCTCGTAAAGGAGTTTCGCGATATGGCGGGGCAGACAAAAACAGCAAAGACGAGAAAGGGCGCGGGAAAGCGCGGTCAGATCGCGACGGATGATGATACGCGATTCGTCCGGGGCGAAGCTGGCATCAACACAACCGACGACGTGGGCCGCGCGCGGATTGTGGATCATCGAAGCAAGATAAAGAAATTCGGCAAGCCAGGTTAGCCGACAGAGGAGCAGTGGCCGGCGATCCCAATGTGGTCACTCAATCAAGGCGAAGGTATGAGAGATGGACAAATCAAACATTCACCGAGGTTGCCGCTTTTCTATCTCGGAGCTCGAGAATGCAAAGTGGCGTTGGACGCTGCATCCTGAAGAGCAAGCCAACGTCATCAAATCGAAGTTATACGGCGAAGTGTCGGGCACACGGGATGACGCCATCAGGGCCGCCAAGGCAGCTATCGAGCGGCAGATGAAGTAAGTGCAGCGAAGCCTGTTGCTGAAAGTGAGGCGTCATGGAAAGGAAGACGCAGAACTGACGAGGCTAGTCGCGTGGGAGGCAACGCAGCGTCTTCGCTATGAGCGGCTTAAAGGCGGTCGTCAACCTAACGGCCTGACCGTCTCTCCTCTTCAAGACGAGGCCGTCATAAGAGCGGCCGAGGCTCTGTGGCGGGAGGCCGCTGACCGGCTGCGGGCCTACAAAGTGGGGCACTAGATCCAACGTAGATGGAACGCGTAGCGATGGACCACAGCAGAGAACGAGCCCTCGCGGCTCTTGAAAGTGCGCTCGGTCGCCTTGAGGCAGCGGAGCGCGAGCCTGGCGCGTGGACAGAACACAATCTTCTCGAAGCCCTCGTTGCGATCACATCCGGGCAATATGACATCGCTGTCGCACGCATCGCTGCCGCTCAGCGCGCGCCTACGCCTGCCGAAGTTTCGAGCATTGAACGGCGCAAACTCCTGACAAGGGCGGAAATCCGGGACCGGTTCGAGGATCTACAGCCGGAACGCAGATCGACGTGAAGAAGCAATCGTACCTGCGAAGCAGTGCGCCAGACGAGTCAACTCGCGACGCACCCTTTGAGCTTTCAAACCTGGCAGACATGCTACTTCTTCAGCTCATCCTTCGTACTACCGACAGCGCTCTGCACTTTCCCTTTGACCTGGTCGGCAACTCCTTCGGTTTGCAGTTTGGCATCGCCGGTAGCCTTGCCGGCGACCTCCTTGACCTTGCCCTTGGCCTGATTGGCCGCACCTTTAACGCGATCCTTGTCCATGATGTGCTCCTGATTGACGTTCTACTGAGCCGTCACATTGTTAGAGGTGTCGAGCATCACGCCGACTTCGACGCTGTTCTTCACCGCGCGGCCCGACCACGTACCGTCGGGGTTGCGGGTGAGTCCCTTGATGTCGGAATAGCCCGCGGATTGGATCTTAGTGCGAGCGGCAGCTTGAGCGGCCGTCACATTGGAAGAATCCAAAGCACCAGGGCGGGCGGTGTTGGTAGTCGATGGCGGCATAGGCATGGTAGCCGTTCCAGGCGTCGTGGTACCGGCCGGCGGGGCCGATGCGCCAGAAGGCATCTGGTTGCCGGTTTGGGCATAGGCCGAACCGGCAATGCCGACCAGAGCAAGCGCAATCAAAGCTTTCTTCATCATTTTCTCCATCTCGACGAGCGCCACGTTCTTTTTTGATCTGCCCCGTTCACGACCAGAATCCGGACGATCGACTGAAACAGGGCGCCGGCTGGCGCACCACCGGCCCCAATGCAATGCCGAGAGATGGTCAGAAGTTCCAAGCAGGGCAGAGAACCGTACGGCCCTTACGGTAAAAGCGTGCCCATCGCTCGGAGGGTCATTTCCTGCCTGCTGCACGCGTGATGCTGATCGGGAGCTTCGATCCTCCGAGAGACGTTAGATGGGAAGGCTATCTCTTCCTGGGGTGCCCCAGTGATCGTCGGGTCGATGTTTTCGAGGGCGGATGGAATGCCAATTTTGCCAAACACCCAGTTCTGGCCCCACCCGAATCGGGTCCAATGGCTCGCGCTGTATTTTTGGTGGACCGCACTTGTTATCGCGTTCTTGTTCGCGGGGCTCGCGATTTGGGGTGGGCTCTTTTCGCCCTACCAATCAGACTGGATGCTGTCGGCGGCAATCGCGGTCGGCACCTGGCTCACAGGTCGCGGTCTGCTGTTCCTTCTCGCCCGTCGCTAGGGCTGCCCATCGCAGGCGGAGATCACCTGTGGCGCTCAGAAAGCCATTAGAGACTCGTACAGGATCTTTCGGCCTTTCCAGCCCCTCCTGCCGGCCGCCCCCGGCGGACCCTCCTTGAGGTAAATCTGAGTCATGGCGTGGCATTCGGGCCTGCGCGGCGCAACCTTCGGTGGCCCGTTTCGTTGCCGTAGGGTCCAACAGGGAGAATTCATGAAATACTTAGCGCTCGTTATCGCGATAGGCGCCGCAGGCCTTTCGGCTGGTTGTTCATTCCGAAGCGACACCGTGCGGGCCGAACCGGCGCCGACAGCTACTGTCTACACCCCCGCACCGGCGACGACGGTCTACACTCCGGCGCCGGCAGCCTCGACCACGGTCTACACAACCCGATAGCGACCATAAGGCTTTCGGCATAGCGTTTTCCGGGTGCGAGAAGGCAATGGAATGGCGAAGAAGAGCGTTCTGACGGAAGCCACGGACACAGTTGTATCCAGCGCCAAGAGGGTCAAGACGTTTGCTGGAGGACTGGCGACCGCAGCTATCGTCGCTGCGGCCGACGCCGTCGCCAGTGCTCTCGCCGCAAGGGCGAAACCAACGAGGCCAGCTAGTAAAGCTCGCGCAAAACAGCCCGCGAGAAAACGACCGGTGGTTAAAGCGGAGGAAAAGGCCGCCAAGAAATCGGCTCGCAAGTCAGCAAAGAAGAAAGGCGCCCCAAAGCAGGCCAGACGCTAACCACCGCAGCTCCAGGGGGACGGGGCGTCCTATGGAAGCCTTCTATTCATAAGCTACCGCGGCGATCCCTTCGGGCGGCGCCGTCTTATCAAGCCACTCCCGAGCCGACGCAAAATCCCGGAATATCTGGACCGGCCTCTCCGCCTCAGCCGCTGCCTGGAATATCCGGGCCGCTCCGGCCACGCCATCCGTCGAGACCACAACCGCGATCGGCCCGAACGGCTGCCCCGTCGCGCGGACCTTCATGCGTTCCCCCACCAACCGCATATCCACCTGAGGCATCGTTCCAGTAAGGCGGGTGAGATCGAAGAGCTTCCGGTAGGTGTTGATCCCGGTCCGGGCAAAGGTGTCGGCGCTGTAAAGGATGTCCGTGGCTGTCACTGCCTCCTTGCCGTAGGCAAAGATCAGTCGCTCGGGATGCGAGACCTTCCATGTGATCGTCATGCTATCCCCCTCGATTGTCGCCGACCCTTCGGCAAGACTTGTGCTGTGACCGGTAGTGAACCGGATCTTCCATCCGCACCTACGTCCTTTGAAGGAATAGAGGACGTCTTGGCCGCATTTCCGACCGCCCTCGTGGTGTCGAGTTGGTCGCGTACCACTCTAAGTACCCGGTCGGGAGGTGCTACCTCGTCCAGCCATTCCCGTGCTGCGTAAAGATCCCGGAAGATCCGGACCGGTCGCTTCGCCGCCGACGTCTCTTCAAAGTGTCGGGCAGATCCCGCAACGCCGTTCGACGAAACAACAATGGCAACAGGCCCGAACCCCTGATTGTCAGCCATGGCCGCCATGCGCTTCCCAACCGCCCGCAGATCCAGTTGCGGCATGGTGATAGCGACAAGGGTCATGTCGTAGATCTTGCGATAGGAGATCACCCCGGCCTTCAGCATCCCGTCCACGCAGAACAGGATATCCGTCGCCGTGACCGAATTCTGCCCAACGGCAACAACAAGCCGCTCCGGATGTGACACTGTCCACAAGATCGCCATGGGTTCCCCCGAAGCCGACGAATACCAATCGTTCGTCAGCGTACAATCATACCAGCAAAACGCCGGCCACGGGTCGGTGGGGCAAATTAGATTTTCTATTTTTTCCGAGCCGGTCTTCCCAAGGAGGGGTAGGGGTAAGAGCTGTGAGAGGTGGGGAGAGGAACACCCCCTCAATACCAATCCCGCACCCCGAAGGCTGTCGATACCCAGGGAGCCTTTCGCCTCGGCCTGGATCTGCCCGCTGGGCATGTCCCCGCCGTGTTCGCCGGCCCCCTGCTTTGCCGCGTCCTCTGCACGCAGGGCCCACGCCTTGGTCCAGTTTGAGGGGCGTTTACGCCGTTAATGAGGCAAGATTATCGATCAAGCCGGTTGCTGCTATGGAAAGTGTGTTGCCGGCTTCAACCGCCTCATTGGCTGGCGATAGCGGTGCTTATCCCTGAGCCGCTCTGCGCCAACGGAGGTGAGCTTGGTTACGCCCAGGACATCCATGATCAGGCCCAGCCTCGTCAGCTGGTCGCGATGCTCTGCCGGGATATCCGCATCCGGAGCCTTGGCGAGCTTCTGCAGCGAGGTGAGCTCTGCCGGTGACAGCGCAGTGACCATCCGGTGAGCGTACGCCCCGTCACTCCGTGTGCAAGCGCCTGATCACATGGCCGCTATGACGCGGTGGTGACCAGGGCACCCTCGATCACGTTCTCCTCGGTACGCCACGTTGCCAACGCCAAACAGACTTCTCCTAAACGGGCATCCCGGCCGATCATGCCGAGCTGTCTCCCCCGATTACGTCGCGCTCGACGCGCGGTCATCGCCACGCCTGCGCCAGCTTTGGCTGTGTCTTGCTGCCGTCGAGGAGAGCGGGCACCATGCTTGCCGAAAACAGAACGGGGCGATCAGTCATGGGCGTGTCCAAGAACGACGTAGGAGTGCGCTTTCGGCGGTTGCTCGACAAAATTGATAGCGAGCAGCCCAGGCCGGGTGACGGGGAATCCGTGGCCTTCAAGGATATCTGCGAGCACCTTGCCGAAGGCGAGTTCGATGAAGCCGACGCGCTCCTCGCCCAGATCGAGGGGCCGGCCTTTGCCCGGCACGTCGTGCACGGCCATCCGCTCGCGACCGTGCCCACCACGGCCTATTGGCGCGAGCAATTGAACGACCTGGGCTGTTAATTCGCACATGCCGCTCTGACAAGTGGTGAGCGTTTTGATGCCGACGACCTAGGCTTGCCGCCGTGGATTGGCGCGCACAGCATGGGGCTTGGAAAGCGAATAGGGAGATCAACCATGTCAGAAGAGAAAGTCGGGCTGTTGCGGCGCATCGAAGAGCGGCTCCCGCATCTCGAAAAGGGCGATGATGCGGGGCATGCACGCTGGAAGGCCTACCATCTGCACAAAGCGCTAAACGCGGTGGAAGATGACCACCCCACCGCTCACCTGCACCTCGATCAGTTCGATCGCGAAGATTGGGAGGCTGCCGAGGAGGAGTATCCCGAACTGAAGGCCGACACGCCCCCGTCGCCCGAAGAAATCAGATCACGCTTTGCCACCTTCGCAGGCGGAATGATCTAGCGTCGCTTCGGCTCTTCCGAAGCGTGCGATCATGATCGCCGCGGACTGTTGGTCGAGGTCGGGCAATACGCCAGCTGATTGCGGCACCTGGGCATGCCAGGGACTTAGTGCGGAGAACAGGGCGGACGATCACCATGGAAACCACTTCGACCAAGCGAACGCTGGAAGACCGCATCGAGAGCTTTATTTCGCGTTTTGAACGCGAACGACGCGACCCGGATTGGTGGGAAGGCGACAAGCTCATCCTTGCGCTGAGTTTTCTGAAAAGAGGCGATTTCTCTCGAGGTGAGAGTGAGCTCCGCAAGGCCGAACTGCCGCCTGAGAGCCGATCTCCCGACGAAGTTCACGACACGCCGGCGTATCCGCCTCTTAGGATCGCCGAGCATCGGGCAAATTTTGAATTCGCCAAGGGTGCGAAGCCGGATTGAGACCATTGGTTTCAGGAGCAGAAGGCCGAGTTCGGCCGTGGAATCGGCGCCTCCCCACGTCGTCGTGTAGTGCGAGCTCGGTATGTCGCTACGCCACGCTCGTCTCGGTCAGACCGACTCCGGTCGGATGCGCTCAATTCCTGTGAAATGGCCTACCCCGCGAACTGACAGAACTGACAGAACTGACAGAACTGACAGAACTGACAGAACTGACAGAAGGGAAGCTTGAGGTGCTGCCCATTCAAGGGCGCGTTGTCGAGCGCGAGGACGCGCCCGACCGATAGAGGCAGAATACGTGCGCTATTGATCAGCTGACGGCCAAACGAGCGTAAAGCGCTCGAATACGGCTTTCATCGAATCATCGAAGGAGAAACCCTCCGCTGCCGCACGTCTGGCGAAGTATTTACGATGCATCCGGAGCCAGCCGTCGCGGGTGCGATCACCTTCCCCTTCCTCCCAGGCGAAGGCATCATCTACCTCGTTCAACGGCTTTATCTCGACTTGCCTAGTGCGCCAGATGGCGGCTGGAGTGCCCCGGCCATCGAGCACGACGACATAGCCGCCGACTTGTGCCAACTGCCCACGGCCCAGCTCAACGTCGCGCAATAGACACGCCGTCGCCCTCTTGGCTCCCGTCAGGATCAGCGCCAGCAATTCATCGGCGAGTTGTGCGGTGTCGCCCATACTGCAGACATCGTATGACTGCTCTGGGATAGCTCGCGCGCGCCTGAATTCCTCCCAAAAGGAGGCAATGGCGGGGGTTCGAGGTTTGCCCATGTCGGCACATCCAAAAGCGATAGCCGCGCAGTCTCGCCGGTGGCCACCGTATCGATTGCTTCGCCATGCGTACTAATCACGCAAACCGAGCGCTTCCCTCACGGCCCTGGAGCGCTCCTGCGCCATAGTATGACATCGCTGCCGGTCCTAGAAGTGCCGGTGCCGATGCGGCCGCACGATCAGGCCGTCATTCCTCCTTCAATTTCCGCTTCGGCCCAGGTCGGAGCGGTTCCTTGGCGAGGCTGGCATGAGATACAAGATTCAGTACTTCGAAGACGGAGCCATGATCGCATTGGACAAACACCCTGGTCCTCTTAATGCGACCTGCGAGAAAGCGGGAACTGGCCTTCTGAAGAATCACGCCAGGAGAGCGCGCATCGTCGATACTGATGGCAGGGATGCTGAAGTTTGCTCGGTGTTAAGCGGTCACATTTGAAATGTGGGTTCGCGATCAGCGGCTTCACAATCGATTTGGCTTTATAAATCATCAGGGTGGAATTCTAGGGAGAAGAGCAATGGCAAACCTCGAAATTCTGGACAAACGCTTCCGCGAATTGAGTGCTGAACGCTTCAAAGAGTTTGAGGCGCGTCTTGTTCGGAAGAAGGCCCTGGCGGACCGCGCTGCGAGATTCGAAAAGAGCCGGGAAAAAGCCCGCCGCGACTTTCTCCAGAGCACTGGAACCAATCTTGCAAATCTGGACCGCGAACGGGTCAAGGATTTGCGCTCGCAAACGAAAGAGCTTGGTGAATTCCTCGAGGAGTTCAAGGGAGCCGCGGTCTCGCGCCCGGGCAAGGGCGCGGCCGACGCGAAGGATGCTGCCGTAAGAAGTGCAACGTTGGCTGAAGCGGGCCATCTCGTCCTCCCTCCGTTCGCCTCGTCCATCTTTGTCGGGAACACTAATGCGTTTCCCATCGGTCCTGGAGATTTCGGCAGCGGTGCCATCAACAGCGGGTGGGTGTTCCCCGACGATTCCTCGAAAATCCACATAATGGATTCGGGCCAGGCTGACGTCTGGTGCTTTCAATCCGTCGCGGGGTCTGACGATCCGGAGTTCGCCGTCAACTTCGGGTTTATCCCCGCCTCAACGGCAACATATGAAATGACCGCCATCCTGGCTTTCCACGGATTCTACATCCTGCGTTCCGACGACGGTTATTTTACCTGCAAGTCCGCAGAAGTGAAATTGACCGTCGAAATGAACGTCAATCAGTACGTGGATGTCGGCTGGCAGAGCTTTCCTGCCCTGATTGACCACACCGTAAGCAATGATGAAGAGGTCACGACCTACGACCAGACGCAGTTTTTCGATTACACGACGGTGCTGAAAGCTGGAGATCCCGTCGTAGTCACGGTAAAGGGCACGGTCCACGCCACCGCCCGCGGCAGCGGAGCCTATGGCGAACTAAACTTTCAGGCCGGCACGGCCAATTATATTCAGCCCCTGTTCTTGTCGGTGCAGCAAGTCTAGCCCCAACTGTTGGATCTTAGATAAGCGTTCGCCCCCGAAAAGAGAAGTAATCGAGAGAGGCCGCCGCCGCCGCTCACGCGGTCAACGTCGGCCCAATCGAGACCGACGTCGGCAAAATGAAGAACAACCGGCCGGAGCTGATGGAACGCATCGGGCTGTTGTAGGGTACTTGGAGTATCGTACAGGTGGAGCGCGGCCCTGGTCGTCGTCTTCGGCAGCCCAGCGCCACAGCAAACGACATTGGGAGGCGGCATGCGGTGGCGGGTCCCATTTTGGATTGTTGTCGGGGTCGGCGCGTTCTTGCTGACCTCGGCGCTTTCTTACATTGAGAATTATCAAAGAAGGCTCGATCGGCGGCTGGAGCTAGCCGAGGTCGCGGTCGATGGCCGTCCTGTACCAAGGCACAGATCTGCGGCTCGTCCGGCCGCCGACCCAGAGGAGGTCTCAGCGAGGCCGCCGATTACCATTGATCAAGCACTGGATGAGCTCAAAAGCGCCACCGTCGCTTTCAATACGCCCGAGATGGCACGCGTCGGTAAGCAGGTTGTCGTGGAGGCGAAACTTTCGACGAGACTTTCGACGACCGAAGTGAAGGTTCTTATAGAAGAGCCGGGCAAAGTGGAGGTCGGGACGTTGAAGGTCGCTGACAGAATGTTTGCCACCCTGTCCGGCGGATCTGCGTTCGACGTATCGCCCAGTGGACCTCAGGCGCAATGGATATCCGACAAGACGCCAACGGGCTGGACATGGCAGGCCACTCCCAAACACGTTGGCGAGCAGATCCTCATTCTTAGCTTTGATGCTGTCATTGCTCTCAATGGGAAAGAGGACAAACGAACGGTCAATACGTTCAAACGGAGCATAGATGTCGAGGTTGGATGGCCAGAGACCGCTGGCGAATGGCTTGAGTGGGTGCGAAAAACGGGGGAGGGGCTCTCCTATGTATGGGGCCTGATTTTCGTCACCATTGGCGGCGCCGGCTGGGCGGCGATCAAACGCTATTGGCCGCGGGCAAAAGAAAAAACTGGAGATCACGCTGGGTGACCCAGTTTCGTGCTCGCCGCCGCCTCGCCCCGCTTAATGCGGGGTGCGCGGGGAAGATTTCCGCCTTACGCTCGGCCCAGTACGGAGATTGCCATGGCGGAACAGTCGTTACAGCACGGCCACGCGTTCAACTCGGACGGCGTCTGCGAGCGATGTGGCATGTCGCGCCGCGAGTTCGACGATGGAGGCGAGCCCTACTGCACCGGCGTGGAGCGGCAGCCCATCGCGAATCCGACGGACGAACCGGCGTAGGCCCGAACACCACCGTTCGAGGCTTGGCATTGATGTCCAACGACGATGACGACTGGCGATATTGGCGCCGGTCCCCGCCCGATCCGCGCCAGTGGCAAACGGTCGAATGGGTGCAGGGAGACGAGGACGGCCCGTGGGACAATCAACCCTACGCGGCGCCGGTCGCCGAGCTGCTAGCCGAGGAGGCGGCTGGCTGGTTGACCGTTGGCGTCTGGTGGCGGCCGATCCCTTGGTAGCTGATTTCTGCCCTTCGGCGGTCGCTTTACGAGGCCCTGAGGAGGCCGCCAAGCGGCTTCGCTAACAACCAGCCCCTTGGGAGACCGGACCGACGGAACGCTGCACGCGGGCGATAGTGACGTTCATGCCATTGTCGAAAAGCCCGGTGGCCTACAGCCACCTGCCTACAGAGTGGGCCGGTTGGGTGGCTGGCCATCGGAGGTCGCCAGCCTAAGGGGCGCCACAGAATGCCCTGGCCCTGCCGTGTCAAGAACTCGGCGAACCTTCGCGGCAAGCTGCTCTCGACTGTACGGCTTGCTGAGCAGCTCGACGCAGGTGTCGAGACGCCCATTGTGAACGATGGCGTTCTCGGTATAGCCGGAGGTGTAGAGCACACACGACGGCGTTTCCGGAAAGCAATGATCTCAATCCGGCTTCGCAGCCCGGCGATCCTCAGAGGCGGATACCCACCAATCATCAAAGCTCAAGCTCCACTCCTCTCATCAAAAAACGGAAAAAGCGCGAGGCCGTATGGTACCCGCCCTCGTTATAGGATTGTTGGGGGGCTGCATTGAGGGCTCATGTCGATCAGGTGGAGGGCCCTGCATCCGGGCCGGCTGGTGGTGGCCGTCGCGCGGGATGAGATCACGTCAGCGGATATTCTCTTCTGCGTGGACGAGACGCGGAGATCTGGCTTGCAGGCTTATCGCAAGGTTTACGACCTGACCCGGATCGCGCGGGCAACGCCACAGGAGGATCTGCACCTTATCGGACGCCGCTTGTCGGCGGCGGCGGATAGCGAGCGGTTCGGCCCGGCTGCCATAGTAGCCACGTCGGCGGGAGTTGCCGAGCTGGCCCGGATCCTCGAGGAGACATCGGTGCAGAACCGGCAAGTTCGGGTGTTCCGGGATCTATTCTCGGCAAGGGTGTGGCTGGATGAGGTGGCGCCTCCCGATCGAGTGCCCGAAGCGACCGGGGAGTAAGCAACCCCTC
>Ga0193716_1002206_pt1 | contig 11076 bp, 15 predicted proteins | sample U2c1metaG_FD_145901 | JGI IMG/M metagenome (GOLD analysis project Ga0193716, IMG submission 145901) | Soil microbial communities from a riparian zone of the East river system, Colorado, United States - U2c1 | ecosystem: Environmental > Terrestrial > Soil > Riparian zone | place: USA: East River...
TGAGTCTTCCGTCGACTCTAGAGCGACAGGTACGGCCTCGGGTGTATCTACGAGGAGGCCAGATGATGCATGTTCACGTTGTGCCTGGTCGTCCACTCCAGCCTGAGCCGCAGGCTCAGTCTGATCTTCGATATACCCGGATACTGAATCCTTCTTGACACTCTGGTCTCCAATAGAGGCAGTAGGATCCCCTGATGCTGATATTTGATCTGCCCACATGGTGGCGAAGACGCCATCTTGAGCAAGAAGTTCCCTGTGGCTCCCCTGTTCGATGATCTGCCCATTCTTGAGTACCAGGATGCTGACGAAACGTCAATTCGATACTTCTCTCAGGAAACCATATGACTCACACGTCCGCCGAGGCGATTGTCTGAGATAAGATGAGCACACCGATTTAGAAGCTGGTATCGGATTGTTCACTTACGGAAAGACGATGTGCGATTGACAGCGACGATCGCCCCCTTTGGAGGTTCTGTAGCGCTTTTTGGATATCCTTCTCGGTTGAAGTATCCAGGGCACTTCACATGAAAAAGTCAGCTGTTCTGTTCCGATTCAGGATAAGACAGAGTGTCCAACCTGGTAGCCTCATCCAATAGCAGGATGGGAGGATTTTTCAACAGCGTCCTGGCGATAGCAACGCGTTGCTTCTCTCCACCGCTAAGTCTGACGCCACGTTCGCCAACGTCAGTATCATAGCCGTCTGGGAAGCTCATAATTCGGTCGTGCAATTGTGCTCTTTGGGCGGCGATCTCTATTTCTTCGGGTGAAGCACCAAACTTGCCGTATCTTGGAGACAATGATTAAATATGAACAATATTTATCGCAGAACGCACTCACCCAATGTTATAACCAACGCTGGTATTAAACAAAACTGAATCCTGCGGAACGACACCGACGGCTTTCCTAAGGCTCTTTTGTGTAACGTCCTTGATATTCTGGCCATCGATCAAGATCCTACCCTCACCCTCTTTGAGGTCGTAAAATCTGTAGAGAAGACGCAAGATCGTGGACTTCCCTGCACCTGACTCGCCAACAAGCGCAACGGAAGAGCCTTTCGGAACCTTGAAAGACACGCCGTTCAACGCCGTGGTTCTGTTATCGTAAGAGAAGCTAACGTCATCTGTTCCCAAAGCATGAATTGTTATGGTCACACGACAAGAGGAACGCTGCTAACCGAACTCAATCTCGCCATCTTCGACAATCAGATCATGTGCATCGGCCTTGTCCTCAACCTCCTTTGGCTCATTAAGAAGTTTTAGCAGCCTTTCGGTGTCAACCAGCGATTGGTTTACGGAACGGTAGACATATCCGAGGTTGTTCAATGGCCCATAGAGCTATGAGAGCTATGAGTCATGTGAAGGTGAGCAGCAGAAATGATAACATACCTGTGCAAGGTAGGTAATGAAGAAGACAAAATCACTGGGCTTCGACTCGCCCTTCGTCACACGTAAAGCGACGATCATAGAACCGACGAGGAGGCCGAGAGTCTAACATTATAAATATTTCAATATACTGCTAGCCATAAACGGACGATGCACTGACAATGATGAAATTCTGAGCCAGATTGAGCATATTAAGAGAAACTGAAGTCAAAGGTTAGCATTACAAACGACTTGGAGAACAAACAAGATACACACTCATGACTTTATATTCTAGCACTTGATAGTCGCGAATAGCATTCCTGTACCGTTCTCCTTCGTGCTGCTCTCCTCCGAAGTATTTGACGGTTTCATAGTTGAGCAGACAGTCCGTGTGGATACCCCGCGTAACCATATCGCGATCGTTCATTTTCCTCCGGACCTGAGTACGCCATTTAGTCATAATGACACTAACCCATACTATTCGCCCCACGGCAGATAAGAATGAGAGTGTACTACAAAGGATATGATGAACTTGCCATATGCCGCCATAACGCAGAGGATTACTACCATCAGACTCCATTCAAATCGTATGGCAAAGACGACGAGGGCGATGATGATGTCAAGGAAGGTCGGGATTATGCTGAAGAGGATGAGCTAAGTGTGGAGGACGATCAGCCTTGGGTGGCCACGGCGGATATGGACACAACTTGCCTCCAGGGTATGGTTGATTGCAGCTCCACGATCTAAGATCCGCAAGAGCTCACCAGTCTTACGACGCATATGAAACGCGAAAGACAAATTGAGAAGATGATCAAAGGAAAGTTGCGACATTTCGCGATCCGAGTACTGCATTACAGGAGCCCAAAGACACTGAGGTTCATAAAAAGCATCAGTCCTATGTAGTAAGGCAAAGCTGAATGAGAAGCTTACATCACGAAGGGCACCCAACCCGCCACCACTTTGCAAGAACCTCAACACAACATACCCGAATAGGAGCGGCCAGGGCGAACGATCAGAGGTTGTCTCAAACACACTTACAAGCTCTCCGAGGGTCCATGGAAGCAGGAAGTTGACAACTCGGCCGACGATCAACAACAGGATGCACAGAAACTATATCATGCGCTCAGGAAAAAATAGGACCACTGGGAGACAGAATGAAGCTTACAGCGACGAATTGGAGACTGGTGCTCTTAGAGGGCCAGAGATAAGGACTGATGCGGTGAAGGCGTCGGCCAAGCTCCTGCCAGGAAGGATCGAGTGCAACGTCAGGTCTTTCGTCAGACTGAAAAGAGCTCAAGGTAAGGATGATCCATATCAATATGGTCGTGTGATGTATACCTTGTCGTGGCCGTGGGAAGGAACAGGAGTCTGAGCACGAGTGACAGGGCCGGACGGTGGAATAGCAGGATGTGCACTCTGGAATGTGCCATACTTGCTCGCTTCGCCGGACAGACCAGGCACGGAAGATAAACCTGTGGAAGCCGGTGGTGCACCTCCTGCGGGAAGGAGGAAGGTTGAATCGGTGGGATCATACCCGTCGGTATCATCTCCGGTGTCAGCAGGAATGTATATAACGCGGGGACAGATAAGACCAAAGAAGAGAGGAACCAAAAGAAGCACGCGGAAGGCGGGAAAGACGAGGTGAAGAAGCGCTGGGATACTGAGTGGCAAAGAATACGGCCCAGCTGCCAGCCGTATAAAGATCAGTATACTCAGCGGAATCCATACCTGACACTCACATCCTTTGTGGAACGGTGTTAGTAGACCAAGCAGTACAACGTGTGCAATGTCGAGGAGCAGAGCAAAGGCAATGACAGCCTTCACCCTCCTCAGGGTCCAAACTGTAACACCATGCACATCCTTCCAGGTCCCGAAGGCTGCCAATCCCGAGTATGCTATGATACCAACGATGGCATTGATCTCAATCCCGGTATTCTGAGGCCAAATCCTGTTCAAGACAGCATAGACCACAAACGTAAGTCCATCCAGTAAGAAAGTGAGTGATGCCAAGGACAGAAGAGATAAGATGAGAGCACGACGGGGAACACGAGTAGCAACGACGACAGAAGTTATAGGAGACGGGGAGGTTGGTGACGGCGCTCGGCTGAAAATGAGAGACAGCGTGGCAAGAAAGACCAGTGCCGGTGACGCGATCCTGATGATGAAGACCGCCAGTGGAATATTATGGCCTGCCATTGTCGTCGGCACGGTGTTCGTTATTGCTTAGACAGACAGAGGAATCGTCCGCGCTAAAAAAGCCAACGGCCTCCTCTTATCATATTCTCCTAAGTGTAATAATGCATGCGTAATATCACGTTAAGCCATCATAATACCCCTTGCCATTTGTCAAATATTCAATATATCGGTCCGAACAGGCCTATAATGGCGTTCAACATCACCACAAGTTATTCTCAAGCATTTTACGTCGCATCTATATTAGAACGTCCGCGGGGCATGTTGTGGAAGAAAGGCAGACAAGCTTCCATCAGATCTCCACTTAACCTACTCTATTCCTTTTTGGGGCTGGTTAACGTTCCTAGTTCGATAACCACCAGAATATTTTAATTAAATAAAACAGGATACAACACAAGGACCTCTAGTCATCCAAATTACCAGACCACTTCATCTCTCGCAACTCAAATGCCCAGAGATCTTGCGGCGTGTATTCGGCGTATATCGATGCCACCCGAACAGACTCGTCTTCCGCCCAGAAGCCTGAAGAGGTTCCTGTGACGATTGTTTCGCCCGGAGTGCACGCTTGTCGAGTCGATACACGGTATGGATCATTTCGCCCCTGCGCATAGTACGCATCCCGGATATTTAACAAAAGTCGGGTACAGCCCGTGATGGAAAATGTCACGGCAAAACCCACAGGGATTTGCGCCAAAAAGGGCTGTATAATCTTTGTTACTATCGCGAAGTTCGCAGGGGCCATAAACACCTACGTCGGCAGCCAGCCACATCACAGCGCAAGATAGGTACGCCGCGAAAATACTGATAGTCGAGAACGATAGTGAGCCTCTTTAACCAAAAACAAACACAAAGTGTACTCACGCAAGGAAATCGATAAAAGAATTTTTGTATATCGTCTCGAGCAAACCTGTACTCGACCATGTTCGAGATCCTCTCTGCATATGCACCATAATCCCTTTCGCCAAAAACAGCGCAAAAAGAATGGTGTGGTACGCGAGGACTGGGGACCAGACTGTGTGCAAAAAGAATGGTTCTCGCACAGAGAGACAGAACGTAATGCCAGGTAGCAAGTGTGCCTTGGCTGCAAGATGTTTAGCTAGCTGTAAACACAAGGTAGCGAAATCAAAACGCACCATGGAAATTTGAAAAGGACTTGGCCAGTATCGTCGCGACGGTGGCAATTTCGGCGAACAATAAAAAGCCCATAATACCAAGTACCCATATGCTTCTGTTGTACACTACGAAGATCCATAAGAGCAGCACCACTGAACATACAATCGTGAGCTTTAAAAGAAGGGACAAATTAGACCATATTGGACCTTCCGTCATCAACACGATTGCAAAATAGCCCCATGTCTCCCATCGGACCCAGAAATAACCTGGACCGTTATCAGAGCGGTTACAACAGGTCGAAGGACCAGAACATACAACTAGCATCAGATACGAGATAAAATTCAGCAGGGGCCAAACCCATGATATCAGATCACGTACAACTGTAGTTGGGTCAGCTCATAAAATATGATTGGTGTGGATGAGGACTTACTGAGTCTGTAACGCTGTTGCTCATGAAGACTGGAGGTAGAGAGATCAGGCTGGTACTTGGCACGTGGTATGATAGTTACAAACCTGCCAATTCAAAGCTGCGATTGTGCGGAATCAAATGAGCAACCAAATCCAGATGAAAAATGCACGAGTGGACCCAACATTGCGCATAAAATGCCGAAATATCGGTACTGAAATGAAGTTAAAATGAAAAGCCTTAGAAACGAGACCAGGGAAACGAGAAAAATGATACGCACCCAAAGAAAAACGACTTTAATAATCGACCAGCGTTTGCCCTGGTTCAAAGCAACAAAACTAATTTGAGCATCTGTATTTTACGACTGAAGATGTTTCATACCCATATTAATTCAACCTAGAAAGGGTCAGCCAAGCAATAATACCAACATGGCTAGACGCACCTCTCGTTCGAACGAGATCACTTGAGGAATTACGTGACCTCAAATTTCAGTGGAGTCGCGAAACAGACTCACCATAGTCATAGAAAATGATAAATGCACTTGACACTGGGTCAATGACATAAATTGTAACGATAAGTGCACCAGCACTATATAATAGTTATGCACTTATGAGGACTTACAAAGAGCGTATCGGGTGAGCTGATCGGCCTCAAGAACATGTCTGACGAGCTCGAGCACATTGTCGGACGGTAGTGAGGACATCCCAACCTTCTTCTGGCGAAGGAAAGAGAATTATACATGAACTTGTCGCGAGAACTCGCCGAGAACGAGCATATATACTTCCGGAGGAAAAATTCCGTTCGGCATCACAACGTGTCTCAGATCCTTTAGATCGAAGCGCGCTAGAGTCTGCTAAAGTGACTATCGAAAGCACGGAGACCATGGCGACGACAAAATTGTACCTGTAACCTGTGTCAAGTTCGATCATAATATGTCTCTAATAGAGCTGAGACCCACCATAAAGGCAATCTATGAAGTTTATATTGCTTCCGCGCCCACACTCGTACCAATTTGGGTGATCAAGGAATGTGCCGCCATCAGTGGGCGGTAATAGCATGTGGGCGGCGAGTACATCCCGGAAAGATGTCAAGTGCATGTATCAGTCGAGCATTAATGGTTTAGTCTATAAACTCTATGGTCCACTTACGAGACAGTGCAATGTTTCAAGTTGCACCGACCAGTGACCAGTCGGTCTCAGGCGAGAAGCAAGCGGGCTGTACGTACTTTACGGTGCTTGAAATTCTCCGTACGGTCGTTGCGAAGGCTGGCGCCACTGTCACCTTCGGGATGGCACTTGACATTAGATCACGCGAAGAATGCATTTACAACACCCAAACGAGGTTGTACAGAGCTGATAGCAGCGAAAGCCCAGACCGCTCCAGCAATCGTTCACACCCCACTAATTATCTTCTCACCAAAGTCAGTCTGGGAAATATGAAGCCAGTGCTGTGGGGAGACATACTAAAACCAAGTGCCGACACCGAGTGCCACCCCTTCCGCTCAACGCCCATTGATCGAATTGCGACGAAATGATTCGAACGTTGCAAGGTATCGCCGAAGACTTCGAGGCCACGTTCAATAATTGCAGCTGCCATAAACGAAACCGTTTCTGAGTGAACTATGATCATTTCAGATGCTGGTTTTGGATGAACGTACCACAGCAGAATGACGTCTTAGTTAGTCTCATGACTTTGGCTCTAATCCCTTGAGCACATCTTCTAGCTGACTCCTGACATTTTCGACTTTGCCACCTTGGGAGTCAACATCGCCTCGGTTGAGGATCCTGATTGTCTTCCTCGCTTCCTCTGCGAACTCGTATGATCGGGCGACAGAATCATCAACGATAATCCTCTCGGAATTATATGAAGTCCCGGTTGTATCAAACGAGGTCGCTGGCACGAAGGAAGATAAATCCAAGTCTGATGCGCGAAGCAGTGCGAGGTCGCGCAGGGTCTCGCTCAGCGGGAGAGGCTTGGGTTTCGAGGACATTTCGAAGGAATCAAAACAGTGTAATGGTGTAATGGGCAATACCGTGACTACACGAGGGTTTGAACACGTGGCCTTTTATCCAGACTTTCCTAATGTGGTGGGCCTGCTTCCCAAATGAGCAACTAGGGTTGTGAACTCCCTGGCGAACGGTCATAATTGACAAGTTCCCGCCCAGCATCTCAAGCTGTATCAATATATCTATGCTCTCACTCTTCCTCTCTGAATGTCTCAAGGAACCCTCTGGCGGCACCAGAAAGCACTCCCGTTAATGTGACGAAAATATGTGGAATGTTGAGCAGACGATAGTGAAGAAAGCCTTAGAAGTTATTCATTTCTACACCGACAGGTTTAATTAACATTTCATACAGCACCACGAATAGGTTATATATGTCAAGCCCCGCTATCAGCTGCTTGTTTATTTGGCCTTTCATGCCAACTTCAAACAGCCGACAAGACTAACATTCGCTTTATTTCCTGATTAGCTTTACTCTCGTACCCTGCACTTTCAAAGTAAATGTGCTGTGGTTCCTCCTCTCAAGTGGCTTGTTTTATGACCGGGTGGAAAATATAACGAAAAGGCCCCGAGATGCCAATGGCTCCGTAATCTGCCGGAAGCGTCGCCAGGGAACACAAACACGGCACTGGCTAAGAAATTTAGAGCACAATATGACGGCCGACACAATTGAGCAAATCATATCGGAAGCCATCCGCGAAGATCCGGCTGCGTCGTTTGAAGTCGAACATTCATCTTGTTGTGATATCGAAGAGAGGGTAATAAGAAATGTTACGAAAATCCTCAGTAGGCAAATTACCGTATGTATCCATTTACGATTTTATTTGTGTCGGCCGCCGTCTGTGATCTACAATGCGCTGGCGACGTTCCCGGGTGGAAATGTTTCATGCAGCCGATTCGTTCCCAAGAGCGGAGATAGAAGAAGGAAATAGGCAGAAATCGAAAGCATGTACATTGCAAAATGAGTTTGTTTGAATCCAGGGTCTTTGATATAGAATGATGCCGGAGACAAACAAAACAAATCGAAGTGAATACAAACTGATAATATACTGGAACGAGACTCACGGGCGAGGATTGTTTATCGATGCGCGATCGGTGACGAAAGGGTATATGCAAAAAGATCAAGCGAGTCATCAGACGGCAGCGTTGAGAAAGCGTCATACAAAGCCGGGACAAGATCCTCTTCAGGAGCGATATTTTTTTGGCGAATGGGCATGTGTGACGGTATGCTCGTGTAAAAACCTGTTGATGGCTTGTGTCGGGTTGACGTTCGGCCAGAATGCAAAATTATTCGATTCATCTGGGCGTCAGCGAGGATAGATGCAAAATTCGACACCCGTCTTGTCACCACAGGCCTCGGGCGCACATTTGATACCCGGTGGTTTTCATTCCCATCATCGTGACTTTCTTCATCCGTGGACGATTGGGATTTAGTAGCGCCTCCAGGCGATCTCGAAGATACCGTCGAGGAAGATGTAGAGATAGGTGGGCTCACAAAAATGGAAGAATGTTTCCGTTGGCGAATCATCGTACTTCGCAAGACTCGTGGCTGTTTAACATCCAGTCTTGTTCTCTTGACGACGGGTGACCGTCGTATCCAGCATCTGACCATCTCTTCCCATTCCCATTCTTCTCCAACAGCCCCCTCATCCGCATCTAAGCGCTTACGTCTCTGCGAGAGCTTGGATACAGATGGCGCAACGAGGGCAGAACCAAAGCATCTGGACTCTGCTTCGTCAACGGCATCTATGACACGGTTCTTAAGCTCTTCCACATCTGGGCGAAATCTCGATTCGCTGTAAGAGTTTCGCTCTAAGCACCGAAGTGCACAGGCCCACAGAGACGCCTCTAACCTGAGGAGCGAGTGCGAGCGAAGGAGGTCAGCTAGTATCTGCAGCTTTCGCATGACACCCGCCTGCCAATCCATGTGTGCGCTCCAGGGGTCTTCGCCATCGAGGATTAATGTGACAAGTTCATCGAATGTCGATGTGATTGGCGTTATTTCCGATAGAAGACTGACCAAATATCGCACATTGATAGTGTTCTCAGACAGTGATGAGAACGATGTGAGGCAGCATGTCGCTACACAAACAATGCTGTACGGCAGCTTGGATTCCATCGTCATAGACTTGGCGTGGACGAGGTGCAAGTCAGACGACTGTGCTTGTCTAAGGAGCTCCACTACAGCTTGCAGTTCTATGGGCCACATGGCAGAGGGCGGTAGGAGTTCTGGTCCAGTGAGATCCATGTTCGTCCATAAGTGATGCAATATAGTGATGACCCATTTGTCGAGTCGCTCGCGGGCACTGGTGGTATTCGCCGCCTCGTGTGCTTTCCATCCCCTCTTCTTTGTATGTTCTCCTCCTTCGATATTTCCTATCACGTCGGCTAGACCAGCGGCAATATGCACAAATGATGTAAAGTCCGACTTGCGGACCAAGCGTGCAAATTTCGTTACTGCTTTGCATGTCCATGCATCCGGCATAATGCTGTTTCTTAAGACGTCCACAACAATGCGAGTAAACGAGATTTGCGTAAAAATAGGGTGGAAATCAGCGGCACATTTAGGCTCTGCCGTACCTGTAGTGCAGTCTAAGAGATCTAGGAGATAAAATGAATGTGCTGGATGGGATAGAGGCGAAGGGGAGGTGGCCGACGAAGACACTGAAGTTACAAGTAAAGATCGCAGTAGAGTGTACGATTCGTGACCAAGGTTCCACATGAGGCACACATCTAGCAGGATTGTCAAAAGCGTGGGGTGATGAGGACATATGCTCAGAATCATGGACAGCGAATGAGCGACAGCTGTCCATCTGCGTCATCAGAAATCAGAAAATCGGTAGACGCCAAAAAAGAAGAATTCACCTTCGACAGTGTAGTGGAATGACTTCGTATACCTCATTGGCCAGCTCCATAACCTCCTCTTCTTCCATGTAATCCTCATCACCTTCAGTCTTCGCCGCGGCATTTTGGTCAAATTGAGCCTGGATGGTAGCTCCAATAATCATAGAGCACATGGCTCTCAAAGTCGGGATACCTTCTCCATCTCTGCCAGCGGTCTTCTCTGCTTCTAGACCAAACGCTACTTGAAGGACATTCTTGAAGCAGTCGCGAACAGCGTAGATCCGCCGAGCCAGCTCCATTTCTCTCACGTAATCATCGTCAAGATGTATTCGAATACCTATATTTCCTGGTGGTTGGAGAAGCGCCAATGGCGGAGAGTCTTGACTCAACCATCCTCCTTGGTTGCTGGAGTAGGTTGTATGCATAAAAGGCGCGGATGAAGGCTCTGAGGCTAGAGCGGTACATTTGTTACGCAGTGGTCTAAGAAGGCGATTGATACGAGTAGTAGACATACTATCACCCGGAGGAATCATGGTACGCACTTGATACGCACTGTGGTCGCTCGCCGCGCCCTCGCGCGACGCGAACAACACGAGTTCGGTCACGTGTTTTTCAGGCTTTCGGCGCTTACCATTGCCACGGAAAGTTCACCAAGGCATCTGAGTCATCTCAGTAGGGCTATGTTGCGACAAAGACACTATGTATACAACACTTCTTGTTCCATCTAATATAAATACTTGCGTATGAGTAAATCAAAAAAAACTGGGATAGAAAAATATCGAAAGGGCGACCATAGAGGCGACCATAAGACTTCAATTCTTCATCATTTTAGCATCTTGTTTGAACATGTACCATGTACCTTCACACATCACTGTCACTCGCATTGCTATCAGACTCGTCTTGGCCCCAGACCGCAAATGCGCGATGATGATGGTGCTCCTGTTCTGGAGAATGGCCCCGATGATGCGCTCTCTTCCCACCATGCATCACATCCGCCACAGTGGGCGTCTTCAGATTCAAACTCTCCGCATCGACATCCCTGTCTCGCGGAATCCTGCTCTTCCCGCTAGATTGCCCTGGTGATGTCTGTGTGTTGATATCATCTCTGGTACCATGGTGTTCCGGGTGAGCCGGCGCCATCGAGGAGGAGGAGGAA
>Ga0193716_1002207_pt1 | contig 11075 bp, 18 predicted proteins | sample U2c1metaG_FD_145901 | JGI IMG/M metagenome (GOLD analysis project Ga0193716, IMG submission 145901) | Soil microbial communities from a riparian zone of the East river system, Colorado, United States - U2c1 | ecosystem: Environmental > Terrestrial > Soil > Riparian zone | place: USA: East River...
TCTCTAGCTGTTGATGGCGGAAGGTAAGCGACATAGGCGAAGACGCCTTCGGTACCTAGCTCGGAGAGCGACAGCTCCACCATGTCTGGGGCAACGTCCTCGTTGACGTCGACAGACCAATCACCGAGCTGGTCAGTCATCAGCTAGATGCGGCCTCAGGTGGATTGGTGTACTGAGCGCACGCGCAAGGCGTGCCGGTCTTCATGACCACTCGGGTGCATCGACCATCGACCGAGCTGTTGTGCGCGTATCGGGCGTGTCGGCAGACTCCACAAAGTTCTGTGAACTCGCCGCATTGGCAGCGGTGAGTGGGCTCGTTACATTCTCCTGCGCCATCGCTTAGATGCTCACCTTGGGTATGGCCGCAAAGGCAACTGAGTACTGGTGCTGTAGCCATTAGGTCTGTTCACCCTTCATGACGTTGGGGGTGTCGATGGAGTGGCCAGGATTGGGGTCAACCCTGAGGCCTGGATGTTCTTGGGGCTTGCGGTACTTGCGGTCATGGCGAGCCTGTTGTGCTTCTGCTTGGGTCTTCTTCTTGTGGCACGGCTTGCAAACCCCTTGGAGCAGAGCCGGATCGTTGGCGTGTGAGCGCTCGACCTTGATCGAGGCCACGTTGGTGACGTGGTCATACTCCTGGATCACGCCGAGGCAGATCTCATGGTCGATGCAGACGCACTGGTTGTCCTGCCTCAGTCGAACCACTCTCTTCGACTTGGCGGGTATCCGACTGCCGGAAGCCGTATTCGACCAAGCCATCACCACACCTCCCCGCACTCGCACTGATGAGACCCGTCGTGGTCCCAGTCGGTGTGTTCAGCCGGGAACTCGCAGCGGTGCACGTGGCGCTCAGACGCGATGGCCTGGCAGGTGCCGCAGTCGCAGTCGGGGCTGATGGCCATCTCGCTGAGGCAGAGGTCGATCATGATTCAGGCCTCCTGCGGAGGCGGGGTGTTCTTGGCCTGGGCCTTGTTGGCCATCGAGGAGACAACAGCCTTGCCCGCCAGACCGAGGAGTTGCTTGGTGAGGTCACCGAGCTTCTCGGCGATGACCTTCTTGATCTCGTCTCGGGCGATCGCGCGGATGCGGTCCTCGTCGAAGAGTGGCGGAATGCTCTGTCCGTCGAAGGGTTCAGTCACGTCACAGACCTCGCTTCAACAGCTCCGACAGTGTGACCGTCTTCCTGTCGTTAGCCTTCAGAGTCACGGCGACCGTCTCGGTCTCGCGGTCATAGTCGACCGAAATACTGGTGTCTCCAGTCCGAGGGATCTCGATGCGAGCATTCTCCGGGACATCGATCTCGGTGCCATTGATTCGGATTGCAGTGGTCATGAGATTCGCAGCCTCACTTCGTTGTTGATGGACTTGCTGGTTACACAGACATGGTGTTGCCGACCGGGTTATGCGGGGATCGAACCCGCTGACCTACCAAAGGGATAACCGATTGACATTCGGCCTGTGTGAAAGTTGTTGCTATAGCTGGACTTTAGTCCGACTATAGGATTGCCGGCCTCTCATCGTTGCAGGTCAGGGGCCTAAAGGTCGACGGTGGTCTTGAACCAGGCAGTGCGTTGACCCCACTGCCACGCGACTCGTCCTGGGACCCTTTGCCTTCCGTCCGGATGATCGATCAGGCTCGGGAGGTCTCGGTGGTCGCAGATCGAAGGCACCGAGTAGGCGATGTGGTGTCCACGCTGTCGGCACCAGCGTCCAATGGCTTGGTCCACAGGCAGATACGGCTTCATCCCAGCGAGCATGTAGGGGACCAGGTTGGTCCTGACGGCGAGGGCCACGGCATGGAGGCAGTGGTTGCTCACGATGAAGTGGGCGTCATTGGCCTGCGCCTTGGCCAGTGCGTCACCGATCTTGTCCTGGTACTGCGGGGGCCTGAGCCGACCGAGGTACAGACTCACGATGTCGGTGGGTGCTGCGGTGAGCACCTCGTCGAGTTGGCTCCGGAAGTCAACCACCGGAACGGCATCCTCTTCGAGGACCACACTCCACTCGGAGTCGAGGTCACTCAGGACGCTCCACACGATGCGGTGATTGGTACCTGCGCCGAGATGTCCAAGATCGACGGACATGAAGTCGGCATCGATCTCAGCCTTGAGGTCCTCGGCCATCTGTTCTCTGTCGATGTGGGCAACTACTCCCAGACCGAACATCAGCGTGTGCGGTCCCTGGGGAGCGGCAGGCGCTCCACGGTCGCGAGGTCGATCTCAGTGGTGTCGACCGGAGCTAGGAATCGGAATCCGTCGATCAAGGGGGTGGGCTGCGAGTCATAGACGATGTCTTCGAAAGTGACGTCGTAGAACAACTCTTCGATCCCGAGCGCTGCCGAGTTCGAGGTCAGCTTCACGGTGTCGCCGTTGATGGTGTGCAGGACACCGTCGGCGACGTCTGTGCGCGCCCTGATGGGCTGCAGGCGGTAGATGACGTGATCGGTAGCCGAGTAGATCTGCTTCACGCTGGGGGTAAACCAGACGGTGCTGGAGACGAACTGGGTGTCCGGGTCGCCACCGGCGTCCACGGAGTCGGTCCGGATGGCCTTGATGACGGCCACGCAGGGGAAGTAGGTCAGCGCCACTATCGGACTCCTACAGGTTGATTGGCCTTCCATCGCAGGAAGCGCGGGTCTGTGGAGAGCCTGTGTGGGCCGTACTTCTCGCCGAAGGCGTCCAGTTGTGCCCAGGTCAGGTCATCGTGATCGGGAGCTTCCTTCAGGGTCACCGAACCCAGGTGCTCGACGGTGGAGGAGGGCACCAGCATCGGGGCGATGCCGAGGGCACGGCACTGCTCGATCACCACGTCGTCACTGGCCCAGAAGCTGACGCACTCGTCGAATCCGCCGATCTGTTCCCAGATCTTGCGTTGGATCATGAAGCACCAACCGGAGAGGTGTCGGGCGGTGAAGTAGCCCGTCGTGTTCTCGGTGAACTCGGCCTGACGTCGATCGCGCGGGCACTTCGGGGAGACAACTGGGTGATTCGCGGCCAAGAGGTTGTGCAGCCAGCCGTCACCGAAGATCAAGTCGTTGTTGGCCACCATGATCCACTCGGCGCTGCCCTGGCGTGCCCCACTATTGGCGAAGGCGTTGTAGTGGAACTGTCTGGGAGTGCGGACGGTGGTGGCATACCGGTAGGTGACCGGCTGCTGCTCCATGACGATGACGTTGACTGGGAGGCTGTTGGCACCAGAGATGCAGGTGTCGATGGCGTTCTGAGTCATGTCCCGCAGTGCCGGGGTGGTCGCGTTGGACAACATGACCACGTCGACCAGAGGATCTCGTCGACGTCTGCGGCGCAGCGGCGCCCGAAGGTGCTGTTGGGTCTCGGTCGTCTCGCTGCTGTAGTCGTAGTGGTAGAGCACTCTGTCGATGAAGTGCTCGGTTCCCAGGTGAGGCAACAGCAGCTTGGAATAGGCGGAGTCTTCGCCGTGCGCGACGTTGGGGAAGCTAGCCTTCAGCGCCAGCTCGCGCTTGACGGCACAGATGTGATTGGGCAGCCGCTCGTAACCGGTCTCGGTATTGCGATCGGCAGTGAAGTCCTTGGAGTAGCGGCAGATCTTGGCCGGGTCCCCGTTGAGCGACACCGAGACCAGGAAGGTGATGACGTCGGCGTCGGAGTCGGTGATGGCATCCAGGACCGAGCGGAACATGTCGGGCTCGATACGGTCGTCGTCGTCGATGAACTGCACGAACTTTCCTTGCGCGGCGTCCACCATGACGTTGCGCTTGAAGCCCAACATCTGCTTCTTGTTGTCGGTGTGCATCAGGATCTCGATGCGATCCTGGTAGTCCTGCGGAAGAGCCTCGTACTGCTCCCAGACCTGGGTCTGGATGGCCTGGCCGAAGGTGCTCCACCTGGTATGGGTGGAAGCGATCAGGATGCTCAGGTCCACCTCGGTCACACGATCACGGGTTCCTTCGTAGCCAGCTTTCGGTCAAGGAGGCGATCGACCTCTGTCTGCCAGAAGTCGATCAACACCGGGTCGCCGAGACGGCGATAGCTCCTCAGAGTGGCCGAGGCGATCTTCAGCCGGTTGTCGATCACGGGAGACTCGGGCATGAACAACCTCCTGATGGAAGTCAGGCAGTGATGAGCAGTGCAGAGAGTCGATCAAGCTCGGTGTCCCAGAACTCCTTCGAGTCCGGGTCGCGAGCTGCCTTGCGCTCGGCGATGGCGTTGCGGATCTCGGGCTCCAGCTCGGTGGCCAGGTCCTTCAGCCGTGAGATGCCCTGCCATCCATGAGGCTTTCGATGCTTGCTGTCGAACTGGGCATGGCATCCGACACATCGGACGGCATAGTGCTGCGGGTCCAGGCTGTACCTGGCTCCACCACGGCTGACCAGTTCATCGGAATCCAGGTGGTCGTAAGACCATTGGCGATTGTTGCCATCGTTGGTCCCACAATCAACGCACGGGTGTAGACGGGCAAGTCCTCGCGCCTTGAACACCATGTGGTGAGCGGCGTTGTAGGTGACCTCAGCGCCCTCGTTGAAGTCCTTGCGGTAGTGGTATCCACAGATTCCGGTCTTGGTCTCGCAGGCACGGTCGCAATCCGGCACCAAGCAAGTAGGGTTGCTCACGTCGATCTCCTCTAAAAGGTCGGCCATGCCCCAGGACCGTTGACGCGGTCGCTGGGGTGTTTCATGAGAAAGACCCCGAGGGAGCGGATGCTCCAGCTTCGGGGTCTTGGTGATCTGTAGCTAACTATCAACCTATAGACGCTGGTAGCGTCTGGTTTTTGAGACAGTTGTGCTAGACACCTATAGAACTTACTGGTCAGAGCGGTGCCGGTCAAGCCAGACTTACCCCGGCGGGGTATCCATCTTCAATACCCTGCCGGGGTACCTAGTTAATGCTTAAGGCCTTAAGCAAGACTCGGATGTCGTACTCGATGATGACTCCGCAGTCGTCGCAGGTGACGCACCACATTCGACCGAAATCCTCGCCGAAGAGATGGGCGTGAGTGCAGGGCATCGTGACGGCACGGAGGTGCCTGAGGGCTGTTGCCATGGTTGGGTTCCTTCTCGGTTGGGTCGCAGCCGCCGCGAGTGACATATAGGAAAACCGCGCTATAGCTGTTCTGTAGGGGGAGCCTGAGAGCAGGGTCTCTCGCACGGAACTCCAATGGGCGCGGCGCCATAGCCGTACGGGTCCAGGGCGCAGGTGTGCTTGCCCGCCTGGTAGCCCTCGACGTGGACCCAGGTCCGACCGTTGAGGGTGATCGGTACCCCACAGTGCTTGCAGGGCGTCTTGCCATCCTTGGCGCGCTTGGCAATCGGCTCTGGTTCGGAAAGGGGTGCGACAGTTTCGTCCCCCTTGTCGGGGGTGGAACGAATCGTTACATCCTCCTCGACGACGTGACCGCCCTCGCGCAAGGTGAATGGGTCACCCAACGAGTAGATCGCGGCCTTCCTCAGGCTCTCGTTGGCCGACCGGACGCCACGGTGGAAGCAGTCCAGGAAGCCTCGGTCTTGGAGCCAGTGAAGTGTTCGGTTGGCCGTCTTGGCCGAGACGCCGATCAGGTCCCCAAGGGCCTTGGAGGGGCACGTGACTCGGCTCATCTGGCGCTTGTCGACCGACTCCATGACGTACCGCATGACGGCCTTCTGAGTGTCACTGAGCTTGTCGGTGTCGGCGTCTATCCTGTCCGACCACTCGAAGGCCTTCTCGATGGCGTCGGCGATCAGGTCCTCGGCGTTGCGCAGGCCATCCTTGATGAGGTTGAGACCGGCCTGCTCCCAGGCCCGATCGAGACTGCGCAGGGCCTTCTTCTCGTCGTTGGAGAACTCCAACATCTGGTTCCACAGACCGTGATACCGGAATCGGCGGGCACCGTTGCGGTTACGGCGCTTCTTGCGCTCGATGACCTCGATCCTGAACTCGATCTCGCCCCATCCTCGCTTCTGTGCAGACATGGCGATCCGCATGAGAGCACCCCAGACCTTCGTGGCCGTGGTGCGCCCGTAGATGCCGTCATCGAGTAGGTCGAAGGCCCAAGTGGGTAGCGCTCGGTCCGGTGCGACTTCGCCGAAATTCTCGGCCTGCCTAACTGTTCTGAAGTCTTTTACCGGTGTTACCATGGTGGTTAGTCCCTTTGGTTGGGTGACTTCTTCCCTTTGGGTGGGAAGCTGAGGCCTCTTCGGTGTTCGCGCCGAGGAGGCCTCACTCGTTCTGAAGCCTCGGGGCGTCTACGGCAGGGTCATGGCGGAGATCCGCCAATGAGGGCGTCCCAGGCCGGTCCTCGATCCATCACGCAGTCGAAGGAGACGGTGGTGGTCTCGTAGCTCCGCACGGTCCGGCCGCTCCAGGACTCGACGAACTCGGTGTCCGTGGTGATCTCGAACTCGTCCGGCCGGATGTATCCGAGCGGCTCGAATCCAGCACCAGGTGCCATCGCGAGCTCGGCGCTGATGTAGCCGCCTTGCATCTCTCCGACAGGGGTGACCGGGCGGGCGTCCTGCGTCTCCTCCTCGCCCCTGATCCACGTCTGGGCAGTGATGGTGAGGTCGGCGTCTTCCAGCACGTCACCGAGGGCGGCAGCGATCGACTGCTCACGGAGAGGGATCTGGCGCTGGATTATCGGTGGGAGCAGGCTTCCCTCGATGCTCATCGCGCCCTGTGAGTAGTCGAGGCTGCCGATATGGAGCGTGCCCTCGATCTCCTGGATCGTGCCGTCGTCTCCGGTGGCCCAGAAGCGAACTCGGGGAAAACGGAAGGTCCAGCGGGAGTCGTCGGTGAGCGGGTTGGGGTGCCGGGTCGGGTTTGGGTACATCTGTGTGCCAGATCGAGCGGGGGAGAAGCCGCCGCGCATGGCCTCGACGTCGGCCAGCGTGTAGCCGAAGGGGTAGTTGATGCTGCCATCGATCCGGGTGCCAGTCGGGAGTTCGCTGAGAGCCCACGGCGACCCGGGGCGTGCTGGGCGGTGTGAGGAGTAGCGAGACCGGAACGCCTCGATCTCGTTGTCAGTGGCGAAGGCGCCAGGGCAGCCGTTGTCCTCGTCTTCAAGACCGTGCCATTGCGAGCTGCAGGTGTCACAGCGGTCGTAGCGATTAACCGAGTAGTCGTCGACAGGGCCGGGGGCCATGCACTCGTCGATCAAGGCGTCGATGTCCGAGATGACCTGCTGCTCGGCATTCACGTGGTCACCCGTCGACGCTGACGAGCGTCCTTGTCAAATGAGGCGTGACAGGGCTTACATCTGGGGTCGTAATGGTCAGGGTCGGTGCTGTACAACAACCCCTTCTCGGTTAGCTTCTCGTTGAAGTCAGCATTGTCATACGACCAGTCGCATGCCTGGTGTCCACAATCAACGCAGTCGTGGCTACTAGCCAGTCCTCGGGCCTTCCAAATGCGCCCATGGGCTGTCCGGTAGGTGATCTCGTCACCTTTCCAGTTGTGCCTATCTGGGCCACGCTTCGGCTCGCGGTGTTCCACCGTGCCGGTGAGCCTCCACCGATTCCAGTGGAGGTTGCACCAGGTGCGGGCGTAATACGGACGATCGCACCCATTGACCGAACAGTGCTTTGGATCAGGAAGACTCAGCTCTACCGTGCCGGTATCCTTCCACCGTCTGTAGTGGAGGCTGCAGTAACCACGGGCTTCGTAGCGACGATCGCACCCCTCAATCGAGCAGTGCCGGAAAGGCTTTGGCTCGCGGGGCTTGGGCTCGGTCGAGCCAGTCCTCCTCCACCGTTGGAGATGGAACTTGCAGTAGCCCCGGCCAGCGTGTCGACTTTCGCAGCCGTCAACCGAACAGCCCTCGACGTAAATGGGCCTGGCGGTCAGCTTGCCGGTCCTCTTCCATCGGGTGTAGTGCTTCGCGCACCAGTCCCGACTTGCGCGAGGACCATCACATCCCTCGACTGAGCAGATCTTGGCGACCATCAGCTGGCGACCTCCTTCAACTCCGCCTTGTGCTGGTCCCACAGACGCTGAACCTGCTTGAAGCTGAACAACCTTGGGTCCTTGGAGTTGCGGGGCTGGTCGCGGATCTCGTCGCCACAGAAGTAGCCGGTGGGCTTGAGGCGACCGGTCTTCAACCAGCGCTGGAGCAGGTCCGAGTACAGCTTCTTGCCGACGCCTGCCATCGCCTCATAAAGGCGCGCTTCAGTCAGGGCATCCTGCTCCTTGCGGACGCGCAAGAGGTTCTGCGTGACGTCCACAGTGAAGGAGCGAGGCGGGTTAGCCTTCTTGCACTCGCCACATTCGGCGATGTCAGCGCCATTGATGGCGTACAAGATCTCCGAGCAAAAGATCTGCTCTCCGGTATTCGAATAGCCCTTGATCTCTGGACACGGTCCAGCCCAGCGCTTCGTCCTGGTATTGATCGAGGCGACCAGACGACCCGGCGGAAGTCGGGGACTGTCGGGGTCTCCAGTCAGATTGATGACCTCGAAGTATCGGTCTCCAGCGTCCTCGCGACCGGCAATGACGTTGAGGTGGTGCTTGATCCAAGCGACCATCTGCTGCAGTGAGCCGGAGTAGCCACGGATCGGCAGCCTGCGCCAACCCAGAGGCAGTGGTCCGATGAACCCGTGGGGGACAGACCATCTCGGCAAGAACCTCAGGCCGTTCTCGTCGACCATCCTGTCGATCCAGGAGCGAAGGATGGTCAGTAGCTCGTCAGAGAGTCGACTTGCGCCCCAGTTGATGGGAGATGGCGACTCAGACGACTTACGCCCGGAGACACCCATGTTGAGTTTGTCGGTCCGGGTGATCGTGGTCTGGAGTTGTGAGTGCAGCCATGGAATCTCGTCCAGGGCCTCGTCCAAGTACTTGATGTGTCGGTTACAGAGATGCAGGGGAGAGTCGGTCTTGCAGACGGAGCACGATGTCATTTAGGCGCTCACCAGCTGACGACGGTTGGTCTGGTGGCGGAGCTGATACTCGCGTGCGCAGGTCTTGCAGATCCTGGCGTTGGGGCGGTTGGCGCTGCGAGCGACGTTGTCCTCTGTGTACGGGTGGCCTTGAGAGCACTCGGTGCGACTGGCGTAGGCGTGGTGGCCATTTCGGACGCTGTCCTGCATGTTCTCGCTGCGGGTCCCGAACGCAAGATTGGCCAGCGCGCAGTTGGCCTTGTCGTCATCGAGGTGCCGTACTTCTTGGCCATCGGGCTTCTCGCCTACGAAGGCCTCCATGATCAAGTCATGGAGGTAGAAAGTGTGTTGCTTGCCCTCTCGGGAGAGGTGAACTTGGAGGTATCCGTCACTGTTCGGGATCAGCTTTAGAATTCTCTCGGTGACCGTGTAGCTGGATCCGCCGCGCTCTACGACCCGCTGCTCAGACCGAACTCGGGCCAGGTTGGAGATGCTGTAGAAGTCGACGTAGCCCCTTATCGGGAGCCAGATCTCGAAGGTGGTGTTGTCGAAGATCGACATGGTTGGGGTCTTCTTCCAGACGGTGCTAGGCCTGGTGGCCTGACATACGAATGGCGACTTCGCCCAGGGATTGCGACGGGACTTCCCGCCGACGAGATGAGCCATAACCGGCTCACGTCGAAGAGGCCGGGAGTCGGGGCACTTACCTCGACCACCCATAGTCAGGACCGCGTCCAGCGCGGCCTGCTTGGCTTCCTCGACGGCGTTCATGGGGTCAGTGGGCCTCGGGGTCCTCGTCGAACATCCAGGCGCTGAAGGCCTGCGTGCGGTGCTGCAGGGTAGGGGAGGCGTCACCAGCGAGGCGCTGAGCAATGGCGTTGATCAACGCCAGATCCTTTGTCAGAGCGTCGGAACGGGCGGGCTTGGTGGTGGTCGTCATGACCAGCTCCTTTTGGTTGGGCTTCCTGAGCCGTTGCGGCAGCAGGAGTCGTCGACCCAGGGGTCGGACGTGTTGGGCAGGCTCACGCGGCGGTGGCGGTTCCGAGCAGTGCAATGACCCGATCCCTGACTTCAGGACGGATCGGGGGAGCAGCGGCAAGGGCACGCTCGACGGCAGCGACGAACTTCTCTTCTGCAAGCTCGGCGTAGGCGATGGCGATCTCAGGATCGTCAGCAGGGCGGAACCTCTTCAGAGCGCCGAGATTGCCGCGCTTGACGTTGACGTTGGTGTACTGCATGAGGTGCGAGACCTTCCGGCTGAAACACGGAACTAGGACACAGGCGAGTTATCTGAGGTGATTCGCAGTTGATTCGCGTGTGTCGGTCTCGGAAATAACGCCACGCGGTGCCGACCGGCACTTCTTGGCCCGCGTGATCTGACACTTGCGGCGTACCGCGTGGTGTCGACTTCTAACTTAGACGATCATCGCCCTTGGTGCAACCATCAACTTTGTGAAAGCTGCTGGAACAAAACAGATTTGAGGCTTACGGCAACGTATTGGTGTGGCTCGACTGGGATGTTTCTTTGATCCCCCTACAGGATGAAGATCGCAAGACTGCGGCCTTGATCAGGCGCGATGCAAAACGGTCCTGTTGTGGTCGTGCACGTACTCACGGGAGCACTCTGTAGAACCGGTGTAGCTGGAAACTCGTTTATTTCCAGCGGATCTCGACGAGATCCGGGTCGAAGTTTCGCTTGCCCAGTGCCGGGAGGACCACGACGTCGAAGAGCATCATGATGACCTTGCCCTTGAGATCAGGGGAGGCCTTGCCCCAGCGTTCGGTGAGCTTCTCCTCGTCGGCCAGAGCCTCGGGGTCTTCGCCCTCCTCCAGGAGCAGAGCCAGCGGGCTCCCCTGAGCCGCCGTGGCCATCTGGGCGTTCAGGTCAGCGATCTGGGCAGTCAGGATTGCGGACTCGCGCTCGACACCGGCCATGTCGAGGATGCCCTTGCGCAGGAGCGTGGCCAGCTGGTCCTTGGTGGCCTGCAGGGCCTCGCGTTGGGTCAGTAGATCGGCGACGTCGACCTGATTCTCGGCCTGGCGCAGGCCGGTGCCGATGGCGTTGGCCGAGAGATGGTTGAAGGCCACGGTCTCCACGAACCGGTCCAGCTCGGTTCCGTTGCGCCCGAGGTGCGCGACAGGGCGGCAGCAGTAGGACATGCTCCGGTCCTTGCCGTGAGGGTGATCCGCGTAGAGGCGGCGACCACAGATCGAATCGAGGTCTTCTGGGTCGCCGCCTCTACGCGGATCA
>Ga0193716_1002208_pt1 | contig 11075 bp, 9 predicted proteins | sample U2c1metaG_FD_145901 | JGI IMG/M metagenome (GOLD analysis project Ga0193716, IMG submission 145901) | Soil microbial communities from a riparian zone of the East river system, Colorado, United States - U2c1 | ecosystem: Environmental > Terrestrial > Soil > Riparian zone | place: USA: East River...
GACCTGATGGCACCTCCCGCTTACCGCCGCACCTACGCCGCCGAACAGGAACTCGCAGGCGCGGTGGCACCCGACGACACCGAGATCTACTGGGTCACCGCCCCACCGAATGGATTGCCGTCGGCGTGGATCGCCGAGTTCGAGAACGGCATGCCTGCGACTGAATCGCCGGTGCGAGGCATCGATCACGTCAATCTGCTTCAGGCCTGGCAGACCGCCGATGAGGCGGTATTGTTCTTGACCAGCGTCTTTGGGCTTTCCGCGGATGCGCCGACCGAGGTCGCCGGGCCCACCGGGCTGGTTCGGAGCCAGGTCATGCGGACGGCAGACGGCTCGGTTCGGTTGCCGCTCAACGTTGCACCACACGTCCTCGACGGGTCGTCCGTGCCACAACACGTCGCGTTCGCTTGCACCGACATCGTCGGGTTGGCGCGTGCCGCCCGCGCACGCGGCCTGCCGTTTCTACCGGTACCGGACAACTACTACGACTACGTCGCGGGTCGCTTCGGGGTTGACGCTGACACGGTCGCCGAGCTGCGCGAGCTGGACCTGCTCTACGACCGCAGCGCAGACGGCGAGTTCGTCCACTTCTACACGCATACGATCGGCTCCGTATTCTTCGAATTCGTAGAGCGGCGCGGGGATTACGACGGCTACGGGACGGACAACGCGCCGGTCCGGCTGGCCGCTCAACGAGCCGTTCGCATTGCGGCGGGACCAATGTGAGCGAGCAACGCCTACTGCTGCTCAACGGCCCCAGCTTGAACCTGCTCGGCACACGCGAACCCGAGATCTACGGGACCGCCACCCTCGCCGACGTCGAGGACCGGGTCAGTGCCACCGCCGCTGAGTGCGGGCACGCGGTGCGGGCCGTGCAGAGCAACCACGAGGGTGCGCTGATCGACGCCATTCACGCGGCCCGCCTGGACTGCCGCGGAATCGTGATCAACCCTGGTGGCCTGAGCCACACCTCCGTCGCGCTCGCCGACGCACTGACCGCGGTGGCGCTGCCGGTCGCCGAGGTGCACATGACGAACATCCATCGACGCGAAGAGTATCGGCACCACTCGTATGTGTCTGCGGTCGCCGAGATGGTCGTGGCCGGAGCCGGGGTGCTCGGTTACGAACTCGCGGTGCGCTACCTGGCACACGACTAGCGGCGTCAGACGATTGGGCGGCAACTGGACTTCAGTGGGTCATTGTCCAACGTCGGTCGGCGTCACCCACCGGTGTAGCGCGTCGATGGTGGATTCCGGTGATGTGTTGAAGCAGAACGAAATACCAGGCGCGACCTCGTTGATCACGTTGACCAGCCGCTCGAACAGCTCGGTGTGCTCAGGGGCCATCCGCACGCCTGCACCGATCATCGCGACCGCACACGGCCGGGAGCTCGCACAGTCGCGCACCACCGCCTCGGCGTCATCGGGAGACGCGGGTACCCGGCAGGGCACGAAGTCGAATCCCGCTGCACGCAGCGCCGCATCACCGGCGTCGATCCGCGCGGTCATCGTCGCCTCGTCCAAACCGGGATGCAGGTCGTAGTCGATCGCGCTCGGATGCAGCCCAATCGACAGGACGGTGGTTGGCCTAGACGAGGTAGTCGGATCGTGGTCTCCCACCGTGTTCTCCGTTCTCCGCGACGACACCGACGGCGACTCAGCCAGCGTAATACGGGCGGAATCGTGTGCCCTGCCCGCTGAAACAACTCCGAGCCACATTGGTCGCACCTGAAGGAGGTCGGCATGTTTCATCTGGGTTGGTTCATGGGCAGTGGTTTCAGCGTGCAGACGTGGGCGCTGGATCCGTGGGCGGGCAATACCGGCCACGACTGGATGAAGGGCGATCTGTTCGTCGACCTGGCCGCGTCGCTGGAACGCGCCCGCTTCGACTATCTGCTGGTCGAGGACACCAGCATGGTCGAGGACGCCTACGGACGCTCCATGGAGACCACGCTCAAGTACGGGCTGCTGGCACCGAAATGCGATCCCGTCCCATTGATCCCGCTGCTGACCCAGCGCACGAAGCACATCGGCATCGCCGTCACGCTGTCGACGAGCTTCTATCACCCGTTCATGGCGGCCAGGACGATGACCACCCTCGACCACCTGACCGAAGGACGGGTGGGGCTCAACGTGGTGACCGGGAGCTCGTCGCGCGCCGCGCAGCAGTACGGCTACGACGAGCTGATGCTGCACAGCGAGCGGTACGAGATGGCCAAGGAGTGGATGGAAGCCGTTGACGCGCTGTGGGATTCGTGGGAGGAGGGCGCTGTCCTCGTCGACCAGGAGACTCCGCGCTACGCCGACCACACCAAGGTGCACACCGTCGACTTCGAGGGGAAGTACTTCCGCACCAGGGGACCGCTCAACACCATTCCCGGCCCGCAACGCCGACCGGTCATCGTGCAGGCGGGCGCCTCGCCTGCCGGGCGTGACCTGGCTGCCAAGTATGCGGAGTCGATGCTCGCGCACGGCACGAGCATCGAGGGCATGAAGGCGTTCCGGCTGGACATGCACCGCAGGATGAAGGAGTACGGACGCGACCCGAGCACGCTGAAGATCCTGTTCTTGATCGACCCGATCCTCGGCGACACCGACCGCGTCGCGCAGGCCCGCGAGGAGGACATGAAGGCCGCAGCCTGGAGCGATCGGGCAATCGAGCGAAGGTTGTGGGGCCTCAGTTACACGTCGGGCGGTGAATTCGACTTCTCCACCTTCGATCTCGACAAGGAGGTCCCCGACGTGTGGGGCAACGGCGAGACGAGCACCTTGCGGACGTTCATCGATGGCGCCCGCGGCAAGACGCTGCGCGAGGCGATCGCGACCGTCGACACCCATGCCGGCCTGGCCTTCGTCGGCTCGCCGGACACCGTGGCGGCGAAGATGGGCGAGGCGATGGAAGAGGTCGGCGGCGACGGGTTCCTGCTGTCACCGACCGTCACCCGCCGCAACATCGCCGAGATCGCCGACGGCCTCGCGCCTGCGTTGCGCAAGCGCGGCCTCATCCGGGACGGCTACAACCACAGCACGTTCCGGGAGAACCTCCTCGAGTTCTGAGCCGGAAACCCGGCGTAATACGAGGGGTACTGACGCGACGCGGATGTGTCACGCGACGCCGATTTACTCGTGACGAAAGCACGCCAGCGAGTGCCGTGCTCCCAGGTCAAGCGTTGACCCATGCAGGAGGCATTCGTGTTCGACACGACACAACAGCGCAGCATCCCTTCCGGTCCACAGTGGGACCGCCGCACCTTTCTGAAGGCGAGCGGTCTCACGGTCGGCGGCATGAGCCTCGCGGCCCTGATCGCGGCGTGCGGTGGCGGTGGCGGCGATTCGAGCGGTGGCACGCTGAACCTGCGCATGCCGTTCCTCGCCGACATGCAGGTTCCCGACCCGGACATCATGTACGAGGGCGAGGGCGTCCAGGTCATGGAATCGGCCTACGAGGGACTCGTGCGCTACAAGTCCGGCACGTCGGATTTCATTCCAGGACTGGCACAGTCGTGGACGATCTCGCCCGACCTACTGACGTACACGTTCACGCTGCAACCCGGCGTGAAGTTCCACGACGGAACCATCGTCGACGCCGAGTCCTGGACCAAGAGCTTCGAACGGCGCGGAAAGGTCAACCAAGGCCCGGCCTACATGGTCACGGGTGTAGCCAAGACGGCGGCGCCGAACCCGACGACGTTCGTGGTCACGCTCAAGGAACCCAACAACGCGTTCATGCACTACCTGGCCTGTCCGTGGCAGCCGCTCGCGGTGAGCCCGACCGCAGTGGCGAAGAACGCCAAAGGCGACGACCTTGCCCAGGATTGGCTGAAGACCAACGACGCAGGCACCGGACCCTACGTGTTCAAGGAGTTCGTCCCCGGTAGCCACTACACGTTGGAGGCATTCGGCGACTACTGGGGCGGAAAGCCCTCGTTCGAAACCATCCGCATCGAGATCACGCCGAGCATCTCGACCCAGAAGCTGCAGCTCGACTCCGGTGCGTTCGACATGATCACGAAGGGCTTCGCGATCCCGGACGTTCTTCAGTACCAACAGAACCCGCAATTCTCCGTCGTCAACGCGTTCGGCGGCGTCGGCGAGGCGATCTGGCTCAACCCAACCTCGGGCCTCTTCGCCGACAAGGCGCTGCGCAAGGCCTTGCTCACCGCGTTGGACCGCAAGGCCATCGTCGACCCGTCCTGGGGTGGTTTGACGACCGTGCAGCAGGCGATGTGGCCGGAGAACACCCTGTCACCCGCGCTTGCCCCGTTCCCGGCTCAGATCGACTCCGCGGCGCTCAAGGCGATGGTGCCCACACTGGCGTCGAAGAAGATCGACCTCGCGTGGAGTGCCGACGGCGGGGCGCCGCGCCAGCAGATGGCCGAGCTGCTGCAGAGCCAGCTCGCCACTTTCGGACTCGACGTCACCGTGCGGACGATGCCGGTGGCCGAGGAGTTCGACCTGCCCAACCAGCCACCCGAGAAGCGGCCGGACGTGCTGGTGTCCTTCCTCGGCGGTGACGCGTTGCACCTCGACACCACGCTGCGGATCCTGTTGCGGACGGGCGCCAAACCGTTGAACTTCTTCCAGTATTCGAACCCCGAGCTCGACGAGCTGATGGACGAGGCGGTCAAGCAGCCGACGCAGGCGCAGACGGACGCGATCTATCAGCGATGCAGCCAGATCATCCTGGACGAGGCAATCTGGATCCCGCTCTGCCTCCCACCGAACTCGACGATCGCGCACAACCACGTGACCGGCATCGAGGACAACTCGTTCTATCCGGCCATCTTCTGGCCGCCAGCCCTCAAGCGGACCTGACCCGCAGCCCGGGCCGCTCAGGCGGTAGGCGCCAGTTCGTGGAAGGTGCTGCGGTGGAACACCATTGGTGCGACATCTGGGTACATCGCCAGTGCAACGATCTGCAGCACGACGATTTCGTGGTCGCCGGCAGCGACGCGTTTGAACGGTGCGCACTCCAGCCACAGGGTCGCCCCGTGCACGAATACGGCGCCGCTGTCGGTCGCCGTCCAGTCGACGCCGCCGAACCGGTCACCCGTCTTGGACGCCAGCGCCCGCGCGATGGGTGCGTGGTCACCGGCCAGCACGGACAGGCCGAGACGGTCGAGCTTCGCCAGCTTCGGCCAGGTGGTGGAGGTATTGGCCACGCACACCGAAACCAGCGCCGGGTCGAGTGAGACCGAGGTGAAGGAACTCGCCGCCATCCCCTCGGCGACACCGTCGAGCAGACCGCAGAACGCCGTGACGCCGCTGGGAAAGCAGCCGAAGGCCTGCCGCAACAGTGACTGGTCGAAGTCGTCGTCGACCGCCCGGATCATGCCGACACCTGCGGGACGAACCGGCGGGCGACCTCGAGCCACTTGTCCAGATCCGGCGACGTGTCGTACTCGGAGTCGAGCAGGTACAGGCTCGGCGCCGGGCAACTCGCGCCGATCTCGACGAGGACTGGGCGAAGGGTCAACTCGGGGGCGAGCGCGTGGGTGTACGAGCCGCCGAGCATGAGCGCGAACGTGGTGATCTGACCGAGTTCACCCGCTCCGAACTGGTCGAGGAACAGTTTCAGTAGGCCGGTATAGGTGGCCTTGAACGTGGGAGACGCGACCACGAGGGAATCGGCGGACTTCACGATCTCCTTCGCCTCGGCCACCTTCGGGTCACCCCACCCGAGCAGGGCGGGGCCGAGGTCGACGACGTCGATCACGTGCTCGGGGGCGACGCCGGTCAGCTTCTCGGCGACCAACTCGGCGGCGGCCCGCGTACGCGACATCGGCTTGGGATTTCCTACGACTACGACGGTCATCGTTGCAGTCAACCGGCGCCAAATTTCTGACGTCGACCGTGACAGTAAAAGCTGTATTGCGCCGTGAATCTGATGGCCATCGAAGCGACGAACTCGCGATCGGCGTAATGCCCGTGCTACGGCAGCGAATCCGGCGGGACACCGGGCCGTCGTTTGATGAACGCGTAGCGATTCGAAGGAGTATGGCGATGACGAAGAAGTTCCACCTGGGCTGGTTCATGAACTTCATTCCACCGGAATGGGATACGCCCTGGGCCTCACCGGACGTGGCGCAGTGGCCCAACGGCCGGTTCTACGTCGACATGGCGAAGAGCATGGAGCGGGCCTGCTTCGACTACATCATGATCGAGGACACCGTGATGGTCGCCGACGCCTACGGCGGCACGATGGAGGGCTCGCTGAAGAACTCCGTGTTCGCGCCGAAGCATGATCCGATTCCACTGGCGGTGTTGATCGCGGCGCACACGTCGCGGCTGGGCGTGGTGGCGACGATGTCGACCTCGTTCTACCCGCCGTACTTGCTGGCCCGGCTGGCCTCGACGGTGGATTCGATCGCCGAGGGCCGGTTCGGCTGGAACATCGTGTCCTCGGCCGAGGACAGGGCCGCGCAGAATTTCGGTCTTGACGGGCTGCCCGAGCACGACGAGCGCTACAACGTCGCCGACGAGTATTTCGACGTCGTGAACCAGCTCTGGGAGTCATGGGATGCCGACGCGGTCGTGATGGACCGCGAGACCCACACCTACGCCGACTTCAAGAAGGTGCGCACGGTCGACTTCGTCGGCAAGTACTTCAAGTCGAGGGGACCGCTCAACACGGTGCCCTCCCCGCAGCACAAGCCGACGATCCTGCAGGCCGGAGCGTCCCCGCGCGGACGGGCGTTCGCAGCCCGCGCCGCCGACTCGATCGTCGCCGTCGGCACCGGCGTCGAAGGAATGCGCGAGTACCGCAACGATATTCGGGCCCGCGCCGTAGAAGCGGGACGAAACCCCGACGACATCAAGCTGATGTTCTGCGTGTCGCCGGTGGTCGCGCCGACCGAGGCCGAGGCGCGAGCGGAGGTCGACCGTCTCACCGCGAGAGCGAGTTACGTCGAGAAGCAGCTGGTCGGGATCTCGTCCAACACCGAAATCGACTTCAAGCAATTCGACTGGGACGAGCCGCTACCGGCTGATCTGACCACCAACGGCGAGCGGGGCTCGCTCGAGCACTTCATGCGCGGCGACGGCAGCCCCGGGGAGAAGACGCTGCGCAAGCTCGCGACCGACTGGGCCACCACGGGCGTCGAATTCATCGGTACGCCCGAACAGGTCGCCCGCGAGATGGGCGAGGCGATGGAGGAGATCGGCGGTGACGGCTTCCTGATCATGAAGCCGGGGTGGGACCTGAACCGGAACTACATCTCGTCGATCACCGACGGCTTGGTGCCCGAACTGCAGCGCCTCGGACTGACCAGGACCGAGTACACCAAGTCGACCCTGCGGGAGACGCTGCGCGAGTTCTAAGCGGGCCGTGGGTTAACCATCGATTGCGCCACTGCGAGTTTCGTCGGGCCGCACTTCGTGTGGCGCAATCGTCCGGGAATCAACTGGATCTGCCGCCGTCATGCCGGCTCACTACCGTGCCGATCGGGCGGTCGTCAGGCCGGCCCATGGCGGCGCTGCCGAGGAGGGCGAAACATCAAGGCGAACAAGGTTGATCCGATTTCCCTGACGTCCCCCCTGCCGATGGCCGAGCGGGCCGCGTTGCAGCGGCGCACCCTGCGCGTCCTCGTCATGGGCCAGGTGGTCGGAGCCGCCGCCCTCGGTGCCGCGATCACCGTCGGTGGATTCGTCGTGGAGGACATCGTTGGCGTCGGCACGCCGTGGGTGGGCGTATCGACCGCAGCGGTCACGGCAGGCTCGGGCACGATGGCCCAGATCCTGTCGCTGGTGATGCGCCGCTACGGACGGCGTGCAGGCATGCAGTTGGGCTACGGCCTCGCGGTCGTCGGCGGCGTGATCGCCTGCGTCGGTGTGCAATTGGCGGTGCTCCCGGTGTTTCTGGTCGGCCTCCTCCTCTACGGCGCAGGGTCGGCGACCAACCTGCTGGCCCGCTACGCCGCCACCGATCTGGCCGAGCCGGAGCAGCGCGGACGCGCGATGGGCCGAATCCTGTTCGCGTCGACCTTCGGCGCCGTGTTCGGCCCAACTCTCGTCATCCCCGCCGAACACCTCGGCATGGCGTGGTTCGGCCTGGACATGTACGCAGGCCCGTGGTTGTTCAGCTCGTTCTTCTTCGCTTGCGCCGCGGTCAACGTCGCGGTCCGGCTGCGGCCCGACCCGCTGCTCGTCTTCGCGGCCGAACACGGGATGACCCCCAAGGACCGGCCGGTGCGGCTGCGGGAGTCGGTGCGCGCCATCGCCGCATCGCCGATCGCGCGGCTGGCCCTGCTGGCAATGGTCATCGCACAGGCGGTCATGGTCGGCGTGATGGCGATGGCGCCGATCGACATGAAGGCCCACGACCACGAGGCAATGAGCTCGGTTGTGGTCTCGGTGCACATCGCAGGCATGTTCGCGTTCAGCCCGCTGGTCGGCCGCTACGCCGACCGCAGGGGGAGGCTGGCCTCGCTGCGGGCCGGTGCGCTAGTGCTGCTGGCCGCCTGCGGGCTCTCGGCGCTGTCCTCCGACAACGTGCCACTCATGTTCGCGGCGATGTTCGCGCTCGGACTGGGCTGGACGCTCGCCCTCATCGGCGGCTCGAGCCTGCTGATCGAGCACGTCCCCTTGGATTACCGGGTACCGGTGCAGGGAACCGCGGATCTGACCACCGCGGTGTGCGGCGGGCTGGCCAGCGTGGTCTGCGGGTTCGTCATGAGCTGGGCCGGATTCGCCGCCCTCGCGCTCGGCTCCGCCGCACTCACTCTTCCCGTCCTGGTCGGGGTGCTCTTGCAGCGCCGCGCCGGTGCCAGGCGCGCTGCCGCCGCATGACCGCCGACGATCTGATCGCCGTCCCTGGGGACGCGGCCGACCGCGGACGGCTTCGCGCCATGCTGCGAGTGCCTGGCTACCGCAACCTGTTCATGAGTTCGTTGATCTGGCACACCACCCGGTGGGGTGGTCTGTTCACGACGAGCTATCTGCTCACCCAGATCGCGGATTCGCCGATCCTCAACCAGGTGGTTGGAGCGCTCTTCTTCGTCCCGATGCTGCTTGGCGGCTTCTTCGCCGGTGTGATCAGCGACAGGTTCGAACGCAAGCGGCTGATCCTGTGCGTCCAACTGGTGCTCATTCCCATCGAATTCCTCATGTTCGCCGCGGTGCAGTCCGGCCAAGTCACGGTGTGGATGACCTTCCCGTTCATGTTCTTCATCGGGATCGGCGGCCTGGTCAACATGACCGCGCAGCGCCCCCTCATCTACGAGACGGTGGGACCGCGACTGGCCAGCCAGGCCATGACCATCGAGTCGACCGCGCAGGCGGGATCGGCGATGTTCGGCACTCTCGTCGGCGGTGTCCTGATCCAGCAGCTCGGCATGGGCGCCGGATTCGCGGGGATGGGTGTGCTGCTGGTCGTGTCCGCTGTGCTGCTCGCGTACGTCCCGCCCCCTCGGTACGCCGCCCCGCGCCTGGCGGCGGGATCGGTCTCGCTGCGAGACCAGCTTGCGACGAGTGCGACCCTGATACGACGCAGCCGACGGTTCGTCGCCATGCTCGCGGTCACGGTCGTGATGAACCTGTGCATGTTCGGCTACATCCCGCTGGTCCCCATTCTGGCCGAGGGGTTCGCACAGAGCGCGGTGCTCGCAGGCGCGCTCGCTGCGGCTCCCGGTCTCGGCCAGATCACCGCGGGCCTGGCGCTCAGTACCAGGGAGCTGCACCGCCACGGCACGTTGTTCGCCTGCGGCTCGGCCATTGCACTGCTCGGACTCTTCGTCTTCGCAACGGTTCCCGTGTTGGGCGTCGCGTTCGTCGCGCTGTTCGTCTCGGGTGTCGGCCAGGCCGGGTTCGGCTCGATGCAGAGCCTGCTGGCCATCGAATCCGCTGGCGCCAACGAGCGCGGTGTCGCCCTTGGCGTGCTCAGCACCGCCATCGGGGCGCTACCCATCGGCATGGCCACCATCGGTCTTGGCGCGGAGCTGCTCGGCCCGAGGGCAGCGCTGGTTACCTCGTCGGTGCTCGGCCTTGCCGCGCTCGGCGTGATCGTGCTGCGGCGGCGCGGGGACCTGTTGGGCCCCAACCCACCTACGGCTGCACCGCAGCCCACTTGAGCGCACCCGTCCAACCCTGGCGCAATGTCGCGGGAACGGGAGCGATCCGGTACCGCAACCACGCGTCACTAGGTTTCGGTCAACCCCGACGGAAGAGGGGAAGGACGACGCCAGGAGGCACGGATGCAGGCCACGAAGTTCCATCTCGGCTGGTTCATGAACGGCTACCGGGTCCACGGCTGGCGCGACCAGTGGATCGGCACGCACAAGTCCGAGGGCATGCTGCCCGATTTCTACGTGGACATGGCGCGATCGCTTGAGCGGGCCTGCTTCGACTACTTCATCCTCGAGGATTCGTCGTTCGTTCCCGATGCCTGGGAGGGAAAGCACGACTTCTATCTCGAGAACGCCTACGCGGTACCGAAGTTCGACCCCGCAGTGCTGGCATCGATCCTCACCCAGAACACCGACCGGCTGGGCATCGTGACGACGCTGGCGATCACCGAGTACCCGCCGTACCTCCTCGCGCGGCTGGTGTCGACGATGGACCACGTGTCGCGCGGCCGCGCCGGCTGGAACATGGTGACCGCCAGTTCCGACCGCGCCGCCCAGAACTATGGGCACGACGCACAACCGGACCATGACGTCCGCTACGACATGGCCGAGGAGTTCACCGACCTCGTCACCCAGCTCTGGGAGTCGTGGGAGCCGGATTCGATGGTCGTCGACCAGGACGGCATGTTCGCCGATCCCGACAAAGTCCATGCGGTGGACTTCGATGGCCGCTTCTACAAGTCGCGCGGCCCGATCAACTCCGCGCGATCCCCGCAGGGTCGACCCGTGATCGTCCAGGCCGGCGGTTCGGCGAAGGGTCGGGCATACGCGTCGCGGTGCGCCGACTCGATCATCGCGTCGGCCACCACAGTCGACCAGATGAGGGAGTACCGCGATGACGTCCGCGCCCGCGCCGAGGGCCACGGACGCAAGGCCGACGAGGTCAAGGTGCTCTTCCTGATCACCCCCATCCTCGGCGAGACGCACCAGCACGCGGTGGAGCGCAAGGAGCAGA